>RCMZ01000439.1_pt1 | contig 22700 bp, 21 predicted proteins | sample 2041141 | NCBI WGS metagenome assembly RCMZ01 (sample SAMN09708263, study PRJNA481090) | Wastewater metagenome, whole genome shotgun sequencing project. | biome: sewage; isolation source: Davis station wastewater (DW) | place: Antarctica: Davis Station | collected 2010-03-01
GCACCTTTGGCACCGACAGTGTGCTGGCCACCCGCTTCTGGACGGGCGTGAAAACCGGCACCAGCAAGGACATGCGCGACAACTGGGCGGTGGGCTGGTCGGAGCGCTACACCGTCGGCGTGTGGGTGGGCAATGCCAGCGGGGCCGCCATGCACGATGTCAGTGGCACCAGCGGTGCAGCGCCTATCTGGGCGGCGGTGATGGGCTTTTTACATGCCCGCGAGCCCAGTCGCGCACCCAAGGCCCCCGCAGGCCTGGTCCACGCGGCGGTGCGATTTGGCACGGTGCCATCCTCCGCCGGAGGCACCGCCCAGCCCCTGGAGGCGGCACGCGACGAGTGGTTTTTGCCAGGCACCCAGCAGACCTTGTTTGCTATGGATAGAGGAGCTGATGGCGCAGATGGAATAAGCGCGACAGGCCAAAACGGTCAAAAAGGGCAAAACGGCCACAAAATTGCAAAGGGCTCTAAAAGCGGGGCCCGCGACACGGCGCAGCCTGTTGCGGCGGCCACGGCCCGCATTACGGCGCCGGCGCAGGGCACGGTGATCGCGCTGGACCCAGACATTCCGCCCGCGCGCCAGCGCCTGCAGTTCACGGCCACCGGCGATTCATTGCTGTGGCGCATGGACGGCAAGCCTTTGGGCCGTGGTCCAAGGGTGGCCTGGTTGCCTTGGCCGGGACGGCATGTGGTGCAGATCACGGATGCGGGCGGGCAGGTGCTCGACGAGATCCGGCTGGAGGTGCGTGGTGCGGGCGCTGTGGTGGCGACACCAAGGGCTCCTGCGCATTGACGCGCTGCGAGCCTATGACTACTGTGGGATTGGTGGGGCGCGTGGGATGAGGCGCCTCCTCTAGAATGGTTACAAATATCTCTATGCCGGTTTTGCGCCCGTTACTTCCCCATCGCCTGATTTGGCTTGCTGTGTTGCTGTCCCTGGGAATCGGCGCCTTGTTTGCCCGCACGATCTGGACCATCCGCAATGACGAATGGGCCCACGCAGCACAGACCAATACCAATTTGGCCCAGACCCTGGATCAGGGGCTTGAATGGGTGCTCGATTCTTTCGATAAGTCCCTGGAAGGTGTTGCCCGTGAGGTGAGCCGCCCCGACGTGATGGCGATGCCGCCTGAACTGCGGGCGCGCATCGTTTTTGACAACTCCCTGCGTGCGCGCGGTGCGGGGGACGTGCTGGTCCTGAATGCCCACGGCGATGTGATCCTGGATTCGTCGTCGCTCACGCCGAGAAAAGTCAACCTGGCAGACCGGGACTACTTTCAGGCCTTTCAGTCCGGTGGACATGAGGGGCTTTTTGTAGGCAAGCCCATCCCGTCGCGTGTGTCGGGCCTCAATGTCCTGCCGCTGTCGCGCGCTTTTCGCCATGCAGACGGCAGCTTTGCAGGGGTGGTTGTAGGGGCCGTTCGGCTCAGCTACTTCAATGAAGTGTTCGGGTCGTTGGACATCGGCCCCAATAGTGGCGTGAATCTGTTTCGGCTCGACGGCGTTGTGGTGTCGCGATTCCCGTATGGGGATCTGGATGTGGGTCGCAGCATTGCAGGGTCGAACAACCTCAAGCGCTTCCAGGATGAAGTCAACGGCTCTTTTGTGGCGCGTGCGGTGCTGGACGATTCCGAACGCCTCTATGCGTTTCGCCGGGTCGGGGTGTACCCCTTGGTGGTGACCGTGGCTCAGTCGACCGAAGCGATTTTGAGCAAGTGGTACCGCAGCGCGGTGGTGTTGGGCGGATTTGCCTTGTTGCTGATGGTGGCCTGCGTTGGCCTTGCCGTGCTCTTTGCGCGCGAATTGGCGCTGCGCCAGAAGGTGTCCGCCCAATTGCGCGAAGCCGAGCACGATGTGCGCACCATCCTCAACAACCTCCCGTCCATGGTCGGTTACTGGGACACCCATCTGCGCAACCGGTTTGCCAACAAGGCCCATTACGACTGGTTTGGCATATCGCCCGAGCGTTTGCGCGGCATGCACATGAGCCAACTGGTGGGGGCGGAGCGCTTTGCCGCGAACGAGCCTTTCTTGCAGCGGGCCCTTCGGGGCGAGTCCCAGCTGTTTGAAAACACGCTGACAGACATTCATGGCACCGCGCGTCACATCATGGTTTCGTATGTGCCGGACCTCGAAGGCGGCTCCGTGAGCGGCATCTTTGTTCAGGCGACGGATATCTCCGAACGCAAGCGCATGGAAGACGAATTGTTTGACGAGAAGGAGCGCGCGCGTCTGACCCTGCAGTCCATCGGCGATGCGGTGGTGTGCTCGGACGCCCAGGGCCGTGTGACCTATCTCAATCCGGCCGCCGAGCAGTTGACGGGCTGGCAGGCCTTCGACGCGGCAGGGCACAGCGTGGTGGACGTGGTGAGTTTGCGCAGCCCGGATAACGACAGCCAGTTGGCCAGCCCCTTGCGTGCCGCGACTCAACAAGGCACCGCTGTGGACGTGGTACGCGGCATCGTGGTGCACCGCCGCAGTGGCCAGCGTTTTCAGGTGGAGGAAACCGCCAGCCCGATCACCGACCGCCATGGTGCCGTGACCGGCGCCGTGGCGGTGTTGCGCGATGTGACCGAATCCGTGGCCATGGCCGCACGCATGGCGCACCTGGCCCAGTACGACGTCCTCACCGACCTACCCAACCGCGTGCTGTTGCAGGACCGGGCCCAGTTGGCGATATCGCAGGCACGGCGCGACGGCCGGTCGCTGGCCCTGATGTACCTCGACCTGGATGGTTTCAAGGGCGTCAACGACCGCCTGGGCCACGATGTGGGGGATGTGCTGCTGGTGCAGTTTGCCCAGCGTTTGCAAGCGGCCGTGCGCGCATCCGATACGGTGTGCCGCCAGGGGGGGGACGAGTTTGTGGTGTTGCTGCCGGGCCTAGAGGGGGTGGAGCCCGCATGCGTTGTGGCGCGCAAGATCCTGGCGGCCTGTAGCGAGCCCTTTGTCCTGGCGGGTAGCCCCGTGCACATGGGCCTGAGCGGCGGCATTGCCTTGTTTCCACAACACGGCGATACGTTTGACGAACTCTCGCGCCATGCCGACGGTGCCATGTACGCCGCCAAGCGCGGCGGCCGCATGCGGTTCATGCTCTACCAGGGGCCGGACACCCCGCCAGAAGTGGTGTTGCGCCACCCGGCCAGCGCCAGCGCCGCGTAGTGGTGGCCGGCGGTTTGTGGGCGAGGGGGCGGCGGATGAAACGCACAGCGGCGGTTTGCTATTGAAGATATAGCTGATGGCGCTTGTGGATCAAGCGCTGGCGGCATTTTTTATTGAAAAAGCCCCTCTACTCTTCACGCGACCATGGGGTTGCTGGAAATTTGTTGCAGCCCATCGAAATAATTTTGATGGCTGGCCTGGGCGCCACCGCCTACCATTCGGCGCATTGTTTACCCTGGAGTGACCGCGTGCCCAATTTGTCCAAAATCACCTGCATTGAAGACCTGCGTGCCATTGCCGAGCGCCGCGTGCCGCGCATGTTTTATGACTATGCCGATTCGGGGTCGTGGACCGAGGGCACCTACCGCGCCAACGCGGCGGATTTCCAGCAGATCAAGCTGCGCCAGCGCGTGGCCGTGAACATGGAAGGCCGCAGCACCGCCACCGCCCTGGTGGGGCAGGCCGCCACCATGCCGGTGTCCATCGCCCCGGTGGGGCTCACCGGCATGCAGCACGCCGACGGTGAGATCCACGCCGCGCGCGCGGCCGAGAAGTTCGGCATCCCGTTCACGCTCTCCACGATGAGCATTTGCTCCATCGAAGACATTGCACAGAACACCACCGCGCCGTTCTGGTTTCAGCTGTACATGATGCGTGACCGCGATGCCATGGCGCGCATGATTGGCCGTGCGCGCGACGCCGGGTGCAGCGCGCTGGTGCTCACGCTCGACCTGCAGGTCATCGGACAGCGCCACAAGGACATCAAAAACGGCCTGACCGCGCCACCGCGCCCCACGGTGCGCAACATCATCAATCTGATGACCAAGCCGCAGTGGTGCCTGGGCATGGCCCGAACGCGGCGGCACAGCTTCGGCAACCTGGTGGGCCATGTGAAGGGGGTGTCGGACATGAGCTCGCTGGCAGCCTGGACCAACGAGCAGTTCGACCAGCGCCTGTCATGGGCCGACGTGCGCTGGGTCAAGGAGCAGTGGGGCGGCAAGCTGATCCTCAAGGGCATCATGGATGCGGAAGACGCCCGGTTGGCCGTTGCCGCCGGTGCCGACGCCATCGTGGTCAGCAACCACGGCGGGCGCCAGCTCGACGGAGCGCCGTCCTCCATCAACGCATTGCCTGCCATTGTCGACGCCGTGGGGACGCAGTTGGAAGTGTGGATGGATGGCGGCATCCGGTCCGGGCAGGACGTGCTCAAGGCTTGGGCGCTGGGCGCTCGCGGCACCATGATCGGCCGCGCCATGGTCTATGGCCTGGGCGCCTACGGTGAGGCGGGCGTCACCCGGGCCCTGCAGATGATCCATAAAGAGCTGGATGTGACCATGGCGTTTTGTGGCCACACCAACATCCACACGGTGGACCGGTCCATCCTGCTGCCCGGGACCTACCCCACCGCGCTGTAGGCACGCAAGGGGCGACCGGCAACACATGCCCGCCCCGTTGGCGCTGCCCGAGATGGCCCGATGGATGGAGCCATCGGTTGCCCAGAAGCACCGGCCGCCCCTTGTGGCGTTGAGGTTGGGGCACAAGAGACAAGGCAGGACAAGACGGGGCGTGCCCCCGCGCGCTGTCGCAGTCCGCGCCTTGGCGCCCATGCCTGGGCCACAGTCACCGTGCGGGAGGCGATGAAGCAGGCCCCGCGCGGTGTGGTGGGCGACCCGCTCGCGCAGGGCGGGCACGAGGGCGCCATGTTTTTTTGCGGTACGCAACATCCAGTGCCGTGTCTGTGGCGTATTCACCTACAGCAACCGCCCGATTTTTCGGGAAACCCTCTCCATCCAACACAATGGGCGCATGAGCCTGAACCCAGACAGTGAGCTGATGAACCTCCTCGATCTCGTCGCGGCGCAGGATGATTCCGCGCTGAAAAAGCTGTACGACCGTACTTCGTCGCAGCTTTTTGGGCTGGCGCTGCGCATCGTCCGCAACCGTGATGCGGCAGAAGACGTGCTTCAGGAGTCCTTTCTTTCCATCTGGCGGGGCGCGGGCAATTACCGCGCATCCCTGAGCCCGCCCATGGCGTGGATGGGCCTGATCGTGCGCAGCCGCGCGCTGGATGCACTGCGTAAACGCACCACCGACCGCGCCGACCTCATGAACGACATCGACGACGAAGCGGCCCCTGCCCTGGAGGGCGACGCCCCCAACCCCATGGACGCCGCCGACGCCAGCCAGCAGGCGTTTGCACTGCACCACTGCCTGGGCAAGCTCGACAACAAGCAGCGCGAGGTGGTCAGCCTCGCGTATCTGCGCGACCTGAGCCACGGTGAGTTGTCCGAGCAGCTGAAACTACCGCTGGGCACCGTCAAGACGTGGATCCGGCGTGGGCTTGAGCAGTTGCGCGGCTGTATGTCGCGGTATGCGTGAGGAGCCTGGCGCCATGAACATCACCCAACCTCCCGAACGCCTCGACCTCCTGGCCGCGAGCTATGCCCTGGGCACCTTGCGGGGGGGCGCTCGTCGCCGCTTTGAAACCCTGGCCCGCGACCATGCCACCGTGCGCGCTGCGGCCCTGGTGTGGCAGACCCGCTGGTCGGGTCTGACCGAGCTGCAGCAGCTGGCCCAGCCCGCACCGGCCGTGTGGACACGCATCGACAACCTCGTGCAGGCCGATAAATCCCTCCGGGCCATGCAGGCAGCGCGCGCCGCAGCGCAGCCCCTGCAGACCGATCCCCAGGCCACTGGCCACTGGTGGCGCAACCTGCTGGTGTGGCGCGGCGCTGCAGCGGCGGGCGCTTTGGCCACCCTGGCCGCCGTGGTGGTGGGTGTGCAGGTCAATGGCGGTCTGCGCCACACCACAGGCGCGCAGATCGCCGCCTTGCAGCAGCAATTGCAGGCGACACCCCAGATCCAGTACGTGGCCGTGCTGGCCGATGACAAAGCCGCCGCCTCCATGCTGGTTACCTTCGACCCTCAAAATAAGCAACTGGTGTTGCAGCGCGTGGGGGGGTTCCAGGAGGGGGCAGACAAGTCGCTGCAACTGTGGGCGTTGCCACCTGCGGGTGGCCCGCGCTCGTTGGGGGTGCTGGGGCACGACAAACTGCTCAAGCTCGTGGCGGGCGAGGCGGACGTGCAGCAGGTGCCCACGCTGGCCGTCAGCCTGGAGCCCAAGGGGGGCGTGCCCAGCGAGACGGGGCCGACCGGGCCGGTACTGTTCAAGGGTGCGCTCATCCAGCGGATGCTGTAGCCATTTGGCAACGCCAGGCGCTTGCGCTCCTGGGGCGCGCGCTCTGGTGTGCTCCGTGTTTCATGGGGGCGCTGGCATTTTTTTGTGGTTATTGAATCCGCCTGCAATCCGAGTGCGTATCTAGGGTGCAACATCCTCTTACATCACCCCTACTGCACTGGAAACAACGATGACACATCGGCATCCCCCCACTTTGCTGACCACGTGGGCCACAGGGGCCACATGGGCCTTGTTGGCCCTTGCAACCACCGGGCTGGCCCACGCCGACACCGGCAAGCTGTTGCTCACGGGCGGTGTCAGCACCATTGCCGGTTCGGCGGGGGGCGGCATCACGCCCTGGGCGGTGATTGGCAGCAATGCCACCGAGGGCGAGGTCGGCTTCACCGGCTACGCCACCCGCGCCGCCACACAAGACTACAGCCTGAACGGTTATGGCGTGGCGGTGGGATGGCACGACAGGGTGGAGCTGTCGCTGGCGCGGCAGGACTTTGACGCCTCGCCCGCCGTGGCCCTCAATGGCATTGCGCCGTTTGGCGTTGCGCCCGGCCAGCACATCAAGATGGATGTGTTGGGGCTCAAGGTCAAAGTGGCCGGTGATGCGGTGCTGGATGCCGACCACTGGATGCCTCAAATCGCCGTGGGGCTGGAGCACAAGCAGGTGCATCCGGGCTCCATTGGGTCCGTGCTCAGCTTTCTGGGCACCAAAAACAGTGGCACGGACGTGTATGTGAGCGCCACCAAACTGCTGCTCGCGCAGAGCCTGCTGCTCAACGGCACGCTGCGCTACACCAATGCCAACCAAAACGGCTTGCTGGGTTTTGGCTCGGCGGCACCCGGCAAGAACAGCCGCAGCCTGCAACCCGAGTTTTCGGTGGCTTACCTCATCAGCAAGAACGTGGCTGTAGGGGCTGAATACCGGTTTAAACCCAACAACCTGCAGGCGCTGGGCGCGGCTGCGGGCCTGGGTGCTGCGCTGCGCGAGGACGACTGGAGGGACATCTTTGTGGCCTGGGCGCCCAGCAAGAACCTCTCGTTGACGCTCGCCTATGTGGACCTGGGCCGCATCGTGCCGGGCATTACCAACAACCGGCGGCAAACGGGTTACTACCTGTCAGCCCAGGTGGCTTTTTGAGCCCGCAACGGTCATTCACCCCCTTTTGTGAGATCCCCATGAAGCACCACACCCTCATCGGCTTGGGCCTGTCACTGGCCAGCCTGTTTGCCGCACCCGCCTTTGCACAGACCGCTGCCACGTTCAGAGCTGCCTCAACCTCCGCCGCCGCCTCCACGGCCCCCGCAGGCCTGTACCAGGCGCTCGGTGAAAAGCCCGGCATCACCCGCTTGGTGGACGATTTTGTGGACCGGCTGTTGAAAGACCCGCGCATTGGCAGCCACTTCAAGGACATCAAACCCGCTGCGCTGAAGGAAAGCCTGACGGACCAGTTTTGCCAGTTGAGCGGTGGCCCTTGCAAATACGAAGGTGCTGACATGAAATCGGCGCATGCCGACATGGACATCAACAAGGGGCATTTCAACGCACTGGTCGAAGTGCTGCAAACCGCCATGGACGCCCAAGGCATCCCCTTTGCACAACAAAATCGCTTGCTGGCGCTGTTGGCTCCCATGCACCGCGACATCATCACGCGGGGGTGATTGCATGAAAAACGCTATTGTTTGTATAGCTGCAAGCGCTTGTTTTACTGGCGCTATGGCCGGAAACGTGCAGATTCAGGTGCTGGACCGCGATGGCAAGCCAGTGCCCGATGCCGTGGTTGTGGTGTACCCGGGCACACCCGCCGCAGCCCCGCCCACTTTGCTGCAACCCAGCCCCACCATCGAGCAGGAAAAAATGCGCTTTGTGCCTGCCGTGACGGTGGTGTTGCCAGGCAGCACGGTGCGCTTTACCAACATTGACCGGTGGGACCACCACGTGCGGGGAGCGCCAGCGGGTTTGACGGCCAGTGAGGGCGATTCCGGCACGGGGTTTGAGCTGCGCCTGTCCGGCAAATCCGATGGCATGCCCGCCAACTTTGCCGAGGTGAAACTCGATACCGCTGGTGTGGTGCTGTTGTCATGCCACCTGCACGGCTCCATGCGCGGCCATGTGTTTGTGACCGATTCAGCGTGGACGCTCAAGACCGACAGTGATGGCATCGCCCGCTTTGCCAGCGTGCCCGATGGCGCAGCCCAGGTGCGGGTGTGGCATGCCGAGCAATTGGTGGATTTGCCGCGCAAGGTGCTCCATGTGGTGCCGGGGCCTGTGCTGGACACCGTGCAACTGAGCGTGGTGCCACGCGTGCGGCGGGGGTAAACCCCCGCGCCTTCGTCCCACACGCCCGTGGGGCTGGGCGGTGGATATGGCCAAGGGCCTGGGGGTGAGCAGGTTGCACATCGGCATTGATGGGCCGTGAAGCGGGGGCCGTGGTGGCGGGAAAACCAGGCCCCTGCCCTCACCATAAAAGACCCGTATCGACTACAAAAACAATAGCTACTAGCGCTTTTGCAGTAAGCGCTAGAGACGAAAAACACTCGGAATCTTCGAGCGGGGTCCTAAACCATCGCCTATCAGCCCGGCATCCTCAACCCCGAAGAAACCGAAGGCACGCTTGACGACCGTCGTTGTGTCGTAGGCTCCTCCAGGTGGGCACGGTGGGCATTCGCGGCGTTCCCCATCCGCTTATCCCTGTCGGAGTCGACCGAGCTTGCACCCTCCACATGCGTCGTTGCACGCTCCCCAGGCGTCGTCAAAAACAGATAGAGCGCCTGTGCATCCACGTCGCTCAACTGCCCCAGCGATTCAAACGGCATCACCTCGATAGGCCGGCCATCCGGCCGCTTGCCCGTGCGCAGCATGGCCACAAAACTTGCAGCGTTGGGGTAATGTGCCATTGCACCTTCGCTGCCGGGGCGGATGTCCGCGGCGGCAGGCCAGTCGGGCGGGCCACCCGGTATCTTGCCGCCCGCCAGGTTGGCGCCATGGCAGCCAATGCACATGTGGGCCACGTACTGGCCGTTGGCCAGCGTCACGCCCGCGGGAACGGGCCGCGATGGCGCCAGTTGGTGATTGATGCGGGCGGCCGCGTCGGGGATGGCCCCCAAGCCGTACAGCACCCACGCAGGGCGGGGCAATTCCACCACCGCCTGCATGCCCTCTTGGGGCTTGAACTGGCGCACGTACGACACCAGCGCGTTCAGGTCATCGTTGCTCCAGCGGTTGTAGTCCTCGCTGGGCATCACCAGCAGTGGGCGGCCGTTGGGTTTCACGCCGTGGCGGATCACACTGTTCCAGTCTTCAGGCTGGTAGCGCGCCACCACACCGGCGGGCGTGATGTTGGGGCCCGCCAGCCGCGTGCCCTTGCCATCGTTGACAAACTCGCGGCCCGTGCCCTGCGCGCCGTGGCAGTCGGTGCAGCCGCGCGATGCGTACAGATAGCGCCCGCGTTCGATGGTTTGTGCATCGGTGGTGTAGGCCACGGGCCGGGGCTTGATGTCTATATAACGATCACGCTTTTGCTCGGCCAAATACAGGCCGCTGGTTGCTGTGGCGGCCACGATCACGCCCAGCAGCAGTGCGCTGCCGGCGGTCCATTTCATCCAGCGTTTCATGGGGGGGCCCTCTTCTTCCAATACATGGCTGCGTGTCTGCCAGCCTGCCTGTTGAGCTGATTGACTGACTGAGCGAATCAGTGTGTCCAGGCGCCGGATTCTGAAGTCGAAGAGGCGGTTTGCGGCACCCTGCCGTCGCAGGGTGGGGCGGGGCCGGTGACATTTGTCACAAACGGCCCGCCGGTGTGAAGGGGGTGGTGACGAATCAGCGCTCGATGGTCTTGTTCCAGCGTGTGTTCCACGCGGGGCGGTTGGCGTTCACGCTGTCCCAGTCCAGGGTCACGGCGTTTTTCATCCACTGGTTGATCTTGGCGACCTGCTCTGCGCCTTCACCCACGGCCGGGGCCTTGGGGTTGGTGGGGATCTGTGCGCCAAACTGCAGCACATTGGCCTGGGCCAGGGGGCTCAGCAGAAACTCCGCCAGCTTCTGGGCCAGCTCGGGCTCGCTGTTCTTGGCGATCACGCACTGAGCGGTCATCAGCACCACCGAGCCTTCCTTGGGCTGGGCGTATTCGACGGGGATGCCCTTGGTCTTGAGCGCCGCCACTGCCGTGGGCGTGAGCGGGAAGATCGCCGCCTCGCCCGTCTGCACCATCTCTGAAATCTTGGACGAGCTGGGGATGTATTCGAGCACGTTGGGTCCAATCGTCTTGGCCCAGTTGTTGAAGCCCGGCTCCACGTTCTTGTCGTTGCCGCCCTGGATGCGGTTGAACATCAAGAAACCGTGCAGGCCAAACGACGACGACGGCATGGACTGGAACACCACCTTGCCTTTGTACTTGGGGTCTGCAAAGTCCATCCAGGAAGTGGGCGCCGCCCAGCCCTTTTCCGCAAACATCTTGGTGTTGTAGGCAATGCCCGTCATGCCCACGCTGACGCCGCTGGCCAGGTCGTCCTTGAAGCGGGCAGCGGGGTAGATGTCGTTCAGATGCGGGTTGGGCTTTTGCTTCTCGCACAGGCCCATGCCCATGGCGCGCACCATCACGCCGTCGTCCAGAAACATCACGTGCATCTGCGGCTTGTCCTTGTTGGCCTGGGCTTTGGCCAGGATGTCGGACGAGGTGCCGGGCACCACCACCACCTTGGCCCCGTACAGCTTCTCGAATGCCGGGAACACGTACTGCGTATACGCCTTCTCCATGGTGCCGCCATTCATGCCGATGTAGATCGTCTTGGTTTGCGCGGCGGCAGTGCCTGCGGCGGCCATGGTGGCGAGGGCCGCCGTAACCAGCAAAGCGGTGCGGGTGCGGCTTGTGAAGCGATGGGAGAAGGTCATGGTGGTTTCCTTTCTGGTGGGGGATCGAAACGGATCGGTGGCGAACTGGGTCAGTGGGCAGCGGCAGTGGTGGCCACGTCAGCCACTGCAGCGTTGGGGACGGGGAGAAATCGCTCAATCGCAAAGGCATCAATCGGCGTGGCACTGCGGCCGTCGCGGGCCAGCTCGGCCAGCACCTCGCCCACGCCGGGGCCAATCTGAAAGCCCGCACCCGCAAAGCCAAAGCCGTGGATCAGGCCGGGCGTGGTGCTGCTTTCGCCCAGCACCGGCTGGCGGTCGGGCAGGTAGCCCTCGGTGCCGCTCCAGGTGCGGATGAAGTGCGCGTTTTTGAGCGCGGGCAGCAGCTCGACGGCCTGCACGGCCAGCATGGCGATGGCGCTGCGCTCCGAGCGGGCCCGGTCCGCATCGAGCGCCACACCGGCCCCGCCGCCCAGCACCAGGTTGCCGCGTGCCACCTGGCGGCAGTAGATGCTGCCGCCTTCCACGCCCAGGCTCCAGTGCATGAAAAAGGGCAGGGGCTCGGTCACCGCCATGGCGGGGTGACCCGAATGGATGGGCACCGGCTCGCCAAACTGCGCAGCCAGCGCACCGGCCCAGGCACCCGCGCAGTTGACGAGCACGGGTGCGCGCACGGCCACGGCGGTGCCCGAGCGTACGGTGAACAGCTTGCCGTCGTGCTCTACCGAGGTCATCGGTGTGCGTTCCAGAACCTGCGCACCCGCACGCCGCGCAGCCAGCGCAAATGCGGGGGACACCAGGCGCGGGTTGGCCTGGCCGTCATCCGGGCACAGCGAGCCGCCCACGGCGCGCCCGCCGAGCCAGGGGCAGCGCTCGCGCAGCGTGGTGCCCGAGATGAGCTGTAGCCCCAAGTCAAAGTCGCGGCTCAGGTTGGCATAGGCCTCCAGCGCAGCCATGTCCGCCTCGCTGCGCCCGATCTTGAAGTGTCCGCTGCGCTGGTATTCGCCATCGGTGCCAATCAGTGCGGGCAGGTCGGCCCAGACCTGGTGGGCGCGCTGCGCCAGCGGCAGCTGGCTCACAGGGCGGCCTTGGCGGCGCACACCGCCGTAGTTCACGCCGCTGGAGCGCGAGCCGCACAGGTCACGTTCCAGCAGCACCACGGCCACGCCTTTGCGGCGCAGTGCCAGCGCGGTCGATGCGCCCATGATGCCGCCGCCCACAATGGCCACGTCGGTGTCGATGGTTCGGGTGGTCGTGCTCATTCTGTGGCCTCCGCCTGGGCTTGCAGGTGGATGGGAATGGGCTTGATCGGCGCCTGTCCGCGCAGCCGTCCTACCGCGTCAATCGGCTTGCCTGTGGCCTGGGCCAGGATTTCTGCCGCCGCCACACCGCACATACGGCCCTGGCAGCGGCCCATGCCCACGCGGGTCAGGGCCTTGAGGCGGTTCATCTCGTCGGCGCCGGTGTCGCGGGCACAGGCGCGCAGCTCGCCCGCCGTGATGTTCTCGCAGCGGCACACCACCAGCGCATCGGGCGCGTGGGCCGACCAGTCGGCGGGGAAGGGGAAGGCGCGCTCCAGCGCTTGCCTGAAAGGCATCAAGCCGGTGAGTTGGCGTTCCAGCGTTGCGGCGCGCGCGTCATCGACTTTCACGCCGTGGTCGGCCAGCAGCGCCAGTGCGGCGCGCTCACCCGCCCACTCGGCAGCGTCTGCGCCCATGATGCCCGCGCCATCGCCCGCCAGGTACACGCCTGCCACGCTGGTGCGGCCTGCGCGGTCGCGCTCGGGCAGATGGGCGCGGTGCATGGGCGCCCAGGCAAAGCGGCAGCCCAGCAGGTCGGCCAGTTGGGTTTCGGACCGCAGGGCGTAGCCAAAGCCCACGGCGTCGCAGGGCACGGTGTGCTCGGTTTGGCCGTCGCTCCACACCACAGCGTTCACCCGTGTGTCGCCCAACACGCGCAGGGGTCGCACGCCGGTGTGCACCGCCACGCCGTGCGCGCGCAGCCAGCCCACGTAGTACATCCCTTTGGCCAGCACGGCAGGCTGCGTGAGCATGCCGGGCAGGGCGGCCAACTGGTCGGCAAAGCGGGCGGTGTCCAGCACCGCGGCAACCGTCGCACCCGCCTTGGCATATTGGTACGCCACTAGGTACAGCAGCGGCCCGGTGCCCATCAGCACCACATTGCGGCCGATGGTGCAGCCCTGGAACTTGAGCGCCACCTGCGCACCGCCCAGTGTGTACACGCCGGGCAGCGTCCAGCCGGGCACGGGCAACACGCGGTCGGTGGCGCCGCTGGCGACGATGAGCTGGCCGTAGGGCACCGTGCGCGTGGTCTGCGTGGGGCCGTGCAGCACATCCAGCACGCCACCCTGGGCGTTCCACACCAGGCTGTCGGGTTGGTAGTCGATATGGGCTTGAAGTCCATCAAAAGTGCTGTGTAATGCGTTGGCGCGGGTGGCCTCTGTGCCGTACAGCGTTTGCGCGCTGCGGGCAAAGTGGGCCGGCGGGCGGCGATAGATTTGCCCACCGCCGCGCGCGGCCTCGTCAATCACCACGGGCCGCACGCCATGGGCCGCCAGGGTTTGTGCGGCACGAATGCCCGCAGGGCCTGCGCCCACGATCACGGTTTGCAAGGTGGGCGCAGTCATTCGGGCTCCCCCGTGGTCAGTTGCATGCCGGCCTTCACGAACGTGGAGCAAGACCGCAGGCGTTCGCCCGTGGCGGTCTGCACCCAGCAGTCTTGGCACGCACCCATCAGGCAAAAGCCTGCGCGGGGCTCATGGCTGAACTCGTTGCGGCGCAACTGGGCGCGGTGCGTGAGGATGGCCGTCAGCACCGTGTCACCTTCAAGCGCAATAGCAGGTTCGCCATCGAGCAGGAAAGGCATGGGCGCGCGGTCTTTTTCGGCCACGCGGTGCAGGAGTGCGGTATGTGCAGTCATTTCAGTGGTCTCAATCGCTATGCACATTCGTGGCAACTGGCGCACACGATGCCAGTGCCACCGTGGAACTGGCTTTGCCAGGCCACTGGTGGCGTCCCCCTCCCGCGCAGCGAGAGAGGGGTGAAGACGCGAAGCTGCTCAGGGGGTGTTTCATCTACTTCCGCCCTACGAGCACGCGGTCCAGGCCGTATATGCGGTCAAGAATCACCATCGCGCAGGCCGTCAACGCCACCATCAGCGCCGATACGGCCGCCATCAGTGGGTCAATCGACTCGGTGGCATACATGTACATGCGCACGGGCAGCGTCACTGTGCTGGGCGATGTGACAAAGATCGACATGGTCACTTCGTCAAAGCTGTTGATAAAGGCCAGCATCCAGCCGCCTGTGACGCCGGGCAGGATCATCGGCAGCGTGATGCGCGTGAACACGGTGGCCTGGCTGGCACCCAGCGACAGGGCGGCATGCTCGGCACTGCGGTCAAACCCCACGAGGGCAGCCACCACCAGCCGCAGCGTGTAGGGCGTGACGATGAGTGCATGCGCAAACACCAGCCAGCCAAAGCTGCCCGTGCCGCCCAGCAGCGCAAACAGGCGCAGCAGGGCCACGCCCAGCACCAGATGCGGAATGATCAGTGGCGACAGAAACAGGCCGTTCAGAAAGCCGCGCCCAGGGAAGTCGTATCGCGTGATGGCAATGCCCGCAGGCACGGCCAGCACCGTGGCCAGCGTGGCCGATGTCAGGGCCAACCACAGGCTGTTCCAGAACGACTGCATAAAGTCCGAATGCTCAAACACCGCCTTGAACCAGCGCAGCGAGAACTCGGTGGTGGGCAGCGTCAGCGTGTTGTGCGGCGTGAAAGCCACGATGCACACCACCAGCAGCGGGGCGAGCATGAAGGTGATGACCAGCGCGTTGAACGTGAGGGCCAAAGGTCCGTTCTTCTGCATAACTTCAGCCCAGCGCTTTCTTGTACCGGCCCTCAACCAGCCGGTTGTAGCTCAGCATGACCACCAGGTTGGCCACCAGCAGCGTCAGCGCAATCGCTGCGCCCAGCGGCCAGTTCAGCTCGTGCAGGTACTCGTCGTACACCACGGTGGCCACCATCTTCAGCCGCCGCCCGCCCAGCAGGCCGGGGATGGCAAACGAGCTGGCCGCCAGCCCAAACACGATCAAACTGCCTGACAAGATGCCTGGCAGCACCTGCGGCAACACGATGCGCCGCAGGGCAGTGAAAGGCGTCGCCTGCAGCGAAAGGGCTGCGTTCTCCACACCGGGGTCGAGCTTTTGCAGCGATGTCCACACGGGGATCACCATGAACGGCAGCATCACGTGCACCAGCGCAATCACCACGGCGATCTCGGTGTAGAGCATCTTCACCGGGCCGATGCCGACAAGTTGCAGTGCGCCATTCACCAGCCCCTCGGGGCCCAGCAGCATGCTCCAGCCAAAGGCCCGCACCACCACCGACACCAGCAGCGGCGCCAGCACCACCAGCAGCAAGATGGAGCGCCATGGGTTGCCCATGCGGCTCAAGATGTACGCCTCGGGCGCGCCGATCAGCACGCAGATCAGCGTAACCAGCCCCGCAATCCAGAACGTGCGCCAGAAGATCGCGTGGTAGTACGAATCGGCGAACACCAGGGCGTAGTGCTCCAGCGTGAATTCGCCCGCCTTCACCCCCGTAACCGGGTCGAACGCGTTGAACGACAGCACTGCCGTGAGCGCCAGCGGCACCAGCAGCAGCACCGTGAACAGCAGCAGTGCTGGCGCCGACAACCACCACGGCGCGGCCTTTTTGTGCAGCAAAGTGGTGGCCAGACTCATGGTGCCACCTCGGCGGCGGCGGCGGCGGTGTCGTCGGCCTCCAGCTCGGCCATGGCCGTTTCATCGGCGGGCAGCAGGCGCATGCAGTGGTCGGGCCAGTCCACGCCCATGCGTTCGCCCTCGGCCAGCGCAGCGCGGCCGTCGTTGGGCGTCAGCACCATCAGGTCACCCACTGGCGTGCCCACGCGGTACAGCCACTGGCTGCCCAAAAAGAAGCGCTCGCACACCTCGCCATCCAGCCGGCCCTGCACGGCAGGCACCAGCTGCACTTTTTCGGGGCGCACGCTCAGCAGTACGGCGGCGCCGGGGCGGTAGCGCGGGCCGTCCACTTCGACCGTCAGACCGCCCACCGCCACATGCGTGTGCGTTCCACTCGCGTGTGTCACCTTGCCCGGCAGCAGGTTGGCCTTGCCCACAAAGGTCGAGATGAAGCGCGTGCGCGGGTGCTCGTACACGCGGTGGGGGTGGTCAATCTGTGTGGCGCGGCCCGCCTCCATCACCACCACGCGGTCGCTGATGGACATGGCCTCGCTCTGGTCGTGCGTGACCATGATGGTGGTGGTGCCCACCTTGCGCTGGATCTGCCGCAGCTCAAACTGCATCTCCTCGCGCAGCTTGGCGTCGAGGTTGGACAGCGGCTCGTCCAGCAGCAGCACGGGCGGCTCAATCACCAGCGCACGCGCCAGCGCCACCCGCTGGCGCTGGCCGCCCGACAGCTCGCGCGGGTAGCGTGTGGCGTGCGCCTCTAGGTGCACCAGCGCCAGTGCCTGGGCCACGCGCTCTGCGCGCTCGGCCTTGGGCACCTTGCGCATCTCCAGTCCAAAGCTCACGTTGGCCGCCACCGTCATGTGTGGGAACAGCGCATAGCTCTGGAACACGATGCCCAGCCCGCGCGTGTTGGCCTTGGCGTGGGTGATGTCCTTGCCGTCCAGCTCGATGCGCCCGCTGGTCACGGCTTCGAACCCCGCCACCATCTGCAGCGTGGTCGTCTTGCCGCAGCCCGAGGGGCCCAGCAGCGACACAAATTCACCCTTTTGCACCGTGAGGTTCATGGCCTGCACCGCGCAGGTGCTGCCATAGAACTTGGTCACATCCGTGAGCTTGAGAAACGACATGGCGAAAGCCTTTCCGGTGGTGGCATCGCACGGGTTGCCTGGGGGCGGTGCGTGCCATCTGCTGTGGAGTTGCTGGGATGGGCTGCGGGCCTTCGGGGGTGTTTGCACCGGGGTGGTGCATGTGCCGCGCAAAGGCTGGAGCAGCCGCCAGGGAACCTCTGCACCAATCAAGTGGTAAGCGTGCGCTGCGGATCGGCGTGGGCTGCTAGGCGCAAAGCACAGCAATAGCCGTAGCTATTGCGAGAATTTGCAACAACGCAGACCACCCGAGGCCGCAGATGCACGCGGCACTTGAATGGTGCAGAGATTCCCTTGTTTCAATTGAATCTATTGCAATAAACAAACCAGAACGCTTCGGGTATTCCATTAAACGGAAGTTTTCTTTAATTTATTCCGCTCAATGAAATATGATGACTTCAGTTTGAATAATCAATTCCACAGGAGCGAGGTATGGAAGCAGCATCAACCGCACCCATCGCTTCAGGCGGCGTACCCCGGGTGTTTGCCGTCATCCGGGCCCTGTCTGCCGTGCAGGCCGAGGGCGGGCGAGTCACCCAATTGGCGCGTGCCGTGGGCCTCACGCAGGGCACCACGCACCGTTTGCTGCAATCGCTGGTGGCAGAGGGCATGGTCGAGCAGGACGAGCGCAGCAAGCTCTACCGACTGAGCATGGACTTCTTTGCGTTGGCAGCGAAGGCCGGCAACCCCGGCGATCTGCGCAGCCTGTGCCGCCCTGTGCTGTTGCGCCTGTGCGCCAGCCTGGGCGACAGCATCTTTCTGTTGGTGCGCAGCGGCTTTGACGCCGTGTGCCTGGACCGCAGCGAAGGCCCGTTCCCCATCCGCTCGTTCACCGGCGACATCGGCGGCCGCGTGGCCCTGGGCGTGGGGCAGGGCGCCCTGGCCATCCTGGCCTTCTTGCCCGAGGCCGAGCGCGAAGAGGTCATCCGCTTCAACTTGTCGCGCGTGCGCGAGTACGGCGTGTTTGACGAGGTCTATCTGCGCACCGAAATCGAGCGTGTGCGCCAGCTGGGCTACGCAGGCCGCAACACCGGCTTGCTCGAAGGCATGGCGGGTGTGGCTGTGCCGATCTGCGACCGCGAGGGGCGCGCTGTGGCGGCGCTGAGCGTGGGCACGATCTCGGCCCGTCTCAACGACGACCGCCTGCCGACGGTGGTGGAGCTGCTCAAGCGCGAGGCTGCGGCGATTGGGCCGAAGATCAATCCGTTTGATGTGACGTTGAGGCGGCCGGCGCAGAGCTTGGGGAGTGGGACGTCGGCGCAGCGGGTGGTACCCGGCGCGGATCGGGGGGGTGTTTCAGATCCGCTGGGTTGAGGAGCTGGTGTGGCGGCTCGGGAAGCGCGCGTGGCCCACGCGCACCACCAGCAAGTCTTGTTCAGGAGTACTTGCCGCACCACTATGGCTCGCACGTTAAGTTTGCCAGCGGGATGGCATGTGGCGCCGCTATAGTTCGCGCTCACCCTGGCGGGTTGCGTGCCGACGATGTGCGCTGAGATGATTGCCCCGCCATTTCTAGAAAAAGAACGAGCACCATGGGCCTCCAACAAACCACCCCCGATTACCTCGACCAATGCCGTGCTGCACAGCGTACCGAGCAAGAGCAATCGCTGACCAGCACGGACAACTGGGCCCATGTGGACAAGCCCCAGGTACATGCCGACTTCGATGCGTTCTACCAAGAGCTGGCGCCGCTGATCGATGCGAATGCTCCTGAGTCCCAGACTATCCAAGACCTGATGGACAAGCACTTTGCCATCGTTGCTCGGTTCTATGTGCCGTCGCGCGATGCTTATGTGGGCACCGTGCTGTTCTATGCCGACAATGTCGATATGAAGGCATTTCACAATGCCTACCACCCGCGCATGGTGGAGTTTTTGGGTGACGCCGCGTACGTCTACGCGCTGCAGAATCTGCAATAGCGCTCTTTGGCTGCCCATGCAACCACACTCCACCGCTTCGCAAATTCTCCCCAGCGGCGCCCTTGAGCCCTTTTTGCCAGTGTGCGGCGCTCTGGCCGAGGCACTCTTGGACGACCCGTTCTACCAAGCCGTCACCATCGACCATGCGGCAGACCCCGCGCGGCGCCAACAGGTGCTGACCCAATACTGTGCGCTGGCGATGGAAGAAGCCCGCGCCGTGGGCGACGTGCAAGTGGCAGAACCCGACGGCGCAGCGCTGTGGATCACCCCCCATGCGCTAGCTGCCGACAGGGCTAAACACAGCGCCCAGCGCACCAGCAGCCTGCGCCAGCTGCTGGGCCCGCAAGGGTTTGACAACTACCAGCGCATTTGCGCCGCCATGGAAACACAGGTGCCAGCCGACCTGCACAGCGCGTGGTATCTGTCCATACTGGGCGTGCAATCCGCAGCGCGTGGCCAGGGGCTGGCGCAGCGGCTGTTGGCGCCCACCTTGGCCAGGGCAGACCAGGCGGGTGCAACGTGTTTTCTGGAAACCTTCAATCCACTCAGCGTGCCGTTTTACCGCCGCCTCGGTTTCACCCAGTCAGTGGAAAGTGTAGATCCCATCACAGGGTGCTCCTACCAGTTGATGGTGCGTGCTGCGACTGCGCACAGTGTCTAGCGCGCGCACCTGTGCGTGCCGCCAATGCCAAGGCCGGGTAACCTAGCGCTCACCAACGCAAGCCTGTTTTGGCTGCTGTTCTATTGCGCACCCAGGGAGGCCGCCTTGACCCGCACCATCACTCCTGCAGCTATCGCGTCCGACCTGCCCTACAGCTTTGGCAACCCCGTGCCGATGACCACGCGCAGCAGCGCGTTGTTGTGGGCCGCTAGCGCAGCGGCCTTTGCGCTGTTGGTGGTGGTGCCCCGCTGGTTGCCGGACCTGTGGGGTGGCGCTCTGGCAGCGCTGCTGTTTGTGGGGGTGCAGTGGGCGGGTCTGAGATGGGCGGTGGGCCCGGCATGGGTGGCGCTGTTCAGTCGCCCCCGATGGCGCGATGTGGCGCTGGGGCTGGCCGCGGTGCCGCTGGTGATCGGCTTGCCAGCGCTGGTGGCGCTATATGCGTTGGGCGAATCGCACCTCAGTGCCAACGCCAGCATCGATGTTGTTGCGGGCTTGTCCCCGGCGCAGCTGGTTGGGCGGTTCGCACTGGTTGCCGTGCAGCTGCTGGGCGAAGAGCTGGTCACCATCCAGCCACTGCTGGCCACCGTGGCCTTGTTGCACCGCGCTGGCATGCCCGCCCGTTGGGCCGTGGCCGTGGCATGGGTGGTTACGGCGCTGGTGTTTGGCGCACTGCACCTGCCCACCTACCAATGGCATCTGGGCCAGGCCTTGCTCGTTATAGGAGCCGCTCGCCTGGTGTTGACGGCAGTCTTCATCTACACCGGCAACCTGTGGGCCAGCACCATCGCCCACATTGCCAACGACTGGACCATCATGGTGTTTGTGCTGGCCTCTGCCCGCAACGTTGCCTGAGCCATTGAACCTGCCACCCCCGCAAGGAGCTCCCGTGGACTTTCTCAAGATCCTCAAGTCGTTTGAAGACTTTGTGTACGAGGCACTGATCTGGCTGATCCTGTTGCCCAAGACCCTGTTGCGCATCGTGCTGCGCCCCCGCCAGATGGTGGCCTACGTGCAGGCAGAGCAAACCCGCGAAGGCGACGACCGCTACGGCGACGCCATCAGCCCGCCGCTGCTGCTCATCCTGTGCGTGCTGGTGTCCCATGTGTTTGACCTGGCCCTGCGCAAACAGGCCGCACCAGAGATGGGCTCGCTTGCCGCCGCTCTGCTCAAGTCCGAGCAGAACCTTCTGCTGTACCGCACCATGGCCTTCGGCATCTGGTCGCTGGCAGGTGCCGTCTGGTACATGCGCCACAGCCGCCAGCCCATCCACCGCGTCAATTTGCGCAACCCGTTCTACGAACAGTGCTACCTGGTAGCACCGTTCGCGATGGCCATGTCGATTAGCACAACGTTCGCGCTGTCGGGTGAGCTGCTGTCCGCTGCTGGAGTGGGGCTTGCACTGGTGGCGCTGCTGTGGTTCTGTGTCGCCGAATGGCACTGGGTGCGCGAGCGGGCGGGGTTAGGCGCGGGTCGTGCAGTGGTGGTGTCGGGAGGGCTGGTGGTGGTGGGGCTGGTGGCCAATACCGGGTTGGGGTATTTGCTGAGGCATTTGTGAGAGGTTGGTTTGGACGAATTCGGTATAGAGAACTGCCTCGAGCCCGCTGGCGCAATTCACCGTGGGGCAGAATTCGGCCAGGAGCGGCCTATGGGGACAGATTAAAGCGGACGCTCAACGCCCAAGTTCAGGGGCGCGGGCTTGGCGTGGCATAAGCGCGCAGTGGTGGATACGTCCCCTTCAATGACCCGTCAGGCGGCTGTTGGCAGAGTGGTTTGTAGATACTCAAACGACCAATCAGCTATGCCATCGCAGCCTGAAGTAAGGTAAGTAGGAGGCACTGGGAGTGAGGGGTGAGCCATAAGCCTCATCCTCTCTAGAAGCGCCTGTTGCGCTTTGGTCGAGAGGCCGTCCCACCAAGATGGACGGAGTGCATGGTTCTCGCAAGCGGATATTGCGAATCGAAGCAGGGCGTCTTCGAGCTTCCGACCCTCGGTTGTCTGCTGGGCCAGTGACTGCATAAATGGCACGCAGGTTCGGTTGCTTGAGACATGCCAGCCGAAAGCAAACGCCCATCCAGTAGTTGTTGGCGCTGTGAAGAAAGTAATCAAATCTTGCGGACCAGACGAGTCTGCTAGATCCTGAAGTGTGTTGCCTTGAAAATCAAAGTCGGGATAGAGAAGTCCAGAAAATTGGGCTGAGCACTTTGAATCGGACTCAAAGTAGGTGAACTCGAAATCCTCATACAGGTTGTTTGCCAGTGCGGAGTCGTAGATGTGTTTGTGGAATCGGACGCCTTCGTATCCGATTGAATGTCCAAGGAGGCTACCGCGGAGCAAACCATGGCTTTCATGTTCGGCGGGGATGCTTGTGAGCGCCTCTTTCAGCACCTCCACAGCGTTCTCCTTCACGAACGCCTCGCGGCAGAGGCACCGATACGAATAGAGGGCGATCTGTCGTCTGTCTGGCTTTAGTGGTTGGTTGTCGATTGGAGCGAATAGTTCGTTGTCATGCAACTTGCACATGCCATTGAATGTTGATGCCTTCGATATGCCAATGCGCTTCATTGCAGGAAGGCCGCTGTTCTTCGTGAGCGTCGAGAGGTCACCGCTCAAGCGATACACGTGACCGCCTTCGGCGATCAGTGCCAGCTGTCCGCTACGCTGAATCGAGTGCGCCGAGATGATCTCGTTGCATCGCTGCCCATGCTCGAAGTGCAAGCACCTACCTCGGAGTTCGTGGCGCTTGGAGGCTTCGTGAAACTTCGCGCGGTCTTGCATCGGTTCAATCGCCTAACGCGATCTATCCCGCAAAACCTGCGGGATAGGCTGGAGCGGGTGGGATATTCTGGACACTGATTTCTCCTGGAAGTGGCTTGCAGCACACGTGTGCAAGAGGTGGCATGTTCAAACGTCCTGGTAAAAACATTCCGCGAAACGCGAAACGCGAAACGCGAAACGCGAAACGCGAAACGCGAAACGCGAAACGCGAAACGCGAAACGCGAAACGCGTCCACTCGGCAAACTATAG
>RCMZ01000541.1_pt1 | contig 22693 bp, 27 predicted proteins | sample 2041141 | NCBI WGS metagenome assembly RCMZ01 (sample SAMN09708263, study PRJNA481090) | Wastewater metagenome, whole genome shotgun sequencing project. | biome: sewage; isolation source: Davis station wastewater (DW) | place: Antarctica: Davis Station | collected 2010-03-01
ATCTCCCTGGGCAACCTGTGCCGCTGGCTGGCCCAGCAGGCCGAGAACCTGGGCGTGGAGATCTACCCAGGCTTCGCTGCCCAGGAAGCGCTGTTCGACGAAAACGGCGTGGTGCGCGGCATCATTACCGGCGACCTGGGCGTAGACCGCGAAGGCCAGCCCAAGGAAGGCCTGTACACCCCCGGCATGGAACTGCGTGGCAAGTACACGCTGTTCGCCGAAGGCTGCCGTGGCCATATCGGCAAGCAACTCATCAAGCGTTTCGACCTGGGCAGCGACGCCGACGCCCAGCACTACGGCATCGGCCTGAAGGAAATCTGGGAAATCGACCCGGCCAAGCATCAGCCAGGCCTGGTAATGCACACCGCAGGCTGGCCGCTGGACATCATGAGCAACGAGAACACCGGTGGCTCGTTCCTTTATCACCTGGAAAACAACCAAGTGGTGGTCGGCCTGATCGTCGATCTGTCCTACAGCAACACCTTCCTGTCGCCGTTCGATGAGTTCCAGCGCCTCAAGCATCACCCCGTGCTCAAGCAGTACCTCGAAGGCGGCAAGCGCATCAGCTACGGCGCCCGCGCACTGAGTAAGGGCGGCCTGAATTCGCTGCCGAAAATGGTCTTCAAGGGTGGCGCGCTGATCGGTTGCGACCTGGGCACCATGAACGTCGCCAAGATCAAGGGCAGCCACACGGCCATGAAGTCCGGCATGCTCGCCGCCGACGCCGTGGCCGATGCGCTGCTGGCCGGCGGCGAAGGCGCTGACGAGCTGACCAGCTACGTCGATGCGTTCAAGGCCAGCTGGCTCTACGAGGAACTCTTCGCCACCCGCAACTTCGGCCCGGCGATGCACAAGTTCGGCCCGATCCTGGGCGCCGGGTTCAACTGGTTCGACCAGAACATCCTGGGCAGCAAGATCCCGTTCACCCTGCACGACACCAAGCCGGACTACGCCTGCCTCAAGCTGGCCAAGGACAGCAAGAAGATCGACTACCCCAAGCCCGACGGCAAACTGAGTTTCGATAAGCTCAGCTCGGTATTCCTCTCCAGCACCAACCATGAAGAAGAGCAGCCCTGCCACTTGAAACTGGCCGACCCGAGCATCCCGATCAACCAGAACCTGCCGTTGTACGACGAACCGGCGCAGCGCTACTGCCCGGCCGGCGTATACGAAGTCATCACCAAAGAAGACGGCGAAAAGCGCTTCCAGATCAACGCCCAGAACTGCGTGCACTGCAAGACCTGTGACATCAAGGACCCTGCGCAGAACATCACCTGGGTCACGCCCGAAGGCGCTGGCGGCCCGACTTACCCGAACATGTAAGCCGCACGCTTGAACATCGAGGCTCCCGCATGGGGGCCTTTTTGTTGCCCGCCGCTTTAGCGCCCGCCTACGACGCCACCCGCTCCGCCCCCGGGTTACGCTCGAAATAGCGCTTGTACTCACGGCTGAACTGCGAGGTGCTCTGATACCCCACGCGGTGGGCCGCCTGAGCCACGCCCATGCCTTCGGCCACCAGCAATTGCTGGGCCTTGAGCAAACGCAGGCGTTTGAGGTACTGCACCGGCGACAACAGGGTGCTGCGCTTGAAATGCTCGTGGAAGGTCGATGCGCTCATGTTCGCGTAGCGCGCCAGGGTTTCCACATTCAGCGGCTCGGCATAGTGCTCGTGCAAATGGCTGAGGGACGCGGCGACCCGGGCAAATTGCCCCTGCTGTTCCACCAGCGCCCGCAGCACATCGGCCTGGGGCCCGCGCAGCGCGACGAACAACAGCTCGCGCAAACGGGCGCTGCCCATCACCTGGCATTCCAGCGGATCGTGCAGGCAGCGCAACAGCCGCTCGACGCAACCGCGCATGGTGTCATCGAGCACCGCCGAGCTCATGGACTCCAGGGTTTGCGCCGCCACGGGGCCTCCCTCGTCGCGGCCCATCGCCAACACCAACTCGCCGAGCACGGCGCGGTCGATGCCGATCGCCAAGCCCAATAAAGGCGCATCCGCCGAGGCGAAGGTTTCGCACTCGAACGGCACCGGCAACGCCTGGATCAGGTAATGGCCAGCGCCGTATTCCAGGGTGCGCGGGCCCAGATACGCCAGTTTGCTGCCCTGCACGATAATCATCAGGCTCGGCTCGTAGATCTGTGGCCCGCGCGCCACATCCCGGCTGGCGCGCAGCAATTGCACGCCCGGCACGGCGGTGGGAATGAAGCCATCGCGGGTAGCAAGCGGCGCGAGCAAGGCAACCAACGTGGCATTGGCGTCCAAATGACGGGTCAACAACATGGCACAGGCTTCAGGCAAAAAATGAGGCGCCCATCATCGCAGGTCTGCTGGCCGTTGCCGCGCGCCACGGGGCGAATCCGGAGGAATAGGCAAGAGAGCCGGAGTATTCGCCCTGTCGAGCCCGGCCACCGGCGCGCAAAATAACCCGCCTCAACAGTCAACGCATCTGCGAGGTTCTTCATGTACACAGCCATCGGTTACGCCGCCCAGTCCGCGACCACTCCCCTCGCCCCCATGACCTTCCAACGCCGCAGCCCGCGCCCCGACGACGTGGCCATCGAAATCCTCTACTGCGGCGTGTGCCACTCCGACATCCATCAGGCGCGCAACGAGTGGGGCATCGCCGTATACCCGCTGATGCCGGGCCATGAAATCGTCGGCAAGGTCACCGCCATCGGCGCCCAGGTCACGGCCCACAAGGTCGGCGACCTGGTGGGCGTGGGTTGCATGGTCGATTCCTGCCGCCACTGCGACGCCTGCCAAGCCGACCTGGAGCAGTACTGCCTCGAAGGCCCGACCATGACCTACGCCACCCCGGACCGGGTCGATGGCAGCAACACCATGGGCGGTTACTCCGACAGCATCGTGGTCAGCGAGCGCTTTGTGGTGCGCATCCCGGCCAAGCTGGACCTGGCCAGCGCCGCGCCGATCCTTTGCGCCGGCATCACCACCTACTCGCCCCTCAAGCACTACGGTGTCGAGCCCGGTGACAAGGTTGGCATCCTCGGTATGGGTGGCCTGGGCCATATGGGCATCAAGTTCGCCAAAGCCATGGGCGCAGAAGTGACCCTGTTCACCCGTTCCGCCAGCAAGGCTGAAGAAGCGCGGCGCCAGGGTGCGGACCATGTGATCGTATCCACCGACGCCGCGCAGATGGCTGCCGCCGCAGGGCAGTTCGACTTCCTGCTCGACACCATCCCGGTGCAGCACGACCTCAACCCCTACCTGCAAACCCTGCGCTTTGACGGTGTGCATATCCTGGTCGGGCTGATCGAACCGGTGAACCCGCCGATCCACGCCGCACACCTGGTGACCCAGCGCCGCGTACTGGCAGGCTCATTGATCGGCGGCATGGCCGAAACCCAGGAAGTGCTGGATTTCTGCGCCGAGCACAACATCACCTGCGACATCGAAATGCTCGACATCCGCCAGATCAACGAGGCCTACACCCGCATGATCGCCGGCGATGTGAAGTACCGCTTCGTGATCGACATGGCCACGCTCAAGGGCTGAACCGGCCGATAGAAAAGCTGCGTTTGTTCTGACCTCATCGCGGGCAGGCTCGCTCCCAACCCGGGCGGCTTGCTCGCGATGGCCGTGGCCCTGCCAACACAGACGCGGTGTCAGCCCTGGGCAAACTCGCGCAGAGAATCCCCCTCCATGCGATAGCGCACCCATTCTTCCTGGGGCTTGGCGCCGATGGATTCATAGAATTTGATCGCCGGCTCGTTCCAGTCCAGCACGCTCCACTCGAAACGCCCGCAACCGTTGTCGCAGGCAATGCGCGCCAGGTGGCGCAGCAGTTTCTTGCCCGCGCCGCCGCCACGCTGCTCCGGGTTGATGTACAGGTCTTCGAGGTACAGGCAATTGCTGCCCAGCCAGGTCGAGTAGCTGAAAAAGAACACCGCGAAGCCGATCGGCAAACCGTCGCGCAGGCAAATCAGGCCATGGGCCGTGGCGCCTTCGCCGAACAGGCTGCGCTGGATGTCGGCGACGCTGGCAATGACTTCGTGGCGGGCCTTCTCGTAATCCGCAAGCTCAGTGATAAAGGAAAGGATTTGCTGGGCGTCACTGGGCAACGCCGGGCGGATTTCGATGGTCATGGACGATCCTGGCAAAAATTCAAAAGGCGATGCTAATGCAGTTTGCCGACCTGGCGCAGCTCAATTTCAGCGGCGAATGGCAGAACCTTCGCAGCAGGATCAGCACCGCCCGTCGCCCGCCCGGCACCCCACCGGCCAGCGGCTGACCAATTGAAGGTAACCCCCTGACATTGGAGACGACACCATGAATCGCTCACTCCTTACAAACCTGGCCCTGGCCGGCCTGCTGTCCTCGGTTTCCCTGGCCTCGTTCGCCGGTTCCACCGGGCCGACCAACCCGGTCGATTCGCCAACGCCGCCCACCACCCAGGGCTCGACACCGTCGATGGACACCGGCGGCGCCATGGATAACGGCGGCCTGCCTCCATCCACCGGCACCGACCCGCGGGTGCAGGGTAACGACAGCGGCCGCCAGGGCGGCGCGCCCGATCCGGAAAACGGCAAGATGGGCAGCGGCTCGAAAACCACCACCGGCGGCTCTGGCTCCGAAGGCAACGGCGCCGCTCAGTAAGCGCCAGGCCCCTGGCTCAGGGTTCCAGGCCGATGGGGAAGAACACCCCGGCGCTCCACACCCCGAGCCAGTTCTGGCCATCGATGGGGCGGCTCACCGCCAGCTCCACCAATTGGTAGAAGACGTTGCGGTGGATCAGCGCTTCCAGATTGCTGCGTACCAGCACGTAGGGCGCTGGCTCCTGGCTCGCAGGATCGATCACCACCCGCAATGGGTGTTCGGCATCGGCGGCGAAGGACTCTTCGACATTGCTGGTAAAGCGCAACACTTGGCTCTCGCCCTGCCCTTCAACCTCCAGGGTCACGGCAATGAACGGCGCGTCGTCGACCTTGATCCCTACTTTTTCCACCGGGGTAATCAGGAAGTAGTCATCGCCGTCGCGGCGCAGGATGGTGGAGAACAACTTGACCATCGGCTTGCGGCCAATGGGCGTGCCCTGGTAGTACCAGGTGCCGTCGCGGGCGATGCGCATATTGATATCGCCGCAGAACTCGGGATTCCACAGGTGCACCGGCGGCAGGCCCTTGGCCTTGGGGATCTGGGCGAACAGGTCGAGGGCTTTTTGCGTGTCGCTCATGGAGGCTCCGGGGGCCGCGCTCAGTCGCTCAGGCCCAGCAGGCTGCGCGCGTACTGGCGCAGGGGTTGGCCGAGCAGGTCTTGCGGCTTGTTGTCATGGAACGTCAGTAAACCGCCACGGCTGCGGATGCGCGCCGTGTCGATCAGGTATTGGGTACTGGTCTCGATCAGCATGATCTGAATCACACCGGTGTCCACCCCTAGGCGATCCACGGCTTCCTGGTCGGCCCATTCATCGTAGTTGCCGATGCGGTCTTCGGCCTTGGCGAAGCGGGTGTAGAGCAGGTAATGGGCGCCGGCGGCGCGAGCCTCGGTCATTGCCTCGTCCAGCCCTTCGGGGGCACGGGCGCGGCGCACCATGGGGAAATACTCGACGAAGCTGTTGAACGCCTCTTCGGCCACCACATTGGGCCGCGGGTAAGCGCTGCCCGGCGGGGCGAACGCGCCCTGGGCGATAAACACGAAGGAATCGGGTTGGATGCGCACGGAGCTGGTGCGGCGGGTATCGCTGTGGTCCAACAGGCCCGCATCGCTCATGTGGTAGCGAGCGCCCTCGCCCAGGTCACTGACATTCATGCAGCCACCAAGCGCCAAAACGGCCAGCAGCAAAACCAGGCTACGCATCCTACCCTCCAGAGGCCGGTGACGGAAAACCGGCGAATGGGCACCAGATGCAGCTTCCGGGCCAGCCTGCCTGGGCCTCAGCCGCCAATGATCTTCATCACCGTCGCGCCGCCGGAGAACGCCACTTCCTGCTTGTCGTCCAGGGCTTTCATCAGCAGCCGCTGCAACGCGGGCAGGGCCTGGTGGCGCGGTTTGTCCAGCAAGTCGCCGATGTAGTGGCGGTTGCTCGACGACAGGCAGCCATGCAGCCAACCGGTGGACGACAGACGCAAGCGCGAACAGGTCCGGCAAAACGGCACGCTTTCATTGGCAATCACACCGAAGAAGCCATGGCCCGGCACTTCGTAGCGCACCGCAGTGGCGTCCACCGGGGCGTCGGCTTGCAAGTATTCGTAGCGCTCGCCAATCAGCCCCAGCAACTGCTGGAGGCTGACAAACTGCTGCAGGAAGCTATTGCCATCGCTGGCCAGGTGGCCCATGCGCATCAACTCGATGAAGCGCAACTCGTAGCCACGCTCCAGGCAGTAGTCGAGCAGCGGCATCACCTGGTCCAGGTTCTGCCCGCGCAACGGCACCATGTTGACCTTGACCTTCATCCCGGCGGCCTTGGCCTGGGCCATACCGTCGAGCACGGTGGGTAGGTCGCCGCCCCGGGCGATGGCGCGGAAGGCTTGCGGGTCGAGGGTGTCGAGGGAAACGTTGATGCGGCGGATGCCGGCCTGCACCAGGGAGGGCAACTTGCGCGTCAGCAACTGGCCATTGGTCGTCAGGCTGATGTCCGCCAGGCCCATCTGCCCCACGGCCGCCATGAACGCTTCCAGCTTGGGGCTGACCAGTGGTTCGCCGCCGGTGATGCGCAAACGCTCGATGCCTGCCGCCTCGATCAGGTACGCCACGCCCCGGGCCATGGCCTCGGCCGACAGTTCATCCTGCGCAGCCACCAGCCGCTTGCCGTTGGGCACGCAGTAGGTACAGGCATAGTTGCAGGCTGAAGTCAGGCTGATACGCAAATTGCGAAAACGCCTGCCTTGACGGTCAACGATCATGAAGCACTCCGGCGGAAGAAAAATCGGGACCGGCAAAACCTGACTTATAAATCAGGTTTTAGCAAGTCCCATGCCTGAGTATAAGCTGGGGAGGTTCGCGCCACGTAGCTCAATGATGGCGCAATAAAGCACTTGAATGGCTCAACTGCCCGGGGCGTCGGTGTCGCGCTTGCGCTTGTTGCCCATGCGCACACCGATATCCATCAGGAACTGGAAGAAGCCTTCCTGGTCTTCCAGCACATTGCTCCAGAACGGTGAGTGGTACAGCGCCACGGCGCCGTGGACCAGCGCCCAGGACGCGCAATAGTGGAAATACGGCGGCACGTCTTCGAGCTTGCCCTCGCTGATGCGGCCCTTAATCAACAGGGTCAGGCGCTCGAAGTTCGAAGCACGGATCTTGTGCAATTCTTCGACCATCTCCGGAACCTGGTTGCCCTTGACCACCTTCTCTTCCAGGCGATCGAACAAGCGATAGCGCTGCGGGTCGCGCATGCGGAACTCAAAGTAAGCCCGGGACAGGGCTTCCTTATCCTTGTCCACATCGGCAGAGTGCAGCAGCTCATTCAGGTCGCGCTCGTAATCGAGCATCAAGCGCAGGTAGATCTCCGCCTTGGACTTGAAGTGCTTGTAGATCGTGCCTTTGCCGATACCCACGGCATCAGCGATCATCTCGACGGTGACACTGTCTTCACCTTGTTCGAGGAACAGCTTGAGCGCGGTATCGAGAATTTCTTGCTCGCGGCGACGAAACTCACGGACCTTACGAGGTTCTTTGTGCATAAGAAAAGGTCTGTAGGGGTCAAAATCGAAGCCGCGTATTATGCCTAACTTGCGCCAAATTGCACGGATCATCCGACCATGACTACGTTTCTTGATGAATTTGTACAGGCTCCCGGCCTGCGTTATTTGAACCACGCGGCGGTTGCGCCCTGGCCCAATCGCGCCGCATTAGCCGTCACCCGCTTCGCCCAGGAGAACGTTTTGCTAGGCGCCAGGGATTATCCGGACTGGATGGTACTGGAACAACGCCTTCGCGAACGCCTTACCCGCCTGCTCAACGCACCGGCAACGGATGACGTGGCGCTGGTCAAAAATACATCAGAAGCCCTCTCTTTCGTAGCCTTCGGTTTGAGCTGGAAAAACGGCGACCAGATCGTCATCAGCGACGAAGAATTCCCCTCTAACCGCATCGTCTGGGAAGCCCTGGCCGGGCAAGGGGTGGAAGTGGTGCAAGTCAGCCTCAAGGGCGATGACCCGGAAGCCGCGCTGCTGGCGGCCTGCGGGCCGCGCACGCGGCTGATGTCGGTCAGCGCCGTGCAGTTCGCCAGCGGCCTGCTGCTGGACCTGCGACACCTGGGGGCCGGTTGCAAGCAGCGCAACGTGCTGTTTTGTATTGACGCGATCCAGCAACTGGGCGCCCTGCCCTTCGATGTGCAGGCCTATCAATGCGACTTCGCCATGGCCGACGGCCATAAGTGGATGCTCGGCCCGGAAGGCCTGGGGGTGTTCTATTGCCGTGCCGAGCTGCGCGAACAACTCAAGCTGCATGAATTCGGCTGGCACATGCTCGAACACATGGGCGACTACAGCCGCACCGCGTGGGAACCGGCGCAAAGCGCACGGCGTTTTGAATGCGGCAGCCCCAACATGCTCGGGGCCATGGCGCTGGAGGCCAGCCTGTCGCTGCTCGAAGACGTGGGCATGGAAGAAGTCGCCCGCCTGATCGCCGAACGGGTGCAGTGGCTGCAAGAAGGCTTGAGCGCCATTCCCGGGGTGCGCCTACACAGCCCGCTGAATCCGGCGCGTCGGGGCGGGATTTTCTCGTTCAGTATCGATGGCATCGATAATCAGCAGCTATGGCGGCAGTTGATGGCGCAACAGGTGGTGTGCATCCCCCGTGGTGAGGGTGTGCGTTTTTCCCCGCACTTCTATACAGAAAAGCGCGTAATCGACGAAACTCTGGCGATTGTCGCTACCCTGGCGCGGCAATGAGAACTCAAGCGAAGCGCGCGTATTCCAAATCTGTTTAAGAAATAGCCAGCGCAAACTGGACGCAACGCCAATGTGATCAATACTTGAGCTGTCGGCGCGGCATCTCCCCCAAGTGTCGCGGCGATGAAGGTACCAACGGACCGCGTGCCTTTGTTTTACTCCTAATGGTCTTAACCCGGATTCACCCCCCAGAACCCGGGTTTTTTTTGCCCGCGATTTACCTTAGAACGGCTTGACCCGAGCCAGCGGAAACAACCGCTGGAAGTTCTCGCTGGTTTGGCGGGCAAACGCATCAAAGGGCTGGCCGCGCAGCATCGCCAGATACTGCGCCACTTCCCGCACGTACTGCGGCAAGTTGGGCTTGCCCCGGTACGGAATGGGGGCCAGGTAAGGCGAGTCGGTCTCTACCAGCAGGCGATCGGCCGGCACCTGGCGCGCCACATCGCGCAGGGCCTCGGCATTCTTGAAGGTGACAATCCCCGACAGCGAGATGTAGAAGCCCAGGTCCAGCGCGGCTTTGGCCATGTCCCAGTCTTCTGTGAAGCAGTGCAGCACGCCCGCTTGGGGCAACGCTGCTTCGCGCAGCAGGGCCAGGGTGTCGGCCCGCGCGCCACGGGTGTGGACGATCACCGGTTTGCCGGTTTGCTGGGCGGCCTCCAGGTGCAGGCGGAATGAGGCTTGCTGCAACTCGGCGGCTTCAGGTTCGTAGTGGTAATCCAGGCCCGTCTCGCCAATGGCCACGACACGCGGGTGGTTGAGCTCACGCAGCAGCCAGTCCAGCGCCGGCGCGGCGCCGGGCTGAACGTCGAGCGGGTGAACACCCACCGAACAATCGACATCGTCATAGCGCTCGGCCAGTGCCTTGACGTCGGCCGCGTTATCGACACTGACGCCAATGCACAGGAAATGCCCGACGCCACATTGGCGGGCAGCATCCAGTGCTGCGTCCAGGGAGCCGCCGTGGGCAGCCAGGTCGAGGCGGTCGAGGTGGCAGTGGGAATCTACAAGCATAAAAAGTCGCAACTCGGTTCTGTGGATAAAAAAGCGCCGCGGGCGGCGCCGATCAACGGCGGCCGAGCAACCCCACCCATTGCACCAACAGGGCTTCGAGCAACAACACCCGATTGAGGTTGGCCTTACCCAGGACTTTCTGGCGCTGGGCGAGGATCCAGTCCTGGATCTCCAGGACCTTGCCCTGCGGGCTCTTTTGCGCCAGGTACTGCACAACCTTGCGCATGTCGGCCAGGCCCAGGCCAGCCTCGTCGTGGGTCAGTTGATAACGCAGGATCAGGCTCGACCAGTCGCAGAACCAGTCGAACAGCAGTAACAACGGGATGGCATTCCAGCCCTCGGCCAATTGGGTCGGCGATTGCTGTTGTTTGAGCAGTTTCTTCACCCCTTCAACCACCAACGCCCGCTGCTCGCGCACGCCCTGGGCCTGGAGATTGACCGCCAACAGCGGCGAGCCGGCGGCCAGGGTCAGGAGTTCACCACGCTCATCCGTTGTGCAGTCGGGCAACGCCTGGGCCAGCCATTGCAGGCTCATGGCTGGGCTCGGCAACGGGCACGCCTGCTGCACGCAGCGGCTCTTGACCGTGGGCAGCAAGCGGCTTGGCTGGTGGCTGACCAGCAGCAGCACCGTGTCGCCGGAGGGTTCTTCGAGGCTTTTGAGCAAAGCGTTGGCTGCGTTGTGGTTCATCGCCTCCACCGGCTCGATCAACACCACTTTGCGCCCGCCCATTTGCGCGGTCTGCACCACGAAACTCACCAGGTCACGGACCTGATCGACCTTGATCGCCTTGTCCGCCTCTTCCGGCTCCAGAATGTAGTTGTCCGGATGGCTACCGGCCTTGAGCAGCAGGCAGGATTTGCACTGGCCGCAAGCCTCCAGCCCCTCGGGTCGTTGGCACAACAGGCTGGCCATCAGGCGTTCGGCCAGGGCGCGCTTGCCGATACCCATGGGGCCATGCAGCAAATAAGCGTGGGCGTGCTGGCTGCGGCCGGCCAATTGCTGCCAGAGGCTGTCCTGCCACGGATAGGCTTCAGCCACGATGACGCTCCAGCAGGGTCGGCACCAGGGCATCCAGCGCACGTTGAACCTGCGCCAGGGGTTGAGCGGCGTCCACCAGCAGGTAGCGCGCCGGGTCCGCCTTGGCTCGGGCGAGGAACGCGCTGCGAACCGCGTCGAAAAACAGCCGATCTTCCAGCTCGAAGCGGTCCAGCCGCCCACGGGCGCTGGCCCGGGCCATGCCGATTTCCACCGGCAGGTCGAACACCAGCGTCAGGTCCGGGCGCAGATCGCCCTGAACGAACGTTTCCAGCGCCGCGATACGCTCCACGGACAAACCGCGGCCGCCGCCTTGATAGGCGTAAGTGGAGTCGGTAAAGCGATCACACAGCACCACCGCGCCCCGTGCCAGCGCCGGGCGGATCACTTGTGCCAAGTGCTGGGCCCGTGCGGCGAACACCAGCAGCAGCTCGGTGTCCGGGTTCATCACTTCATCGATGGGCGCCAGCAGCACCTCGCGGATGCGTTCGGCCAGTGGTGTGCCGCCCGGTTCGCGGGTCAGTAACACTTCAATGCCGGCGGCGCGCAGGCGCTCGGCCAGGTATTCGCGGTTGGTGCTTTTGCCGGCGCCTTCCGGGCCTTCCAGCGTGATAAACAAACCAGTCACGGGCAGTCCTTAATCAATGTCATTGCGGGCTTTGCGGCGGGTTGGCGTCCAGCGCGGGCTCATCATCCTGGGGCGGCACGACGTCTTCAGGAGCAGCCTGCGGCACCTGCAGTGGCGCCGGACTGGAGCGGTAGTCGGCACGACGCTTGAGCTGATACTCGCGCACGGCGGCGTTGTGCGCATCCAGGTCGTCGGAGAACACATGGCTGCCATCGCCACGGGCGACAAAGTACAGGCTGCTGCCAGCAACCGGGTTGAGCGCGGCGTTGATCGCTTCGCGCCCGACCATAGCAATGGGCGTCGGCGGCAACCCGAAGTTGGTGTAAGTGTTGTACGGCGTTGGTTCGCGCAGGTGGGAGCGGGTCAGCTTACCGTTGTAGCGCTCGCCGAGGCCGTAGATCACCGTCGGGTCGGTTTGCAGCATCATGCCGATGCGCATGCGGCGCACGAACACCCCGGCAATCTGCCCGCGCTCCTGGGGCACACCGGTTTCCTTCTCCACCAGCGAGGCCATAATCAGCGCCTGATAGGGCTGGGTGTAGGGCAAGTCGGCAGCGCGCCGGCTCCACTCCTTGGCCAGCACCTCGTCAAGACGCTCGTAGGCTTTTTTCAGCAACTCGGCATCGCTCATGCCGCGCACGAAACTATAGGTGTCGGGAAAGAACCGTCCCTCGGGGAACACGCCGCCATGGCCCAGTTTTTCCATCACTTCGCTGTCGCTCAGCCCCACCAGGGTCTGTTCCAACTTGTCGTTCTTGCTCAGGGCGGAGCGCACCTGGCGGAAGTTCCAGCCCTCAACCAGGGTCAGGCTGTATTGCACCACTTCGCCGCGCTGCCACAGGCCAATCAAGCCCTGGGCGGTCATGCCCGGCAGCATGCGGTACTCGCCGCTGTGCAAAGGCTGGCCAGCAAGGTTGAAACGCCAGTACAGGCGCAGCCAGAAAGCATCCTCAAGCACGCCATCGGCTTGCAGGCGATTGAAGGTTCCCGTGGGGGTCGAACCGGCCGGGACTTCCAGCAGTTCTTCGGTGGCCAGGTTCAGCGGCTGTTCCAGTGCCGAATACAGCTTCCAGGCAGAAGCGCCCAGCAGCAAGCCTGCCAGAACCAGTCCGGTTTCCAGCAGCAGCAAAAATTTACGTCTCACGAATCAAACATCCAGTAGCGCGCGGGCAATGCTCTGCAGTTTACGGGTGAGCGGGCCAACCGGCCAGCTCAGCGCTGCATAAGCGCGCACAGGCCAGACGCCATACACGCTATTGCACACAAAGACTTCGTCAGCCCGCTGCAAGTGCTCTAGCCCCAAGTCCGCGACCTGCACGGCGATGCCCAGGGACTCGGCTTGGAACAGTAACTCGGCGCGCATCACACCGGCCACGCCGCAACGGCTCAGGTCCGGCGTCAACAGCACAGCATCACGTACCAGGAACAGATTGCTGAACACCCCTTCGATCAGACGACCCGAGGTGTCGAGCATCAGGCCTTCGGCGTGCTCGGCGTCCTGCCATTCGGCGCGGGCGATGACTTGTTCGAGGCGATTGAGGTGCTTGAGGCCGGCGAGCAAGGGTTGCTCGGCCAACCGGGTGGTACAGGGGAATAGGCGCACGCCGTGCTGCGCGTGAGCAGAGGGATAGACGGCGGGCGGGTTGCCTTGCAGGATCCGCCGAGGCTGGGCGCCGGGCGGCGCGGCATAACCGCGCAGGCTATCGCCGCGGGTGAGGATCAGCTTGAGCACGCCCTCCCCCAGCACCGCCGCGTAGGCCAGCAGTTCACTGCGGATCAGCGCCGCATCGGCGTTGATGCCCAGGCGTGAACAGCCTTCGGCCAACCGCAGCAAGTGCCGCTCCAGCAACACGGGCCGACCGCCCTTGACGGCGACGGTTTCAAACAACCCGTCGCCGTAGGCCAGGCCACGATCCTTGAGTGGCAGAGCGCTTTCGGGCTGACCGTCAACCCAGCTGTGCATCAGTCAACGAACCGGCGGAACACCAGGGAGCCATTAGTGCCGCCAAAGCCGAACGAGTTGGACAACACCACATCAATGGGCATGCGCCGCGCTTCGTGGGGCACGAAGTCGAGGTCGCAACCTTCGTCCGGTTCGTCCAGGTTGATGGTGGGCGGCGCGATCTGGTCGTTGATCGCCTTCACACTGAAGATCGCCTCGATCGCGCCCGCGGCACCAAGCAAATGGCCGGTCATGGACTTGGTCGAGCTGACCGCCAGTTTGTAGGCGTGCTCGCCGAACACCGACTTGATCGCCTGCACTTCCGCCAGGTCACCCGCCGAGGTGGAGGTGCCGTGGGCGTTGATATAGTCCACGTCTTGCGGGGCAATCCCGGCATCGCGCAGTGCATTGCTCATGCAGCGCGCGGCGCCCGCGCCATCGGCCGAAGGCGACGTCATGTGGTACGCGTCGCCGCTCATGCCAAAGCCAATCAACTCGGCATAAATGGTCGCGCCACGCGCCTTGGCGTGCTCCAGCTCTTCGAGTACCAGCGCACCGGCGCCATCGGATAGGACAAAGCCATCACGACCCTTGTCCCAAGGGCGGCTCGCGCGGGCTGGCTCGTCATTGCGGGTCGACAAGGCACGCGCCGCGCCAAAACCGCCCATGCCCAAGCCACAGGCCGCCATCTCAGCGCCGCCGGCGATCATCACATCCGCTTCACCGTAGGCGATGTTGCGTGCAGCCATACCGATGCAATGCGTACCCGTGGTGCAAGCCGTGGAAATAGCGTAGTTCGGCCCCTGAGTGCCCAAGTGGATGGACAGGAAACCGGAGATCATATTGATGATCGAGCCAGGCACGAAGAAAGGAGAGATCCGGCGCGGCCCCTGCTCATGCAGGGTGCGGCTGGTTTCTTCGATATTAGTCAGGCCGCCAATACCCGAGCCCATGGCCACGCCAATGCGCTCGCGGTTAGCGTCGGTAACTTCCAGGCCCGCGTGGTTGACTGCCTGGAAACCAGCGGCCAGGCCATACTGGATGAACAGGTCGAGCTTGCGCGCTTCCTTGGCCGACAGGTATTGCTCGACATCGAAGTTCTTTACCGAGCCGCCAAAACGGGTGGAATAGGCAGAAAGGTCCGTGTGTTCGATCGGACCAATGCCACTGCGGCTGGCCAGAATGCCTTCCCAACTGCTCGAAACATCCGTGCCCAATGGCGACAACATACCCATACCGGTGACTACGACGCGTCTACGCGACACAGCACTCTCCTTTTTCTAATGACGACACTTTTGTATCAGGCCTAAAGAAAAAACCGCACGCCGTGATGGCAGTGCGGTTTTTCCATGACAGCTAGCAACGACTACAAACGATTAAGCCTGGTGGCTAGTAACGTAGTCGATGGCCGCTTGAACGGTAGTGATTTTTTCAGCTTCTTCGTCAGGGATTTCGGTCTCGAATTCCTCTTCCAGAGCCATCACCAGCTCAACGGTGTCAAGGGAGTCGGCACCCAGGTCTTCTACGAAGGAAGAATCGTTCTTCACTTCGTCTTCTTTAACGCCCAGTTGCTCGGCAACGATTTTCTTGACGCGCTCTTCGATGGTGCTCATACCTTGTTTTCACTCCTAATGGACAAATTCAGGCAGCTGGCCAGTGGGTAAGTGTATAGAAAGACTTTTCAGCTTTTCAACTGAAAGCTTCACTCCTCAAACCCTGCGACCATCTGCCTATAAATAGATTGCAGCTTTATAACGGATTTTAGACAGCTCGTATGACATTTTTTTGAAGCGATCCGTCACATTTAACTCATGTACATGCCGCCATTCACCGGGATTGTAGCCCCAGTCACGTAAGCAGCACCATCCGAAGCCAGAAAAGCGACCACTTGCGCGATCTCTTGAGCTTGCCCCAGACGGCCCAGGGGGATTTGCGCCTGCAAGGCCTCACGTTGCGCTTCTGGCAGCTCGCGGGTCATATCGGTGTCGATGAACCCCGGAGCCACTGCGTTGACCGTGATCGAACGCGACCCCAACTCCCGCGCCAGCGAGCGCGTGAAACCTTCCAGCCCCGACTTGGCGGCCGCGTAGTTTACTTGGCCCGCGTTGCCCATGGCACCCACAACCGAGCCAATACTGATAATTCGCCCCCAGCGTGCCTTGGTCATACCGCGCAGAACACCCTTGGACAGACGGAAGAGACTGTTCAAGTTGGTATCGATGACATCGTTCCACTCGTCATCTTTCATGCGCATCATCAGATTATCGCGGGTGATACCGGCATTATTGACCAAGATCTCCGGCGCACCGAACTGCACCTGAATGCTCGCCAACACGGCGGCAACGGACTCATTGCTGGTCACATTCAACTCCAGACCAGTACCTTGGACGCCGTTTTCCTTCAGGGTCTGAGCAATGCGCTCGGCGCCCGAAGCAGTGGTTGCCGTGCCGATCACTACAGCGCCCAGACGCCCCAGCTCAAGCGCAATGGCCTGGCCAATACCACGGCTAGCGCCGGTCACCAATGCAACTTTACCTTGCAGACTCATGCAGGCTTCTCCTGATTCAAGCCAACGCTGCGCGAGCGGCAGCGAAAGCGTCGGGTGTATTGAGGTTTGCAGTCGAAACGCCTTCAGCGCAACGCTTGTTCAAGCCGGCGAGCACTTTGCCTGGACCGCATTCGACCAATTGGGTGGCGCCCTTAGCGGCCAGTGCCTGCACCGATTCCACCCAACGCACAGGCTTGTACAACTGTTCCAGCAGATCGCGCTTGAGGGTGTCCAGGTCTGCGGCAACCGCGGCGCTGACGTTTTGCACCACGGGGATCTGCGGCACCTGCCAATCAATGGCAGCGACGGACTCGGCAAACCGCTCGGCCGCCGGGCGCATCAGTTCGCAATGGGACGGGACGCTGACCGGCAACGGCATCGCGCGCTTGGCACCACGCGCCTTGCAGCCTTCGATGGCGCGCTCGACCGCAGCCTTGGCACCTGCGATGACGACCTGGCCCGGGGAATTGAAGTTGACCGCGCTAACCACTTCGCCCTGCGCCGCTTCGGCACAGGCTGTCAGCACATCGGCGTCTTCCAGGCCCAGAATCGCAGCCATGCCACCCTGCCCGGCCGGTACGGCCTCTTGCATCAACTGGCCGCGACGCTCCACCAACTTGGCAGCTTCGCCAAGGCTCAGGCTACCGGCCGCAACCAATGCACTGTATTCACCCAGGCTGTGGCCGGCGACGTAAGCCGGGCGCGCGCCACCTTCAGCCAACCACAAGCGCCACAAAGCGATGGACGCGGTGAGGATCGCTGGCTGGGTTTTGTCGGTCTGATTGAGCAGTTCTTCCGGCCCCTGCTGGGTCAACGCCCACAGGTCATAGCCCAGAGCATCGGAAGCCTCCTTGAAGGTTTCCAGAACCAGCGGATATTGCGCGCCAAGCTCGGCCAGCATGCCGAGGGATTGCGAACCCTGTCCGGGAAAGACGAATGCGAGGGAGGTAGACATGAAACAAGCCCCTAATGATCTTGTCGTCGAAGAATTGGCGCCACTTACTGTAGGCGCGAGAAACTGACAATTGGATGGCAATTTGAACCCAGCGGTCACATCGCCCCGCTGGCCCACGAAAAGCCGCTAAGGCAACAGCGCCTCCAAACGACCGTGCAAGCGCTCGGGCAGGTTCTCCTGAATCTCGATCAAGGCCCGCTGAATCGCACTTTGGAAACCCTGCACACCGGCCGAACCATGGCTTTTCACCACGATGCCCTGCAACCCCAAGAAACTGGCGCCATTGTGCCGCGCCGGGGCCAAGTCTTGCTGCAAGCGCCGCATCAATGGCATTGCCAAGGCTCCAACCATGCGCGACAGCAAGCCTTGCCTGAACAGCGCCTCGATGCGAGCCGCGATCATGGTGGCCAGGCCTTCGCTGGACTTGAGCAGGATGTTGCCGACAAAACCGTCGCACACCACCACATCGGCCTCGCCACGGTACAAACCGTCGCCTTCGACAAAGCCGATGTAGTTCAGGCCCTGGGCAGCCTGCAACAAGGTCGCGGCCAGCTTGACCTGTTGGTTGCCCTTGATGTCCTCAGTGCCGATGTTCAGCAACGCCACCCGCGGACGCACGACACCTAAAGCTTCGGCTGCCACCGACCCCATGATGGCGAATTGCAGCAGATGCTCGGCACTGCAATCCACATTCGCCCCAAGGTCCAGCAACTGGCAATAACCCGCCTGGGTCGGGATAGCCGCAACCATTGCCGGGCGATCAATGCCCGGCAGGGTCTTGAGCACGTGCCGCGCCAACGCCATCAACGCCCCGGTATTGCCAGCACTGACACAGGCCTGCACCTTGCCATCGCGCAGCAATTGCAACGCCACCCGCATGGAAGAGTCGGGCTTGCCACGCAATGCCTGCGACGGCTTCTCGTCCATGGCAATCACCTGCGTTGCCGGGATAATTTCCAGGCGCGCGCGATCCACAGCCGAATGGCCAGCAATCATTTCTTCAAGGAGGGAGGGTTGACCGACGAGGGCCAGATGCAACGATGGCGTAGCAGACAGACAAGCAAGGCTGGCCTGGACAATGCTGCGGGGACCGAAGTCCCCGCCCATTGCGTCAATCGCGATGACTTGAGCGGACAAGGATTACTCGTCAGCGCCCTTGTCGATCACTTTACGGCCACGGTATACGCCTTCTGGCGATACGTGGTGACGCAGGTGAACTTCACCCGTGGTTTTTTCTACAGACAGGGTGCTAGCCTCGAGAGCGTCGTGGGAACGACGCATGTCGCGGGCGGAGCGGGATTTTTTGTTCTGCTGAACAGCCATAATTGATTAACTCCTAAACGTTTGGGTCACGCTTTAACTGCGCCAATACACTGAACGACCGCGTTACCTCGTCCTCGCTCGGTTCGGGCTCATCGAGACCCGCCGGCTGCTGGCATTCTTCCGGATGATGAGCAGGCACAATGGGCAAGGCGAGCAAAAGCTCCTCCTCGATCAGTGACTGCAGATCCAAAGGATCTTCGCCCAGTTCCAGCACGTCATAACCTTTCGGCAACGACTGGGTATTCGCACCCTCTTTCACCACGGCATAACTGCACTCGCTGTGGATCGGCAGGGTGACCAGCTCAAGACAACGCTGGCAAACCATTTTGACTTCGGTGTCGATAAAGCTGTGGATAACCACAGATTTACGTTCATCTCGCTCAAATACGAATTTGGCCTGCACCGTACCGACAGTGTCGGAAAGCGGGTCGCAGAGTCTCTCCAAATCGGCCAGCAGCACCTCACCTTGAAGGGTGGTGCCACGATCAGCCAATTTGCGCGGGTCAACGTGAGGTGGAATCGGGTCATTCAACATAGGCGCAGCATTATAGGGATGCGCCATGTCAAAGGAAATTCAGCCCTGTGCGTCACTTGCCAGCCTGGCTAGAATTGCCAACCACTTTCTGGAGAACCGCATGCTGCCTTTATTACTTGCCTCAAGCTCGCTCTACCGCCGCCAATTGCTCGAGCGGTTACACCTTGAGTTCAGTTGCAGTTCGCCGGATATCGACGAAAGCCACCGCCCCGGCGAAGCCGCGACAGACTTGGTCAAGCGCCTCGCCCAGGAAAAAGCCCAAGCCCTCGCCACCCGCCACGATGCCCACCTGATAATCGGCTCCGACCAGGTCGCCGTACTCGATGGCCGCATCATCGGCAAGCCCCACACCTTCGAGAACGCCCGCGCACAACTGCTGGCCGCCAGCGGTAGCCGTGTGACCTTCCTCACCGGCCTGGCCCTGCTCAACAGCCAGACAGGCCACTGCCAGGTCGATTGCATCCCCTTTACCGTGCACATGCGCCACCTCGATGCGCCACGCATCGAGCGTTACTTGCGCACCGAACAACCCTACGACTGCGCCGGCAGCTTCAAAGCTGAAGGCCTAGGGGTCAGCCTGTTCCAGAGCACCGAAGGGCCGGATGCCACCAGCCTGGTCGGCCTACCGCTGATTCGCTTGGTAGACATGCTACTGACCGAAGGCGTGCAGATCCCCTGAAGCAAAAATGGGAGCGAGCCTGCTCGCGATGGCGGCACTTCACAGACACTGGCCGTGATACCACTGTCGCGAGCAGGGTCGCCCCCACTTGAATGACTGCGCTTAGCGCAAGGCTGGTCCCTGGAAGCCCATCCACATCGCCATCTGCTGCGCAATGCTGGCACCGAGCTTTTTCGAGAAGCGATCAAAGGGCGATTCCTGGACGGTGAAATCGACCAGCTCCTTCTCCTTGATGACATCCCGCGCCACCGAACTGGCGCTGCCCAGACCATCGATCAACCCCAACGGCAACGCCTGCTCGCCAGACCACACGAGGCCGGAAAACAACTCCGGATGCTCCTTGTCCTTCAAGCGCTCGCCACGGCCCTGCTTGACGCTGGCAATGAACTGGCGGTGCGTGGTGTCCAGCACGCCTTGCCAGAACTGCGTCTCTTCAGGCTTTTGCGGCTGGAACGGGTCCAGGAAAGACTTATGCTCGCCCGAGGTGTAGGTGCGCCGCTCGACGCCCAGCTTCTCCATGGTGCCGACAAAGCCGTAGCCCGCCGCTGTCACCCCAATGGAGCCGACCAGGCTGGCCTTGTCGGCGTAGATCTGGTCCGCCGCGCTGGCGATGTAATAGGCGCCGGAAGCGCCCAGGTCCGAGATCACCGCATAAACTTTGGTTTTTGGATACAGAGCACGCAAACGGAGGATCTCGTCGTAGACATAACCGGACTGCACCGGGCTGCCGCCAGGACTGTTGATGCGCAGCACCACACCCTTGACCTTCGGGTCCTCGAACGCAGCACGCAGGCTGGCGACGATGTTATCGGCGCTGGCCGCTTCCTTGTCGGCAATCACCCCAACCACATCGATCAGCGCGGTGTAGCCAGGGCCGCGGGCGGCGCTCTTTTCCATGTCCATCAGGGGCGAAAACAGCACCAACGCCAGCATCAGGTACACAAAGGTCAGCAGCTTGAAGAAAATCCCCCAGCGCCGCGAGCGGCGCTGCTCCTGCACACCCGCCAGGAGAGTGTTCTCCAGCAGTTTCCAGCTCTTGTCTTCACCGGCCTCGGCGCCTGCCTTAACGGGTTCCTTCCATTCATTGCTCATGCCATCTACCCCAAGCCACTACTTAATGGGTGCGCCCTGGCCTAGCCAGTCGCGCAACTCGCAGAAACGATCGATCACCCACCGCGGCTCGAAGGTGCGCAAAGCCTCCACCGATTGGGCTCCATAGCTGACCGCCACCGAATCCATCCCCGCATTGCGCGCCATCAGCAGGTCGAACGAAGAGTCCCCCACCATCAACGCCTGCCCGGCCGGAACACGGCAATGGGCAAGGATTTCCTCAAGCATCAAAGGATGGGGCTTGCTCGCGGTTTCATCCGCGGCCCGGGAGATGTCGAAAAAATCTTCCCAGCCATGAGCCTTGAGCACGCGATCCAGGCCTCGGCGCGCCTTGCCGGTGGCCACCGCCAAGTGATAACCGTCGCGCCGAAAGCCCTCCAGCGACTCCACCACACCTGCAAACAAAGGCGAAGGCTCGGCCTCAAGGGCTATGTAGTGATCTGCGTAATGCTGCCGAAACGCCAGCAGCTCGACGTCGCCGATCTGCGGGTACAGGGTGCGAATCGCCTCGGGCAAGCCCAGGCCAATAATCCCCTTGACCGCCTCGTCGCTGCACAGCGGCAGGGACGAACGGGTGGAAGCCACATGCATGGCCTCGACAATCCGACCAACGGAGTCGGCTAGGGTGCCATCCCAATCGAAGATCAGCAGCTTGTAGTCAGCTTGCACTCAGGCGCTCCACGGTCTTGGCCCACATCTCGTCGACCGGCGCCTGCAACTTGAGCTCGCCACCATCGGGCAACGGCACTGTCAGCATGTAGGCATGCAGGAACAGGCGCTTGCCGCCCAAGTCGCGGATTTCCTTGCTGAACTCTTCATCGCCGTACTTGCTGTCACCGGCAATGCAATGCCCGGCGTGCAGTGTGTGGACGCGAATCTGGTGAGTCCGGCCGGTCACAGGCTTGGCTTCGACCATGGTGGCGAAGTCGCCGAAACGGCGCAGCACCTTGAACAGGGTCAGCGCCTCCTTGCCCTCCTCGTCCACTTCCACCATGCGCTCGCCGGAACGCAGGTTGCTCTTCTGCAACGGCGCCCGCACTTGCTTGATGGACGTCGCCCAGTTGCCGCGTACCAGCGCCATGTAGCGTTTGTCCACGCCATCGCCGCGCAATGCCGCGTGCAAGTGCCGCAGCATGCTGCGCTTCTTCGCGATCATCAGCAGGCCGGAGGTGTCGCGGTCGAGGCGGTGCACCAGCTCCAGCTCCTTGGTGTCCGGGCGCAACTGACGAAAAGCCTCGATCACTCCGAAATTCAAGCCACTGCCACCGTGCACGGCAATGCCAGCAGGCTTATTAATGACAATCAGGGCCTTGTCTTCAAAGACAATCGAGGCTTCCAGGCGCTGCAACAGTCCCTGGGCCAAAGGCACCGGCTCGTCGCGCTCAGGCACGCGCACAGGCGGCACACGGACGATATCGCCGGCTTGCAACTTGTACTCGGGCTTGATCCGGCCCTTGTTCACCCGCACTTCGCCTTTACGCAAAATGCGATAAATCAAGGTCTTGGGCACGCCTTTGAGACGGGCAAGCAGGAAGTTATCGATACGTTGGCCGGCATATTCCGGCGAGACCTCAAGCAGCTGGACGCTGGGGGTCGGGGGGGCAGTAGTCGTCATGCCGCGAATGATAACAATTTTTTATGGATTTGAAGCACTTAATGATTGCTGCTATAGTCGCGAACGCCGCCAAAAGCGGCCTGGGCAGCGCATAAACGGTCAACCACCGGCCCTGACCAACGCAATTCATCAGGACGCGAGGCCGTCCTACGGGGCTTTCGCCACTTACAGGCAAGGTTCGCGGGTGTAACAAGCGCAGGTGACATGAGGCCTGAAGCGAGCGTGAGAAGCAGAGTCATTACTCGCCTTTTACGCCGATATTCACGGCCAGTTCACAAAGTGCAGTCAGTCGCGAATGAACCTTGGCGAAGGCTTCGGAAACAACGCCTAAATTAGCCATGATGCGTGACCTCCCCTTTCGGAGCTCACGGTAAATGCCAACCCGCTGCGGATTCTGCGCGCGGCAGCACCCGAATTATCAGGGATACGTGTAGGGTGGAGATGCACAACCGTCG
>RCMZ01000440.1_pt1 | contig 22686 bp, 19 predicted proteins | sample 2041141 | NCBI WGS metagenome assembly RCMZ01 (sample SAMN09708263, study PRJNA481090) | Wastewater metagenome, whole genome shotgun sequencing project. | biome: sewage; isolation source: Davis station wastewater (DW) | place: Antarctica: Davis Station | collected 2010-03-01
AAGGATATGTCCCCTTCGTCTAGTGGCCTAGGACACCGCCCTTTCACGGCGGTAACAGGGGTTCGAGTCCCCTAGGGGACGCCATTTTTATACTTGCCCGGTTTTCGGGTTGAAGGGTCATCCAACTAGGATGGCCCTTTTGTTTTTCTGCCAGATAAAAATCCTCCTCGAAATTTCTACTGATCCATCGCTTCGGTTTGAGTGCTTGCGGCGCAAAGGCGCATTATGGCGGTTCATAACCTTGTGGCGGATGGAATGCACGTGGCTGTCCCATATCCTTGTGTGCTGCTTGAGCATGCTAAGCGTGCCGATTGTGTTCTGCAGCTGGCAGGTGATCTATCGGCCCAGCTGACTGCGGTGCTGTCGCAACAAGCTCGGGCGACGCTGTTGCTGCCTGGCGGCAGTAGCCCGCAGCCATTGCTGCCATTACTGGCGAGTGCGCCGCTGGATTGGGCGCGGGTTGATGTGAGTCCAACCGATGAGCGCTGGGTGGCGGCGGATACCGAGCACAGTAACTGGCGCCTGTTGCGCCGCGGCTTGCCTGCTGCGGCCTGTCTTGATCCGCGCCAAGGCGAAAACCCTCACGCCTCGGCAAGCCGTTGGGCCGAGCAGCTGCAACGCCAACTGCCGTTTGCTGCGGTGTTACTGGGGATGGGTGAGGATGGGCATATTGCCTCGCTATTCCCCGGCATGCCGGGATTGGCGTCGGCGCTCGATCTGCAGGCTGCGCCCGCGGCGCTGTGCGCTCAGGCGCCCAGTGAGCCGCGCCAGCGATTGTCGTTAAATCTGCCGTTATTGCTGCAAACGCACTGGCTGGGCCTGCTGGCATTTGGGCCAAATAAAAAGCAGTTGATCGACGCAGCGTTGGCGGATACAGCGCAGAGTCGAGCGCTGCCGTTGTACGCCTTACTCAGCGCTGGCCGTTTGCCGCTGCGCATTTATTGGGCGCCGTAGCCGTTACACTGCGATCTGCACAGGCCTGAATGGAGAGCTGTCATGCTGCATGATGTTGTTGAGCGGGTTACCGCCGCGCTGGAACTGCGTTCTACGGTCCAGCGGGCACGCTACCTAACACGCTTGCAGCAAGCTGCCGAACGTCCGCCGCGTGAGCGTTTGGGCTGCTCAAATTTGGCCCATGCCCTAGCGGCCCAGCCGGATGCCGCGCGCTTGATCATCAAGCAGGGTGGCTCGGCGCACATCGCCATCATCTCCAGTTACAACGACTTGCTCTCCGCCCATGCGCCTTACAAGGATTATCCCGATCAGCTCAAGTTGGCCTTGGCCAAGGTTGGTGCCACGGCGCAATTCGCGGCCGGCGTGCCGGCTATGTGCGACGGCATTACCCAGGGCGAGGCGGGGATGCAACTGTCGCTGTTCTCTCGCGATTTGATTGCTCAGGCTACCGCCATTGGCCTGACTCACGGGATTTTTGACGGTGCTTTGTACCTAGGCATCTGCGACAAAATCGTCCCAGGCTTGCTGATTGGTGCACTGCATTTCGGCCATTTACCCGCCGTGTTTGTTCCTGCCGGGCCGATGAGCTCTGGCCTGGCGAACAAGGACAAGGCGGCGGTACGTGAGCGATATGCCCGTGGCGCGGCCAGCCGTGATGAGCTTATGGCGGCTGAACTGGCCTCCTATCATGAGGCGGGCACCTGCACCTTTTACGGCACGGCCAATACCAATCAGTTGTTGTTGGAAGTGATGGGCCTGCATGTGCCGGGCAGTGCGTTTATTCACCCGCATACGCCATTGCGCGCAGCCCTGACCGCTGAGGCGGCGCGGCTGGTGGCGCATAACAGTCAGCAGGGTGAGCGTTATTTGCCGTTAGGTGTGCAGATCGATGCCCGTGCGCTGGTCAATGCGGTGGTGGCTTTACTGGCCTCCGGTGGCTCGACCAATCACAGCTTGCACCTGCCGGCCATTGCGCGGGCGGCAGGCTATCAGCTGATTTGGGAAGACTTTGCGGCGTTGTCAGCGGTAGTGCCCTTGCTGGCGCGGGTGTATCCCAATGGTGCGGCGGATGTGAACCAGTTTCAGGCTGCCGGCGGTCCGGGTTGGTTGATTCGTGAGCTGCTCGCGGCCGGGTTGCTGCATGCCGATGTGCCGACCGTGGCGGGTGAAGGCTTGGCAGCCTACTGCCGTGAGCCTTGGTTGGAGGGTGGGCGTTTGGCGTGGCGCGACTTGCCTGCGCAAAGCCCGGCACCGGAGATCGTGCGAGCGCACGCCAAGCCTTTTGCTGCTGACGGTGGCTTGGTGTTGCTCAGCGGTAATCTTGGGCGGGCGATGCTGAAAACCTCGGCAGTCGATCCTGCTTATTGGCAGATTCGTGCTCAGGCGCGGGTATTTAACTCCGAGGCGGCGGTGCACCAAGCCTACAGTGCGGGTCAGTTGCAAGGTGACCTGGTGCTGCTGGTGCGCTTCCAAGGACCGCGTGCCAATGGCATGCCGGAGCTGCACAAGCTGATGCCTGTGCTGGTTAATTTGCAACGCAATGGCCAGAAAGTAGCGCTGCTGACCGATGGGCGTTTGTCGGGCGCTTCTGGGCAGGTGTTGGCAGCCTTGCATCTGACGCCCGAGGCGGCGGCCGGTGGCGTGTTGGCGCGAGTGCAGGACGGCGACTGGATCAGCATGGATGCCTTAAGCGGGTCCATGGCGCTTGAAGTCAGTGAGGCTGAGCTAGCCGCCCGGCAACCTGCAGCGCTGCCAACAGAGCTCGCAGCCGGTTTTGGTCTTGGACTGTTTAATGCGCAGCGGCGTTTGGTAGGCCCGGCGGATCAGGGCGCAACGACCTTGGAATGGGAGTGAATGGAATGAAGCTGACAATGGAGCAAGTGCTCAAGCGCGCGCGCCCAGTGCTGCCAGTACTGGTGATTGAAGATGTCAGCCTGGCGCTGGATCTGGCTGGCGCATTGTATGCCGGTGGTGTCGAGGTGCTGGAAGTAACCCTGCGCACGCCGCACGCGCTGGACGCTCTGGCGGCGATCCGCAAAGAGTTGCCGCAGCTATTGGTGGGCGCCGGTACGCTGATTCACACCGAGCAGTTTCTTGAGGCGCGCGATGCGGGTGCGCAGTTTGTCGTGAGCCCGGGCTGCACTGAGCGTCTGGCGGCGGCAGCGGAAGACTCTGGTTTACCTTACTTGCCGGGCGTGATGACGCCCTCCGAAGTGCTGCTGGCGCTGGAGTATGGCTATCGCTCGCTCAAGCTGTTCCCGGCCAATGGCAGCACCAGCGTGAAAATGCTCAAGAGTTTTAAGGGGCCGTTTACCGGCATCCGTTTTTGTCCCACGGGTGGCGTGACGCCGGACAACCTGCTGAGCTTTCTGCGCTTGCCCAACGTGGCCTGCGTTGGCGGCACCTGGATCGCGCCGAGCAACTTGGTGCGGGCTCGTGCCTGGGATCAAATCACCCAACTGGCGGCTGAGGCGCGCGCTATCGCCAGCGCCCTGGAGCAGTCATGAGCTGGGATCTGCCTGACCCCTTCGTCATCGACTTGCAGGTGCAAGCGGACGACATCGACGGCCTCGGGCATGCCAATAATGCGGTGTATGTCAGTTGGCTGGAGCGCTGCGCCTGGCGCCATTCTCAGTATCTAGGGCTGGACCTGTGCGAGTACCGGCGCCTGGATCGGGCCATGGCAGTGTTGCGCCATGAGGTCGATTACTTGGCCAGCGCCTATGAAGGTCAGCAGTTGCAGATGGCTACTTGGATCGTCGAGTCCGATCAGCGCCTAAAGATGACTCGACATTTTCAGCTCTGGCGGCCGGATGATGCACTGACCCTGCTGCGCGCGCGCACCACTTTTGTCTGTATCGAGATTTCCAGCGGCAAGCCCAAACGCATGCCGATTGAGTTCATCGAAGGTTACGGCCAAGCGCTGATTGGGCCTGTGTCCGAGTCGCGCTAAGGCTGCACACCGTTTGCCCGCACACAGCCTGCGCGGGCCGCTCCTGCAGTACAATCGCCGCCCCTTGTTGGTTCTCAGGTTATTCCCGTGCAAATTGCTTTGGCGCCCATGGAAGGTTTGGTCGATGAAATCCTCCGTGACGTGCTGACCCAAGTCGGCGGCATCGATTGGTGCGTGACCGAATTTATCCGCGTAAGCGAACGTTTGCTGCCCCTCGCCACCTTTCAGAAGCTCGCGCCTGAGCTGGCCAATGGTGCACGCACCGCCGCCGGTACGCCGCTGCGCGTGCAGTTACTGGGCTCTGATCCGGCGTGCCTGGGTGATAACGCTGCGTTTGCCTGCACCCTTGGCGCGCCGGTAATCGACCTCAATTTTGGCTGCCCGGCGAAAACCGTTAACCGCTCCCGCGGCGGCGCGGTGTTACTCAAAGAGCCAGAGTTGCTGCATGCCATCGTCCGCGAGGTGCGGCGTAGCATGCCGGCGGCTATTCCCCTGACCGCCAAAATGCGTCTGGGCTATGACAGCCCAGACAGTGCCATCGAATGCGCGCAGGCGCTTGAGGCCGGCGGCGCGGCGCAACTGGTGGTGCATGCGCGCACCAAAGCTGACGGCTATAAGCCGCCAGCGCACTGGGAGTGGGTGGCGCGGGTGCAGGATGCGGTTAAGGTGCCGGTGTTCGCCAATGGCGAAGTCTGGTGTTTGGATGACTGGCGGCGTTGCCGTGAGGTCAGTGGGGTCGAGGACATCATGCTCGGCCGTGGCTTGGTGTCGTGTCCGGATCTGGCGTTGCAGATTGCTGCCGCGCGGGCTGGGCAAGAGGTGCTGCCCATGACCTGGGCCGATTTGCAGCCAATGCTGCAGGAGTTCTGGCGCCAAGCCCGCGCCACGCTGACCGTGCGCAGCGCGCCAGGGCGTTTGAAACAATTGTTGGGCATGCTGACCCGCACCTATCCCGAGGCGATGGCGCTGTTTGTGGCTTTGCGCCGTGAACTGGATTTGGAGCGCATCGATGTGCTGTTAAATATGCCCACTCGCCAGCCTAGTTAGGCGCACTATGCCAATGGCCGTTGGCGAGCGTGCACAAGCAGTGCGCGGAAGGCGGTGAGCGGTAGGGGTTTGCTGTACAGGTAACCTTGATACAAAAAACAGCCTTGCTGCACGATCAGCGCCAGTTGCTCTTCTTGCTCCACGCCTTCGGCAATCACTTCCAGGCCTAAGCTGACGGCCATGGCCACAATCGCGCGGATGATTTCCGCATCGTTGGCGCCTTGGGCGGCATCGCGGACAAAGGATTGGTCGATTTTTAGCGTGTCCACCGGCAGGCGTTTGAGGTAGGTCAGCGATGAATAGCCGGTGCCGAAGTCGTCCATCGCAAAGCGCAGGCCGAGCTTTTTCAGCTGCAGCATTTTGTTGATGGTGTCGTCGATATTTTGGATGACGATGCCTTCGGTAATTTCCAGGGTCAGCATCGAATTGCCCAGCTGACTGGTGCGCAAGCTTTTTTCAACGCGCTCGACAAACCCGGGCTGGCGGAACTGGCGCGGGCTGATGTTGACGCACAGGTTGAAGTTTTCGGCGTCAATTAACTTGTCCTGCAGCAGCTCTGCACAGACATGGCAGGCTTCGGTCAGCACCCAGTCACCGACCTCGACGATCAGGCCGCTTTCTTCCAGTACATCAATAAACAACGCCGGTGACTGCGGGCCTTGTTGTGGGTGAATCCAGCGCAACAAGGTTTCGGCGCCGATGATCTGGCCGTTGCGAGAGTCTATCTGTGGCTGGAAGTACAGCTCGAACTCGCCGCGAGCGAGAGCCAGGCGCAGGTCGTTTTCCAGGCGTAGGCGGGCGCTGGCGGCTTCCTGCATGGTGCGGCGGAACATTTGTACGGTGTTGCGGCCAGACGCTTTGGCGCGGTACAGGGCGATATCGGCGCGCTTGAGAATGTCGGCGGGAGTGTTGCCGTGATCGGGGATCAGCGCCATGCCGATGCTCGGCGTGACTTGCAGGCGATGGCCTTCCAGAGTCATCGGCGCGGCCAACAGTTGCCGCAGCTTATTGGCAATGTCGCGAGTTTGGCGCACCACCTCGGTGCGGCTGCCGGACAGGCCTGAAAGCAGCACCACGAATTCGTCGCCGCCCAAGCGTGCCACGGTATCTTCCTGACGGATGCTGCTTTCTAAGCGCGCGGTGACCATTTTCAGCACCGCATCGCCGAGCGGGTGGCCGAGCGAGTCATTGATGTGCTTGAAGTGATCAAGGTCGAGAAACAGCAGCGCGCCACGCAGGTTGTGGCGTTTGAGTAAGGCGATCTGCTGGCTTAAGCGGTCCATCAGCAATGCCCGATTGGGCAGGTTAGTCAGCGAGTCGTGATAGGCCAGATGCTGGATTTGTGCCTGCGCCTGCTTGAGGTCGCTGATGTCGCGGGCGATTAGCAGCAGGCAGTCTTGTTGGTCGATGCTGATTGGCTGCACTGACACTTGCACGGTGAGCAGCGTGCCGTTGCGGTGGCGCACTGACATCTCGTGGTTACGCACGAAGCCCTCGCGGGCGATGTTGTCGAGAAGATCTTGCCGTTCGGTCGGTTCGGCCCAGATGTTAATTTCCAAGGCGGTGCGCCCGAGCACTTCGTCCGCTGGGTAGCCGCTCAAGCGGCTAAAGCCCTCGTTAACTTCGAGATAGCGCGAGCTGCTGCGCTCGGTGATGGTGATGGCGTCGGGGGAGGCGTGAAAGGCCTTGGTGAATTTCTCTTCGCTGAGCTGGCGTGCGCGCTCAATCAGTTCGCGGGCGGTCTCGTCGCGGAAGGTGGTGGCCAGACAAACTTCGTTGCCCATGTGGATGATGCGGGCCGAAATCACGCAGGTGAGGGTCCGGCCATCCTTACTACGAAATTCGGCATGGGCATTGTCTAAGCGGAGTTTCTCCGCGGCGTCGGCGAGTAGTTGCTGGCGTACGGTGCGGTCACACCATAGTTGTAGCTGTTCGGAGGTTTTACCGACGGCCTCGTCGGCTTGCCAGCCGAACACCTGGGTGAAGCTGGGGTTGATCTCCAAAAACATACCGTCGCGCAGGCGTGTCAGGCACACCGGCTCGGTGCTGGCTTGGAACAGCGTGACGAATTTTTCCTCGGAGGCGGCTAGGGTCTGCTCGCGCAGGGTGCGGGCGGTAATGTCATGCAGCACGCCCGTCATGCGCAGTGGCTGGCCGTGGCTGTCGAGATAGAGTTTGGCGCTACTTTCCAAATAGCGCGTGCTGCCATCTGCAAGACCGGCCTGGTAGGTGACGCGAAAGTCGTCGCGCTGGCCGTCGCGCAGCTGCTGGAAGATGGCCAGCGCTTTGCGCTGTTGATCCTCTGGGATGAACTGGAAAAAGCCGCCGATCGGACCGTCATAGACCTGCTCGGTGAGCCCGTGGAGTTTGCTGGCGCGCGCCGAGGCATAGACGTGATTGCTGCGCAGGTGCCAGTCCCACAGGCCCAGTTCGGCGCTTTCCAGTGCCAAGCTGAGGCGCTCTTGACTGTCCTGCAGGGCTTGCTCTTGAAGGCGCTGACGGGTGACGTCGCGCACCGTCAGGACCAAGCAGGCGTTGCCGTCGATTTGGCATTCGGCGCCATACAGCAGGTTGATGCTGGCATGGCCGTCGCGGTGACGCAGCTCGACTTCTAGGCTGTCCAGGCGTTGTTCGCGCTCCAGCATATCGAGCATGCGTTGGCGCTCGGTGCTGGTCCAGATGTTTAGTTCAGTAGAGGTGCGCCCAGCGGCTTCACTCTGACTCCAGCCAAACTGTCGCTCAAAGGCTGGGTTTACTTCGATAAAGACGCCGCTGATACGGTCAGTGATGACCATGGTGTCGGGCGTGGTGCGAAATGCTTTGGCAAACTTGTCTTCACTGGCGCGCAAGGCTTCATCGTGGCTGGCGGATTCAGGGCGCGGGTCAAGTGTGCTCATACATGGGATACCCATTGGCTAAGGCGAGCGCTAAGCGGCGGTTAACCTTGATGTTTTTCTTATGGCGTTGAAGGTAGCTGGTTGGTCTCGGTCGGTGCAAGGTCGGCTTGCGCGTCGAGCAGGCTCATAAAGGCACGGGCAGCGTTGGATAGGGTGCGTTCGCTGTGCAGGATATAACCCAGGCGCCGATGCAGTTGAATGCCCGCCAAGGGCAAGCGCGCCACCTGATCATCCAGCATGGTGCGCGGCAGTACGCTCCAGGCCAGGCCGATGGAAACCATCATCTTGATGGTTTCTAGGTAGTTGGTGCTCATGCCGATATTGGGTGTCAGACCCTCGGCCTCGAATAGGCGCCGCACGATGTGGTGGGTGAAGGTGTTGCCGCCGGGGAACACTGCCGGATGGCGGGCCACATCGGCCAGGCTGATCGGGCCGATGCAGGCCAGTGGGTGCTCGGGGGCGGCGACAAAGTCCAGCGGATCGTCCCATACGCCGGTGGCGCGCACCGGCTCGCGGGTTTCCGGCGCCAGAGTGATCACTGCCAGTTCGGCGCGGCCATGCAGGACTTCTTCATAGGCGACTTCTGAGTCGAGAAACTGGATGTCCAGCGCCACTTGCGGGTGGGCGCGGGTAAAGGCGCGCAGCAGCGGCGGCAGGCGATGCAGGCCGATGTGATGGCTGGTGGCGAGGGTCAGCCGACCAGTGACTTCACCGCTTAGATTGCTCAGCGCGCGACGGGTATCGTCGAGCACGCCGAGAATCTGATAAGCCCTGGGCAGTAATGCGCGGCCGGCTTCGGTGAGGTTGATCTCACGGCCAAGGCGATCAAACAGACGCACCTTGAGTTGCTGCTCAAGGCCCGCAATGCGTTTGCTGATGGCCGGTTGCGTCAGGTGCAGGCGCTCACCGGCCAAGGAAAAACTGCCGGTTTCGGCAATGGCGATAAAAGCATTCAGGCTGGCCAGATCCATGGGCACTCCGGTGAGCAGATTGGTGAGGCGCGCTGGCAGGGTGTTTGCGGGTTGTTGATGGCGGTTAGCTTAGTGCTATTCCTGTGAGTTATCCAAAGCATAAAAAGAATGAATTTGAGTTATTTGTTCTGAGCCCATAGCATTTGCCTTATACGCAAGGGGTGCGTGTGTGAGCCGCCCCTGAATAGACCACGCCCGATGATGAGGATTGACCCATGGCCGGCAAAACCCTGTACGACAAGCTCTGGGATGCGCACGAGGTAAAGCGTCGCGATGATGGTTCGTCGCTGATCTATATCGACCGTCACATCCTGCATGAAGTGACCTCGCCACAGGCCTTTGAAGGGCTGCGCTTGGCCAGTCGCAAGCCGTGGCGCATTGATGCCAACATCGCCACCCCGGACCACAACGTGCCGACCACTAAGGCCGAGCGTCAGGGCGGCTTGGAGGCGATTGCCGATGAAGTGTCGCGCCTGCAGGTGCAGACCCTTGACGAGAACTGCGATGACTTCGGCATTCTCGAATTCAAAATGAATGACCCGCGCCAAGGCATCGTCCACGTGGTTGGTCCGGAGCAGGGCGCGACCTTGCCGGGCATGACCGTGGTCTGCGGCGACTCGCATACCTCGACCCACGGCGCCTTTGCGGCCTTGGCTCATGGCATCGGCACTTCGGAAGTTGAGCACGTGCTCGCCACTCAGTGTCTGGTGGCCAAGAAGATGAAAAACATGTTGGTGCGCGTGGACGGGCAATTACCGTTTGGCGTGACGGCCAAGGACATCGTGCTGGCCATTATCGGCAAAATCGGCACCGCCGGCGGCAACGGCCACGCGCTGGAGTTTGCGGGTAGCGCGATTCGTGAGTTGTCGATGGAAGGGCGCATGACTATCTGCAACATGGCGATTGAAGCCGGTGCGCGGGTGGGTGTAGTCGCGGCAGATGAAAAAACCGTCGCCTATGTTAAAGGCCGTACCTTCGCGCCGAAGGGCGCGGATTGGGATAAAGCGGTTGCCGCTTGGGCTGACTTGGTGTCTGACGCAGATGCGCACTTCGATACCATCGTTGAGTTGGACGCCGCGCAAATCAAGCCGCAAGTGACCTGGGGCACTTCGCCTGAAATGGTCTTGCCGGTGGATGCGCAAGTGCCTGATCCGGCCGCCGAGGCCGATCTGGTTAAGCGCGACTCAATCGTACGCGCCTTGAAGTACATGGGCTTGAACGCCAATCAGGCGATCACCGATATCCAGCTGGATCGGGTGTTTATCGGCTCGTGCACCAACTCGCGCATCGAAGACCTGCGCGCCGCCGCCGACGTGGCCAAGGGCCGTAAAGTGGCTGCGACCATCAAGCAAGCGATGGTGGTGCCGGGTTCTGGCTTGGTTAAAGCACAAGCCGAGGCCGAGGGGCTGGATAAGATTTTTATCGAAGCCGGTTTTGAATGGCGCGAGCCGGGCTGCTCGATGTGCTTGGCGATGAACCCAGATAAGTTGGGCAGCGGCGAGCATTGCGCCTCGACCTCCAACCGTAACTTCGAAGGCCGTCAAGGCGCCGGTGGGCGCACGCATTTGGTGAGCCCAGCGATGGCTGCCGCCGCTGCGGTGACCGGTCGTTTCATTGATGTTCGTGAATTGATGCAGGCCTGAGGAGCAAGACGATGAAAGCATTTACCCAGCACCGCGGCCTCGTCGCACCTCTTGATCGCGCTAACGTCGATACCGATCAGATCATTCCTAAGCAGTTCTTGAAGTCGATCAAGCGCAGCGGCTTCGGCCCTAACCTGTTCGATGAATGGCGTTACATGGATATCGGCCAGCCGAACCAAGACAACTCGGGCCGTCCGCTGAATAAAGAGTTCGTGCTGAACTTTGCGCGCTATCAGGGCGCTAGCGTGTTGCTGGCTCGTGAGAACTTTGGCTGCGGCTCAAGCCGTGAACATGCACCGTGGGCGTTGGAGGAGTACGGTTTTCGCACCATCATCGCGCCGAGCTTTGCCGACATTTTCTTCAACAACAGCTTCAAGAACGGCCTGCTGCCGATCATTTTGGCTGAGAGCGAAGTTGACGAGCTGTTTCAGCAAGCTGAAGGTTGTGAGGGTTATCAGCTCAGCGTCGACCTGGCTGCGCAGACTGTGACCCGTCCGGATGGCAAGGTTTATCACTTTGAAGTGGACGCTTTTCGCAAGCACTGCCTGCTCAATGGCTTGGACGATATCGGCCTGACCCTGCAAGACAGCGACGCGATCAAGACCTTCGAAACTCAACACCAGCAGAACAACCCTTGGTTGTTCGGCGCGATTAAGTGATTTAGGAACTAAGCATGAGCAAGCAGATTCTGATTCTCCCTGGCGACGGTATTGGCCCGGAAATCATGGCCGAGGCGGTCAAGGTTCTTGAACTGGCTAACGACAAGTTTGACCTGGGCTTTGCCCTCAGTTTTGACGAGTTGGGCGGTGCAGCCGTGGACAAGTACGGCGTACCTTTGGCAGATGAAACCCTTGAGCGTGCCCGTGCGGCCGATGCCATTCTGCTCGGCGCCGTCGGTGGCCCTAAGTGGGATGCTATTGATCCGGCCCTGCGTCCAGAGCGCGGCCTGCTGAAAATCCGCTCGCAGCTGGGTCTGTTCGCTAACCTGCGTCCGGCCATTCTCTACCCGCAACTGGCCGACGCCTCGTCGCTTAAGCCAGAAGTGGTGGCCGGTCTGGATATTCTGATCGTCCGTGAGCTGACCGGCGGCATTTACTTCGGCCAGCCACGTGAGAGCAAGGTGCTCGAGAACGGCGAGCGCATGGCCTACGACACGCTGCCGTACAGCGAAAGCGAAGTGCGCCGGATTGCTCGTGTTGGTTTCGACATGGCCCGTGTGCGCGGCAAAAAGCTCTGCTCGGTGGACAAGGCCAACGTGCTGGCGTCCAGTCAGTTGTGGCGCGCTGTGGTCGTCGAAGTGGCCAAGGACTACCCAGATGTTGAGCTGTCGCACATGTACGTCGACAACGCCGCTATGCAACTGGTGCGCGCGCCCAAGCAGTTTGATGTGATGGTCACCGACAATATGTTCGGCGACATCCTCTCGGATGAAGCCTCGATGCTCACGGGCTCCATCGGCATGCTGCCGTCGGCCTCGCTGGATGCCAACAACAAAGGCATGTACGAGCCGTGTCACGGCTCGGCGCCAGATATTGCCGGTCTTGGCATCGCTAACCCGCTGGCGACCATTTTGTCGGTGTCGATGCTGCTGCGTTACAGCTTCAACCAAGTGGTTGCGGCCGATGCCATCGAGCAAGCGGTCAGCGTGGTGCTGGATCAGGGGTTGCGCACGGGCGACATTTTCTCGCCTGGTATGACCAAGGTCGGCACTGCTGCTATGGGCGATGCGGTAGTCGCGGCCCTGCGCAATCTGTAATCTCTGCGCTCCGCGGCCTGGCCGCGGAGCGAATTCTCTATTGAAGGTGTAGTGCTATGAAACGCGTAGGTCTGATCGGTTGGCGCGGTATGGTCGGTTCGGTACTCATGCAGCGCATGCTGGAAGAGCGCGATTTCGACCTGATCGAGCCGGTGTTCTTCACCACCTCCAATGTCGGCGGCCAAGGCCCGGCAGTGGGCAAAGACGTGGCGCCGCTGAAGGACGCCTACAACATTGATGAGCTCAAAGGCCTCGATGTGATCCTCACCTGTCAGGGTGGCGACTACACCAGCGAAGTTTTCCCGAAGCTGCGCGAAGCGGGCTGGAAGGGGTATTGGATTGATGCCGCCTCAACCCTGCGCATGGCGGATGAGTCGGTGATCGTGCTGGACCCGGTCAATCGCAAAGTCATCGACCAATCGTTGGACGCTGGCGTTAAGGATTACATCGGCGGCAATTGCACTGTCAGCCTGATGCTGATGGCGTTGGGCGGTCTGTACGAGGCCGGTTTGGTCGAGTGGATGAGCGCCATGACCTATCAGGCAGCCAGTGGTGCCGGCGCGCAGAATATGCGTGAGCTGATCAAGCAGATGGGCGCCAGTTATGCCGCTGTGGCCGATGACTTGGCCAATCCTGCAAGCGCTATTCTCGATATCGACCGTAAATTGGCCGAAGCGATGCGCAGCGAAGCGTTCCCAACCGAAAGCTTCGGCGTGCCGCTGGCAGGCAGTCTGATTCCATACATCGACAAGGAGCTGCCGAATGGCCAGAGCCGTGAAGAGTGGAAGGGCCAGGCTGAAACCAACAAGATTCTTGGCCGTAACAAGAGCCCGATCCCGGTCGATGGCTTTTGCGTGCGCATCGGCGCCATGCGTTGCCACAGTCAGGCATTGACCATCAAGCTGAACAAAGATGTGCCGATGGCGGACATTGAGAGCCTGATCAGTCAGCACAATCCATGGGTCAAGCTGGTGCCGAATCAGCGTGAGCTGAGCATGCGCGAGCTAACGCCGACGGCTGTCACTGGTACGCTCAGCGTGCCGGTAGGGCGTCTGCGCAAACTCAATATGGGTTCGCAGTACCTTGGCGCGTTCACGGTGGGTGATCAGTTGCTCTGGGGCGCCGCCGAGCCGTTGCGCCGCATGCTGCGTATTCTGCTGGAGCGTTAATCCGCTCAACGCTGACTATGGCTCGTTCAGCGCTTTAAATTGCCTGGGCGCGGGGGCGCGGTTAAAGTGCCGCTCCCCGTTTCGCCTGAGGTCTATTGCGTGAGCCAACCTTTCGATATCGCCATCATCGGCGCCACTGGCACTGTCGGCGAAACCCTCGTACAGCTGCTCGAAGAGCGTGATTTCCCATTAGCCAACCTGCACCTGTTGGCCAGTGCCGATTCGACCGGGCAATCGTTGTCATTTAAAGGTAAAAACCTGCGTGTACGCGCCTTAGATGCGTTTGATTTCAGCAGCGTGCGCTTGGCGTTTTTTGCCGCTGGCGAACACATCACCCGCAGTTACGCAGACAAAGCGCGGGCTGCCGGCTGCAGCGTGATTGATTTGAGTGGCGGTCTGACACTTGAGCAGGCGCCACGGGTCGTTCCTGAAGCCAATGGCGACGTGCTGAAAACCCTGACAGCGCCTTATCAGCTGACCAGTCCAAGCCCTAGCGTTGCGGCGTTGGCCTGTGTGTTGGCGCCAGTGCGGGCGTTGCTGCACATGCAGCGCATTACGCTGACGGCTTGCCTGTCAGTCTCCAGTCAGGGCCGTGAAGGGGTGAGCGAGCTGGCTCGGCAGACCGCCGAGTTGCTCAACGTACGCCCGTTGGAGCCACAGTTTTTTGACCGGCAGATCGCTTTCAACCTGTTCCCGCAAGTGGGCGCTACCGATGCGGCCGGGCATGTATTGTTGGAGCGGCGGATTGTCGATGAGCTCAAACAGGTATTGGCTCAGCCTCAACTGAAAGTGTCGGCGACCTGCATGCTGGTACCGGTTTTTTTTGGCGACAGCTTGAGTGTGTCGTTGCAGACCGCTGCCAATGTTGACCTGAAAAAGCTTGCGGCAGCACTTGAAGCGGCAAAGGGCATTGAGGTGGTCGAGCAGGGCGATTATCCGACAGTCACGGCCGATGCGATTGGTCAGGATGAAGTCTATGTCGGTCGGCTGCGTTGCGGGCTGGATGACCCAAGCGAAGTTATTTTGTCGATTGCGTCTGATAACGTGCGAAAAGGCGCTGCACTGAATGCTGTGCAAATAGCCGAGTTGTTGATAAAACACTATCTGTAAAAGATACTTACCATTAGATTTGAAGAATTATTCTAGCTTGGCAATACTGGCTTGGCTGGTCGCTGTTGGGGAATCGCCGCAAGGCGCATGCAGGCAGTGATTCAAGACCCATCTCGAATTTCGAGAAAAAAAGATAAAACAAGGGATTACGCTATGGTTCGGGTTCGCAAACTGGTACTGGCAATTGCAGCTGCTTCGGCGCTGTCCTCCGGTATGGCGCATGCGCTGGGGCTCGGAGAGGTTTCTCTGAAGTCCGCGCTGAACCAGCCCTTGGTGGCGGAAATTGAATTGCTGGAAGTGCGCGACCTGGCATCCGGTGAGCTGATCCCGAGTCTGGCCACGCCGGAAGACTTCACCAAGGCCGGCGTTGAACGTCAGTATTTCCTCTCCGATCTCAAGTTCACTCCCGTGCTCAAGCCCAACGGCAAGAGCGTGATTCGCGTGACGTCGAGCAAGCCGGTGCGCGAGCCTTACCTGAATTTCCTGGTTGAAGTGCTCTGGCCGAGCGGTCGTTTGCTGCGTGAATACACGCTGCTGCTTGATCCACCTCTTTACTCGCCGCAAACCACGGCCGCCGCTGCACCGCAGATGCCGGTTGCTGCTCCTGCGCCGCGTCCTTTGGCGGCCCCAGTACGCGCTCCGCAACCTGCTGTTGCGCCAGTCAGTCGTCCGGCTGCGGTAGCTGCCGCCCCAGCCAAGCTCGATAGCAACGAATACAAAACCACCTCCAGCGATACCCTGTGGGAAATTGCCCGTCGGGTGCCAGGTGGTTCCGTGCATCAAACCATGCTGGCCATTCAAGAGCTGAACCCGCAGGCGTTTATCGGTGGCAACATCAATCGCCTGAAAAGCGGTCAGGTTCTGCGTCTGCCCAATGAGCAGCAGATCACCAGTCGTTCGCCAAGTGAGGCTATTGCCCAGGTTGCCGAGCAAAATGCCGCGTGGCGCGAAGGTCGCAGCATTGCTGCCACTGATAGCCGTCAGCTGGATGCCACCAAACGCAGCGTCGCGGGTGCTGCACCCGCACAGGCTGAGACCAAGGATAATCTGCAGCTGGTGGCTGGCGATGCCGGCAAGGCTCAAGCTGGCAGCGATAAAGGTGGCAAGGGCGATACCAAGGCGCTGGATGAGAAACTGGCCGTTACCAAGGAAAGTCTCGACTCTACCCGTCGCGAGAATACTGAGCTGAAAGGTCGCATGACCGATCTGCAAAGCCAGCTGGATAAACTGCAGCGCCTGATTCAGCTTAAAGATGACCAGCTGGCCAAGTTGCAGGCTGACCTGGCGGTCAAAGGTAAAGCTGCGGCAGCCCCGGTTACCGCTACTCCTGCTACTCCTGCAACTCCTGCGCAGGCTGTCCCTGTTGCACCAGCTGCGCCAGTGGCTGTTGCGCCTCCTAAGGACGCAGCGCCTGCTGTGCCGGCGACAGCTGCACCGGCTCCGGCCACTGATTTCAACTACAGCGAAGAACCCGCCAAGCCTGTGGTTGCCGAACCGGCTCCGGTTGTTGAGGTTAAAAAGCCAGCCCCTGTAGCGGTCAAGCCTGTTCAGCCGGTTCAGGTCGCCCCGGCAGCTGCGCCGGTGGTTGAGCCAGAAGCGGATAGCTTTATCAGTGACCTGCTGGCCAATCCTTTGGCGCTAGGTGTGGCCGGTGGTGGTGCCTTGCTGGCGCTGCTGGTGGGTTTGATGGTGCTGTCGCGGCGCAATGCGCTGAAAGAGACTGAGCTGCAGAACAGCCTCAGCGAGCAGGTTGATGAGTCGCTCGATAGCGATGTGGAATTGCCGGAAAGCAGTTTCGATGGCTTTGATGGTGATCTTGCGCAAGCCGACGTGGAGGCTGAGCCAACGGCCCCCGTTACTGCACAAACCGCCGATGTGCTCGGTGAGGCGGATATCTATATTGCCTACGGTCGCTTCAATCAGGCCGCTGAGCTGCTGCAGAACGCCGTCAATGACGAGCCGCAGCGCAGCGACCTGCGTCTGAAGTTGATGGAAGTGCAGGCTGAGTTGGGTGATCGCGATGGCTTTGCCCGACAAGAGCGTGAGTTGCGCGAAATTGGCGGTGTCAACGCAGATCTTGAACAGATCAATGCCAAGTATCCGGCTATGGCTGCCGCAGCGGTTGTGGGTGCTGCGGCACTGAATATGGATGACGAACTGGATGCCTTCAATCTCGATGATCTCGAGTTAGACGAGCCTGCTGCGCAAGCTGCAGCCGAAGACCTTGATGATGCCTTCGATCTCAGCCTAGATGAGCTGGACGTAGGCCTGGACGATAACCTGGACGCGGTTGGCGCTCACAAGGCCAGCGATGAGTTTGCCGAGTTGAGTCTGGATGGCGACTTTGATCTGCCTGAACCGGCCGCCGCAAGCGTCGCAGTCGAGGATGATCTGGGCTTTGACCTCGATCTAGACATGGAAATGTCTGCCGCTGCTCCCGAGTTGAGTCTTGAGTCCGCGGATGATTTGGCTGATTTCAGCTTGGATCTGGAGTCCGACACTCCGGTGGTCGCTGAGAGCGAAGAAGACTTCCTTCTTGATCTCGAAGATGAGCCAGCCGCGCCTGCAGTAGCTGATGAGTTGGTCGAGTTGAGTCTGGAATTGCCGGGTGAAGAAGGGGCAAGTGAGTTTGATCTGCCTGCCGATTTTGATTTGTCGCTGGCTGAAGAGGAGCCAGTGGCTGCCAGTCCAGATAGCTTTGCTGCGCAGCTCGACGAGGTCACGGCGCAATTGGATGATCTGGCGGTGAACTTGCAACAAACAGAAGACGATAACCTGCTTGATCTTGAAGCTCCTGCCCTTGGTGACTCGCTGGCGACCGGGCTGGATGGCGATGATGACTTCGATTTCCTCTCCGGTACGGATGAGGCAGCCACCAAGCTGGACCTGGCGCGTGCTTATATCGATATGGGCGACACCGAAGGTGCGCGTGACATTCTCGATGAAGTGGTTGCCGAAGGTAATGACACCCAACAACAGGAAGCTCGCGAGCTGCTCGCCGGTTTAACTTGATCCATGACTGAAGCAACACCTACAGCGGCAGCCGACATGGCTGCCGCTGGCATTTTCAGAGTCGCCCTGGGTATTGAATACAAAGGTTCGCGCTACCGTGGCTTTCAGCGTCAGCGCGCGGGCGTGCCTTCGATCCAGGAAACCCTCGAGAAGGCCTTGTCGAAAGTGGCCGGCGGTGCGCCGGTAAACCTCAGCTGTGCGGGACGTACCGATGCCTTGGTGCATGCCAGTGCTCAGGTGGTGCATTTCGACACCACGGTTGAGCGCAGCCTGCATGCGTGGGTCATGGGCGCCAATATGAACTTGCCAGGCGACATCAGCGTGGCCTGGGCCAAGTTCATGCCGGCGCAGTTTGATGCGCGTTTCAGTGCGCGGGCGCGGCGTTACCGCTATGTGATTTATAACGACCAGATTCGTCCTGCCCACATGGCCGAAGAAGTGACCTGGAATCACCGGCCGCTGGATGTGTCGCGTATGCGTGAGGCCGCAGCGGCATTGGTGGGTACTCATGACTTCAGTGCGTTTCGCGCGCGCCAGTGTCAGGCCAAGTCACCGATCAAAACGGTTCATCACCTGCATCTGCAGGAATTTGGCCGTTTCATCGTTCTGGATATTCGCGCCAACGCGTTCCTTCACCATATGGTGCGCAACATCGCCGGGGTGCTGATGACCATCGGGGGCGGGGAGCGCCCGGTTGAGTGGGCTGCGCAAGTGTTGGAAAACCGTGTGCGTCGCACCGGTGGAGTGACGGCGCATCCTTATGGTCTCTATTTGGTTCAGGTCGAATATGCCCCGGAGTTTGAGTTGCCGGTGCGTTATCTCGGGCCGCATTTCCTTTCGGGTCTGCCGGATATCATGGCTGACGCCTAGAAGCGCCTTTGCTACCATGCCTGACATCCACTAGGAGCCGGTATTTTGTCCGTCGTTCGCAGCAAGATCTGCGGTATTACCCGCATAGAAGACGCATTGATCGCCGCCGAAGCGGGCGCTGATGCGATCGGTCTGGTGTTTTACGCCAAGAGCCCACGTGCGGTGTCTATCCAGCAGGCGCGCGATATCGTTGCGGCCTTGCCTGCTTTTGTGACGACGGTTGGCCTGTTTGTGAATGCCAGTCGCGAGGAGTTGAACGACGTTCTCGCGGGCGTTGCCTTGGATCTGTTGCAGTTCCATGGCGATGAGTCGCCTGCCGAGTGTGAGTCTTATCAGCGGCCCTACATCAAGGCCTTAAGGGTAAAGCCATGCGATGACATCGCCCAGTTGGCGGCGCCTTATGCCAAGGCTCGCGGAATTTTGCTCGATACCTATGTGCCGGGTGTGCCGGGCGGCACGGGGGCGGCTTTTGACTGGAGCCTGGTGCCCAGTGGCTTGCTGCAGCCGGTGATTTTGGCCGGTGGTTTGTCAGCGGCCAATGTGCAGGCGGCCATCGAACAGGTGCGCCCCTATGCGGTGGATGTCAGTGGTGGCGTAGAGGCGGGCAAAGGAATTAAAGATGCCGCCAAGATTCGTGCTTTTATGCAGGCAGTCGGCCGGGTTTGAGAGCGGTCGTTGCTGATGGATGAGTATCTTGCAGCCGTTATCGTCATCGGTTTCTCCATGTGACGGCCGGCAGGCGTTGGCCGTCCATGAAGCTGCAATCGTGAATTCGCTCAAGGGTGTTGGCGGCTAGGCTGCCCATCCGTCCGAGCCAACCGTTTTGGAGAAACGAAGCATGAGTAACTGGCTGGTAGATAAGCTGATTCCCTCGATCATGCGTTCCGAAGTCAAAAAGAGTTCGGTGCCTGAGGGCCTTTGGCACAAGTGTCCGTCCTGCGAGGCCGTGCTGTATCGCCCTGAGCTGGAAAAGACCCTGGATGTCTGCCCGAAATGTAACCACCACATGCGCATTAACGCGCGTGCGCGGCTGGATATCTTTCTCGACGCCAATGGCCGCGAAGAAATCGGTGCGGAGCTTGAGCCGGTTGACCGGATGAAGTTTCGCGACAGCAAGAAGTACAAGGATCGCTTGCTGGCCGCGCAAAAGCAGACCGGTGAGAAAGATGCTCTGATCGCCATGCGCGGCACGTTGCAGGCTATGCCTGTCGTGGCCTGTGCCTTTGAGTTCAATTTTATGGGCGGCTCCATGGGCGCCATCGTTGGTGAGCGCTTTGTGCGTGCCGCCAATGTGGCCCTTGAGCAGCGTTGCCCGCTGGTGTGCTTTGCCGCCTCCGGTGGCGCACGGATGCAGGAAGCGCTGATTTCCTTGATGCAGATGGCGAAAACGTCGGCCGTGCTGGCGCGTCTGCGGGAGGAGGGTGTGCCGTTTATTTCGGTGCTGACCGACCCGGTCTACGGCGGTGTGTCGGCCAGTTTGGCCATGCTGGGCGATGTGATCGTGGCTGAGCCGCGGGCGTTGATCGGCTTTGCCGGGCCGCGCGTCATTGAACAGACTGTGCGCGAAAAGCTGCCGGAAGGCTTCCAGCGCAGCGAGTTCCTTTTGGAACACGGCGCCATCGACATGATCATTCACCGTGAAGAGCTGCGCCCACGGTTGGCGCGGCTGTTGGCGCAAATGATGCGCTTGCCGGCACCGACGGAAGCTCCTGTCACGGCATGAATACCCGCACCCTGGCCGATTGGCTGAGCTATCTCGAGCAGTTACACCCTTCGGCCATTGATATGGGGCTTGAGCGTGTTCGTCAGGTCGCTGATCAGTTGGGCTTGGGTAAGCCGGCGCCGTTGGTGATTACCGTCACCGGCACCAATGGCAAGGGTTCGACCTGCGCGTTTATCGAGGCGTTGCTGCGTGGGCAGGGTCTTAAGGTTGGGGTCTACAGTTCGCCACACTTGCTGCGCTACAACGAGCGCGTGCGAGTGGCGGGTGTGGATGTTGATGATACCGCCCTGTGCACTGCCTTTGCGGCCGTTGAAGTGGCGCGCGGCAGCATTTCCCTCACTTATTTCGAGATGGGCACCCTGGCGGCGTTCTGGCTGTTCGAACAGGCTGGGCTGGATGCGGTCGTGCTTGAGGTCGGCCTGGGTGGTCGCTTGGATGCGGTCAATCTGGTGGATGCCGACTTGGCGTTGGTGACCAGTATCGGCCTGGATCATGGTGATTGGCTGGGCGACAGCCGTGAGTCGGTGGCATTTGAAAAGGCTGGCATTCTGCGCGCCGGCAAGCCTGCGCTCTGTGGTGATCTTGATCCGCCAGTGCCGCTGTTGCAGCGAGTGGCGGTGTTGGATTGCCCGTTCTTCCTGCGTGGGCGTGATTATGATCTGGCCGAAGACGACACTGTATGGCACTGGCGGGGCCTGAACGGGCAGGGCGAAGTGTTGGAGTTGCACGACCTGCCTTTGCTTGATTTGCCGCTGGAAAACGCGGCGTTGGCAGTGCAGGCCTATGCCCTGTTGTCGTTGCCTTGGCAGTCGGAGCAGATTGCCGCGGCGCTGCTTGCTACCCGTGTGGTTGGTCGTCTGGATCGGCGCGCGCTGCATTGGCAAGGCAAGACTCTGACAGTCCTGCTGGATGTTGGGCATAATCCCCATGCAGCTGACTACCTGGCGCAGCGCTTGGCATCGCGCCCTGTAGTGGGGCAGCGGCTGGCAGTGTTTGGTCTTTTGGCGGATAAGGACTTGCCGGGTGTCCTGCAGCCTTTATTGTCGGAGCTGCAGAGTTGGGCTGTGACCACGCTGCCGACCGGGCGCGCGCGACCTGCGCTGGAATTGCAGGCTGCGTTGTTGGGCTTTGGCGCGAAGGTTCATAGCTATCCCACTGTGGTTGCGGCGCTCGAAGCGCAATGCGAGCAGGCGGTGGAGGGGGATGAAATTCTCGTGTTCGGATCTTTTTATTGCGTAGCCGAGGCCCTGGAATGGTTGGCCTTGCGCGCCCATGAGGAAGCAAGCAATGGCTTTGCTAGATAAGGGACTGCGGCAACGCATGGTCGGCGCACTGGTATTGGTAGCTCTGGCAGTGATTTTTCTACCCATGCTGTTTTCTCGCGAGGATGAATTGCAGCGTGTGGTGGTGGATGCCCCTGCCATGCCGCAATCCCCAGCGATGCCCAGTGCTGAACTGGATCCCGTGAGTGTGCCGCAGGTTGAGGACTTGCCGCAGGAACCGGTGCCAGGCGTAGGCCCTGATGCTGGCGCGCCGGTTGTCGAGGCGCCGGTAGCCGCTGAGCCTGAAGTGGCCAAGTCCACTGCTGCGCCAGCCATCACGCCGCCGCCCGTCAGTCGTCTGGATGCCAATGGTTTGGCTGTCAGTTGGTCGGTGCAGTTGGCCAGCCTGTCCAATCGGGCCAGTGCTGAGAGCTTGCAGCAGACCCTGCGCGGCAAGGGCTACAACGCCTACATCCGCAATGTTGACGGGATGAATCGGGTGTTTGTCGGGCCGGTGATTGAGCGTGCCGAGGCCGATCGTTTGCGCGATCAATTGACGCGACTGCAGAAGCTCAATGGCTTCGTGGTGCGTTTTCAGCCTGAGCGAGGCTGATCCAGCGCTTACCGAGCGAGGGCGGCTCTGTTAAAATGCAGCGCCTTTTCCGTATGCAGGCCGCACAGTGGCATTCACTTGGGTTGATTGGGCGATTATCGCCATTATCGCTATTTCCAGTTTGATCAGTTTGAAGCGGGGCTTCGTCAAAGAAGCGTTGTCGCTGGTCACTTGGATTATCGCTGGCGTGGTTGCCTGGATGTTTGGCGGCGCGCTGTCGCAGCACCTCACTGACTTCATTGAAATGCCCTCGGCACGGGTGATCGCCGGGTGTGCCATTCTGTTTGTGGCCACTTTGCTGGTCGGCGCCCTCGTCAACTTTCTCATCAGCGAGCTGGTCCGCGTGACCGGCTTGTCGGGCACGGATCGTTTTCTCGGCATGGTCTTCGGTGGTGCCCGCGGCGCTTTGCTGGTGGTGGTATTGACCGGCCTGCTGAGCCTGGCTCCGGTGCAACAAGATCCTTGGTGGCAGCAGTCGAGTCTGCTGCCGCATTTTTTGATGGTCGCTGACTGGTCGAAAAACCTCATTTTGGGGGCGACAGGTCAGTGGCTCATCAGCGGTCTCAACTCTCCGAGTTGAGTTGCCGTATAAGGCCGTGAGCATTGCCGCTCGCGTCCAGAATTAGCCTGAACTACTAGCAGGGGTTGCGTCACATGTGTGGCATCGTCGGTATCGTCGGTAAGTCGAACGTCAATCAAGCGCTGT
>RCMZ01000441.1_pt1 | contig 22645 bp, 12 predicted proteins | sample 2041141 | NCBI WGS metagenome assembly RCMZ01 (sample SAMN09708263, study PRJNA481090) | Wastewater metagenome, whole genome shotgun sequencing project. | biome: sewage; isolation source: Davis station wastewater (DW) | place: Antarctica: Davis Station | collected 2010-03-01
TATCCACAGTTGCTGGTAAAAAAATCAGCAATCCGCCCTGGGTCAAATTTCAATCGGCAGGGTGGGTCAATTTTCCATCAGCGCCAACAGGCTGGCGCGCCGATATTGAGCAACTGCAAGATCGTGGTCTTCTGATCAAGCGCATTGCACGTCACTCACGTCGTGACGGCGCCTATTCGCTCCTGATCGGACAGTTTGAGTTTCGTGATGCGTCCGTTGCTGCAGTTCTCCAAAGTGCAAGCCAGCAAGCATTGCTGGAGGCTGCCCTGCGCGACAGCGCCAGTTATCTTGAGTTGTGGAATCTCTACAACGATAAAGAATGGCAGGGCGCATTAAAGACGGCTGAGACCTTGCGCGCACTGCGCTTCGTTCAATGGGAGGGCGTTGAAGAAGGGCGTGAGAATGTATGGCGGTTGACCCCGAAATCGCTGGATGACTATCGGGAGTTTCGTGAGCGTTGGCGCTCACTTGAACTGCCATCAAACACACAAGTTGATCTCGGTGTGGAGCCTCCAGATTGGGCGGAGGAGCTTGTTACAGAAGAAGCGAAGGCCGATCAGAATACTCCGCGAGGCAGTATACGTTTTGAGTGTGACGCTATTGTTTTCAAGCCGGCTTCAACCAGGCCCGGAGTCCGTCCAAAAAAGCCGGAAGGCTGGCTCTACCTGTCACTAGCTGGGCACCGTACTGTTGGTAAAAGACGTCTTGCTGCCAAACAGTCGATTGATTCGGGCAAGCGCCTGCCACAACTAAAATGGTTGTTGGAAGGTGTAACTGTGCCAGCTTCAAGGCGTCGGTCAATGAATGGGTTGACGCCCTATGCGCTGGAAACCTTCAAAGGCGGAAAGCCGACTGAGAAGCAGGCGCTGGCGCTGGATGCAGCACTCAATACTCCTGATATCGCCATCATTATTGGTCCGCCTGGAACAGGGAAAACGCAGGTCATCGCCGCACTTCAGCGTCGCCTTGCGGAGGAAACCCAGGATAGAAATATCGCTGCACAGGTTCTTATTAGCAGTTTCCAGCACGACGCAGTAGACAATGCACTGGATCGCAGCGATGTATTTGGCTTGCCAGGCGCTCGTGTGGGCGGCAAGCGCGGAGCACAAGATGAGGTGTCCGTAATTGATCCCTGGCTGGATCGGCAAGGCTCTTATTTAAAAGAGAAGATCACCGAGCAATACAGCAAGTATCCTGAATTGCAACTTATCCGGGACCTGTCGACCCGATTAGCCCTCGCCAGAATGGCTGGTATTTCGCCAAGCCACCAGGCGCAGACCTTCACCGGCATTTTGAATGCGCTGCGTGAGCTGGATGGTAAAGGTTTGATCTTGCCGCCAAAGCTTGAAACCCGACTTGAAGACTACATCGAGCACCTGCAAAGACAGAGTCCGGTTGCCAAGACGAATGGGCAACAGGTTTTCGCTTTGAGGCGGATCCGAGCCTTGCGGGTAGAGCGAAATTCTTTCAGCGACGACGGGCCTGATCGTGCCTGGGACTTGCTGAGTTGGTTGAAGCGCGACATCGCAGACGCGAGCACTGACTGCCTTGCGTTGCTGCAAGAAGCGGCAGACAGCTCGCATCCCTCGGATGCGATGTTGCATGACCTGGCGGCCTTAAAAGACAAACTGCTCGATCAGTTCATGCCCGATTACCGACCGGCGCAACTAAGGCAGCAGGCAGACCCTGAGGCCCTTGCTTTACTCGATGAAATTGATCGCTATGTTGAGCACAGGCTGTGCCAACGAAAGCAGGGAGTGGCCTGGGTTCTGGAACAACTTGCTGACAGCCTGGAAATGGACCGAAGGGCTGCGCAGGCAATCGTTTACGAGTACTCCATGGTAGTGGGTGCCACCTGTCAGCAGGCGGCAGGCAGGCAGATGGCAAGCCTAAAGGCTCTCCCCGGTCTCGATAGTCCTGGTGTCGAATTCGATACCGTAGTGATCGATGAGGCGGCCCGAGCGAACCCTCTAGACCTCTTTATCCCCATGTCCATGGCCAAACGCCGTGTGGTGTTGGTCGGGGATGACAGGCAGTTGCCGCACATGCTTGAGCCAGACATCGAAGGACAGCTACAAGAAGAACATCTGCTCACCGAACTGCAGTTGATGGCTTTTCGCTCCAGTCTTTTCGAACGCATGCGGGTCAAGCTGCAAGACTTGGAAAAGGTAGACAACATTCGCCGTGTCGTAATGCTGGATACCCAGTTCCGTATGCATCCATTACTCGGTGAGTTTGTCAGCAAGCAGTTTTATGAATCGGTTGGCCTGGGCCAGATTCACACCCTTCGCTGTGCGGATGAATTTGCATTTACCGAAGCATTTCTCGCCGGTCTTGGTCCGTTGGCCGCTGATTATCGTGACCGAATTTGCCAGTGGATTGATGTGCCTGCATCGCAAGGCAAGGATCAGCGCAGTGGTACAAGCCGAGTCAGAGAGGCTGAGGCGCAACGCATCGCGGATGAGGTGGTCAGGCTTCTGAAAGCGGGGGGCGACAGCCTTTCGATCGGCGTTATTACCTTCTATGCAGCCCAGCGCGACTTGATCATGGAAAAACTCGCTGAGCAGCGTATCGGCGATACCCCGCTGATGGAGTTCCGCAATGGTGCCTTCGAGCCGCACGAGCATTTCAAGTGGGCAAGAAAGGTACGTGGGGACGGCTCAGAAAGTATGGAGGAAAGATTACGGGTCGGATCGGTCGACGCCTTCCAGGGTAAAGAATTTGATGTTGTGCTCTTGTCTTGCGTTCGTACCTATACCCCCGCAAAGCCTCTGCATAACGCCGACGATAATGCCGAGCGTGAAAAGCAACTAAATCGGCAGTTTGGTTTTTTACGCTTACCCAACCGAATGAACGTAGCCATGAGTCGTCAGCGGCAAATGCTGATTTGCGTCGGTGATGCGGCTTTAGCCACTGCACCTGAGGCTACTGAAGCTATACCAGCGCTGGCTGCTTTCCATCAGATGTGCGGAGGTGAACGTGGCCGCATTCGTTGAGTCGGGCTTGTACCTAAAGTTTGATGCTAAGCCCAGAGGTAAGAGAAAGGCATTGCTTTGGCCGGTACTGGTACACCGTGTTCTGTATCCAGACCCCAAACGGCCGCAATTGAACCTACTACAGCGAGCGGTACTTGGTTTGGTTCGTGCCAAAACTGTCCGTGCAGAAGATCTTGCTGCATTGACTGGGCTTCACCTGAATCTGATCAAGTTGATACAGGCTCAGTGTGTCAGTAATGGATGGCTGGTTGATAACGCGGATGCCCTGACACTCAATGGCGAAAGGCTCTTGGATGATCAGGATGTCGCTGATACCAATATGAAATCTGGCTATTTATTGCAGGACGCGCTAACCGGAAAATTTTGGCCTCGCCTTGTTGTGCAACTGAGCCAAATGGAGCCTGTGGACCAAATGGCTCGGTTCCCCGAGTTCATGATCGAGAGAAAAACAGGTCAATCCGTCCGGCCCTTCAAGATTGCCGCTGCACATACCAAGCTACCAACCCTTGATCATGAGTCGTTGATGTTTGCCTACCGTGATTACCGTGAGGATTACTCGGCGTCACGGCAACTGGGAGAGTCAACGGGTTTACCTGAGCACGTTAGCTTGCAAGGTGTTCAGCGTCTGGACGCCATTGCTCAGCCAGCTCGGGTTCTGGTTTGGGTAACAGCCGATGAGCATGGACAGGGTCTGTGGGCTGTCAAGGACCCCTTTGGATTGCGAGAGAATGCATGGTGGTTGCAGGAGTCACTTCTTCAAGCGATTGAGCAGGATGATCGCTTGCTTGCTCATCTTGAGACTCTGGTCGGTATTGCGCGAATCGAAAACCAGACTGTTGACGAGTGGCTTGAAGCGCTGCGCAAACAGACAGAGCTTCAGGTGCTGATTGAATATCCCTGGGTGGAGCGCCAGCCGGATATCAAGCGGCATCTGGCTGCATTGCTGGTGCGCCGGGAAAAACTGCAACAGGGTGATAACAGCCACCAGGAACTGGATGCGGCCCTAGTAGAAAGTCAGAAACTGCTTGAGGTGCTGATGCAGTGGCTAATTCGCACCTACCCAGCGGATGTGGGTGTATTGCCCGCGCAGCAAAGACTCGACTTTAAGCTCAATCAGAACCTTCTCAAGGCTTTGCAGGTGCCTGCCTTAACAGCTGATGTCATCAATCTACTGGCTAGGCAAAAACTTGATCAGGTCATTCGCGCCTGCGCTACACCTGTTTCCTCACTAAAGGCACTGCTTTTTGCTGCGGTCATGGGAACGCTCAATGAATCACGCCATCCACTCAAAATGATGGATCAAAACGAGCTGCAGCTTAAGAAGTTGTTGGAGCTGGCAGATCTGCGCAATCAGAGCAGCCATGCCCAAAGCAGTTTCACGGGCAAACAACCAATTCAACTTACGACACGTGTGGCGCTGGACAGTATCCAGTTCGCCCTTAGCTTTACTGCACAGTTTAAGGAATGGATGTAATGGGGAAGAAGAGCGCGAATAAGTTTGGCCCTCAACAGGTGCCTGCAGCAGCGGCAGTATCACGTCCTTCGCTGGAGAAGCAGCTCCATACTTGGGAGGCCTCATTTGAGAGCGCCTCGAAGGTTTACCAGTCGTTTGATATGAGCATGAGTATCCATGTGGAGCAGGACTGGTTGCTCAGTGTGCTTGAAAGGTTTCAGGCCGAAGGTGACACCGATCTAGCGCGCTGGATTGAGCGATTTGCCGATTTCTGCAAAGAGCTGGTTAAGCTCAGGGAGCGTTTACACGAGGAGTACGCAGAGCGCTGGGATCAGGCCAACAACCTAGTCGCCGGTATTGGCGCAAGGGAGCAGGTACTTACAGAGCAACAGGATGATTTCGAGACTGCAAAAGCAGCCTTTGACCATGCAAAGGCAGCCTTTGTCGACGAACAAGCACAACTGGCGCGTAAGAAATCAGAGCTGCTGGATGCCGAGCGCTCACTGAACCTGCGCGAGGCCAACGCTCAGGCGGGTTTTGTCGAGCAGAATGAACAGGCCTTACGCCAGCTTGGGGAGCGTCAACAGCAACTTATCAAGCAGCAAGAGGGCTTTCTGCAAGACGTGCAGGATGAAAAACGCAAGCTTGATGCCGAATTGGCACAAGCTGCCCGACGCTTGGCAGAGATCAAATATAACTGCTCCGAAGAAGAATCTGAGCGCATAAAGCAGCTCGATGATCGTGACCATGAAATCAAGCAGAGCAAGATGGAGCTTGATCGTGCGCGCAGTCGTATGGATCGCGAGTGGGCTGATATCAAAGCTACGCAAGCCAACCTTGAGCAACGTGTTGCGGCTGAAATGGAAGCTGAGCGCGCCAGCCACGAGCGTGCAATAGCAAAACTTGAAAACCAGCGTGAGTCGGCCTGGAATAAGGCCAATGAACTCAAAGAGAAACTCGCTGACCTGCAGGAACTGGCGCAGGCACTCGGAGATCAATCTGCTGCGAATATCTTGGGACAACTCGATGAGTTAAAGCGTGAAAACGTAATGCTGAAACGCAGTTTGGAGCAGTCGGATACTTCAGAGCTGCAGCGTGAAATCGACTACCTGCGCAGCAGCAAGGCGGATCTCGAGCGTGATCTTGCTGTGATAAGACCCGAGTTGGATGAGTTGCGGCGCGAGTTGAGTAGCAAGCGTGTTGCTTCAACTGAGCTTGAGGCTGTGGCTCGGGAAAAGCGGGTGCTTGAGCAGCATAAAAACACGCTGTCTGTGCACATTGATGATCTGGAAAGCCGCATAGAGCAGTTAACCAGTGCCCAGAAGACTCAGACGCCTTTCCCTGCCATGTCGCTGATGGATTCAGGAAAGGAATATCGAGCAAGCATGGAGCACGAGTCCGTGCCTGGACTCAAACAGTTTGCTGAAGAGCTCCAGCATCGTATTGCTCAGGCGGAAGAGCAGGTTGAGCTGTTTTATCCCCTTGAAGATATTCGCCTGCTGCTAGGCGGATTGGCTATGAGTCAGCTGCATGTCTTTCAGGGCATCAGTGGTACGGGTAAGACCAGTCTGGCGAAGGCCTTTGCCAAGGCCATGGGGGGCTTCTGCACGGACATCGCCGTCCAAGCTGGTTGGCGTGATCGCGACGATCTACTGGGGCATTACAACGCTTTCGAGCGGCGCTTCTACGAGAAAGATTGCCTGCAGGCCCTGTACAAAGCTCAGACGGCACGCTGGCAGGACTCCTGTAACGTCATCCTGCTGGATGAGATGAACCTTTCTCGTCCCGAGCAGTACTTTGCTGAGTTCCTCTCAGCGCTGGAGAAGAATAATCGGGACGAGCGCTTGATCAGCCTGTCCGAGACAGCCTTACCGAATGCGCCTGTAATGCTGCGTGAGGGGCGAAAGATTCTGGTGCCAGGCAATGTCTGGTTTATTGGCACTGCTAACCATGATGAAACCACTAATGAGCTGGCTGATAAGACCTACGACCGTGCTCATGTGATGACGCTCCCCAAGCAGGATAATCGTTTCCCGATCAGGAAATTGGAGCCGACAGGCTATTCCTATCGCTCATTGCGTAAAGCTTTTGACCGTGCGCGGATAGAGCGGAAAGGAGAAGTTGTTGAACTGCTGGAGAGGTTGACGAAGGATGCTTTCACTGAGCAGTTGGGTAGTCAGTTCGCTTTGGGGTGGGGTAATCGGTTCGAAAAGCAGGCGCTCGATTTCATTCCGGTGATGCTGGCAAGCGGAGCCTCCTCCGGTGATGCCCTCGATCACTTGCTCTCTACTCGTGTCATGCGTTCGGGCAAGGTGACTGGCCGCTACAACGTGGGTGTTGATGCTGTGAGAGGCCTGAAGGATTCTTTGGAGACTTTCTGGATCAAGGCTGACCTTGATGGGGAGCCTCGAAAATCCTTTGAACTGCTGGATGCAGATATTCGACGCTTGGAAGGTCGTAGCTGATGTGGCTTGATCGACTCACAGGGAGGCAATGTCGTCAGCTACCACCTGTAATTGAGCAGGGTCGCTATCAGCTTGCTACCGCCGGTCCGGTCTTCAATGGCCATACCCAGGATTTTTTGGGTGTCCTAGTGAGTGATGGGGGCGAACGTTGTCAGCTAGGCAGTGAGGTGCGCTCTTTTGTTATGCCGCAGCAGGGCCAAGCCACTAATGCAGAACTGCTGCTCAAAGCTATAACGACCATAGACGTTGAGCTGCAACAGTCTGAGCTAATGTCGCCACTGATGCCTGCGGCGATCATTGATGATCAGAGCCACCTTCTTCCCTTCGAAGAGCGTTTGCTTGATGTAGTCCAGCAGGGGCACTTGCATCAGATATCACAACGACCGCGTCTGGATCTTCACTATGAAGATGAGGTTGCTGATATCGCCCGTGCGCGGCGCCTTGCCAAAGGAGCATTGGTGCATTTGGCATCGCACTCAGAGTGCTGGCAGCGGCAAACACTTAGCGGTGTGATTCCGAAGAAAGTACTTGCTCGTTTCAGCGAGGATGACTACGGCATCTACGAGAACCGCGTGTATGCCCGACTATTGGATAAGGCAGAGAGCCATTTGCGAGGACGCCTGTTAACGCTGAAGAGCTTGCAGGCAACCCTGGAGCAAGCACTGGAGTTTTACCAATCCGAAGATATTGATCATCGTCTTTCGCACGAGATTTGCAGGCTCTGGGGGATGACTTCTGATATGGGATCCACAAGCAAGGCGTCAGAGCTATTGGGCGAAACGCTCGGGACTCTTAAGCGTCTGCATAGGATCATTTCGGGGTTGCAGCAGAGTGGTTTGTACATGCTGGTGAGTCGCCAAGCACAGGTCTCTGGTTCACTACACCTGACCAACATTCTCAGTCATGACGCTCATTATCGGCATCTAGCCATTCTCTGGGATCTTTTAGATAAGACAGCAGTAGATAATAAGACGACACCAGAAGAACGATTTAGGAAAAATCAATATCTAGCGCAAGCCTATTCGCGGTATGCGGGCCTTGTACTCCGACATGCGCTACATCCATACCTGCATGGGCACGATGAGGGCATGTGGGCAGGCAGAACCATACGACTTCAGCAAAGCGGGTTAGAGTGGCGGCTAGTGAGCGTCGATTCAGGCGAGCATGCTGCTGACGAAATTGTGCTCACTGTCGTCCCTTGGCTTAACAGCTCTCCTGTGCAAGATGAGCTTCAGCAACTCCCTGCCGATAGGTTCATAGCCTGGCCCGCTATTGGGCAGGAGCTTCAGCAGTCTGCATATCAGGGGCACTGGATTGCCCTTTCACCGTCTGACATGTACTGCGTGGAGCGCTTTGGTCAGCTAGTTGATCGAGCTCTTTACCGCATGGTGCTGCTGTCATATGGGCGACCGCTCACCAAAATGCCGGTAAAAGTGCTGGCTTTGGCTGACGGTATTCCTGGGATACACGTTAACCATGAGACGCACGCTCTCGAGGTGCGCGAAGTCGTTTCTGGGGAATTCATGGATAAGCTGAAAAAAGCTTTAGGTGCGGCGAATGCAACTCAGAAAGGATTGACTCTGGAGCGACTTAATCAGGAGTTGCTTGCTTTGGAGAGGTGTCCGGTCTGTAAAGCAAAAGTTGATCTGGCTTTTCAAAGCCCTGCTGGCTTTAGGACAAATTGCGAAGAATGTAGTTCGGAACGCTATCTACGACAACAAAAAGGTAGTCGTGTATTTGATCAGTTGGTCGCAGGAAAAAGAGACTTTCGAACTTTGGGTCGCAGGGCGTTTTCGATACAGCTTTAGTTTTTACGCCGAGTTGAAAGAAGGCTATTCGTCTATCGAAATGGCCCCCGTCGTATACGTTGCCAAAGGACTTCACTGCCTGCGCTGCGTTTCTGTTAGAGCTTACCCGCGCTTCTGGCGCGTGGCTGGATAGAGTCATCAGACATGGATTTCCAAGGACATCTGCTTTACATCGATATCACCCAGATATGCGGCATCGGCTGTGCCTTCTGTATGTACGCCGACAAGCACAACTCAGGTATGAGTATGCAGCTCTCCACGTTAGCAAGAGAGAACCTTGCTAGGTTGATCAATACTCCGGAGGTCAAGCGAGTCTCTATAAGCGGGGAGGGAGAGCCACTCAATAACGCCAAAGTTTTCCAGGAAATCCTCGAGCTGTCAGAGGGTGGTAAGCAATTCGAGTTCATCACCAGCGGATTTTTCCCTCACGACAAAATGGAGGCCTTCTACGAAGGCACCAACCGCATAGTTTCCGGCAATGGCGATACCTGCAACATCCGCCTGAGTGCCGACAGCCATCACATCGAAAAGGTCAAATGGCGGGCACATGGCTTCAGTCTGGACTACCTTAGGCGCCAGCGACCGTCCGGTTTGAGTTTCTCGTTCCGCTCGATTGACACCGATCGCGACTTTACTCGCGAGTACTTAAAGTCTGAGCTGGGCAGCTGGGGTATTGAGGCAGACATCGAGCCGCGGAGTGTGCTGGAGGACATACTGATCGCGGGTGATGAGTGCTTCGGCATCGACTACAAGAATCTGGTACACCCCGCTCCAGGAACCGCTTCGGGCTATCTGGACATGCTGGGCTATATCGAGGCAATCGAGTCCAAGGTCAACAAACAATTCACTTTCGGCAGCCTGAACAAGCCGCCGCAGGCCAACGGCTTGGATGTAACGGTGAAGCCTAATGGCGACCTGTACCTGTACGGTATCGAGAACCAGCGGCTGGGCAACATCCACTTTGACCGGGTCGACTGGCAACAGCTGGTCACACACGTGCGGGAAACACCGTTGCCCCGAGCGCTCTATACGCAACCCTTGAGAGAGTTGCTGGCGCGCCTGGAGAACACCGACTTGCTGCGCTCGATCGTTGCCAAGGCAAACAACCCCTATTGGCTGGTCAAAGAGCTGGCGGGGCATGCCGGGCTGCTTGAGCAGTGGGAGAGTGCATGATTGACTCGCACTGCCATACCTCCTACTCCAAACATGCGACCGGGACCGTCGATGATCTAGTTCGTGCCTCAATCACGGCCGGAGTAAGCATTTTAACGATCACAGACCACGCGCCTTTTCCGGTGGATATCAACAATCGGCTGTTGGCGTCCGAGCTCGATTGCTATTTCGCCGACATCGAAAGGGCTCGGCAGACCTACCAGGGGCAGATCACCATCCTGCGCGGTCTGGAACTCGACTACATGCTGGGAACCGAGGCCTACAATCTCGAGCTGCTGGCGCGTTACCCGATGGATTTCGTGATCGGTTCTATTCACTACGTGGAGGTTCCAGGAGAGCCCATGGTAAAGGTTTGGGAGCTGTCGAGGCTGGCAGGCCAGGCGTTCCTGGATCGCTACTTCGCCAGCCTCGAGGCACTCCTGGATAGCGGGCTGTTCGACGCCGTTGGGCACGCCGATACCCTTCTGCGTGGTGTGCCGGAGGATATCCTCATGCGCCGTTTCGAGCCCTTGTTGGAGTTGCTCGCCCGCAGTGGCGTTGCGTTCGAGCTAAACGCTTCCGGACTTCGCAAGTCGAGTCTTGATCCTCTAACAGGACGGGAAACCCAGGGCTTGTGGTCTTACCCATCGCGGGAGTTGTTGGGTCAGCTCATCGCCCGCGAGGTGCCGTTTACCATCGGCTCCGATGCCCATAACCCGAGCGACGCCGGAGCCGGTATTGAAGAGCTGCTTGTGGCTCTGCGGCCACTTGGGCTAAGGAGCATCAGTTACTTCGAGCAGCGTCGAAGAGTCGACATTGCCCTCGCGAGTCTTGCCTTGCCATCCGCCTCTGAAACCTTGATAGAAAGATTTTTGCGACCTTGAAGATGATGAGTTCTGATAGCTCCATGCCATGGAGTGAGGCGCTTAAGGCGCCCGTTGATGTCCAATTGGCCATGTTTCGCCAGGCTGCGGCTCGGATCCATGCTGATGATGTGAAATCTGGATTTCGCGCGTTCGCAGCTGACTTGCTTGCCCGCGATCTGGTCAGCATGGCCGACTATGTCGCGATTCTCGGAGGCAGCGCTCTGAACCACCTGACGCCCGATAAGTCGGGCAGGTTCCGTGACATGGCCACCGGCGCCGACGCTTCGACGCTGGCCGGGATCTACAGTCGTGCCAAGTACGGCAGCGTGAGCGACATCCACTATCTCGCACGAGAACTGATTGACTACTTGTGCAGAGAGTTGGATAGGCCAGACTCTCAGTGGTCGAACTTGTTCCTGAGCGCTAAGGCGCTTGGCGACAACGTGGTTATGATGACCACAGGTTGGCGCAACGTGCCGTCCACGGCGAACGTGCTCTATGAAATCGTGGTCGAGGAGGTCAACGTCAAGCTGGCGCATATGGCGTTGCCGACCATCATCAACGTCAAGCTGCCCAGGATCGCACTGCCCTGTGAAGACTACGCCAGCCTCAGTACTGCGGAGCGCGAACGTGTCAATCTGGTCCAGGATCATGTCATCCCGGCTGAGAACTTCTACCGCTGGAGCGGTGTGCATGTGATTTTCGGCGACGATGTGCTGGTCACCGGCTCGACTGCGGATAAAGTGCTTTATGAGTCCATGCGCAGCGGTGCCAAATCGTTCCGTGCGATCTACCCGGTAGCGATCGACCCACGTGTCGCGTTGAGCGATGCTTCAGTTGAGGATCGTCTGAACGGTGCAGTGGTCGAGCAGAGGCTGGACGATACCGTTGCAGAGCTGTTGTCTGCGCCGAATTACCAACCAATCCTGCGCACCCTGCGCCTGCTATTCGGGGAAGGGAACAGGGAGGCTCTCGCGGCTTTCCTACCCAAGGTGCCGACGCTGACTTGGCTAAGGCTGTACAAGTCTGCCTTGGGTAACGATTTCCTAGGTCAGGCACGATGCGCGCCGTCCTTGATGAGGCTCAGAGACTACCTGACCGAAGCCGGGTTGTTGAGTGCCGATGGCAGGGTGATTTGCCAGTGAATAGTTGCACTCACACTTCCGTACGCTATGTGAGCTATTGGGAAAACGCCCCTGGACAGGTCATGCCTGCCTATGTCGCGCTGGCATTGGTCTCCATGCGCAGAGCCTTGGGTGAGCGTTTCCTCCTGCTTACACCGCAGACGGTCCAGGACCTGATCGACCCACGTATCCTCGGCAAAGCCTGGGGCTTTGAGCCGTTGCCATTCACCATGGCAGAGGGTATCGAGGCCATAGTTGCAAAGAGCGACTTCATCCGCATGGCCTTCGTCCATCGCCATGGGGGAGCCTGGGTGGATGCAGACACGCTCTTCTTGCGTGACCCAACCACCGTAATGTTTCCGGCCGGCCTCAGTCATAAGCTGCATTGGCATAGTGAATGTATTTTTGCTTCCCAGCCGGGCAATCCCTTGCTTGCCCAGGCGCTGGTCACAGGATTGGACGGAGGAGTCCATGCCTGGGGGAATCCGGGGCGGATCAAGGACATCGTGGCGCAGGCTGACGATGCGTTGGTGCCTATTTCGGGAGCTGTTATCGATCCCGGCTACCATCCGCGATACAACTTCGCGAACTGTGAGGTGATGCGTCGTCAGGATGTGAGCGTCGATGAGTTCCTTTTGACCGATGTGAGCATACTCAAGCTCTACAACACCTACTTCCGGCGCACGGCCAAGCGCATGGAGTCGGTCGCGGAGTTTCTCGCTGGCGGCACATTGCTGGCCAAGTTGTTACTACACATTGAGGCCGATCATAGCTATTGGCTGGACGAGAGCGCGCAGCTGATGGATGCCGTTTCTTGAGCTGGATGCACGAGCGTTACGGCGCTTGCGCGTAGATGGAGTCGGCACTCGCGAACCTCGCTCAGGTTTATTTGCCTTGCAATCACCTCATGCACGGTTGGTGTGCTGCGGTGAGGAGAATTATGGGCAGCGTAGAGCCATGCGGGTACGCGTGCCGGCAGTTGGTCTAATTCGAGCTCAATACGCACCAAGTCGAATACTTCTGTTGTCCGCCCGCTCGGGGTCCAAGCAAGCGGAGCGGTACGATGGTCAGGCTGTGTCACTGTTAGTGGGAATTCGAACTCCAAGTTTATGGTCCCTGGATAACAGTCGGCGACCTCGGGGAAATTCTGACAGATCAGGGGCAACTGGCGAGCCAGGGTTCCCTTCGCAACACCCAAGCCCGGCACTATTCGCGCGCTGATCGAAAGGAGTTGCTCAGGTTCTGGAGTCGTGGCCAAAAGCTCATGGAGACTGCCCAGCAAAGCCTCGAGCGTGAATGCATTCATGTCCTTTTTACCCGTGCGCCGATATTGCCCAGAGCGTTGCGGGCTATAGATCACGCGGGTCAAAGGAGAGGATGGAGGCAGCCACGGATTGGGCTGTTCATCCATGGCCGGGTAGATAGCCACCAGCCTTGTTTCCAGGCCGACTGCCATGTGCACGATTGCCGTGTCGACACTAACTACGACTTGTGCATGGCTGATATATCCGGCGACGTCCTTTGGCGATACGAGCTCATGGATCACGCGGACGTTTTTTCGTGCCACGGTCACTTCTATGTGCTGCGCATCCTTATAGGTCGCTGGGCTACACAGGATACCGACAGACCGGGCTGGATATGCATCGGCTATGGCACGCAACACGCACACCGAACGGTCGAAGGCCAAGCTCTTGTCTGGCCGGCTGGCGTAGGGGTTGAACAAGATATGTGGAACAAAGAGAGGGTTTGGCAGCGTTTCAGGCAAGGGGACGATGTATGTCCTGTCCACCTCTCGCGCGCCTAGATCCATGAGTACTCGCTGATAGCGCTCGGGGATGTCTAGACCGGCAGTCGTTGAGCCGAACTTGCGATTGACGCAACGTAAATGGTCGTCGAGCGAATACACACTAGCTGGACGCAACAGCCTAAGGAAAAGGATTTCTGCAGGCTGAATCCTCCCGACCAGATGCACCACTGCATCGACCTGCCCAATCTGTTGTGCCAGTCGACGGAGCTCGTAGATACCGGGATTAGCGTTGGTGATCACGACCTGGTCCACGGCAAAATCCAGCTCATACATTTGAGCAAGCTCCGCGACCGTCAACACAGTTACTCGGGCATTGAGTTTGCGAACCTCACGAAAAAAGAAGGACGAAACGATCGAGTCGCCTAATTTGGCATCCCACCTTGGGACGAGAATGTGCAGTTTTTCTTCGGTGACTCTGGGCGCCAGCGATCTATCGGCCAGTAAGCGAAACGTAACTCGCATGCATGCTTTATGTGCGTTTCGCAGGAATGTCATTTTTTATGTAGCTCAGGTTGCCACTGGACGGCGTGAACACTAAAACAGAGTCCAAAGTTTGCCTATCAATAGAGGCTAAAGCGTCTTAGAGATGTAAAAAATACAAACACTTATCGGTGTCTCCCCCTTTTCCCTATACAGAAGCCCTGTGGCTTTTTTAGAGGGGCTTTAGGGGGGGCGTCGCGTAGACCTTATGGCCAGTTATGGCGATTTCCTTCTCTATATATAGAAGGGCAGTGGTCATCTTTTTGGGGAGGGATGGGGCAGTGCTTAGGGTTGTGGCGCGGATTCGGCACAGAATTGGCACAGCCCAAAAACAAAAGGCCTAGCTGGATAGCTAAGCCTTTGATTTTTCTGGTGCACCAGGCGGGATTCGAACCCACGACCCCTGCCTTCGGAGGGCAGTACTCTATCCAGCTGAGCTACTGGTGCAGTGCGGGCGCAATGATACGCATCTCATCGGCAGGCGTCCATGCCAGCAAGCTCGTTCGTGATATTGAACGAAAGTCGTACGCGCTCGCCTATATATGTTGCTGTGCATAATAAAGCGTCATTTTCGGGCAGTTCCGTTAATTTTTTTGAACACCCCTCTTGCCCTTTGACCTCAGGAACCCTAGGATTCGTTTGAGATTTCAAACGCCCCATGCAGTCTTATGGCTGTATAGAACGGGCTATCGTTTGTGTAATCACCTGCTGTCAGCCCTGTGAGGGTGTGACATCGAGTGTCAACGTTTGTGACTGCAGCCTTCCAGCGCGGTCCACTGATAAATACCACTCAGCGCTTGGCGCTGAGTTAAAGGAGACCGCTATGCAATTGAAAGACGCTCGGCTGTTCCGCCAGCAGGCATACATCGAAGGTACCTGGCTGGATGCGGACAGTGGCCAGACCATCAAGGTGAATAACCCGGCCACCAATGAAATTATTGGTACCGTGCCGAAGATGGGCGCCGCGGAAACTCGCCGAGCTATCGAAGCTGCTGAGCGTGCATTGCCGGCATGGCGTGCGTTGACCGCCAAAGACCGCGCTACCAAGTTGCGTCGCTGGTTTGAACTGATGATGGAAAACCAGGACGACCTCGGCCGCCTGATGACCCTGGAGCAGGGTAAGCCGCTGGCCGAGTCCAAAGGCGAAATCGCCTACGCCGCTTCGTTCATCGAGTGGTTTGCCGAAGAAGGCAAGCGCATTTACGGCGACATCATTCCTGGCCATCAGCCGGACAAGCGTCTGCTGGTGATGAAGCAGCCAATCGGTGTGACTGCAGCGATTACGCCGTGGAACTTCCCCTCGGCGATGATCACCCGTAAAGCTGGCCCGGCCTTGGCCGCTGGTTGCACCATGGTGATCAAGCCGGCTAGCCAGACGCCGTTTTCGGCCCTGGCGCTGATGGAGCTGGCCGAGCGTGCCGGTATTCCCAAAGGCGTATTGAGTGTGGTGACTGGCAGCGCCGGCGACATTGGCAGCGAGCTGACCGGCAACCCGTTGGTGCGTAAGCTGTCGTTCACTGGCTCGACTGAAATCGGTCGCCAGCTGATGATGGAATGCGCCAAGGACATTAAAAAGGTGTCTTTGGAGCTGGGCGGCAATGCGCCGTTCATCGTGTTTGATGATGCTGACCTAGATGCCGCCGTCGATGGCGCGCTGGCCTCCAAGTATCGCAACGCTGGCCAGACCTGTGTCTGCGCCAACCGCCTGTACGTGCAAGAGGGTGTCTACGATGCCTTCGCCGAGAAGCTGGCCGCTGCCGTGGCTAAGTTGAAGATCGGTAACGGTCTGGAAGATGGCATCACCACTGGTCCGCTGATCGACGAAAAAGCCGTAGCCAAGGTGCAAGAGCACATTGCCGACGCGGTGAGCAAAGGCGCTCGTGTGATTGCTGGTGGTAAGCCACTGGGCGGCAACTTCTTCGAACCGACCATTCTGGTCGACGTACCCAAGCATGCGGCCGTGGCCAAAGAAGAAACCTTCGGCCCGCTGGCGCCGTTGTTCCGCTTCAAAGATGAAGCCGATGTGATCGCGCAGTCTAACGACACCGAGTTCGGTCTGGCTTCGTACTTTTATGCGCGTGATCTGGGCCGCGTATTCCGCGTTGCCGAGGCGCTTGAGTACGGCATCGTAGGCGTTAACACCGGGATCATCTCGACCGAAGTGGCGCCGTTTGGCGGCATCAAGGCCTCGGGCTTGGGTCGTGAAGGCTCCAAGTACGGCATCGAAGATTATCTGGAAATCAAATACGTCTGCTTAGGCGGTATCTGATTCCTGGGCTGCCCTGAGCGAGTGATGCTCAGGGCATATTCAACTGAAATTGCGTAACCGGGCCATGCAGATGGCCAATGAGGACAATCATGAGCAAGACTAACGAAGCCATCCTGCAACGCCGCGCTGCTGCTGTTCCACGCGGCGTTGGGCAGATTCACCCGATCGTTGCTGAGCGCGCTGAAAACGCCACCGTTTGGGACGTTGAAGGCCGCGAGTTTATCGACTTTGCCGGCGGTATTGCGGTACTCAACACCGGTCACCTGCACCCGAAAGTCGTCGCCGCCGTGCAAGAGCAGCTGACCAAGCTGTCGCACACCTGCTTCCAAGTATTGGCCTATGAACCCTACATCGAGCTGTGCGAAGAAATCGCCAAGCGCGTACCAGGTGATTTCGCCAAGAAGACTCTGCTAGTTACTTCTGGCTCCGAAGCAGTAGAAAACGCGGTGAAAATCGCTCGCGCGGCCACTGGCCGTGCCGGTGTGATCGCCTTCACCGGCGCCTACCACGGCCGCACCATGATGACCTTGGGTCTGACCGGTAAAGTTGTGCCGTACTCGGCAGGCATGGGTCTGATGCCCGGCGGTATCTTCCGTGCTCTGGCACCGTGCGAACTGCATGGCGTGAGCGATGACGATTCAATCGCCAGCATCGAGCGTATTTTCAAGAACGACGCGCAGCCGAGCGACATCGCCGCCATCATCATCGAGCCAGTGCAGGGCGAAGGCGGTTTCTACACCAACTCGCCAGCCTTCATGAGGCGCCTGCGTGCACTGTGCGATCAGCACGGCATCATGCTGATCGCTGACGAAGTACAGACTGGCGCTGGCCGTACCGGCACCTTCTTCGCCACTGAGCAGCTGGGTATCATTCCAGACCTGACCACCTTCGCTAAATCGGTCGGTGGCGGCTTCCCGATCTCTGGCGTGTGCGGCAAGGCTGAGATCATGGACGTCATTGCTCCAGGCGGCTTGGGCGGCACCTATGCCGGTAGCCCGATTGCCTGCGCTGCGGCCTTGGCCGTGCTGAAAGTATTCGACGAAGAGAAGCTGCTAGAGCGTTCTCAGGCGCTGGGCGAGCGGGTCAAAGCTGGTCTGCGCGCCATTCAAGCCAAGCACAAGGTGATTGGTGATGTTCGTGGTCTGGGCTCGATGATTGCCATCGAACTGTTCGAGGGCGGCGATGTACACAAGCCAGCCGCTGAACTGGTCGGCAAGATCGTCGCGCGTGCGCGTGACAAAGGCCTGATCCTGCTGTCGTGCGGCACCTACTACAACGTCATCCGCTTCCTGATGCCGGTTACCATTCCTGATGCACAGCTGGACAAGGGCTTGGCCATTGTTGCTGAGTGCTTCGACGAACTCGCCTAAGACTCACTAGTCTGGCGTTTTCAAGGCCCGCTTTGCAGGCGGTGTGAAAACTACTGCGCTCGGTTATGCGGTGTTAAAGACAGGCTAAAAATGCTCATTTACAGCTCGTAAACTGCGCTTTTTCGCCTGTTTTTGCCTTGCCTAACCTTCGCTCGCTAGGTTTTCACCCGGCCTGTTTGGCGGGCTTTTTTTTGCCTGGGATTTGTCGGCTATTCGCCGGCAATAGGTTATCTGGGCTGCGCTCCAGAAACTCTAGCTCAGCGTTTGGGCCGTCAGTCGAGGGCTTGGCTGCTGTGCGCGGTTAACGTCATGTTTTGCTCTTTGCTGCGGACGTCGGCGAGCAGCTCCAGCGGCTTGGGCTGGTCAATAAAATAACCTTGGGCGAAATCGATGCCCAGATGTCGCAGGCAGTCCAGCGTGGCCTGATTTTCGACAAATTCGGCCACGGTTTTCAGGCCCAGTTGCTGGGCGATCTCTTGCATTGAGCGGACCATCGCCTGATTGATCGGGTCGTGCTCAATGCCGTGAATAAAGCTGCCATCGATCTTCAGTAGATCCAGCGGTAAATGGCGCAGGTAGGCATAGGAGGCAAAGCCGCTGCCGAAGTCGTCGAGGGCGATCTTGAGGCCTTGGCTGCGCAGGTGTGCGATCCATTCGGCCGATACGCCAAGTTCGCCCAGGGCGACCATTTCGGTCACCTCAATGCACAGTTTGCTGGCTGGTAATTGCTGGCGGGCGAGCATTTCTTTGAGCAGCTGATGAACGTCGCTGTCCAACAATGAAGATGCGCTGAGGTTGAGGTTAACCTGCTCTAGTTGTTGCAGGTGTTGAGGGTTCTGCGCCATCCAGTCGAACAGGCGGCGAATAACCCAGCGGTCAATGGCGCCGAGAAAACCGTAGCGCTCTGCGGCGCTGAGAAACTGTTCGGGCGCAATCCATTCGCCAGTGTGTGGGTCGCGATAGCGCAGCAAAATCTCATAGTGCCAGCCATTCTGCGCGTGCTTGAGCGGCAGCACCGGCTGGAAAAACAGCTCGAAGTGGTGCTGCTCAATGGCCGCGCGTAGGCGCGTAATCCACTGCAGTTGGCGCTGGTGTTCGAGCAGGGCGCCATCGGTTGGGTTAAACCGATGCACGCGATTGCGGCCATGGTCTTTGGCCCGCTGACTGGCGCTGTCAGCCCAGCTCAAGGCGGTTTCCCAATCGTTGATGTCGGCGCTCAGCTCTAGCAGGCCGATGCTTACATACAGGCGAAACGGTCGTCCTTGCCAGGTGAACACGAACTGTTCGATGCAGGCGCGTAAGCGTTCGGCATGCTGCATGGCCACGCCGGTGTCGATGTCGCTCAATAGCACGGCAAATTCATCACCACCTATGCGCGCCAGTTCGGCGTGACGTGGCAGATGCGGTAGCAGGTGTTTGGCCAGCTGACGCAACAACTGGTCACCGGCGGAATGGCCACAAAGGTCGTTGACCTGCTTGAACTGGTCGAGGTCAAGGTAGAGCAAGTGGCTGTAACAGCGCTGTGCCGTATGGTTCAGGCTCGCCTGCAGCAGACGCTCCAGCTCACGACGATTAAGCAGGCCAGTGAGGGAGTCATGGCTGGCCAGGGTTTGCAGGTGTTCTTGGTGGGCGCGGCGTTCGCTGATGTCGACGACGATAGCTTCGATGCTGTCGTGCTCGGGCAACAGGTACAGCGACAGGTACACCCAGAGCGTGTGGCCATGATGGTCGCGGAGTTGGCATTCACCGCTGACAGTTGGATGGTCGTCGCTGAGCTGCAGCAGCAGGTGATTCCAATCGGTGGCTTTCAGCAGGCTTTGAATCGGCATGCCGACCAGGCAAGTCTGCTGGGTAGAGGGTGCGAGTAGTTGCATCACGCTGGGGTTTGCTTCGAGGATCATTCCTGCGCGGGTGCAGCGCAGGATGCCTTCACCCGCATGGTTGAATAGCGCTTGGTAGCGCCGCAGATTATCGATCGCTTGCCGCTGACTGCTCAGCAGGTCGACACGCACCTGCTCCAACTGCATCGCGCTGAGAAGGCCAAACATAAAAAAGCTTAAGATCGGCAAGTAGAGACTCAGGTCATTGAGTATTGGCTCATTCGGCAGTACGCCCAGTCGGCTCAAGGGCAAGATGATCAGCAATATGAACACGGCCGACCAAAGCAGTAGCAACGACTTGGCAAATGGCCGGCGCTGCTTGACGGCATAGAGGGTAATGCCGAGCTGGAACAGGCCGTTGACCAGAACCAGAATGTTGATCAGCTGTTGCTGGCGATAGTCGTTAATGCCCAGCACGGCCGGTGCGGCGCACAGACCGATTAGAACGAACAAAATATTGCGTAGCCTGAGTAATAACGGCTCACGTAAGGCCAATAGATTGCAGATAAACAACGTGCTGAAGATCAGCGTGGCCGCACCCGAGAAGTTCAGCAGAATGGTTTGCGCCGCCGGGTGCTCTGGCCACAGCAGATTGCTGAGGCCAAGAACCCCGCAGTAATAGACGGTAGCGCTGAGCAATGTGGCGCAGTAAAAGCCGAGCTGACGGTTGCGCAAGGTGCTGAATTTAGCCAAATGGAACAGCGCCATAATCAGCAAGGCGCCACAGATCAAACCACTTTTTAACCAGCTGAAAATCAGCAACGACTTACTACTGTCAGCAGACACCAAGGCCAGTGGTAGGTTGAGAGCGCTGCTGCTATTAACGCGCAGCAGCACGTCGAAGTGCTCAGCTGTTACTGCAGGCAGCGGCAAGATGAAGTTCGGATATAGCTCCGCGCGTTCACTGAAGGGCTGCAGGTCACCGATCGGCGCGCCGGCGAGCAGCGTGTCTGAGTCGTCCGTCCCAGGCACGCTCACCCATAACTGTGCGCGGTCGACAAAAGGATTGTCGATCACCAGTGACAACGCATCACCACCAAGGTTATCAACGCTAAACGCCAGCCACCAAATGCTGTCGGAATAGCCCAAACGCGGGTTGCCCTGTTGCAGTTCGCCGCGGGTGCGCAATTGTGCCAAGGCCTGCGCAGGGCTTAGGCGGGCGTCGTGATCTTCAAGGATCAAGCTGTTGAGCACGGGGGCGGGCTGTAGCCCAAGCTTGGGGTTGAGGCTCAGGCCGGGCAGGGCTTCTGCGCTCGGTGCTGCACACAGCAGTAACATGCTCAGTAGCAGACCGAGCAGGGGTCGCAAAGACAGCAGCATGGGCTAAACCTCGGGGCAAAAATAACAGCGCCGCAGCCTCTTAATGGGCATTTTTCATGGCGTTTTGATACTAGTTAATTCTAGCTGAGCCGAGATTTATTGCTGGGCGTACTGCACGTTGCCAGCAGTGGATGGGGATGAAAGAGCAACGGCCATTTACCCTGCGCTGAGCATACCGAGCCGCTGCCGCTGGGGTTTTACCTGCGGGCTATAGCGTAAAAGCCAGCTCGTGGGCCAAGTGGGCTGGTGGAGAAGCGGCAAGCGTGCTCGAATGCAGGCGCGCCCGAGCAGTTGCTTGCTGCTGCGCTCAACTCCAAGAGGTATGCCCATGCGCTCCGCTTATCTTCGTCATCCCAAGGCGTGCCTACTGCACGGACTTGGCCTGATTATTCTGATGACGGTTTACCAGCAAGGGCAGATGCCGTTGTATCTGAGCATTCCGGCGTATCTGTTGCTGGCGTTATGGCCGTGGTTCGGCCCTTGGCAGCGCCCCGCGGAAGACGCGCCGGCGCCTGACGCGTCGCTGGTTGCGCTGAGCCTGTTGCAGCACAGCCTGGCGCAGCGCGCGGATGAGCATGTTTTAGTTGCGGCGCAACAGGCGCTTGCGGCTGCTCAGTTGGCGCAGCAGTTACACGCGCGGTTGGAACAGCTAGTGCACATCCGCTCGGGTGTTGAGACGCTGAGTGGCAGTCAATTACATAGCGTTGAGCGTGCTGAGCAAAGCCTGGTGACTGCCAGTGCCGTGCGTGAGCAGAGCACGCAGGGCCAGAGCCAGCTGCAGCACGCCCTGAGCATCTTGCAACAGCTGAGTAGTCAGGCCGCCGCGAGCCGCGAGCTGATGGCGGGTTTAAGTAGCAGCACCGAACAGATCGAGAAGGTCACTCAGGTGATTCAGTCGATCGCCAGTCAAACCAACTTGCTGGCGCTGAATGCGGCGATTGAAGCGGCGCGAGCGGGTGATGATGGGCGGGGCTTTGCCGTGGTCGCCGATGAGGTGCGTAACCTCGCCAAACGTACCGCCACGGCGACCGAAGAGGTCACCCAGATCGTCGCGGATATTCGCCAGCGCAGCCAGTCCGCTGCGGCAGGTAATGAGGCGCAAAGCGTGGCGCAGGCCGAAGCAGCCGCGCAGGTTGAGCAGAGCCATCAGCAACTTACCGGCATAGCTGAGTTGGCCGGCACGATTGAGGCGCTTGCCGGGCAAATAGGCCAGCATAATCAGGTCGATCAACAGCAGCTTGCCAGCCTGTTGGCTGACCTTGAGCAATTGCGCAGCGCGGTTGAGCATGATGAGGCGCAGACCCGTCAACTGGCATTAGTCGCTGAACAATTGCAGACACAGATCGAGAGCGTCAATCAACAGCTAGCGGAGGCTGCCTTGGCGCCGGCGCATTAAGCGGCAGCAGCAAGGGCTGCGGTTTATGTCGCGATCTGCATGATCTGAGTGAACAAACTCGTTGATCTGGGTCTATATCCGCAGACACCTAGCAAAAAGCATTAGGGACTTTTCTGCCTTGCTCAGAGATAATGAGCGAACGCTTGTTCTGCTAACGGCGTTTTCCTTTTCAAGAGGCCATTCATCCATGTGGTACAACGGTTTGCTCGACCTTTCGGCGTGGCAATTGCTGGCAGTGACCTTGCTGATAACGCACGTG
>RCMZ01000768.1_pt1 | contig 22414 bp, 21 predicted proteins | sample 2041141 | NCBI WGS metagenome assembly RCMZ01 (sample SAMN09708263, study PRJNA481090) | Wastewater metagenome, whole genome shotgun sequencing project. | biome: sewage; isolation source: Davis station wastewater (DW) | place: Antarctica: Davis Station | collected 2010-03-01
TTCCGTGATGGCGCGATTTTTCCCAAACTGGAAGGCGACTACGGCTACACCTTCTGGCTCTGGAGCCCGGATCAGTCCAGGCCAGCACTGAGTTGAGCCCTGTGGGAGCAACTGTCTTCCCCCTGCCCTTCGTCACCGCCACTCAGTGCCGCCATCGCGAGCAGGCTCGCTCCCACAGACGAAAAATGAAAATCCCAGCCACAGCACAGTTCATCTGTGGGAGCGGGCCGGGCGGCGCTCCGCTTGCCCGTGATGGGGCCAAACCCGCCGACCTCGATTTCGGGCCAGGCTCATGGGCTCGGGGCCGCGGGTGTGGCCGGCGCTGGCGCTGGGGGTGTCGGCGGCGGTGGCACGGTGGGTGGGGCCACTTGTTGGGGGACGGGGGGCGGCAGGGGTTGCCAGTTGGCGTCGGGTTGTTGCATGGGCGGGGGGATGGCGCCGCTGAAGGCACCGGTGCCGGTGGAGCGCAGTTTGATGTCGCGGGTGTCGCGCAAGATCATGCCTTCGGTGGAGCTGCGCGCTTCGGTGCCGCTGCTGAAGGTGCTGACCTGGGAGATCGGCAGGTCGAGGTTGCGTTCGATGCGCGGGGTGAGCAGCAGGATGATTTCGGTTTTTTGCTGGGTGCCCAGGTTGGTGCCGAACAGGTGTTTGCCTATCCACGGGATTTTGCTCAGCCACGGCAGGCCCGAGCCTTCGTCGATGTCGGCGGTGCGGATCAGCCCCGAGACCACTTGGGTTTCGTTGTTGCGTGCGGTGAGCATGGTTTTGGTGGCCCGCGAGCCCAGCTCGAAGGTGGCCGGGACATTCTCCGAGCCGGCGATGCGCTTGGTGATGTGGCTCATTTCCACCGACAAGTCGAGGCTGATTTCGTCGCTCAGGCTGATGTTGGGTTTGACTTTGATTTGCAGCCCCACGTCCTGGTAGGTCACCGATGAAGTGGTGATCTGGTTGGCGGTGGTGGTGGTCACCACCGGGATTTTGTCGCCGATGTTCACCGAGGCTTCTTCGCGGTTTTTCACCCGTACCCGGGGGTTGGCCAGGGTTACGGTGTTGCCGCTGCGTTGCAGCATGTTGATGCGCGCCGAGGTGCTGCCGGCGTCCAGCAGGATGTTGTCGCCGTTGATCCCGCGCAGGGCGCTGATGGGCGTGCCGGCCATCACGGCGGGCAGGTTGGCGAAGTTGCCCACCGACACCCCGATGCTTTCGGGGTAGGCGATGCCCAGGTTCATTTCGTCGGTGAGGCTGACTTCCAGCACCTGGATGTCGATGGTCACTTCCGACTGGGCGATGTCGATGGCTTCCACCAGTTTTTCCACGGCGCCCAGGGTGTCGAGGCCGTCGCGCACGATCACTGCGTTGAGGCGCTCGTCCACCAGCACTTCCTTGGGTTTGAGGATTTGCTTGATCTCGGCGGCGATCAGTTTCGGGTCGCTGTGGCTCAGGTAAAAGGTGCGCACCGCCAGTTCGCGGTATTCGCGCTCTTTGTCCGGGCGCGCCGGGTAGATGAGGAAGGTGTTGGCGTTGAGCACTTTCTTTTGCAGTTGCTGGGTCGAGAGCAGCAGGTTGAGGGCGTCTTCGGCGGTGGTGCGGCTGGCCGTGAGGCTGGCGGTGGCGCCGGGGTTGACGTCCTTGTCGATGACGAAGTTGACCCCCGAGAGCTTGGCGATGGTCTCGAAAATCGTGGTCAGGCTCTGGGAGCTGAACTCCAGGCTCACCGGTTTGCGCATGGCCTCGCTCAGGTTCGGGTTGAGGTTGTCGGCCTTGACCAGGTCCTGGGTCAGCAGGTTGCGCAGGTCCAGGGCGGCGCGGTAGTTGGGTTTTTGCGCGATGATCTGGCGCACCTGGCGCAGGGCCTCCAGGGGGTTGGAGTCTTTTATCGCGTAGGCCTGCTGCAACTGTGGGCGCAACTGGCGCATGGTCTCGATGCTTTGGATTTCCTGGCGCGCGCCCAGGTTGCTGGGGTCGTACTTGAGGATGGTCTGCATGGCGGCGATGGCGCCGGCATCGTCGCCGCGCATCAGGGCGTTGTTGGCCTCGCGGCTGTAGTGGGCCACCAGCAGCTCCAGCTTGCTGAACGTGGCGGTGCGCAATTGCACGTCGTCGGGGTTGTCTTTCATTTCAGCCTGGAGCACTTCCACTGAACGCACCAAATCGCCTTGTTGGCGCAGTTCGTCGCTTTCCTCCAGGGCGCGGCGGGTTTCGCAACCGGGCAGGAGCACCAGGGCCAGGGCTAATGAGATGAACGTACGGGTCGCCATGATCGTTCTCTTCGCTTGCCTGCGTGAGGCTCAAGGTGAATCCAGGCGCAGGGTGGTCACCTGGCCCAGGGGCAGGTACTGGATGACCACGGCGCTGTCGCTGAGTTTTTCCAGCCGATAGTGCGCATCGAGTTTGCCGCCGGGTTCGATATGCCCGGGCACCGCGCAGCGTCGGCACAGGGTGTAGCGCGTGCCCTGGCCTTGCAGGACGACGATTTTCGCCTGGTTCTGGTAGCGCCACTGGGCGCTGACGGTGAACGGGAACGGTGGTGCGCGGGGTGCCTGGCTCACCGGGGCGGCGGCGGGGGGCGGTGGCATCCAGGTCTGGCTGGGGAAGATGTCCACTCTGGCCAGTGCCTCGGCGCTGTCGCTGGCGGGAGGGGGGCTGTCGTCCGGGGCTGGCGCGGGCGTGGGGCGGGTGTTGGGCGCGGGCGTTTCCTGCGGTGGCGGGGTGCTGTCTTGCCAAAACAGCCAGGCGCAACCGAGCACCGTCAGCCCCAGCAACACGCGCAAGTACAGGGGCAGTTTCATTCGAGCACCCCCAACAGGCTTACCTTGAGGTTGATCGCCAGTTGGCTGGCGGTGATGTCCTTGCGCTCCAGCACCAGGTTTTCCACGCGCACGGCCGGTTGCTGAACGATTTCGTCCAGGGCCCTGCGCAGCGCCGGGTAGCTCCCGGTCACGGGGATTTCCACGTCCAGGCGCTGCACCTGGGCGTCGCCGGGGCTGGAGTAGGCCAGGTTGGTCTGGTCGATGCTGAAACCCTGTTCTTGCAACAGGCTCAACACCCGCTCCAGGCGCATGGCGAAGGCCTGTGCGGTGGGCAGTTTATTGACCGCCGAGGGTTCTGTGACAAAGACCTCCTGGGGGCGTGCGGCGATGGCGCTTTCCAGCTCCGCGCGGCGCACGCTGTCCTGGGCCCGCGCCGGGCCGGTGACCCCGATGTCGATCAGCACGGCGGCGGCGATCACCAGCAACGCCAACCCTCCGGCAAAACCCAGGGCCTGGCGCGCCAGCATCAACCCCCAGCGCAGGCGCGCCAGCAGAGGCTCGGGTTGCAGGGCGCGGGGGAGGCGGTTCATGGCGTCATTGCCCGCGGATGTTCAGTTTGACGACCACCGGCCGCGCCGGGTCGTTGGGTTTGCGTGCGCTTTGTTGCAGGCTGACGGCCAGGTTGGGTTGCGCCTTGAGGCGCTCGACAAAACGAAAGGCATCGCGCAGCACCCGCGCTTCGAGGTCCAGGTTCAGTTCGCGGGTCAGGGTGTTGACCTCCACTCGCGTCACGGCCACTTCCTTTAGCCACGCCTGGCCCAGGGTGTCGAGCAAGGGGAAGGGGGTGAGGGCCTGCTCGGCGAACAGCGCCAGCTGTTTTTTCTGCTGCGGCGTGGTGCGGATCGCGGCTTGGATCAGGCGTTCCTGTTGCCGCGCTAACTGCACGAAGTGCTGCTCCAGTTCGTCGGTGTGGCGCTGTTGCGCCTGCAACGCCTGCCAGTGTTGCCAGGCGATGAACGCCAGCACCAAGGCTAGGAGCCATAGCACCGCCACCAGGCCTTTGTGGGCGAGGTGCTGGCGCTGGAAGTCGACACGCGGGCCTTGGCCGGCGCGGGCCCGCTGCCAGTGTCGGTGCAGGCGTGCGCGCAGGGGGGCTATCATCCGGCGTCCTCCTGCATCCATGGGTGGAGCGGGCCGAGCCAGTGGCCGTCGCTGGCGGTGGGCGGGCGCGGGCCTGCGACGACCACCGCGGCAGGGTTCTCGGCGCTCAGCACCGCGGCGGCGAACAGGCTGCTGTGCAGCGGCGTGCCTGGGGCGACCGGCAGGGCGCAGGCCTGGGTCGCTTCACCGCCATGCAGGTACAGGCAGCTCAGGGCGCTAGCCTCGGGCACGGCCAATACGCCGTCGGCGGGCAGGTGCTGCCAGTAGCGCTGGGCGGTGGCGGTGAGCAACGGCAGGCACGTCCCCAGCGGCAGGTGTTGGGCCCGGAACAGCAGGCGCAAGGCGTGCAGCAACTCCAGCGGGGTGGCCACCGCCAGGCGTGCGGCGCCGAACGGCGCACTGGCGATTTGCACCTGGCACTGCGCCGGGTCCACGCCGGCGTCTTGCAGGAAGGTGGCGCGGGCAAAGCCTTGCCAGTCATCCGGGCTGTAGAGGCCGTCCTGCCAGGGCAGCATCAGGTAGTGCACATGGGGAAAGCCCAGCAGCACGTGGGCGCGGTCGAGGCGTTTGAGGCGCCCGCGTGGTGCCTGTTCCAGCAGCTCGGCACAGGCTTCCAGCGGCTCGCCGTTGTGCTGGGCGTGCCACACCGGGCCCTCGCGCCAGCGGTCGCGGGCGGCCCAGGTTGTGCCTTCGCCGCCCAGTAGCACAGCGTGCTCAATACAAAGAGATGACACGGTGAATCTCCCGCAGCGTGGTGTGGCCCAGCGCCGCATGGGCCAGGGCGATGTCGCGGATGAACACGTGGCCCGATTCCAGCGCCAGCTCGCGCAGGGCGGCGGCGGAGCTGCGGTGCAGCAGGCCTTCCTTGATGCTGTCGGTGACGCTCAGCACTTCGGCCAGGGCCAGGCGCCCGCGGTAGCCGGTGTGGCGGCAGGCCTCGCACCCGGTGCCGACGCGGTAATGGGCCTGCTTGAGTTGCTGGGGTGTGAGTTTGGCCAGGCGCACCAGTTCAGGGTCGGGTTTGGCTTCCACCGCGCACTCGCTGCAAATGCGCCGCACCAGGCGCTGGGCCACGACGCCGTTGAGGGCCTCGACGAAACTGGCCGGTTCCACCTCCATGTAGATAAAACGCTCTAGCACGCTGAAGGCGCTGTTGGCGTGCACCGAGGACATCACCAGGTGCCCGGTGAGCGCCGCTTGCACGGCGATGCCGGCGGTTTCGCCGTCGCGGATCTCGCCCACCAGAATGGTGTCCGGGTCGTGACGCAGCACCGAGCGCAGGCCGCGGGCGAAGGTCAGGCCCTTTTTGTCGTTGACCGGGATTTGCAGCACGCCGGGCAGTTCGTATTCCACCGGGTCTTCGATGGTGATGATTTTTTTCTCGCCGGTGTTGGTTTCCGACAGTGCCGCGTAGAGGGTGGTGGATTTGCCGCTGCCGGTGGGGCCGGTGACCAGCAACATGCCGTAGGGCTCGCTGGCCAGGGTGCGGATGCGGGCAATGGTGTCGGCGTCCAGGCCCAGGGTGTCGAGGGTCAGGGATTCGCCGCGCTGGGACTTGTCCAGCACCCGCAGCACCGCGTCCTCGCCGTGGATGCTGGGCATGATCGACACCCGGAAATCCACCTCGCGGCCCTGCATGCGCACCTTGAAGCGCCCGTCCTGGGGCACCCGCCGCTCGCCGATGTCCAGCTCCGACAACACCTTGAGCCGCGACAGCGCCTGCTCGGCCATGTCCAGCCCCGGTGCCTGGCCCATCTGCTGCAACACGCCGTCGATGCGGTACTTGATGACCAGGCCCTGGGGCGTGGATTCCACGTGGATATCGCTGGCGTGGCTTTGCAAGGCGTCGAACAGCATGGAGTTGACCAGGCGCACCACCGGGTTGTCGTCGCGGGCGATGCTGCTCAGGGAAATCTCCTGGGCAGCCTGCATGACCCGGGCGTTTTCGTCGTCGCCGCCAAAGGGTTGCATCACCCGTTGGCTGGCCTCGGCCAGGGTCAGTTGCGCCTTGACCGCGCCGGGCAGGCTCATGGCCAGGGGCAGGCCGCGCAGGGCCGCACTGGCTTGCACCCAGTTGCGCGCGGCCAGGGAGAACGGTTCGCCCAACACCAGGCACGGCGCGCCTTGCCAGTCGATGGGCAACAAGTCGTGGATCAGCGCCTGGGGCAGCGCCAGCAGGTCGAAGCGCCAATGTTCGGCCAACGCGCTGGCGGGGATTGCCAGCAGGCCCACGCCTGCGGCCACGGCCTCCAGTTGCTGCGGCTCGGCGCTGAGCAAAGCGTGCAAAAAATCCGGCAGGCTCTGGCCTTGCTCAAGTGCCTGGGCCTGCCAGGCGTGCCATAGGTCGCTCATCACTCACCCCTGAATTGAGCCGGCCAATTCAAAGATCGGCATGTACAGCATGAACACGATCAGCCCGATCAAGCCGCCGACCACTAGCATCAGCAACGGCTCGAACACCTTGCTGAACAATTCGATGGCCCGCTCCAGCGCCTCGTCGTGGAACTGCGCGATACGTTCGCACATGGCCGCCAGTTCGCCGCTCTGCTCGCCTACCCGCAGCAGCCGCTCGGCCACGGGCGTGGTCAGTTGGTAGCGGGCCAGGGAGGTGGACAGCGGCTGGCCGGCCTTGATGTCGGTCATGGCCTGGTGCAAATCGCCCTGGCGCTCGGCGGGCAGCAGCGCGCCCGATAACTCCACCGCCATCACCACCGGCATGCCGCCCATCAGCAGCATGCCGGCGGTGCGGTAGAAACGGGCGAGGACAAACAGGGTGCGCTGAGCCCCGAGGCTGGGGACCTTCCAGAACAACGCCGCCACGCGGCTTTTGAAGGCGGCGGTGCGCATCAGCAGGCCAAGGCCGACGAGGGCCGCCAGCGTCGCGCCCAGCAGCGCCAGGCCACGCTGTTCCACCAACGCGCCCCACCACACCATGAAGCGCGCCGTGGCCGGCAGGTCGGCGACCGAGTCGAACACCGAGGCAAAACGCGGGATCACGAAAAACAGCAGGAACAGCAAAATCAGCGCGCCGACACTGAGCACCACCAAGGGGTACATCAGCGCGCCGCTCACCCGTTTCTTGACCTTTTCCAGGTGCGCCTCGAAGTGGTGGTAGCGGCGCAAGGCAATGGACAACTGGCCGCTGTGTTCGGAGGAGGCGACGGTGGCGATCAGCAGCGAGGGGAACAGCGCGGCTTTCATCTGCATGGCCTTGGACAGCGAGTTGCCCTGGTACATGGCGTCCAGCAGTTCGCTCAGGACCTGGCGGTTGATCCCCGGCGCGGCTTTGTCGCGCAGGGTCTCCACGGCTTCTACCAGCACCAGCCCGGCGTCGAGCAGCACCACCAGTTCCTGGATGAACAGGCCCAGGGCGAACTTGGCGCCACGGCCCTGCCACTTCAGTTGGCGGCGTTGTTGCAGGGAGATGACGTGGCTGCCATCGGCCTGCAATTGCTGGCGCGCCTGGGCCAGGTCCAGGGCCTGGATGCGCAGGCTTTGCACATGGCCCTGGCGCAGTACGCGGGCGTCGAATTCGTTCATGGCGTGGGCACCGCCCGTTGCTGGCGCGCCAGCGACAACTGGCCGTAGTAGCGCCACACCGCCTCGGCGTAGCGGGCGCGGCGGGCATCGCCTTGCGGCCGGGTGCCGGCGTTGTAGGCGCCCACCGCGTGCCAGCCGTAGCCAGACTGGCGAATGAACTCGGCGAGGATCCACGCCCCCACCATCACGCTGGTGCAGGGCTGCGATTGCAGGCTGTGTTCGTCGATGCCGTAGGCGGCGAGGCGCGGCAGGTGGCGGCTGTTGATCTGCATCAGGCCGATGTCGTAGCTGCCGTCGCGGTTGAGGTTGCGCGCGCCGGGGTTGAGGCCCGATTCCACCTTGGCGATGGCATACAGCAGCAGTGGGTCGATGTGGTAACGGCTGCCCGCCGCTTGCCAGCAGGTGGCCTGGGCGGTGCTGGCCAGCAGGCTGGCGAACAGGGCGATGGCGAGTCGGCGCAGGGTCATGGCGAGTCCCTTGGGCATGGGCGTGCCCAGGCTTCAGAGGCCGTGGACGATGTCGGCGGAGGTGCCTTCGCCGCCGGCCTTGGCATCGCGGCCCAGGGAGATGATTTCCACCTCATGGGCCGCCCCCGGGTTTTTAAATTGGTAGGGGGTGTTCCACGGGTCGGGCGGCACGCTCTTGGGCAGGTAGGGGCCATGCCAGCCCGGTTCGCTGGCCGGGCGCTCGGTGAGGGCGTTGAGGCCCAGGGCTTCGCTGGGGTAGCGGCCGTTGTCGAGGCGGTATTGGTTGAGGGCGTCGCCCAGGGATTTCATCTGGCCCTTGGCGGTCTGCACCTTGGCCAGTTCCAGGCGATCGAACATTTTCGGCCCGACATACCCGGCCAACAGGGCGATGATTAACAGCACCACCAGCAGTTCCAGCAAGGTGAAACCACGGGTGCGACGGGAATGGGACGCGCGTGACAAGGATATCGGCTTCATGAAAGTTACCCTGCTGGGAGTGCCAAGGTAGGCGGTTGTGTATAACTCTCCCGGCCCGTTATGCAACGGGCACCGCCGGCAGAACTGTTGCCCCTGCTCCATTAGTACAACTAAGCGTCCCTGTATCAGTACTGACTATAGCAGCGATGGGAAATAACAAAGTTCCATTGTTAGTTATAGCGCCTGGCTATTTTTGTAATGAGCTAATTGAATATAAAAAGCGTGCTGTGACTAAAGCGCCGCACATAAGTGCGGCGCCATAAGTTGGATCAAAGTTTGCAATTCAAAGTGGGTTCCAGGCATCCCTCCAATCGGAACCTACACCCGGTTCATAGTGCGTTGGCGACTGCCCGCACCATCCGCTGTTGGGGAAGTCCCGGCATTGGTAGTTCTTGCCCTTGTGGGACACTTTATCCCCCGGCTTGTAGCTGGTGCCGGGGCTGTAGGCCGGGAAGTCATCGCCGCCGCCGGTGGAGGGGGTGACCGTGATGTTGTGGGTTTTCTGGGCGACGGTGTGGTTGGATGAGTCGTCAACAGCCAGGCGTGCCCAGATTGCGGTGGGCGTGGTAACCGTGGGCGCGGTGAACTGATGGATCGGCTGGCGGCCGTCAATCTGCGCGAAGGCGGCAATCCATTGGTACCTCAGGCTACCGTTGCCGTTCTGGCCCTGGGTTTTGCTGCCATCGAGGGTGAACTGCTCGCCCGACTTGACGGTGGTTGGGCCCTCGATCACCACAATCGGTGGGTTTGGGTTGACCGGTTCGGGTTCACCGCCGCTGCTGATGCTCATGGCGGGGGAGTCGTTGCGGTTGCGCACGAACACCGAGTTGGCCCGCCAATCGCTCTCATTGAACGTTATGCCGTGTTGCTTGGCGCGGCTCATGGGCTCCTCGCCAATCACCACGTTCGAGGGTGGGACCTTGTCGAAGATCTGTTTGCCCCAGACATTGGGGTGGGTGTTTTGCGCGGTGATGGCTTGCTTCACATCGACGATTTCATGGGCGTCGCCCGAGCCGCTCAGCACGCGAAAGCGCACGGTGTCGCCGGCCTTGGGCTGGATTTCGGCGGGGATGAAGGAGCCCTTGTCGAACAGTTCCGGTTCGGGAATGCCGGTGTCCTTGAAGGTGATGTCGCTGCAGTTGTAGAAACCTTCCCCCGCCGGGTCTTCCCGCTGCCAGCGTACATACACCACCGCGTCGCCGGTACGGCCGGGCGGCAACGGAGCCTTGACCTCGAAGAAGCCGCTGGCCCCGGAGATGGTGGGTTGGGTCTGCCAGTCGGTGCGCGCTGTGGTAAAGCGCTCGGAGTGGATCAGATCCAGGTCATCCCAGCCCAGGGGGCGCGTGCCGTCATAGCTGGCCTTGCTCAGGTAAATCTTGGCAAAGCTGGGCACATGGGGCGCGGTGCCGATGATGCGCACCGTCATGCTGTCGGAGGCGGTCAGCGCGGTTTTGTGCCAGTAGGGCGTGACCACGTCCAGGCTGGCTTTTTTCGGGTCCCCGGCGGCGCACAGCTTGCCGTTGGGGATGGCGGCCATTACTGCGTTGTCGTTGTTGTAGTCCGGTACCAGCATGGCCACTTCGTTCCATTGCTGGGCGGGGTAGGCCCGCTCGGCGGGCGTGGAGAAGATTGCCGCCGCTTCACGGCAACCACGGTCGGGAATGGACGAGCCGTCTGGCGATTGCCATTCGCCGCCGGCCAGTTTGCAGTTCACCTGGCGGGCAATGGGAATGTCCACGGCGCCGTGGCCCCAGCCAACGGCTGGCAAGGCCAGTGTCGCGGCCAGCAACCCCTGTAGCAGGTATCGCTTATAGGTCTGTAAATGCTTCATTGTCGAATCCACCTTCAAATCACAGGAAAAGTTGCGCGCACGCACGCAACGGTTGTGTCCGAACGTTGTTGGGGTCATCCAGTGGCGGGGCCTCCCGGTGCTTCGTTTCGCGGTGGAGGGCTACTCTGTCCAGGGCTATACAGAAACAACCACCCTTGATAACTGCTCTGTCCTGAGAAGTTGCGGTCGTCCTTGCGAAAGTTGCCTTGCTTGAATGGCGTGCCTTTGGCCTGGCTGTAAACGCCCATGATGGTGTCGCCGGGGCCCTTGACGATGCCCCAGTCGGGCTTGCCGCTGAGGGGGTCGTGGTAGACGCGGCGCAGGTAGCGCTTGACGGTGGGCTGGCGGCGGTCCTGCAGCAGCTCGTCAAGGGTCTTGGGGTAGGTATTGGCGATTTGGTAGTACAGGCCGATGGCGCGGCGGATTTCCCCACCGCGGGCCAAGAGGTCCGCCTCGCGTTCACGGCGCAGCACGCTGGACCACAGCGTGCCGGTCTGCATCAACATCACGGCCACTAGCGCCACCGCCACCAGCATGCCCAGGAACACCGAGCCCTGCTGGCGCCGCCGGCCGCGCCGCGCGTTACCAGGTTGCATACTCGGTTCCGTCATTGCCCTGGCCGGGCGCACCACTGCGTACATCGCCCAGGCCTTGCTCTTCGCCCGTTTCCAGCTGCCAGGTGTCGCGCTTGCCCGTGATGGGGTCCAGGGGGATTTCCCGCAGGTAGCGTCGGGTCACCAGCTCTTCCAGGGACGGCGGGTTGGCGCCCTGGTCTTCGCGGTATTGGTCCAGCGCTTGGCGGATGGTCGCCAGGTTATGGCGCAACACGGTTTCCTGGGCCTTGCTGTGTTGACGGAAGAACTGCGGGGTGACCAGGGTCATCAGGGTGGCGATGATCGCCATGACCACCAGCAGCTCGATCAGGGTAAAACCGCCCTGGCCGCGCGAGCGCCGGCGAGCGGCGTTACCACTGGCTGTAGGGAGTTCCATTGAGGCTCTCGCGGGTGCTGCGGGAGTAGATGTCAAACACATCGTCTCCCTCGGAGGGGTCTTCGCCGGTGCTGGCGTAGCTGCGTAGTTGCCAAGTGTCGGCTGCTGCCTGGTCTGGGCATTGGCACATCGGGTCACGGGGGATGCGGCGCAGGAAGTAGAGCTTTTTGCCCTTGAGGTCGGTCTTGTCGGTGACGCCTTCGACCAGGGCTTGCAGGGTCGGCGGGTAGCCGCTGGCGGTGAGGCTTTTTTCGATACGCCCGTCATCGGACGCTTCTTTATAAGTGTCGATCGCGCGCCGAATTTCACGCAGCGAGCGTTGCAACTCGACTTCCCGTTCGCGTTTACCCATCAATGCCGTCAGCGGATAAGCTACTGTCGCAAGTGTGGCCAATAGAGCCAGCGTCAGTAGTAATTCAATCAGCGTGAAACCTGTGGCGAAGTGATGGCGCGACGCTATTGAATATAGCGAAGCCTGCCTTATCACCTGTCTGTCTCCTTGTTCCCGCCAAGGACTGCTTGAATAACCCAGGCTATTGCGAAATGAACTACCTAGAGACTAAGAGTGTAGATGAAGTTTGGTTGCAAACAGGAAAAGTGCAACTTGTCTGTGCTTGGGTAGGCGTAATTAGAGTAACTATCTGATTTTTAAAGTTACTGTTTTTTGCACTAAGAGTTATATCGGTTGGTTTTGAGCGCGGTGGCTGCGCCCCGCAGTTATCCACACCACCTCCCGGCGTCGGGGCAGGCAAGACGGTTTTTGCCCCCAAAGTCTGTTGGTGTTTCTGTGGATAAGATGTTCGCTTTACGCCACAGGCTAGGTGGATAAAGGCGTGTAGTGGTTTGAGCGTTTTTTGATCGATTGTCCGGTTTTTATTTGCGCAAGGCGTGAAACCCCAGTTATTTCAGGTGCTTGCCGGGTTTTCCACAGCGCTGCGCCATTGTGAACAAGTTGCCCCCAAAGTCTGTTGGCGTTTCTGTGGATAAGGTGTTTGTGTTCGCCTGTAGCCCTTTAAAAACTTGGCTTTCAGGCTTTAGATCAAAAAACGATCAAAGCTGTCCACAACCCTGTACTTTGAATAAGTCACGGTTTTTCTTCGCTCTAGTGGGGGTAAACGCGCTACTTGCCCACAATGTCTGTGGGCGGCTTTGTGGATAAGTTGTTGGGCGATGGCTAGGAGCCAGGGTGGCAGCGGGCTGTGGGGCATCTGCTCATTTTTTGACCGGGTGCCCCACTGCCACAGCTCAGTCACTCATGCGCCGCAACTCCCTTCAGGTACGGTGCCGGGGCGGCGCCCAGGTTGTTGAGCAGGCGTTCGCTGTACCAGTCGACGAAGTTGACCACGCCGAACTCATAGGTCTTGGAATACGGCCCGGGCTGGTAGGCAGTGGAGTTGATGCCACGCTGGTTTTCTTCGGCCAGGCGCCGGTCCTGGTCGTTGGTGGCGTCCCACACTTGGCGCATGCGCTCGACGTCATAGTCCACGCCTTCGACCGCATCTTTGTGCACCAGCCATTTGGTGGTGACCATGGTTTCCTGGGCGCTGATGGGCCACACGGTGAACACGATGATGTGGTCGCCCATGCAGTGGTTCCACGAGTGGGGCAAGTGCAGGATGCGCATCGAGCCCAGATCCGGGTTCTGGATGCGGCCCATGAGTTTCTTACAGCCCTGCTTGCCATCCAGGGTCATCGACACGGTGCCCTTGAGCAGCGGCATGCGCACGATGCGGTTGCGCAGGCCGAAACTGGCGTGGGCGTAGGGGATTTTCTCCGCGTCCCAGGCTGCGGCCGAAGCGGCGACGTGGTCCTTGAACGCCTGGTCGGCACGCGGGTCGGTGACGTCGTCCCATTCGAGCAGGGTTTTGAGCAGCTCCGGGTGCGAGGCGTTGCAGTGGTAGCACTCGCGGTTGTTTTCCAGCACCAGTTTCCAGTTGGCCTTTTCCACCAGGGTGGTTTGCACCGCCACCTTGGTGTTCTCCATGTCGTAGGGTTCCATGTAGTGGTTGAGGGTGGCCAGGAAGTCATCGATGGCCGGCGGGTTCTGCGCCAGGCTGATGAAGATATAGCCGCCGGCGGTTTTCACGTTCACCGGTTTGAGGCCGTATTGCTGCATGTCGAAGTCGGCGCCCATCTCGGTGCCGGCGAACAGTAGGCGCCCGTCCAGTTCGTAGGTCCATTGGTGGTAATGGCACACCAGTTTGGCGACCTTGCCCTTGTCGCTGGTCCGCGGTGGCGGCACACGTTGTGGAAGGCATGCACCACGCCTTCGGCGCCGCGGATGACGATGATCGGGTTCTTGCCGATCTGCAGGGTCAGGTAGTTACCCTTGGCCGGGATTTCGCAGGTCATGCCGGCGATCAACCATTCCTTCTGGAAGATCTCCTGCATGTCGATATCGAAGAGGCGTTCGTCGCAGTAGAACGGCTGCGGTAGCGAAAACGTGCGCTCGCGTTCTTGCAGCATCTGTGCGGTGGCCTTGCGTGCGGGTTCCAGCGGATCGCCCAGGCTCAGGGTTGCGGTGACGTCCATCGTGTATGTCCTCAAGGCCATTCGGTGTGGCCGACAGAATTAGTGGCTACGGTTACTACGCAAGGCACAGGATTGTGTTTGTCCGGTGTGGCGAGTGTGGGGCGGGGGCGGGCGGCAACCTTATCCATGGGCGACATGGCCCAACCTGTTCCCGACGCGCAACCCCCGGCGCCTGGGGGCTGGTCGCGATAAGCATGTGAATGTCGCAGATAGGTAAATGGGCGTTCTGCGCTATACGCAAAATCGCCACCATCAGGCCGAATCCCGGCAGCGGAGAACAGCATGTCCAACAGCTTCCTGAACCCGGTAACCACCCAGACCTGGGCCAACGGCCGGCATATCGTGCGGTGCGTCAAGGTCATCCAGGAAACCTGGGACGTGCGCACCTTCTGCTTCATGGCCGACCAGCCGATCCTGTTCTTTTTCAAACCGGGGCAATTCGTCACCCTGGAGCTGGAAATCGACGACCAACCGATCATGCGCTCCTATACCATCTCCAGCTCGCCGTCGGTGCCCTACAGTTTTTCGGTGACCATCAAGCGCATCCCCGGGGGCAAGGTTTCCAACTGGTTGCACGACACCCTGCACGAAGGCCAGGAGCTGGCGGTGCACGGGCCGGTGGGGCTGTTCAACGCCATCGACTTCCCGGCGCCGAAAGTGTTGTACCTGAGCGGCGGCGTCGGCATCACCCCGTGCATGTCCATGGCCCGCTGGTTCTACGACACCAACGCCAATGTCGACATGGTGTTTATCCACAGCGCCCGCTCGCCCAAGGACATCATTTACCACCGCGAGCTGGAGCACATGGCCTCGCGCATCGACAACTTCAGCCTGCACCTGATCTGTGAAAAACATGGCCTGGGCGAGCCCTGGGCCGGCTATCGCGGTTACCTGAACCACAAGATGCTCGAACTGATGACCCCCGACTTCATGGAGCGCGAGGTGTTTTGCTGCGGCCCTACGCCTTACATGAATGCGGTCAAGCGCCTGCTGGAAGGGGCGGGGTTCGACATGGCGCGCTACCACGAGGAATCCTTCGGCGCCACGCCGCCCGAGGCCCGCGCCGACGCGGTGGAGCAAGCCGAACAGGCCGCCGACGCCCCGCAAGTGGACCTGGCGGACCTGCATCAGGTGGAGTTCACTGCCTCGGGCAAAAGCATTCGCGTGGCACCGGGCGAAACCGTCCACGCCGCCGCCGCCAAACTCGGCCTGATGATCCCCAAGGCCTGCGGCATGGGCATCTGCGGTACCTGCAAAGTGCGCAAGCTGGGCGGGGAAGTGGAGATGGAGCACAACGGCGGCATCACTGAAGACGACGAAGCCGAAGGCTACATCCTGTCGTGCTGCAGCGTGCCGAAGGGCGATGTGCGGATCGAGTTCTAGGAAGTCGCGCGCCCCTGCAATGGCAGTGGGCGCGCGAGCCGCAGGGCGCTTATGGAGTCGGAGTCGGGTCGGTGACCGCAATCAGGATTTCGTACTCGCCCGGCCTGTTTGCGTGGGTCCTGAAGATTTTTTTCAACACTTGCTTGGGCGGTAACCCTGCTTGGTCATGGGTCAGAAGGTCGCCCGTGTTCGCCAGTTTCAAAAAGTCTTCGTAGCTGACGAATACGCCGGTTTTTTCGGCGTTGTAGCTGTCTGCATTTTTCATTTCAGTCACCTGCCTTGGTTGCGATGCTCCGCCGAATCATCGGCGCAGAACGTTTACCCGAAAGGCTGCACAGACCCCTTTCAGGCCTACAGAACCTAACGCTGCCAAGGTGCTTGTTGATACTGTCAGAAATGACAGTGCCGACGAGCGGGCAGGTGGTGCTCCAGCGCCCGTTGCGCGATGAGTGTCAGGCCCCCATCACTTCGCGGATATCTGCCGCCAGTTCCCGTACCCGTTCTTCCTCGGTATCCCACGAGCACATGAAGCGCGCACCGCCCTTGCCGATAAAGGTGTAGAAGCGCCAGCCGCGTGCGGTGAGGGCGGCGATGGCCGGTTCCGAGAGTTGCAGGAACACGCCGTTGGCCTGCACCGGGAACATCAGTTCCACGCCGGGAATGTCCGCCACCAGGCTGCTCAGCAGTTGCGCGCAGTGGTTGGCGTGGCGGGCGTGCTTGAGCCAGGCGTCGTGTTCCAAAAGGCCCACCCACGGGGCGGAGAGGAAGCGCATTTTCGACGCCAGCTGCCCCGCCTGCTTGCAGCGGTAATCGAAGTCTTCGGCCAGTTTGTGGTTGAAGAACAAAATCGCCTCGCCCACCGCCATGCCGTTTTTCGTCCCACCAAAGCACAACACATCGACGCCGGCCTTCCAGGTCAGGTCGGCGGGCGAGCAGCCCAGGAACGCGCAGGCGTTGGAGAAACGCGCGCCGTCCATGTGCAGGTTCAGGCCCAACTCCTTACAGGTGGCGCTGATGGCGCGGATTTCCTGCGGGGTGTAGACGCTGCCCACTTCGGTGGCCTGGGTCAGGGTCACGACGCGGGGCTTGGGGTAGTGAATGTCCTGGCGCTTGAGGGCGATTTCGCGGATCGAGTCGGGTGTCAGCTTGCCGTTTTCGGTGCGGGCGGTGAGCAGTTTGGAGCCGTTGGAGAAAAACTCCGGGGCGCCGCATTCGTCGGTTTCGACGTGGGCGGTTTCCGAGCAGATCACGCTGTGGTAACTCTGGCACAGCGACGACAGGGCCAGGGAGTTGGCGGCCGTGCCGTTGAACGCGAAGAACACTTCGCAGTCGGTTTCAAACAACTTGCGGAAATAGTCCGAGGCCCGGGCCGTCCACTCGTCGTCGCCGTAGGCGCGCTGGTGGCCCTGGTTGGCCTGCTCCATAGCGGCCCAGGCTTCGGGGCAGATACCGGAATAGTTGTCACTGGCAAATTGCTGGCTCTTGTCGGTCATGGCCGTGTCCGTGATTGAGGGCGGGGATGGCGGGCACTTTACCCAAGATTGGCGGGCGAGCACACGCCCTGTTTATGACGCAAAAATGCAGAGGGCTTGAGGGATTATGCGCGCATCCGAACCATCCACGCGGCGCGACGGCGCGCTGGACCTGCTCAAGTGGTTGGCGCTGTTGAGCATGGTGCTTGACCACCTGCGTTATGTCGGTTGGCAACTGGACATGCTCTACGTGCCGGGGCGCCTGGCGTTCCCCTGGTTTTGCCTGGCGATGGCGGCCAACCTGGCCCGTGCCGGCAGCGCGGCGCCCAAAGGCCAGTGGCGCTACCTGGGCTGGCTGCTGCTGTTCAGCGCCCTGAGCGAAATCCCCTATCGCCTATTCATGGCCAACGCCGACACCCTCAACGTGTTGCCCACCCTGGCGCTGGGCCTGCTGGTGGCCCGCGGCTGGCAATCCCCCGGGCTGCACAGCCGCCTGCTGGGCTTGGGGGCGCTGGTGCTGGCGGCGCTGTTGGGCGAGCACCTGATGTTCGGCCTCTTTGGCGTGCTGCTGCCGTTGGCGACCTTGCTGGTGATCCGACGCCCCGGGTATTGGAGCCTGCTGCCCGGGGCGGTCTGCGTGGCGGCCAATGAGTGGCAAGTGTTGTGGCCGGCCCTGCGCCACGGCAACGACCTCGCCGGCGCGGCCTTGCTGGCGTGCCTGCTTGCACCCTGGCTGGGATTGGCCTTGCTGCGCCATGCCCGCAACGCCTGCCCACCGCCGATGCGGCGCTGGGCGTATGGGCTTTATCCGGCGCACTTTTTGCTGCTGCTGGGGGTGCGCTGGATTGTCACCTGAGCGCTGTGGGAGAGGGCTTGCCCGTGATCGCCGGATCAGGAAGTGGATGTCCGAAAAACAGGAACGTTCCGACATTCTGCCGGGACGTTGAATCTTTACCCTTCTGCGCTCTTGTTGAGCCGGGGGTAAAGGAATGTCTTCTACCTTGTTGCACGATGATCTGTCCCAGCGGAATCGGTTATTACGCTTGCACACCACGCTGGGTGCGCAGGTGCTGGTCGCCGAACACCTCGACGGCTGGGAGGCACTGGATCAGGGCGGCTTCTGCCTAAGCTTGAGCGCGTTGTCCTGCGATGGCGGCTTGCCGATCGAACAGTGGCTGGGCGCCCCGGTGCTCTTGCAGGTGCAGTGCGCCGATTCCCGGGATGAGCTGCGCTCATTCCACGGCCATCTCAGCCATTGCACCCGAGTCGCCAGCAATGGTGGGCTGGCGCGCTACCAATTGCGTATCGAGCCCTGGCTGGCGCTCTTGCGCTTGCGCCAGGACAGCTACGCCTTTCACGACCTGAACGTGATGGAAATCTGCGAGCAGATTTTTGCGTTCTATCGCCAGGGCGTGGTGCAACCGCATTGGCGCTGGGCACTCGATGACCCGCGCCGTTACCGCAAACGCAGCCTGACCATGCAGTACCAGGAAACCGACCTGGCTTTTGTCCAACGGCTTTTGGCCGAGGAAGGCATTGCCTACCACGTTGAGCACCAGGGCGACGTGCAGGCCCCGGGCCTGGGCCGCCATGTGCTGGTGTTGAGCGACAGTAACGCCACGCTGGCGCCAGCCCCGCCCGTGTCAGTGCGCTTTCATCGCAGCGATGTGACCGAGGCAGATGACAGCATCCAGCACTGCGCACAAGAAGAACGCTGGATGGTCGGCCAAGTGCGGCGCCAAAGCTGGGATTACCGCAGCCACTCGCGGCTGTCGGCGCAGGCGCAAAGCGATGACGGTATCAAGGGGTGTGTCGATGAGGAGACGGTCGGCCCCTATGCCTGGGTGGATGCGATGCAGGGAGCACAGCGCACCCGACAACATCTCGATGCGCAGCGCACGGTGCGGCGGCAGGTGCAGGGCCAGGGTACATGGCGCCGATTGGCGGCCGGCTCGCGGATTTGCCTCAGTGGCCATGACAGTGTTCCAGAAGACGAGCCACTGCTGTGCCTACGGGTTCACCACCAGGCGCGCAACAACCTGGATGCGCAACTGCAAGCGGCGGTACTGGCGGGCCTGGGGCCGGTGGGGGAGCCCGTCGTTGAGCTGTACCGCAACCACTTCACCCTGATCTCGGCCCACCAGGTTTACCGCCCGCAAACCGAGGACGGGCATGGCCGTCGCCTGCATCCCGTGCCCACGGTGCACGGCGCGCAAAGCGCCATTGTGATCGGCGACGGCGGGCCGCTGCTGACGGACCGTGACCACCGCATCAAAGTGCAATTCCACTGGCAGCGCGGCACACGTTCGGCCAGCTATCTAGCCCATCCCCGGCAAACCGACAACGCCCCGGCGGATGCAAGCGTAGGGACCTGGGTGCGAGTGGCCACCGCGCAGGCGGGGCAAAATTGGGGCAGCGCCTGGCTCCCGCGGGTTGGCCAGGAAGTGCTGGTGGCGTTCCTGGAAGGGAATATCGACCGCCCCGTGGTGATCGGCGCCTTGTATAACGGCCGCGGCCAGGCCAATGCGCCGCACAACCAGGTGGCGGGAGGGGCATCGGGCAGCACCGGCAACGCCCCGGCGTGGTTCCCTGGCAACGGCCATGCCGGTGTGCTCAGCGGCTGGAAAACCCAGGATCTGGCCACCAGCCACACCGGCCTTGGCGGCTATCGCCAGTTGCAATTTGACGACAGCCCCGGGCAAAGCCGCATCCACCTGTACACCAGCGACTATCACAGCGGCCTGACCCTGGGCCATCTGAAACTGACCCAGGACAACCAGCGCCTGGCCGACCGGGGTTATGGCATGGAGCTGCACACCCAGGCCCAGGGCGCGGTGCGCGCCGGCGCAGGATTACTGCTGAGCACCGAACCGGCCGACCAGCAAATGCAGGCCCAAGGCCTGTTCGCCGAATTGGAAAAAGCCCAGGCCCAAGTGCAGCAATTGGCCGCCAGCGCCCATCGGCAAAATGCCGGGTGGCCCACCGATGCGGCACAGCTGCCCGTCGACCAAGCGCTACGCAGCAGCCTGGCAAGCCTGGCGGCAACCTGCGCAGGGCAACCCAGCGCGGCAGGTATCGGCGGCGGTGAAGGGCAAGCCGTCGCCTGGAGCCGACCCATGCTGGCGCTGTACGGCCAGGCCGGGGTGCTGAGCCTGGCCGCCCAAGATCAAATCTGGGCCGCGGGCAGCCATGGCCTGCTCAATGCCGGCGGGCACCTCAACCTTACCGCCCAAGGCCACTGCGGTTTTCTCGCGGAAAACGGCTTGGTCCTGTTTACCCGTGGCGCCGCCGCCGAGCACGGCCCCGTGACCACCCCCGGCATCGCCCTGCACGCGGCCACGGGCGCGGTCAGCCTGCAAGCGCGCAGCGACACGCTCAATGTCGCCGCACAACGGGATTTGCACATGCGCAGTACCCAGGCCAGCGCCCGGGTGCAGGGCCACCGCCAGGTGTTGTTGCACGTGCAGGGCGCAGCCATCCGCCTGAGGGGAGGCAACATTGAAATCACGGCGCCGGGCAGCGTGACGTTCAAGGCACAGCACCATGCGCTGACCGGGCCAGCCCAACGCCCCGCGCCCACGCTGCCCGCCCTCAACCCACCCGTGTGCGTGGAATGCCTGCGCCACCTGGCGCGCTTGCATCGAAACGTCTCGCCCAGAGGATAAAAACATGCCGACCTTACTGGCGCGCTGGCACCTGGCCGCGCAACAAGCCCACGACAACCACCCCACACTGGCCCGCTACCTACTGATCGATGCGGCACAGTTATCTATCAATGCGCTCCCGTGGAAAGACCTGCTCGCGTGCCGGCAAATCGACAACCTGCTCAAAGACCGGCCCGAAGCCAGCGCACCCGAAATCTGTGGCCTGTTGATGCCGTATGAGCACCATTGGGTGGCGTCGCTGCTGGAGCGCTCCCTGGCCCGCCGCCCTTTCGCCTTTACCCTGTTGGTCAGTGCCTTGCCCCGCGAGCAACTGGCCCGGGGCCTGAGTCGAAAAACCAACGTGGCCCTTTCTAAACACCGTACCGGGTTGCTGCGCTTCTACGACTCAACGTCATTACAGGCGCTGCTCAAGGTCCTTGAGCCTCGGCGCATCAATGCCTTGTTGGGCCACGCCCAGGCGTGGGTCTACGTGCGCCGCGACGGCGTCATCGACACGGCAAACCCATCCATCCCCCTGTTTGGCCGCTCAGCGACGTGGGGCCTGAGCGATCAGGAACTGCTGGCGCTGGAGCGATTGGAATGGGCGGACCGACTGACCGTTGAACTGCAAAACAGCGGACATGTACCGGTAAATGTCGATCCGTTTTTCATCTATGAACACATCACCCAGTTGATCGCGCTATTCAACAGTGGCGGCGAACTTGAACTTACAACGCTCTACCGCTGTTGCGCGCTGCTCATCGGATTGCCCTTGTCAGATATTGAAAGGGGCGAAGTTTCTGCGTTGGTGATGCGTTGTCGCAATAGCGGTGAAGACTTGCTGTCAAGCCTGCGGGCATGGCGTACAGGGAAGCACTTGAGTCGTGTTTTTGATAGGCGCGAAAAATGAAAAAATTACTATTTTTGGGTGGCGTGGCGTTGGTGAGTTTGTTGGTGGGGTATGGCGATATTTTTTCGCCTGCCTCGAAGGAGGTTTGTATTACTGGGTATAACCAGTATGAGCGGCAGTTGCATAAGTTTCGATTGGATGCGGAAAGTAAATCTGGTTGCTGGGGGAATCCCTCTGGAAGAGAAGGGCATGGCACCTATGGCGGCGGCGGGGGATATGTGTGTGGGTGTCGTGTGACGCCAGGGAAGCAAGTGAGTTTGTATTGGGTTTTTGCTCAGAATAAGGCGGAGTATGCCGCTAAGGTTCCTGAAGTTGAACATACAGTGCAGGTCACTATTCCTCAGCCTGAATCTCCTACCTCTCGATATTTCCGAATCTATTTTATGAAAAGTGGAATCCCTCAGTTGCAGTGGGTGGATGATTTGCGTGCCCCAAGAATCATGCCGCCAACCGAAGGAGAATAAAGGATGAATAAACAACTACTGATGGCGGGCCTGTTGGTGACTTCGCTGGCGGGTTGCGGTGATGTTTTTGCACCTGCCTCGAAGGAGGTTTGTATTACTGGCCAGTATGAGCGTCAACTTCATATTTTTCGACTGGATGAGGAAAGCAAGTCTGGTTGTTGGGGGAATCCATCTGGAAGGGATGGATATGGCATATATGGCGGAGGAGGGGGATATGTGTGTGGGTGTCGTGTGATTGCGGGGAGGCAGGTCAGTTTAAGTTGGAGTCTTGCACGAAGCTTAGAGGAGCTTGAGGCGGGAATTCCCAGGGAGGAATTTTCTACTTGGGTCACTATTCCGCAGCCTGAATCCTCAAGCTCTCGATATTTCCGAATCTATTTTATGAAAAGTGGAAGCCCTCAATTGCAGTGGGTGGATGATTTGCGTACTCCAAAAATAATGCCGTCGTCTGAGAGTGAGGTGCAGTGATGGATGATATCGAATTAAGTTTGGATGATGTTTTCTTTGACAGAGTTAAGTCCGAATCTGAGCAGTTGTGCCCTATCTGTCAGCAGGTCTTGTGGCTAAGTTTTTACTTTGATGGGTTTGGTTTTTCGGAGGTTGTAGGACCTACATCAAATATTGTTAAGTTGTACAAGGCGGCCTATCAGCGCGAAGAAAAAGGTATTCACACCTATTACTACCCCGGCCTCGGCGCCGACTTCGACCCTGAAACCCGAGTATTGGCCGCTGCCATCGCCGATAAAGCCGGTGACGCTATTTACGATAAAACCCCTGAGATGGCCCAAGACAA
>RCMZ01000520.1_pt1 | contig 22403 bp, 25 predicted proteins | sample 2041141 | NCBI WGS metagenome assembly RCMZ01 (sample SAMN09708263, study PRJNA481090) | Wastewater metagenome, whole genome shotgun sequencing project. | biome: sewage; isolation source: Davis station wastewater (DW) | place: Antarctica: Davis Station | collected 2010-03-01
AACAGTAAACAGCTTGCCGTAGGTATTGCCAGACATGCAGAGTGCTCCGCGGGGCTGAAACGAGGGGCCGGCAGTATACCCGTGCCGGCAGCCTGGAGCACGCCTGTGCGAGCAGTTCCCCTTGAGCCGCCAGCCAAACGGCCGATACGCTAACAATGACGCGCCCATGTCGCGCGCCTGCAAGGAACTTGAAGATGACCGATGCCCCCGAGCAGCCGAGCCACGAAGAGCAGATCAGCGCCTTAAAGCGCCAGTGGGCCGAGCTGCCACCACGCCAATGGCAATTGCTGCGCCTGTCACCGCTGGCGACCGAGCGCAGCACCGGCCCGCGGCCTCTGCGCTTTGCCGAACTGGCGCGTTTGGAACGGCACAGCCCGACCTTGAGCATGTTGCGCCTGAGCATCCAGTTGCCGGCGCAACTGCTGCACAAGGAGCAGAACGTGCTGGAAGTGTGGCTCGATCACCAACAGCGCACCTTGCAGTTCGGCCCTGAGAGTGGTCTGCAGATCGAACCCAACAATCGCGGTCTGGCGCGCTTCCTGCTGGCCCAGGGCATCCTTTGGGCGCAACAGCGCTGTGGTCATTACCGGGTCATCGGCGCCGATTTCGCCGCCAAGGACAGCTTCGATGAACAACAACGCAGCCGCCGCGACCACATTCTCGAAGCCCTGGGCTTTACCATCAGCTACAGCGATAAATTGCAGATCAAGGGTGGCTTTGGCGCCGACCTGGCCAGCGACCTGATTGGTGACTGGAACCGCGACAAGGTGCAGACCGTAGCCCTGCTCGACGCCGGCAAGATTCTCCAGCAGGCCGACCAGACCCTGGCCGAACAGGCCGTCAAGTTGCGCCACAAAGAGGAGCAACTGACCGCCATCAAGCGCGACGAAAGCGCCCTGCGCTTCACCATCAGCGCCCTGATGCTGCTCTGCCTGTTCCTGACCGCCCTGACCCTGTGGATGATGTTCCGCTAGGCGACTTCAGCCCAACACGCGCTGGCGAAACAACGCCTGGTGCTCGCGGCACTGGGCGGCTGCGAGCAAAAACACGCCGTGACCACCCTGCTCGAACTCCAGCCAGGTGAAGTCCACCTCGGGATACAGCTCTTCAACGTGCACCTGACTGTTGCCCACCTCGACGATCAGGATGCCGCGCTCGGTCAGATGATCCGCCGCCTCGGCCAGCATGCGCCGCACCAGGTCCAGACCGTCATCGCCACAGGCCAGGCCTAGCGCGGGCTCGTGCTGATATTCGGCCGGCATGTCGGCGAAATCCTCGGCATCCACATAGGGCGGATTGGAGACGATCAGGTCGAAGCGCTGCTTGGGCAAGCCACCGAAACCATCGCCCTGGACGCCGTACACACGGTCCTCGAGGTTGTGCCGGTGGATATTTTCACTGGCCACTTCCAGCGCCTCGAAGGAAATATCCCCTAGCACCACTTCGGCCTCGGGAAAAGCCACCGCGCAGGCGATGCCGATGCAGCCGGACCCTGTGCACAGGTCGAGAATCCGCGCCGGGGTATGGGGCAGCCAGGGCTCGAACTGCTGGCCGATCAGTTCGGCAATCGGCGAACGTGGAATCAGTACCCGCTCATCCACCACGAACGGCATGCCGCAAAACCAGGCCTCACCAAGCAGATAAGCGGTGGGGATACGGTCCTCGATGCGCTGCTTCAACAAGCCTTGCAGGTAAGAGCGTTCATCGTCTTCCAGGCGGCAATCGAGGTAGCTGTCAGCGATTTCCCATGGCAGGTGCAGCGCCCCCAGAACCAGCTGGCGCGCCTCATCCCAGGCATTGTCGGTACCGTGACCGAAAAACAGTTCGCTGGCATGAAAACGGCTGACGGCCCAACGGATATGGTCACGCAGGGTACGCAGGCGGGAATCGGTCACGGCACAGTCCTCCAAAACGGGAGGCGATTTTAGGTGCTAGTGGCCTGTACGGCTAGTTGGTTAATTCAAGTGCGGAAATTGACTAATTCAACGAGCCACACTGGTCACCAGGGCCCGCTGTTGTCGAGTCGCTGCAATCGGTGTCGCGCACGGGCCTGACATCGTCTGACAATCCACGCGGAACCACATGGCTCTCTGCACACTCTCAGCTTGGTTAGCCCCGTAGGAATCTGCCATGAAGCGCTCCAAATCCTTCGCCACCCGGCATTTTCGCATGCATAGCCAACCGCGCTGGCATTGGCGCCTGGCGTTGCTGCTGGCAGCGCTCCTACTAGTGCTGGGAGTTGTGTTGCTAATAGCCGGCGCCGTCAGCCTGCTCGGCCAACCCAGTACAACCCTGCCAGTTGGCGAACCACTACCTGTGCTGCTAAGTGGCGGGTTGCTGCTGGGCTGTGGCGTGCTCGGCTGGCGCGCGTGCCGGTCACGCTTGCGCCGCCGTAGCGACATCAGCCTGCCCAAGCATTTGCTGAAGAAATCGCACTGAGTGCAACGAGCCGCACAAGCGCTGAATTTTTTCCGCTTAGGCAGTCAGCAGACAGTTGAAAAACGTAGGCGAGGACGCCGAGGCTAGGCAAAAACAGGCGAAGAAGCGGAGTTTACTGCTGTAAATGAGCATTCTGATCCTGTTTTTAACGACGTATCGGCAACGCAGGTAGTTTTTCAACGCTCTGTTAAACTGGCGGCCCGTGGCGGAGCCCTATATGCAAGACGACGACCTCAACCTGTTCAAATCCGCGACCCAGGGCATCAAACCCCTTGTCCACGACCGTGCCGACACCGGCAAAAGCAAAGCCGATCGCCAGTTACTGGCCAAACGCCGACAAGCCGCCACCGTGCGAGTAGACAACGTCACGGTCGACGGTCTGTCCGATCTGTTTGTCATCGACGTCGCCGCCGAGGAAGAACTCTACTGGGCCCGCGACGGCGTGCAGGAAGGCCAGATGCGCAAGCTCAAGGCCGGCCAGATCAGCTTCGAAGGCAGCCTCGACCTGCACGGCATGAGCGTGGAGAAAGCCCGCGAAACACTCTGGGAGTTCCTCGCCGAAGCAGGCAAATTCGAAATCCGTTGCGTACGCGTCACCCACGGCAAAGCCGCGCGCATGGACGGCAAGCGCCCGTTGATCAAAAGCCACGTCAACACCTGGCTGCGCCAGCACCCGCTGGTGTTGGGCTTTAGCTCCTGCCTGGGCAAGCACGGCGGCACCGGCGCGCTCTATGTGATGCTCAAACGCACCATGCTCGAAGGCCGCGACGAGTAATCACGCTACCCCCGCACCGGCCACAGGCTGATAGCGCGCTCGGCCAGGGCGGTGATGGTCAGGCTCGGGTTGACCCCGACATTGGCGGGGATGCTGCTGCCATCGATAACAAACAATCCGGCATGGCCAAACACCTGATGACGGGCGTCAATCACTCCTGCCTCAGGCGACGCTGCGATCACCGCGCCGCCCAGCAGGTGCGCCGTTACTGCACGATTACCCAGGCTCTCGGCCAGCACATTCAGGCCGTCGCCGCCACTGACGCGGGCAAACGCGCGGGCGGCGGCATTGGCTTGGGGCAAGTAGGTGGGTGACGCAGCGCCCACCGCCAGCCGTGAATCAAGGCCGAAACCGCCGAAGCGCCAGAACCTCCGCTGATAGTCAAAAGCCAGCTCGTTATCGGCCTGCTGCATCACCGTGAGCACCGAGATACGTTGCTGCCACTGCCGTGCGCCCCAGCGGCGCACGGTCGTCCAGGGTTGGCCCAGCAAACGCAACAGCACTTTCGCGGCACGCCGCAGTGGCTGCGGATCATCCACCAGCGGGCCCATGTACCAGCGCATAAAGGCATAACTGCGCGGGAAGCGGTTCTGCGTGATATGGGTGCTGGCGTCCGGGTAAAAGTGACTGGAGATGGTCGTGCCGGCGCTGATATCCACCCCCGGTTTGCCGAGGATGCCAACAATCGCCTCGCTGTTGGTGCGTACATGCTGGCCGATCGCTGCGGGCAGCGCCGGCAGGGTGCGATAACGGTCACGACTGGCGAAGAGAATTTCCAGAGTACCTAGCACCCCGGCGGCCAGAATCACCTGCGGAGCCCGCAGCACGACCGCCCCCATGCCGCGGCGCTGCAGATGTACCTGATAGTGCTCAGCCTTGCGGCTCAGGTGACTGACGCGCGCTTCGCTGATTACCTGCACACCCAACTGCCGAGCGAGGTGCAGGTAGTTCTTATCCAGGCTGTTTTTCGCGCCCTGGGCGCAGCCACTGATGCAGTTACCGCAGCGACTGCAGCCTTGGCGCAGCGGTCCCTTACCGGCGAAAAAGGGATCGACTGCAACGTCAGGTGCGCCAAAGTAAATGCCCTGGGTCACCGGCCCATAACTGTCGGCACGGCCCAGTTGCGCAGCCGTTTGCTGCAGCCAGTCATCCTGCAGGCCGACATAGGGATTGACGCTGGCCCCGAGCATTTGTCGGGCCCGCTGATAATGCGGTGCCAGTTCGCGCTGCCAGTCGCTGTGCAGATCGCGCCAAGCCGGCGCCTGATAGAAACTCGCCTTCGGCTCCAACAGCACCGCGGCATACACCAGACTGCCACCGCCCACACCAACGCCATGGACCACACCGACATTGGCAAACACCTTCTGTGCCAAAGGCCCGCGCAGCCCTAGCGCTGGCGCCCAGAGGAGATGCCGCACGGAGTTGCCAGCACGCTGCAGATCGGCGCTGGTCAAGTCTCGCCCCTGCTCCAACACCGCGACCCGATAGCCCTTCTCGGCCAGGCGCAGGGCACTGACGCTGCCGCCAAAACCGGAACCGATGACGATCACATCGAAGTCGGCGTTCATTGCCCCCGCACCAGCACGAATGGAAAACCAATTCGGCGCAGCAGCGGCAGATCGACAAAGGTCAGGCACAGGCAGTGCTGCTCATCCAACTGGCGCAACTCGTCGCGCACCCAGCGCCACGGCAAGCGCGTCGCGGCGCCGTAACTCAAGGCCGCGCACGGTTTGCCATCGAGCCAGGACGCTTGCTCACTGCACGCCATGGGCAAGGCCTCGCGCAGGCCGGCACTGCAGCGCAGCAGGTTGACCGCGGCCTCTGGCGTGCTGAAGCGCTTGCCATACCAGCCCGGTAAGCCACTCAGTGCCACGCTTGGCCCGGCACTCAGACGCAACCACCAGGGTCCGACAAAATCCGCACGCCAAGTGCCTAGCCGCGCTTGTGGCGTCACGGCTGGCAGCTCGGCATAACGTGCATGTATCTGCGTAAGAGAAAGGGCGTTGAGATCGTCGAGCATGGCCTGCGCCTTATTATTAGAGTAGTTGCTCTAAAGTACCCACTTGCGCGTCAATGAACAGCGCGGACTTCGGTCAAAACTGACGCCAAAGCCGCCAGCACAGCCACTTGGCACCCAACATGGCGGTTAAAAATAACGGCGTATCTCTTGCCAGTCTCCGACCTGCCCCCTACCCTGCGCGTCTGCACTGCTTACTGGAAAAGTCATGTCCCTGGAACAGAATTACACCGCCATTCTCGGTCAACTCGGCGAAGACGTCGGTCGCGAAGGCTTGCTCGACACCCCAAAGCGCGCGGCCAAAGCCATGCAGTACCTGTGTCGCGGCTACCAGCAAAGCCTGGAAGAAGTCACCAACGGCGCCCTGTTCAGCTCAGACAACAGCGAGATGGTGCTGGTCAAGAACATCGAGCTGTATTCGCTTTGCGAGCATCACCTGCTGCCCTTCATTGGCAAGGCCCACGTAGCCTACATCCCCAATGGCAAGGTGCTCGGGCTGTCGAAGGTCGCGCGGATTGTCGATATGTACGCGCGTCGCCTGCAGATCCAGGAAAACCTTAGCCGGCAGATTGCCGAGGCGATCCAACAGGTCACCGGCGCCCTGGGCGTGGCCGTGGTCATCGAAGCTCAGCACATGTGCATGATGATGCGCGGTGTGGAGAAGCAAAACTCATCGATGGTCACCTCGGTGATGCTCGGTGAGTTCCGCGACAACGCCGCCACCCGCAGCGAGTTTCTCAGCCTAGTGCGTTGAACCCGGCGAAACCAGAAAACCGGCTGCGGCCGGTTTTTTTCTGCCCGCTACCGACCGGCTGTCCAGCCAGCGGCCGGCCGTTCAGGTAAGCTGCGCGCCTTATTGACTACCCAAGGAGCGCACGGCAGTGCTTATCAAGGCGTTACGAATTGGCCTGGGCCAACTGATTATCTTCATCGACTTCATCACCCGTCCGCGCAAAATGCAGCGCAGCCCTGAGGCCCAGGCTGAAGTTAACCAGTCTGCGTCCAACCTGGCCCTGTACCAGTTTCGCGCCTGCCCGTTTTGTGTAAAAACCCGCCGCACTCTGCACAAACTCAATGTGCCGATGACCCTGCGCGATGCCAAGAACGATCCCCAGGCACGCCTGGAACTTGAACAACAGGGCGGCAAGATTCAGGTGCCATGCCTGCGCATTGAGGAAAACGGCCAGAGCACCTGGCTGTACGAATCCAAGGCCATTGCCAGCTACCTGCAGCAGCGTTTTGCCTGAAAGACAGCGCCCACAAAAAAACCGGCCAATGGCCGGTTTTTTTATGCCGCTACTTCAGTCGAGCATGCCGACATGGCGCGGATGGCTGGCCACTCGCTCCAGCCAGCCGCGGACCGCAGGATAAGGCGTCAGATCAAAACCACCTTCGTCCGCCACATGGGTGTAGGCGTACAGGGCGATGTCGGCAATCGAATAGTGCTCACCCACCAGATAAGGCGTGCGGCTCAGTTGCAGCTCCATGACCTTGAGGGCCTTGTAGCCGCGTACGTGGCATTCCTCGTACTCCTTCTGCCGTTCGGCCGGCAACCCCTGATACAGCTGAATAAAACGCGCTACCGCGACATAGGGCTCGTGGCTGTATTGCTCGAAGAACTGCCACTGCAACACCTGGGTGCGCAGGCGCGGCTCGGTGGGCAGAAACTGGCTGCCGTCGGCGAGGAAATTGAGGATGGCGTTGGACTCCCACAGGCAGGTACCGTCTTCCAGCTCCAGCACCGGGATCTTGCCGTTGGGGTTTTTGGCCAGGAATGCCTCGCTCTGGGTCTCGCCCTTGAGGATATCCACCGCCACCCATTCATACGGAAGGCCGAGCAGCTCCAGCATCAGCTTGATCTTGTAGCAGTTGCCGGAACGGTAATCGCCGTAAACCTTGTACATGAGCCCTCCCCGCTCAGCCCGCGTTGGCAGCCTGTGCTTGACGAATAACAGCAGCCAGACGCTTGAGCCCTTCGCTCAGGCGCTCCGGCTCGACATGACTGAAGTTAAGCCGCAAATGCCCCGGATGGGCATCCGGCTCGGTAAAGAACGGCTCACCGGGCATGAACGCCACGTTCTGCGCCATGGCTGGCTGCAGCAGGGTGCGCGTATCCAGCGGTTGTTTGAGGGTCAGCCAGAAGAACAGCCCGCCCTGGGGGATTTCCCAATTGGCCAGTTCAGCGAAGTGTTCCTCCAGCGCGACCTGCATGGCATCGCGGCGCTGACGGTAGAAATCGCGCAGTTCGGCCAGGTGTGCGTGGTACTGCTCGGTACCCAGCCACTGCAGGGCCTGCCACTGGCCGATACGATTGGTGTGCAGGTCAGCGGATTGTTTCAGGCGCAACAAGTGCGGGAACAGGTCCGGGGTGGCGATCAGGAAACCCACGCGCAGACCCGGCAGCAGGGTCTTGGACATGGTGCCGGTGTAAATCCAGCTGGCACGCTTGAGACGGCTGACGATCGGCGTGGCGCTGCCTTCATCAAACACCAGTTCGCGATAGGGTTCATCTTCGATCAGGGTGACATTGAACTCGTCCAGCAGCGCCGCCACGGCGTCGCGCTTGGCTTCGCTGTAACGCACGGCCGAGGGGTTCTGGAAGGTCGGAATCAGATAGGCAAACGCCGGCGTGTGCTGTTCCAGGCGCTCACGCAGCGCCGCCAACTCGGGGCCATCGGCCTCCTGCGGCACCGTCAGGCAGTCGGCGCCGAACAGCTGAAACGACTGCAGCGCGGCCAGGTAGGTCGGCGCCTCAACCAGAATCTCGGTGCCCGGATCGATGAACAACTTGCTGGCCAGGTCCAGGGTTTGCTGGGAACCGCACACCACCAGTACCTGGCTCGCCTCGCAGGGTACGCCCAGCTTGCGAGCCTCTTCGGCAATCCGCTCGCGCAACTCCGGCTCGCCTTCGCTCATGCCGTACTGACTCATGCTCGCCGGCATGCCACTCCAGTCCACCTTCGGCAACATGGCTTCGGCAGGCAGGCCGCCGGCGAAGGACATCACTTCCGGGCGCTGGGCCGCAGCAAGGATCTCGCGAATCAAGGAACTTTTCAGGCGGGCAACACGTTCGGAAAAAGCCATGGAAATCACCGGTAGCAAAGGCGCGATAAATTAAGTCAAACTGATTGACCGAAATTACGCCGACCAAGCTAGATACGTCAATATGCTTGACCTGAAAAATAGTGCCACTCAGCAGACTGCCATGGAAGCCTTCTTCCTCGGCTACCAAGCCTTCACCGCCAAGGCCGACGAAATGCTCGCGCGCCGCGGGTTGGGCCGGGTGCATCACCGCATCCTGTTTTTTATCGCCCGCTACCCCGGCCTCAGCGTCAAAGAACTGCTTGCCGCCCTAGGCGTGAGCAAGCAAGCGCTGAATATCCCGCTGCGGCAGTTGATGGAGATGCAGTTGGTACAAAGCGTTACGGCCGCCGATGACAAGCGCAAACGCCTGCTCGGCTTCACCCCGGAAGGCGCCAAGCTGGAGCTGGCCCTGCGTCGCGAGCAGGCCAAGCTGCTGCAGCGAGTGTTCGGCGAAACCGGCGAAGCTGCGGTGCATGGCTGGCTGGCGGTCAATCAGGCGCTGGGCAATACCCGGCCAACCGGCACTAACTGACCCATACAGTTGCCGTTGAGCTGATCGATACAGTTTCTACTGCTATCAATTCAGCTCAAAACTGTACCGCCCATTGCTTGTTTCGCTGTACCGCGACACCTGCCGACAGGGCCGCTTAGTCTGGGCGCCACTGCCGGAGCCACGCCCATGACCATCCAATTGCTACTCGCCTTTATCACCTTCGCTTTTGTTATGTCGGTCACCCCAGGGCCGAACAATATGATGCTGCTGGCCTCCGGCGTTAACTTCGGCCTGCGCCGTAGCCTGCCGCACCTGCTGGGTATCAGCCTGGGCTTGATGCTGATGGTCTGCGCCATGGGTTTTGGCCTCGGCCAACTGCTCAAGCTGTACCCGCCGCTGTTCAACATCCTGCGCTATGTCGGCGGGGCTTACCTGTCGTACCTGAGCTGGCGGATCGCCACCGCGGCGGCCCCGCAGGTAGACGGCGCCGCAGACGCCAAGCCCTTCGGCCTGCTGCAGGCTGCGGCCTTTCAGTGGGTCAACCCTAAGGCCTGGATCATGGCCGTGGCCGCCATCACCACCTATGCGCCGGCACAGCCGCTGTGGCATCAGGTGTTGCTGATCGCCGGCTTGTTTGCCCTGATAAACTACCCGACCTGTTCGATTTGGGTGCTGGCCGGCAGCCTGCTGCGCCGTACCCTGAATAACCCGCGGCGGCGCCGGCAATTCAATGCTGCGATGGCGGCCCTGCTGGTGTTGTCTCTGTATCCGCTGCTATTACCCGCCCCGGGAGTTGTTTGATGTCTGCTGCTGCACCTGCCCCGCGTTTACTCGCCGACAGCTCCCTGAGCGCCCTGGTCGCCGGTTTTATCGCCATGCTCACCGGCCATACCAGCGGCCTGGTGCTGATTTTTCAGGCTGGCCAGGCTGCCGGCTTGAGCGATCTGCTGATTGCCTCGTGGATCTGGGCCCTCTCCTTAGGGATGGCGGTGTGCACCATTGGCCTGTCGCTGTACTACCGCGCCCCGATCGTGGTGGCCTGGTCGACGCCGGGCGCTGCCCTGCTGATCAGCAGCCTGCCGGGCGTGAGTTTCAGTGAGGCGATTGGTGCCTATCTGCTGTGCGCCGTGCTGCTGACCCTGGTGGGCCTGACCGGTACCTTTGAGCGCTTGATGCGCCATCTCCCCGCCTCCCTGGCCGCAGCGCTGCTGGCCGGAATTTTGTTCCGCATCGCCAGCGCCATCTTCGGCGCTGCAGAGCAGCAAAGCCTGCTGGTGCTGAGCATGCTGGCCAGCTACCTGATCTTCAAACGCCTGCAACCGCGCTATGCGGTACTCGCGGCGCTGCTGGTGGGTTGCGGGCTGGCTTATCAGTTGGGCTTGCTCGACCTGTCAGCCGTGCCACTAAGCGTGGCGCTGCCGCAGTGGACTACGCCAACCTTCACCCTCAACGCCGCCATCAGCATCGGCCTGCCGCTGTTCGTGGTGGCGATGGCTTCGCAGAACATTCCAGGCCTGGCCGTGCTGCGCGCCGATGGCTACAACGTGCCGGCCTCGCCACTGCTCAGCGCAACGGGCATTGCTTCGTTCCTGCTGGCCCCACTGGGCGCCCACGGAGTCAACCTGGCCGCCATCACCGCGGCCATCTGCACTGGGCCGCACGCCCATGAAGACCCACGCAAGCGCTACACCGCTGCGGTGTTCTGTGGGTTGTTCTATGCCCTGGCGGGGTTGTTCGGTGCCAGTTTGGTGGCCCTGTTCGCCGCCCTGCCCAGCGCCCTGCTGCTGTCGGTGGCGGCGATTGCCTTGCTGGGTTCGATCGGCAATGGCCTGAGCGTGGCCATGCAAGCGCCGAACGAGCGCGAAGCGGCGCTGCTGACCTTTATGGTCAGCGCCTCGGGGATCAGTTTCTTCGGGATTGGTTCGGCCTTCTGGGGCCTGGTGGCCGGCGTTGTGACCTTGCTGATCGTCAACGCCGGCAAGCGCTACTAACGCCGCCTCAGGCGCTGGCGGCGGAAAGCTCGCGGCCATGCACGCGATTCACCAGCCAGCCAAATAGCGCGGCGGTGAAGAACATGATGAAGCCATACAGCGCCGCCGGGATGGCCATGGTCGGGTTATTCAGCAACGCTGGGCTCAGCGCCAGGGCTATGGCCAGGGTGCCGTTGTGGATGCCAATCTCCATGCCGATGGCAATCGACTGACGCAGGCTCAGCTTCATCAGGCGCGGCACCCAGTAGCCCACGCCGAGGCTGACCAGGTTGAACACCAGCGCCGCCAGACCGACCTGCGGGGCATAGGTGACAACGGTGTCCCAATCCTTGGCGATGGCCAGGGCAATGATCAGCAGCAGGAACAGGCCCGAGAGAATCTTCACCGGTTTGTCCATGCGCGCGGCAAAGCCCGGCAACTGGCGTTTGATCAGCATGCCGATGGCCACCGGCCCCAGCACAATGGCAAACACCTGCAGCACCTTGCCGAACTGCAGCGGCAGCGTCTGATCGGCAGCCATAAAGTGATTCAGCGACAGATTGACGATGATCGGCATGGTTAGAATCGCGATCACCGAGTTCACCGCCGTCAGGGTGATATTCAGTGCCACGTCACCGTGCGCCAGGTGGCTGTAGAGGTTGGCACTGGTACCGCCCGGCGAAGCCGCCAGCAGCATCAGGCCTACCGCCAGCGCCGGCGCCAGACCAAAGCCCTTGGCAATAAAGAAACACACCACTGGCAACAGCAGGATCTGGCACACCAACCCCACCAGCACCGGCTTGGGAAACTGCACCACCCGGGCAAAGTCGGCCAGGCTCAGCGACAGGCCAAGGCCGAGCATGATGATGCCCAAGGCCGCGGGGAGAAAAATTATCAGCAGTGGATCGGCTGTCATTGTTGTTATTCCCTTATTTAAGACTGGCTCGATTGTGCAAGGCTCGCCGCCCAGGCACCAGTGGCCTGCGCGGCCAAGTCTGTGCGACTTTGCGGCAAAATATGTAGGCACAAAAAAGGCGCCGTAGCGCCCTTTTCATGCACCGCGCGGTTTACATCGCGGTCACGCCACCATCGATGGCCAGGGCCTGACCGGTGGTGAACGCGGCGGCATCGCTGCACAGGTAGAGCACGGCAGCGGCGATTTCCTCGACCTTGCCGATCCGGCCAACCGGGTGCATGGCGATGGCGAACTCGCCCTTCTTCGGGTCGGCCTCATAGGCGCGGCGGAACATGTCGGTGTCGATCACCGCTGGGCACACGGCATTTACCCGCACTTTCTTCTTGGCAAACTCGATGGCGGCCGATTTGGTCAGACCGATCACCGCATGCTTGGAGGCGCTGTAAATGCTCATTTTTGGCGCAGCACCGAGGCCGGCCACCGAGGCGGTGTTGACGATGGCGCCGCCACCCTGGGCCATCAGCAGCGGCAACTGGTACTTCATGCACAGCCACACGCCTTTGACGTTGACGCCCATGATGGCGTCGAACTCGGCTTCGCTGCCTTCGTTGAGGCGCCCCTTCTCGATTTCGATGCCCGCGTTGTTGAAGGCGTAATCCAAGCGGCCGTAGGCCTCGATTACGCTGGTCATCAGCGCCTGCACCTCAGCGTCGCGGCTGACATCGCAGCGCACGAACAGCGCTTCGCCGCCGGCCTGACGGATCAGGTCGACCGTCTGCTCGCCACCCGTCACATCGACGTCAGACACCACCACCTTGAGGCCTGCGCTGGCAAATGCCTGGGCGGTGGCGCGACCGATTCCGTTAGCGGCGCCCGTTACCAGGGCGACCTGACCGGAGAAACTCATGCTCATGACTGTGTCCTTATCTGCAAGTGGAGAACTGCCGGCAGTCTAGCCAGTCCCCCGGCGTACCGGCAGCACTATCAGGCGCTCGGTTAGGGCCTTATGCAGCTGACTGATAAAGCCACCCGGCACTTCATCATTGAGATGGATTAGCGCCCATTTGCCAAGGCGCTGGCGCTTGCTGGAATGGCCGTAGCGGGCTATCACAGTAACTTCCCTGCCTGCGAGTAACTGCCATGTCTGCCCAACTCAACCGCCAATTCCTCCTCGCTCAGCGCCCGCAAGGCCTGCCCAGCCGGGAAACCTTCAGTTATGTAGAAACCGACCTCGGCGAGCCAGGCCCTGGGCAGATTCTGGTGAAGAACGAATACCTGTCCCTGGACCCGGCGATGCGCGGCTGGATGAACGACGCCAAGTCCTATATCCCGCCGGTTGGCCTGGGCGAAGTGATGCGTGCCCTCGGCGTCGGCAAGGTGATCGCCTCGCAGAACCCGGCGTTCGCCGTCGGTGACTACGTGAACGGCGCTCTGGGTGTGCAGGATTACTTCCTCGGCGAGCCGAAGGGCTTCTACAAGGTTGACCCGCAGCGCGCACCGCTGCCGCTGTATCTATCGGCCCTGGGCATGACCGGTATGACCGCCTATTTCGCCCTGCTCGACGTCGGCCAACCGAAGGCCGGTGAAACTGTGGTTATTTCCGGCGCCGCCGGTGCGGTAGGCAGCATTGCCGGGCAGATTGCCAAGCTCAAGGGTTGCCGCGTGGTCGGCATTGCCGGCGGTGCTGACAAGTGCAAGTTCCTGATTGACGAACTGGGCTTCGATGGCGCCATCGACTACAAGAACGAGGATGTGATTGCCGGGCTGAAACGCGAATGCCCGAAAGGCGTCGATGTGTATTTTGATAACGTCGGCGGCGACATTCTCGATGCCGTGCTCACTCGTCTGGCCTTCAAGGCGCGAGTGGTGATCTGCGGGGCCATCAGCCAGTACAACAACAAGCAGGCGGTCAAAGGCCCAGCCAATTACTTGAATCTGCTGGTCAACAGCGCACGCATGGAAGGCATGGTGGTGATGACCTACGCCCCGCGCTTTGCCGAGGCGGCGGCGGAGATGGGCGGCTGGTTGGCCAGCGGCAAATTGAAAAGCAAGGAAGATATCGTCAGCGGCCTGCAGACCTTTCCGGAAACCCTGCTGAAACTGTTCAGCGGCGAGAACTTCGGCAAGCTGGTGCTAAAGGTCGACTGAATCGAGCCTACGTGCTGCATCCTGTAGGAGCGGCTTTAGCCGCGATGCGTTCAAAGTAAACGGCATCGCGGATAAATCCGCTCCTACAGCCGAAAGTCACGTTAACTCAGCAGAAACACCCGGATTGCATCCGGTCTACGCACCTTCCGTGACTTAAGCCAGTTCGGCCAGCACGGCCGCCAACGCTTGCTGCGGGTTGGCGGCTTGGCTGATCGGTCGGCCGATCACCAGATAATCCGACCCTGCCTGCAGCGCCTGACTCGGGGTCAGAATGCGGCGCTGGTCATCTTCGGCACTGCCTGCCGGACGAATCCCCGGCGTCACCAACTGCAACTGCGGGTGAGCCACTTTCAGCACACCGGCCTCTTGCGCCGAACACACCAGACCATCCATGCCTGCCTGCTGCGCCAGCCCCGCCAGACGCAGAACCTGGGTTTGCGGCTCGACATCCAGGCCAATACCGCTCAAGTCTTCGCGCTCCATGCTGGTCAGCACGGTCACGCCAATCAGCAACGGCTTGGCGCCGCTGAGCTTGTCCAACTCATTGCGGCAGGCCGCCATCATGCGCAGGCCGCCGGAGCAGTGCACATTGACCATCCACACGCCCATCTCGGCAGCGGCCTTGACAGCCATCGCGGTGGTATTTGGGATGTCGTGGAATTTAAGGTCGAGAAATACCTCGAAACCCCTGGCTTGCAGCGCTTCGACAATCGACGGCCCGCAGCGGGTGAACAGCTCTTTGCCGACCTTGACCCGGCACTGTGCAGGATCAAGCTGCGCCGCCAGCGCAAGGGCTGCGTCGGCATTAGGGAAATCGAGGGCAACGATAATAGGGCTCAAGCAGGACATGGCAGCTTCTCAGGCAAGTCAAAACGCCGCGCATTGTACCCCAGGGACCGACCTCGCGGCCCCGCTGCGCAGCGTTAAAGCAGATGACTGAGGGCAAAGGCGGTCATAAACCCCGCCAGGGTGATTAGCCCAGTAAGCGCATGGGTTTCGGCAAAGGCTTCCGGAATCAAGGTGTCCACCAACATGCACAGCACCGCACCCGCAGAAAAACCCAGTGCAAATGACAGCCACAGCGGCGACACCTGAGCCATCAACGCCGGCCCGACCATTGCCGCGATACCGGAGAGCAGCACGATCACGCCCCACAAGGTAAATACATACCCGGCACTGCGGCCCTCTCCCTTCAACCCAGCAGCGCTGGCCAGGCCTTCCGGCAGGTTGGCCAGGAAAATCGCCACCAGCATGACCGCGCTGATGTTGCCACCACCGAGCAAGCCCAGGCCCAAGCCTAGAGACTCGGGAATGCCATCGAGGAAAGCTCCGGCAGCAATCAACAGCCCAACCAGCGAGCCCTTGCCCGGCAAACGGCTGCGGTGATGCTGCTCAAGATGATCGAGGTATTCGTCCGCCAGCACAAAAACCGTACCGCCGATCAACAGGCCACTCAGGGTCGGCCACAAACCACCCAGGCGCTGAGCCTCGGGGATCTGTTCAAAACACAGGGCCGCGATCAGCACACCGCTGCCATAGGCCATCACCGTGGCCACCAATTTGCGCGGCAAGCGCCAGTAGAAACCAATCAATGCCCCAATCAGCAGGCTGCTGGCCGCCAGCCAACCCCACAATCCAGCCTTAAAAACTGTAGTCCAATCCATGCCAACTCCTGTTAGAGGACTCAGGCTAACGGTTGCAAGGGAGGCCTGTCTGCCCTGACACACTGAAAAGCTGAACAAATCATGGGGTAAGCTGGGCACAGGGATCTATCAGCCAACTGCAAGAGTGAATTCACAGCATGGGACGAGTCGTGGCCGCCGCGGTGTACACCAAAGGCAAAAAAGTGGCCGATATTGAGTTGGTCGAAGGCAGCAGCTGGGCCGCAAAGCCCGAGCATTTCGTCTGGATCGGCCTGCAGCAGCCCGATGCGGCGGCCCTGCATAGCCTGCAGCAGCAGTTTCACCTGCATGAACTGGCCATCAGCGACGCGCTCGAACAGCACAACCGGCCCAAGCTGGAAACCTTTGGTGATGCGCTGTTTATGGTGCTCTACAACCCGGTGCGCATCGACGGCAAACTGGAGTTCGTAGAAACCCACCTGTTTGCCGGCAAGGGCTACATCATCAGCGCCCGCTACGGCGATTCGTCACCCTACTCACGGGTGCGCCAGAGCTGCGAAGCACGGCCACTGCTACTGGAAAACGGCGAGGATTTCGTCCTCTACGCCCTGCTCGACTTCATCGTGGAAAACTACCGACCAGTCACCGAGCTGATCCACAGCGAGATTGATGAGCTCGAACAAAACGTACTCAGCCAGTCATTGCGGCAAGAAGACATCGAACGCATTCACAGCCTGCGCCGTGAATTGCTGCGCTTACGTCGCTACGTGGCGCCCATGGTGGAAATCTGCCAAGAACTACAAAGCCTGTCGTTCCCGTTTATCGACAAAAACATGCGCCCGTACTTTCGCGACGTGGCGATCCACGTCAACCGTCTGTTGGAGGACCTCACCGGCCTGCGTGATATCGCCAGCCAGACCATTGAGATCGGTCTGTTACTGGAGTCGTCGCGACAAAGTCTGGTGCAGCGCAAGTTTGCCGCCTGGGCGGCGATCCTGGCGTTCCCTACGGCGGTGGCCGGGATTTACGGGATGAACTTCCAGAACATGCCCGAGCTGACCTGGCATTACGGCTACTTCGGTGTGCTGGCACTGATCGGAATTGGCTGCACAGCGTTGTTTGCCAACTTCAAGCGCCTGGACTGGCTCTAGGTCCACCGTCAAGCCCGCACAGGCGGCAAAGTCAGAACAACTCGAAGTCCATCGGCTCAAAACTCGATTTACTGCGCTGGTTGCGCTCGGTCTTGACCAGCTCTTCCAGCACAGCCAAATCACTGTCACCAAGCATCACAATGTCGATGCCGCGGAAAACCCGCTGCTGAAACTGATGATTCATATGACAAGTGGAGTGAGCGGCACCAAGACCTGGAACTGTTATCACCTCGCGGTGACCCACCACAGCAATACAGCAATACAGCAATACAGCAATACACACAACGCATCGTCAGCACTCTTTAAGAAGGGTGCCATGAGCCAATACAAAAAACCGTCACGCGGCCATATCCATTGCGGACAACAGCCTGCGGCGACCCCGCTGTCATAAGCTTGCGCTGTTAGACCGGAAGTTTTGCGTCGCTATCTTTCGATAGGTTTGCCCATAGCAGAACGGCGCGAATTCTGACCAACAAGACAGTTAAAGTCAAACCAGTGCGTACTCACTTAATAACGGTTCAGGGCAGCAGTACAGCACCCTAGTCTTCTGTATTCATGCCTGCCGAGGCTGGCCCTGAGCCACGAAGCGCATCATCCACTCGGCCACCATGTTGCCTTGGTGCTGTAGTTCCAGGCTATTGATGCCTTGCTGGTACACCTGGTCGCCATAGACATCCTGGCGAATATTCAGGATCGAGCGGGAGTAATCCGGCACAAACTCGGGATGCCCCTGAAAGCACAACACTTGATCGCCGATGTAATAGGCCGCAATTGGGCAGAACGCACTGCTGGCCAGTACAGTGGCGTTAATCGGGGCCTCGGTCACCTGGTCCTGGTGACTGATAAGCAGCGACAACTGTTCGGCATGGGGCTGCAGCCACTCGGGCTGTTCGACTACCTCATATTGATGCACACCAACACCCCAGCCCTGCCAGGCCCGTTCGGTTTTACCGCCCAGCACCAACGCCAGCAGTTGGTGGCCGAAGCAGATGCCCATGAGCTTGTCGCCGTGCTCGTAGCGCTCCAGCACATAGGTGCGCAGGGTCTGAATCCAGTCGTCCTGACCAAAGGAGTCGTACTTGCTGCCGGTGATCAAATAGGCGTCGAAGTGCCGCGAATCATCCGGGTAATGGCCCTGTACCACATTGAATACTTCAAACTCGGCGGCGATCGGCTGGCGAGCGAACAGCTGCTGAAACATCCAACCGTATCCGCGGTACTGCTCAACCAGTTCCGGCCGGATGTTGTCGGTTTCGAGGATGCAAATACTCAGGGTCATCAGGCTTCCTTAGGCAGTAGCGAGCGCAAACAGGCGTGTGTTTTTTTTAACACAGATGACCGAACAATTGAACACCCAGTCACGGTAATGGGTGAAAACCGCCGTCTTATGCCTATCAGCCTGCAACAGCCATCCGGCCTAATCGCCAGGCTTACTCTTCCGTACCGTAGGCCACCCTGGCCAGGCCCAGCATGACCAACAGAAAACCAGCTATCAGCATTGTGTTTACGATAATCGAGGCAGCAAACCACATAGGAAACCGTCCTTTCGCACTGAGATAGAAGGCAATAGCCGGGCGATCATGGCCAGTAGCTGTCGCAATAATCGCTCGCCACATAACTGTATATCCATACAGCCATGTAAATCAAGCACTGCTCTGCCTGTTTTTTTCAGGCGACGCCGGTGATGAGCACTGCCTACCAAATCCTACTCAGTGAGACTCAAACGCGGCACCAAGACACGCAAGCTTACGGAGGAGATGGGGAATATTCAGGCACAAAAAAACCGGCTGCAAAGGCCGGTTTGTCTGGTTTCAGGTTAACTCGGTGGAATCCGGATTAACGAATGTGGTGCCCCGAGCCGGAATCGAACCGGCATGACCGCAAGGTCGTCAGATTTTAAGTCTGATGTGTCTACCAATTTCACCATCGGGGCGCTTTGATGGCTGTAGCTGCTCGCCTAATAACTCAACAGATAAACGGCGAGGTGCAGGAATATATACAGCAGACACTGCGCACGCAAGCCCGCCAGGCAAGCAACCGGTTTACTGAAAGGTCAAAAAAAATCCCCGCAGATCAACGATTTGCGGGGATTTTTAGACGCTATATTACTAGCTATGAGCATGAGCAATATGCGAGTGCTTTGAATCAATGAAGCCGATTATCACTAATTTCTTTTGAGATAATCTGGAGGCGCGACCCGGAGTCGAACCGGGCTAACTGGATTTGCAATCCAGGGCATAACCGCTTTGCTATCGCGCCGTAAAACAAACAGGCCGTATTAGCGGCCTGTTTTAATTTGGAGCGGGAAACGAGACTCGAACTCGCGACCCCGACCTTGGCAAGGTCGTGCTCTACCAACTGAGCTATTCCCGCGTTTTGGTGATCGATTTAAAACAAGTCGTCAACCCCTTGATTCAAAAAAGTTTTATTTCTTTTCCGTGGTCACGCTGAGGTGCGGCCAGGCGGCACGCAAGTACTGCGTCATGGACCACAAGGTCAAGGCGGCAGAAACGAACAACAGGCCGTAACCGAGGCCGATCCAGAAGGAAAACTGCGGCGAATGCGCCAGAAGGATCACCAGTGCCAGCATTTGTGCAGCGGTTTTCCATTTGCCCACGTTGGACACCGCAACCTGCGCACGCGCCCCCAGCTCCGCCATCCACTCACGCAGGGCCGAGACGACGATCTCACGGCTGATGATCACAGCCGCCGGCAAGGTCAGCCACAGGCTGGCGTGCTCATCCACCAAGAGCACCAAGGCCACGGCAACAATCAGTTTGTCCGCCACCGGATCGAGGAAGGCACCAAAGGGTGTGCTTTGCTGCAGCCGTCTAGCCAGGTAGCCGTCGAGCCAATCGGTAGCCGCAGCAAAGGCGAATACCGCGCTGGCGGCCAGATGGCTCCAGGAAAACGGCAGATAAAACAGCAGGACGAAGACCGGAATCAGCAGGACACGCAGTACGGTAAGCAGGTTGGGGATGTTCATCGACACGTCGGGTCCGCAAATTGAAGGGGCATTCTACTCGCTGTGCAGGGTTGCATAAATCAACTCGGCAAGCTTTTTACTGATGCCGGGCGCCTTGGCAATTTCGTCGCTGCTGGCACGAATCAACTCGTGCAGCCCGCCAAAGTGCTTGAGCAACTCGCGCCGGCGCTTCGGGCCGACACCGGCTACATCTTCCAGGCTGGAGGTACGCCGCGCCTTGCCGCGCCGTGCACGGTGGCCGGTAATGGCAAAGCGGTGGGCCTCATCACGCACCTGTTGGATCAGGTGCAGGGCCGGCGAGTCACCCGGCAAGGTAAATTCATGGGCGGCATCATTCAGGTACAGGGTTTCCAAACCTGGCTTGCGCGTCACGCCCTTGGCCACGCCGAGCAGGATCAGCTGCGGCACAGCCAGTTCCTGCATCACCTCCTGGGCCATCTTCAGCTGCCCCTTGCCGCCATCCACCAGCAGGATATCCGGCAACTTACCCTCACCCTCCTTCGCCCGGCTAAAGCGCCGAGTCAGGGCCTGGTGCATGGCCGCATAGTCATCGCCAGGCGTAACGCCTTCGATGTTATAGCGGCGGTAATCGGACTTCAGTGGGCCTTCAGGGCCGAACACCACGCAAGAGGCCACCGTGGCTTCGCCGCTGGAGTGGCTGATATCAAAGCACTCCAGGCGTTGCGGCAACTCATCCAGCTGCAATGCCTTGGCCAAGGCCTCAAAGCGCGCAGCCAGATGCTGGCGGTTGGCCAAGCGGGAGATCAGCGCCTGCTCGGCATTGGTTACGGCCATTTGCTGCCAGCGGGCCCGCGTACCGCGTACCCGATGAACAATACCCAACTCGATCTGCCGCGACTCGCTAATGGCACTGATCAGCAAGGGGAAGTCATCGTGCACGCAGTTGACGATGACCTCACGCGGCAGATCGCGTTCCTGGCTGCCGAGGTAATACTGGGCAAGAAATGCCGAGAGCACCTCGCTGCCCTCCTCCTCGATGGCCACCTGAGGGAAGAAGTTCTTGCTCCCTAGCACGCGCCCGCCGCGCACGCTGATCAGGTACACGCAGGCGCCACCTGGATTGACGATGGCGGCCACCACATCGACGTCACCGCTGCCGCCTTCCATGCTCTGCTGGTCCTGCACACGCCGTAGCAGGGCCATCTGGTCGCGCAATTCGGCGGCACGTTCAAATTCAAGCGCCTGCGCCGCCGCCTCCATGACGCCCGACAGCTCGTCCGCCAGGGCATTGCTGCGCCCCTCCAGAAACATCACCGAACGGCGCACATCCTCGGCATATTCGGCAGGCTCTACCAGGCCGACACAGGGGCCTTTGCAACGTTTGATCTGGTACTGCAGGCATGGCCGGGTGCGGTTATTGAAGTAACTGTCTTCGCACTGACGGACCATAAAGGTTTTCTGCAGCAGGTTGAGGCTTTCACGAATGGCACCGGCACTCGGATAAGGGCCGAAGTAACGGCCTTTGGCCTTCTTACCGCCGCGATGCAGGCTCAGACGCGGGAAATCGCCCTCAGAAAGCAGCACATAAGGATAGGACTTATCGTCGCGCAGCAGAATGTTGTAAGGCGGACGCGAGGCCTTGATCAGCGTCTGCTCCAGCAACAGCGCTTCGGTCTCGTTGGCGGTGACGGTGGTTTCGATCCGGGCAATCTTTGCGACCAGGGCGGCAGTTTTCGGTGCCAGACCGGTTTTACGAAAATAACTGGAGAGACGCTTTTTAAGGTTCTTGGCCTTGCCCACATACAACAGCCGAGCCTCGGCATCGAACATCCGATACACGCCGGGGTGACTGCTACAAACCGCCAGAAACGCCGCTACGTCGAGGACTGGAACGGGCTCAGTGAGTGGCATCTACCATGCCGTGGCGCACAGCCAGCAAGGCCAGCTCGACATCGCTGGTGATCGAGAGTTTTTCAAAGATCCGGTAGCGGTAGGTGTTCACGGTCTTCGGCGACAGGCACAACTTATCGGAAATGCTCTGCACCTTCTGGCAGCCAGCGATCATCAGGGCAATCTGCACTTCGCGCTCGGAGAGCAGATCAAACGGCGAGCCGTTGGTCTGTGGCTGGAAGGATTTCAGCGCTAACTGCTGGGCAATCTGCGGGCTGATATAGCGCTGACCGGCAAACACCATGCGAATCGCCTGGACCATCTCTTCCAGCGCCGCGCCCTTGGTCAGGTAGCCGGCAGCACCGGCCTGCAACAGCCAGGTCGGGAACGGATCGTCCTCACAGGCCGTCACCGCCAGCACCTTCATATCCTGATGGCTGCGCAGCAACTTGCGCGTGGCCTCAAGGCCGCCGATGCCGGGCATTTTCACGTCCATCAGAACCACATCCGGCTTCAGCTCGCGGGCCTTCTTCAGCGCCTCTTCGCCCGAATCGGCCTGGCCGACAACCTGCAAGCCACTGATATCGGCCAGCATCCGTGTGATTCCGGTACGTACCAGATCGTGGTCATCGACCACCAATACCCTAATCAAGCGACACCTCACAGCACAGCGTAAGCCACCACCCGCGTCGGGCTGGTTTATTGCCGCACACATTAACAAATGCCATTTGCCAGACCTAGCGCTGCATGACCTCGCAGGCTGAAAAACCAGCGGGATTCGAGCCCAGCACAGCCTGTGCGGCTTGTCACGCGAGCGTTAGCGCGCGCCAGAAACGACAAACCCCCAAGCTCGTAAGAGCTTGGGGGTTTGTTCTATATGGTGGAAGGCCAGGGATTCGAACCCTGGGAACGCTACTAACGTTCGACGGTTTTCAAGACCGTTGCATTCAA
>RCMZ01000442.1_pt1 | contig 22395 bp, 15 predicted proteins | sample 2041141 | NCBI WGS metagenome assembly RCMZ01 (sample SAMN09708263, study PRJNA481090) | Wastewater metagenome, whole genome shotgun sequencing project. | biome: sewage; isolation source: Davis station wastewater (DW) | place: Antarctica: Davis Station | collected 2010-03-01
GGCCGGCGCCCTTGGCCTGGTACATCGCCATATCGCCATGCTTTAGCAACTCTTCCACCGAGCCCCGTGCATCGGCATACAGCGCTATGCCAATGCTGCACGCGCTGTGGTGCGCATGGCCATCGAGCTGGTAACTCTGGCTGAGGGACTGCAGCACCGTGCGCGCCACGGTCTCTGCCTGGGCCGCCGCTTCGGGCGGGTGCGTGCTCAGCCCTTCCAGCAGCACCACAAACTCGTCCCCGCCCAGGCGCGCCACGGTGTCGCCCATGCGAATGCAGCGCTCCAGACGAGAGGCCACCTGGCGCAAAAGCTGATCGCCCAGCTCGTGGCCCTGGGTGTCGTTGAGGTCCTTGAAATTGTCCAGGTCCACAAACAACAATGCCCCGCCACTGCCGGAACGCGCAGCGGCAGCCAGGCTGTGCTTGAGGCGGTCGGTCATGAGGCGGCGATTGGGCAACCCCGTGAGCGGGTCGTAAAACGCCAGCAAACGGATCTCCTCTTCGGCCGCCTTTCGGCTGGAGATATCGGTCTGTGTGCCCACGTAATGGGTGATGTCGCCCCCGGGCGAATGCACGGTGGTGATGGTGATCCAGGCCGGATACTCCGAACCATCCTTGCGCCGATTCCACACCTCACCCTGCCACATGCCGGTGGCGCGCAAAACGCTTTTCATGCTGGCGTAAAACACGGCGTCTTGCCGACCAGAGTGCAACAAGCGGGGGGTTTGCCCCACAAGCTCCTCCACTGCGTACCCTGTGAGGCGCGCATAGGCCTGGTTGGCATTGAGGATGCGCTGGTCGGGGCCGGTGACGATCATCCCCTCAAACGACTCAAACACCGTGGCCGCGATCTGAAGCGACTCCTCGGCCTTGCGGCGCTCGGTAATGTCCGTGGAAATGCCGCACAGCGCATGGATGCTGCCATCGGCCAGGCGCAAAGGAATCTTGATAGACAAAAAAGCCCGCGTCTCGCCGCTGGTCTGGAGGGTGTTCACCTCCTCTGATTCGAGCGCTTCGCCGTCCTCCAGAACGCGGCGGTCGGTGGCGCGCAATTGCCTGACCGTGGCCGCATCAAAAATGACCGAATCGTCGCGGCCCACAACCTCGTGCGCCGACTTTCCAAAATAACGGAGCATGTGGTGGTTGGCGTACTGATAGCGGTGGTCCTTGCCCTTGATGTAGATGAGCGCCCCCACGTTGTCCAAAATGGTGGCGAGCTTCTGTTCGCTGTCTTTAAGGTGGCGCGTGCGCGCCTTGACCTCTCGACGCAAAAAAACGGCCGCCAGCGCTGCCAACACACTGAAAACCATCAACCCGGCCAGGCTCCACCAGATCAGTGGCGAGATTCGGCCGCCCGGGTCGTGCGCCCCCCATTGCCCCAACACCTGACCATATGCAGGGTCGGCCCCGCTGCGCCAGTCCTGCACCGACCGATCAATGGCCGCAAGCACATCGGTATTGCGCCCTGCCCCTGATGCAAAAAACAACGCAGCCGGCTGGAACACGATGTTGGAATCCACCACCCCATAACGGGCCGAATGAAAATTTCCGAACAGGTGGTTGGAGATGACCGCGTCGGCCTCGCCCTTTTGCACCAACACAAAGGCGTCCATGAGGCTCGGAGCATCCACCAGCGTGACCTGGATGCCAAAACTGTCCATCATGCTGAGAAACGTGGCGCGTTGCACCGACCCCTTGAGCACCGCAACCCGCTTGCCCTGCAAGTCCAGCAGCGAATGAATCTCGCTGCCTGGCATGCGATAGATCTGCGACCAGCTGTGCAGCACGGGCAGGCTATGAAAATCATAAAGCGCTTCGCGCTCTGGAGAGCGGGCCACGTCGGGCATCAAATCCAGTTGCCCGGCACGCAGCGCATCCAGACAGTCCTGCCAATCGCAGGGCACGAATTTCAGCGCCCACTGCTCACGCGCAGCCACCAGTTGCAGCAGGTCCACAAAGATGCCTGACGCCTTGTGATCGGCATCCACAAACACCTTGGGCTCGTTAGAGTAGACCCCCACCCGCAACTCGCGGGGCGCGGCAGGCGCGCTGGCGCAGGCCCATAGCAAGGGCAGGACTGCGACCCATCGCAGCCAGCCGACACACCGGCGCCTGAACCAGAAAACACCTGGACCCACGGCCTTACTCCCCACACAGCGGAAAACCCATATTAACGATAGGTTGCAATAATCTCCAAAGACAATCGCAGCCGCCAGGGGTTGGAGTAGCATGTGCCAATCCCACGCTTCGCCCAGGAGACAGCGATGCCCCATGAACGCCGCCACTTCGTTCGCGTCAGTTTTGATGCGCCGGCCCTGCTGACCACCGCCACCGAGGCATTCAGCGTGCATGTGCTGGACCTCTCCCTCAAGGGGGCGCTCATCGTGGCGCCCGCCCAAGCAGACCTGGAACCGGGCATGCAGTGCCAGATCACCATTCCCCTGGCTGAAACCGGCAACCACATCGCCATGTCAACCGAAGTAGCGCATGTGCAAGGCCTTCACACCGGCCTGCTGTGTCGCAACATCGACCTCGACAGCGTCACCCATTTGCGCAGACTGATCGAACTGCAACTCGGTGACCCCGCACTGCTGGAGCGCGACCTGGGCGAGCTGACATCCGCCACGTCAGCCCACTAGCTCCATAGCCCAATTTCTCAATAGCGTCCCCAACCAAAAGGGCTGCCCATGGCAGCCCTTTTTTCAGCGCTTGCGCCTACCGGCTACCGCGCCTCTTGCGCCTCCTGCTCCTGCAGCGCACGCCACATCACCTTGCCGCTGCCACTCTTGGGCAGTGCGCTCACAAACTGCACAATGCGCGGCACCTTGTACACCGCCATGTTCTCTCGGCACCAGTCCATGATTTGCTGCTCGGTCGTGTCTTTGTGGCTGGCACGCAGCACCACCACGGCCTTGACCGACTCGCCGCGATAGCTGTCCTTGGTAGAGATGATGCAGGCCTCTTGAATGGCGGGGTGGCGAAACATGAGCGCCTCGACCTCCGCAGGCCACACCTTGAAACCGCTGGCGTTGATCATGCGCTTCAAGCGGTCCGTCAAGAAGAAGTAACCATCCTCGTCCATGCGCCCCAGGTCGCCCGACCGGAAAAACCGCTTGCCCTCGAAATCAATGAACGCAGCAGCCGTGGCATCAGGCCGCTTCCAGTAGCCGTCAAACACCTCGGGCCCATGGATGATGATCTCGCCCTGCTCGCCCACGGGCATTTCCTGCAGCGTTTCAGGGTCGACCACGCGGGCATCGGTGCTCATGAATGGAATGCCCAGGCACTGCTGCTTGGGGTTGTCTGGCGGGTTGGAATGCGACGGCGCCGCCGTCTCCGTCAGGCCATAGCCTTCGGAATAACGCAGGCCATACTGATCGAGCAGCCGCTGCGCCACGGCCTGGGGCATGGCAGCACCGCCACCGCCGATGTAGGCCAGGCTGGACAAGTCATAGCTTGCGAAGTTGGGGCTGCCCAGCAAGTCGATGACCATGGTGGGGATGTTGGTCCACGTGGTGACCTGATAGCGCGAGATCAGGCGGCCCGCCAGGTCGCGGTCCCATCGGGGCATGATCACCAGCGTGGCGCCGCTGTAGATGGCCGTGTGCATCACGCTCACCATCCCGGTGATGTGGAACATGGGCACCACCGCCAGCGTCACGTTGTCGGCCGACCCATTGCCCCACAGGAAACCGGAAACCGCGTTGTGCATGATGCTTTTGTGCAGGTGCATACAGCCCTTGGGCAGGCCCGTGGTGCCGCTGGTGTATGGCAACAAGGCCAGATCATCAGGCCCTACCACCAGCGCAGGCGGCATGTCAGAGCAGGCAACCGCGTCCGTCCATGCGTAGGTGCGGCCACCCTCCAGCGCTGGCAGCGGGTGCCGGGTGCCCAGCCACTCCATCCAGGCTTCGGGTGGCGCATCGGCACCCGTCACGGTGGGGTCAAAAGCGTCGGTGAACTGGGTCACCACCAGATGGGCAAGTCGCTCGCTCAACGGCAACGCATTGCTGGCCTTGGCCATCTCTGGCGCCAGGTCTGCCGTAGTGAAGGCCACCTTGGTGTCCGGGTCGATGATGTAGTGTTTAAGCTCCTCGGCCCGGTTCATGGGGTTCACCGGCACCACCACCGCATTGGCGCGCAGGATGGCAAAGTGCGCCATCACCAGTTGCGGGCAGTTCTGCATGCACAGCACCACGCGGTCACCGCGCTTCACCCCCAGCTGCACCAACCGTGCGGCCAAGCGCTCCGCCCCCTCCGCCAGCTGCTGGTAACTCACCGAGCGGCCAAAAAACACCAACGCGGCTTTGTCCGGGTATCGGCGCGCGTTGGTGGCCAGGTTGTCCCACAGCGACGTGGCGGGCAAGGTAATGGAATGCGGCAGCCGACGGGGCCAGAACTTGTAATGAGGGCGCATGAGTGGTGATTCCTTTGCCCACAAGCCTAGAGCCCACCCGACGCGCCTGCATTGGGGATCCCACTGATGTCGGGTCGCGCAGGTGACGCGAGCGCGACGGGCGGCCCATGGGGTGCAGCGGTTGCGCAGCAGCAAGGCAGAACGCATTTCTCTCTGGCACCACGCCGTGCCCCTCTAGAATGATCCGCAGGGGGAGCACGCATGACACCAGAGGCCAAAGCCAGAGTAACGATAGACGCACTGCTGGTGTCAGCGGGCTGGCACGTCTGCAACGTGGCCCAGGCCAATATCCATGCGGCAGTGGGCGTGGCCATTCGCGAGTTTCCGCTGAACAGCGGCTATGGGTTTGCCGACTACATGCTCTACGTCAACGGCAAGGCCTGCGGCGTCATTGAAGCCAAGAAACAAGGCGCCACACTCACCGGCGTAGAGCTGCAGAGCAGCCGCTACGCCAAGGGTCTGCCCACCACCCTGCCCGCCTGGAGCCGCCCCCTGCCCTTTGTGTGGGAAAGCACCGGGGTTGAAACCCACTTCACCAACGGGCTCGACCCCGAGCCCCGCGCCCGCAGTGTATTCGCCTTCTTCCGCCCCGAGCTGCTGGTGCAGTGGCTGGCCTACCTGCCAGCCAACGCAGCGCCCAACACCGCACATGAGGCCAGCGGCACATTCCTCGCCCGCATGCAACACATGCCCCAGCTCGTCACCGAATGGGGCAGCGGCGGCGCGCACTTTTCGCTGTGGCCTGCACAAATCAGCGCCATCACCAATCTAGAAAAAAGCCTCGCCGCCAACAAGCCCAAGGCACTCATCCAGATGGCCACCGGCAGCGGTAAAACCTTTACCAGCATCGGCTTCATCTACCGCCTCATCAAGTTTGGCGGCGCGCGCCGCGTGCTGTTTCTGGTAGACCGGGGCAACCTGGCCCGCCAGACCAAAAAAGAGTTTGACGCCTACGCATCGCCCTACAACAACTACAAGTTTGGCGAGGAATACATCGTCCAGCACCTGCAGGGCGGCCACATCGACACCAGCGCCCGCGTGGTCATCTGCACCATCCAGCGCATGTTCAGCATGCTCAAGGGGCGCGAGCTGGCCGAAGAGGCCGACGAAGAAAGCACCGAACGCATTGAAAGCCTCTTCAAAGACCCCGAGCCCATTGGCTACAACCCGGCCATCCCCATCGAGAGCTTTGACATCGTGGTGACCGATGAAGCCCACCGCAGCATCTACAACCTGTGGCGGCAGGTGCTCGAATACTTTGACGCCTACCTCATCGGCCTGACCGCCACGCCCAACAAACAGACCTTTGGCTTCTTCAACCAGAACCTGGTCATGGAATACGGCCACGCGCAGGCCGTGGCCGATGGCGTGAACGTGAACTACGACGTCTACCGTATCAAGACCGAGGTGACTGAGGCCGGCGCCAAAGTAGACAAAGGCTTCTGGCTGGAAACGCAAGACAAAGCCACCCGCCGCAAAACCGCCTGGCAACTGGACGACGACTTTGAATACCAGCCCGAAGAGCTGGACCGCGCCGTGCAAACGCCGGACCAGATTCGCACCGTGGTGCGCACCCTGCGCGACCGCTGGCAGGCCGACATGTTCCCCGCCCGCACCGAGCTGCCCAAGACCCTCATCTTTGCCAAGGACGACAACCACGCTGAAAAGATTGTGGAGATACTGCGCGAAGAGTTTGGCCGGGGCAACGAGTTCGCGCAAAAGATCACCTACCGCAGTGCCCAGGGCGGCGGCACCAGCCCCGAGCAACTCATCAAAGACTTCCGCACCGGCTACTACCCCCGCGTGGCGGTCACCGTGGACATGATCGCCACCGGCACCGACATCAAGCCCGTGGAAATCGTCGTCTTCATGCGCTCGGTGAAAAGCCGCAGCTTCTTCGAGCAGATGAAAGGCCGTGGCGTGCGGGTGTGCAAAGACGACGACCTGCGCAGCGTGAACCCCGGCGAGCACATCAAGAAGGATCACTTCGTCATCGTCGACTGCGTGGGCGTGTGCGAGCGCGACAAAACCGACAGCCGCCCCATGGACGTCAAAAAGAGTGAGTCATTCGACAAGCTGCTACAAGCGGTGAGCTTCGGCAGCGTTCAAGACGAGGTGCTGAGCAGCATTGCCGCTAGGTTGGCCCGGCTGGACAAAGATGCCAGCGACGCCGACCGCGCTAAGGTGGTGGAGTTGAGTGGCGGCAAAACCCTGCGCGACCTGGCGCGCGGCATTGTGGAGGCGCTGAACATCGACGCCACCCAAGACATGCCGCCCGCCGAGGCGGATCAACGGCTTCGAGACGCAACCAAGCCCTTTGCCGCACCCGCCTTGCGCGAGCAGCTATTAAAAATGAAGCAAAAGGCAGACTTGGTGATCGACGTGGTCACCCAAGACAGCCTGCTGCACGCCGGCTTTAGCGAAGGCAGCGATCGCGCCACGGCATTGGTGCAAAGCTTTGAGCAGTTCATCACCCAGCACAAAGACGAAATCACCGCCCTGCAAATTTTGTACAGCAGGCCCACGCGCGCCCCGCTCAAGTTTGAAGACGTAAAAGCCTTGGCCGATGCCCTGCACGCCCCGCCTGTGAACATTGACGAGGGCGCCCTGTGGCAGGCCTACGCCACCCTGCGTAAGGGCGCAGTGAAAGGCGCCACACAGCGCCGCCTGCTGACGGACTTGGTCAGCCTGGTGCGCTTTGCCATGCAGCAGACCAACGAACTGGTGCCCTACCCCGAGCGCGTGCAGGCCAACTTCAAAGCCTGGCTGGCCCAGCACCAATCCGCAACCCCCACCGTTCGCCCTGAGCCTGTCGAAGGGCTTAGCACCACCAGCACCGTTCAGGCTGAGCCTGCCGAAGCCCCTTTCACCCAAGAACAAATCCACTGGCTAGAAATGATCCGCGACCACATCGCCGCCAACCTCGGCATTGAAATAGACGACTTTGAATACGCCCCCTTTAACGCTCAAGGCGGCCTGGGCAAGGTGCACCAGCTCTTTGGCGCGGAACTGCCCAAGGTGATTGAGGAGCTGAATCGGGAGTTGGCGGCGTGAGGGTCGCATCGCCCCCGATCTGGGAGGCTCGGAGTCTGCGCGAAGTCGTTACGAAGCTGGTCGATGGCTCACACAATCCGCCGCCGAAGCAAGACACCGGTATGCCGATGCTCAGTGCACGCAACATTGATCGTGGGCAAGTTCTTTTCGACGACTACCGACTCATCAGCGAAAACGCGTTCGCATCTGAAAACGCTCGCACGCGCATTGCGCCGGGCGATGTTCTGTTGACGATTGTTGGCACTATCGGTCGCACTGCGGTTGTGCCTGAAGGTTCACCGCCCTTTTCGCTTCAACGCAGTGTCGCTGTGCTCACGCCTTCTGCGAACTTGTTGCCAAAATTCCTTTGCTATCAGCTTGAGTCGCCCGCAATCCAAAAGCACTTCGAAGCCAATGCGCGCGGCACCGCCCAAAAAGGGGTGTATCTCAAAACGCTTGGACAGACGCCAATTGTTCTGCCGCCTGTAGACGTGCAGCGCGAAATCGTCTTCGAACTCGAAAAACAGTTCTCCCGCCTCGACGAAGCCGTCGTCAACCTCCAGCGCGTCAAAGCCAACCTCAAACGCTACAAAGCCTCTGTCCTCAAAGCCGCCGTCGAGGGTCGCCTCGTAGAAACCGAAGCCACCCTCGCCCTCCGCGAAGGCCGCACCTACGAGTCCGGCGAACTGCTTTTGCAGCGGATTCTTGAGGAGCGGCGGGCGAAGTGGGCCGGGCGAGGGAAGTTCAGCGAACCCGAGGCACCAGCGAGTACCCACCCCACCTCGATTCCAGATGGATGGTGTGGATCAACTGTTCCTCAGATTGCGACTATCGCAAGCGGAAACACGCCAGCAGGAATACTTGATTTGGTTAAACCCGATGGTGATCTCCCTTGGTTCAAGGTGGGAGATATGAACCATGAAGAAAATCAGCATTCAATGCTGCACTCTGATGCATGGCTGACACATCAGCAAGTGGAGGAATTAGGTCTTAGGACTTTCCCGCCCCAAACGGTAATTTTCCCTAAGCGAGGCGGCGCGATTGCCACAAACAAAAAGCGACTGCTCTGTTCGCCCGGTGCTTGCGATTTAAACGTGATGGGCATCACTCCATTCGATGAAGTTGCACCCTACTTTTTTCTTTGGTTCGAAAGTGTGGATTTGGGAAAGCTGTCAGATGGCTCCAATATTCCGCAAATCAACAACAAAGATATTGTTCCGTTGATCGTTCCACTTCCGCCACTTGCAGAGCAAGCCCGAATCGTCGCCGAAGTCGACCGCCACCTGTCCATCATCCGCGAAGTCGAAGGCGAGGTGGACGCCAACCTCCTGCGGGCACAGGCGCTGCGGCAGACGACGCTGGCCCAAGCGTTTTCTAATGATTGACGGATTTTTGGCAATCAGCACCGTAAACCCTTCATTTAGCAGGTGTTCCAAGTGCGAATCCCAATGCAATGCCACCGCCAAGTGTTAAGCTATGCCTAAACAAATTTATACCTTAACCGAAATCAAAGTGAGCGACTTTGAGGCAGGTGTGGTGTCTGCGCCAGGGCGATTCAAGGTGGTTTCACCTTGCACGAACGCGAAGCGCCGAGAGTCGGCCAAGGTGTTTGAGGCTGTTAAAGCCATGCGAGGGAATGATCAGCGGCAGGCATTGCTGGGTTTGAAAATGCTGCTGAAGCTGGCCCAGTTAGGCAAGCCGTTTAACCAGCTAGCCGATAAGAAGACGGTGCATGAAGCTTTTGATCCTTTTTACTGTGACGTGACGAAGAAGGATGAAACGGTGTGGCGGTATCGGCATGGTGACATTCGGATTCTGTTTTATTACGCGGCCGACAAGGTGGTCTTGCTGGCGCACACATTGCCCAAACGTACTGACAAGCTATCAGCAAAAGACATCAATCAGGCCAAGCAAGCTGTGATTGAATTTTTGACGGCGTCCCGAACTGCTGCGGGTCTGCAGTGGATTGAATGAAGTGAGATGACAATGGAACACAAACCTCTTTTTGGCGATTTGATTGCTGCCCACGAAGGGCTGGCAGAAGAGCTCAAAGCCGTAGATGTGGCTGCTGATTTGACGCTGTTGCTCCATCACGCAGGCAAGACTCGTGCGGATCTGGCCCGTGCTTTGGGTTGGAGTCGTGCTCGCGTTACGCAAGTGCTTTCCGGAAATGAAAATCTTACGGTTCAGACCATAGCTTCAGTGACTAAGGCCTTGGGCTATACGTTTGATGCAGTGTTTCGCAAAACAGCTGCCCCAGCAGCCGTTCAGCCATGGGATGCGCAAGCTACTTTGGCACTAGACATGGTGGATGCGCCCGACCTGCAAAGTTGGATGAGTCGCAAAACTATGCAGCCTATGGCCGGTCGGTTTGATGGCGCCTCAGAGTTTGTGCATTTCGATTGGCAGTTTGAAGCATCCAATAACGACGCGATGTTCCAGGAGGTTGCCTGTGCAGCTTAGTCCTTTGCAGTTGCTGGAGTACACGTTTGATGGAGTGTCCGTGGCGCCTGTTGATGGGTACAAGGCGGACCCTGCGTTTGCACCAGGCTTGGTGTTTTTCCCCGGCAAGCTATCCATGTCGGCAGATACCGGCTTGGCATTGTTGGATGAAAAGGAAAAATACTCTGATTTCGGGGTGAAGTTGACTTTGCGTGTTGGCCCTAAAGAGGATGCTCAAGCGCCATACAACATTCAAGTTTCCGTCCGTGGCGTTGTTCGTATGCACCTAACCCAAGTAGACGGGCAAGCCGAAGAGCGCCGAGTTCGTGCTTTGGTCAACGGTGCCTCGCTGTTGTACGGGGCTGTGCGCGAGATAGTGAGCACAATTACAAGCCGGTCGGCCCATGGGCCGTTCTTGTTGCCATCTCTGAATTTCCAAGACTTGGCTAAGCACCAATCTGGGAAAGTTGAGCCTGCAGCTTTACCGGCATCGTCTTCACAAAGGCGTAGAAGCAAAGCCAGCGCCAAAGGCGTAGGTCAACATTGACCCCTTTCTCCCTCCGCATCTTCGTAGCCGACGGCGACCCCGACGGCCTGCGCATCGTCGAAAAATCCAACTGGATCGGCAAGGCGCTGGTGTTCCCGCGTGCGCTGCTGCCGCAAGTCAAAACCCGGCCCGAACTGGCGCAGACCGGGGTGTACCTGCTGCTGGGGCCGCGGCCGGACGGTGAGGGCGACATGCTCTACGTAGGCGAGGGCGACCCCATCCTTCCACGTCTGCAAGATCATCAGGCCAAGAAAGATTTCTGGACCCGCGCCATTGGCTTCACCACCACCACGGCCGGGCAGCTCAATAAGGCGCATGTGCAGTTTCTGGAGTCGCGCCTCGTCGCCCTGGCACGCGCCGCCAAGCGCCTGCCGCTGGACAACGCCAACCAGCCCGCTGAGCCCAGCTTGAGCGAGGCCGACCGGGCCGATATGGAAGTCTTTTTGGCCCACATGCTGGGCATGCTGCCAGTGCTGGGCGTGCACGCGTTTGAGCAGGCGCCCAAGGCGCCCGCCGCCAAGGCGGGCCCGGCGCTCACCTGCAAGGGCAAGGGCGTGCAGGCCATGGGCTACGAGGCCAGCCAGGGCTTTGTGGTGCGGGCGGGTTCGCAAGCGGTGGCAGACACCGTGCCCAGCATGGCGCTGCATGTGCGCGGCATGTATGACCTGCGGCAGGAGCTGATTGGCAATGGCGTGCTGGGCCTGCAGGGCGGGCTCTACCAGTTCACGCAGGACTACAGCTTTAGCTCCCCCAGCACGGCCGCCGCCGTGGTGCTGGGCCGCAGCGCCAATGGGCGCATTGAATGGAAGGCAGCGGATGGGCGCACGCTGAAAGAGCTGCAAGAGGCCGAAGCGGCGCAGTAATCAATGCACTACAAATTTGATAGCTGCTTGTGCTTGATAGACGGTCGGCAGATGCCATTTTTACCCCAACTCCTACCCTTGCAACTCTATCCGCCGCGCTTCACTCACTCGATTTAAAAACCCATTTTGGGTATTAAAATGCCCAAAATGGGTACGCAACCAACATACACCGCAGAAACACACCGCACCAGCCTGGCGGGTGCCCTGTTTTCTGGCACGCAGCAGCGCGTGCTGGGCCTGCTGTTTGGGCAGCCGGATCGCAGCTTTTACGCCACCGAGCTGATCAACCTGGCGGGCGTGGGCTCGGGGGCGGTGCAGCGGGAGTTGGCGCGCCTAGCCCAAAGTGGCTTGGTCACAGTCAAGCCCGTGGGTAACCAGAAGCACTACCAGGCCAACCCGGGTTCGCCGATCTACGAAGAGCTGTGCAGCATGGTGCGCAAGACGGTGGGCATGGCCGAGCCCTTGCGCACTGCGCTGGCACCGCTGGCGGCACAGATCAAGGTGGCTTTTGTGTATGGCTCCATCGCCAAGCAGCAAGACACGGCACGCAGCGATATTGACCTGATGCTGGTGAGCGACACCCTGACGTATGGCGACACCATTCTGGCGCTGCAAGACGTAAGCGCGCAGCTGGGGCGCGAGGTCAACCCTAGTATCTTTACGCCGCAAGACTTTGCCAGGCGGCTGCAGGAAGGCGGCTCTTTTGTGTCGCGCGTTATGGCGCAACCCAAGGTCTGGCTGATAGGAGGCCCCGATGACCTCGCCCTTTGACAACCTGGCCGGACCGGGCAAGGCCCTGCGCGCAGAGCCGCCTGATGCCAATGAATTTGCAGGCCTGCAACGCATGGGGCTGGCCCGCCTGCAAGACGCCCAAAAGCCCGACCTGGCCCTCGAAAGCCAGTTTGACCTGGCCTACAACGCGGCGCACGCGCTGTGCCTTGCAGCCCTGCGCTGGCATGGCTACCGCTCGGGCAACCGGTTCATTGTTTTTCAACTGCTGCCCCACACGTTGGGCCTGGGCCCTGAGGTGTGGCGCGTGCTGTCGAAGTGCCATGACGCCCGCAACCTGGGCGAGTACGAAGGCATGCTCGAAGTCGATACCCGGCTCGTCACCGACCTGATCACGGCCTGCAAACAGGTGGCAGACAAACTTGGCGCCTTGCCACCCATCACACCCGCATGAACACCACCACCCACTCCCTCGTCCAGAAGCTCTGGAACTATTGCAACGTGCTGCGCGACGACGGCATGAGCTATGGCGACTATGTGGAGCAGCTCACTTACCTGCTGTTTTTGAAGATGGCGGACGAGCGCTCGCAACCGCCGTACAACCAGCCCAGCATCGTGCCAGCCGCCTACGCCTGGCCCACGCTGCTGGCCAAGGACGGCGACGAGCTGTTTGACCACTACCGCCATGCGCTGGAAAGGCTGGGGCAAGAAAAAGGCACGCTGGGCCTGATTTTTGGCAAGGCACAAAACAAGTTTCAAGACCCCGCCAAGCTGCGTCGCGTGATTGTGGATTTGATTGGCGCCGAGACATGGACGATTTTGGGTGCCGACGTGAAGGGTGACGCGTATGAGGGCTTGCTGGAGAAGAACGCACAAGACACCAAAAGCGGCGCGGGCCAGTACTTCACGCCGCGCGCACTCATCCAGGCCATGGTCGACTGCATTGCGCCGCTGCCCGCCGAGCGCATTTGCGACCCGGCTTGTGGCACGGGCGGCTTTCTGTTTACCGCGCACAACTACATCACTGCCCACAACAAAAGCCTGACGCGCGAGCAACTCAAGCACCTGAAGGAAAAAGCCTTTACTGGCTATGAGCTGGTGCAGGCCACGGCCCGCGTTTGTGCCATGAACATGATGCTGCACGGCATTGGCTCTGAAAAATCGGTGCCTGTGGTGGTGGGCGACGCGCTGGCGGCCGACCCGGGCGAGCGTTTTGAGGTGGTGCTGGCCAACCCGCCGTTTGGCAAGAAGAGCAGCACCGTCATCGTGGGTGAAGACGGCCGCACCAGCACCGAAAAAGACACCATCGAGCGCGACGACTTCTGGGCCACCACCAGCAACAAGCAGCTCAACTTTGTGCAGCACATCAAGACGCTGCTCACCACCCACGGCCGCGCGGCCGTGGTGCTGCCCGACAACGTGCTATTTGAAGGCGGAGCGGGCGAAACCATTCGCAAAAAACTGCTGCACGAGTGCAATGTGCACACGCTGCTGCGCTTGCCCACCGGCCTGTTCTACGCCCAGGGGGTTAAGGCCAATGTGCTTTTCTTTGAAAAGAAAGGCGCCAGCGAAACGCCGTGGACCAAGCAGCTGTGGATTTACGACCTGCGCACCAACAAGCACTTCACGCTCAAGACCAACCCGCTCACCCGCGCGGACCTGGACGAGTTTGTGGCGCTGTACCAGGCGGGCAACCGCCAGCAACGCCAAGCCACCTGGTCGCCAGAAGCACCTAACGGCCGCTGGCGCGCCTACAGCTATGACGAGCTGGTGGCGCGGGACAAAACCAGCCTGGACATCTTTTGGCTCAAGGACGAATCACTGGCCGACAGCGACAACCTGCCCCCACCGGGCGTGATTGCGCGCGAGATTGTGGAAGACCTGGAGGCGGCGCTGGCGCAGTTCAGGCTGATCGCTGGGGACCTGGGGGAAGTAGTCGACGAGTGAGGGCTGGGAGGGCGGGTACCCACCCTCCTCCACTCAGCTTTGAATCTGCGCCCACAGCTTGTCCAGCCGCTTCACACTCACCGGCTGCGGCGTGCGCAGCTCTTGCGCGAAGAAGCTCACGCGCAGTTCCTCCAGCAACCAGCGCAGCTCTTGCATGCGGGCGTCCACCGCGCCCTTGCGCTCGGCCACCAGGCGCCAGTAGCGTTGCTCTTGCGGGCGCAGCTCGGCCAGTTTGGTGGCGTCGCGGGCGGGGTCGGCGCGGTACTTGTCCAGGCGCAAGGTGATGGCCTTGAGGTAGCGGGCGTAGTGGGCCAGCTGCGTCCACGGGGCCACGGCGATGAAGTTCTTGGGCATGAGGCGCTGCAGTTGCTGCTGCGCGTCTTGCGTGGCCTCCGGGGCGTTTTTGGTGTCCTTGATCTTGCGGGCCGCCACCGCGTATTCGAGCAAGATGGTGCTGGCCAGGCGGGCCACTTCGTTGGCGATGAGGGTGAGCCGCCCTCGCCCTTCGTCCAGGCGGCGCTTGAAGGCGAACTCGTCGGCGGGCAGCGGGTCCAGCAAAAAGGCACGGTCCAGCGCCACGTCGATGATCTGGGCGCGCAGCTCTTCTTGCGAGCCACCGCCGGTGCCGTCGGCATTGCGGCCCACCTGCATATAGGCCACCGCCATTTTCTGCAGGTCGGGGATGTTTTTCTCCAGGTACTTGAGCGCATCTTTGATCTGCAGCGCAAACAGGCGGCGCAGGCCCGCACGGTGTTTGGCGGCGGCCACTTCGGGCTCGTCAAAGACCTCGATGGTCACGGCGTCGCCACCGTCAATGAGCGCCGGGAAGCCGATCAGTGTCTGCCCAGCCTTCTTGATCTCCATCAGCTCGGGCAGCTCGCCAAATGTCCAGGTGGTGTAGCGCTGGCCTGCGGGGGGCGACGGCGTGGTGCTCGCCGGCTTCGCGGCGGTGGGTGCCGGCGTGGCCCCTTTTACTCCTGATTTTGTAGCTGCCTGCGCTTTAACATCAAGCACTGGAGGCGTATTTGACTCAGATTTTGCGCCCTCAGCCGCCGTCCCACCTAGCTTGAGCCCCGCCAGCGCCTGGAATGCGCCGCGCGCTTTGGCGCCCCACTCGGCCTTGAGTGCGCCCAGGTTGCGGCCATGGCCGAGCTGGCGGCCATGCTCATCCACCACGCGGAAGTTCATGAACAGGTGGGGGCTGAGCATGTCGAGCTTGAAGTCGGCTCGCTTCACATCGAGCGAGGTTTCGTCGCGCACTTGCTTGAGCAAGGCATCGGTCAGGCTGCCCGTGCCAAAACGCTCGGGCGCGCCCAGCAGCTCGGCCAGCCGCCTGGCCGACTCGGGCAGCGGCACAAAGCGGCTGCGCGGGCGCTGGTGCAGGCTTTTGAGCAGCGCCTGGATCTTGTCCTTGAGCATGCCGGGCACCAGCCATTCGCAGCGCTCGTCGTTCACCTGGTTGAGCACAAACAGCGGGATGGTCACGGTGATGCCGTCGCGCGCATCGCCGGGCTCGTGCAGGTAGGTGGCGGTGCAGTCCACCCCGCCCAGTCGCACGGTTTTGGGAAACGCGTTGGTGGTGATGCCAGCGGCCTCGTGGCGCATCAGCTCGTCGCGGGTGAGCTTGAGCAGGTCGGGTTGCTTTTTGCTTTCCTCGCGGTACCAAGCCTCAAAGCTATGGCCGCTGCACACCTCAGGCGGCAGTTGCTGGTCATAGAAGGCGTAGATGAGTTCGTCGTCCACCAGCACGTCCTGGCGGCGCGACTTGTGCTCCAGCTCTTCGACCTTGGCAATCAGCTTCTGGTTGGCGGCCAGAAACGGCAGCTTGGTCTCCCAGTTGCCGCCCACCAGCGCCTCGCGGATGAACACCTCGCGCGCGGCGTGGGGGTCGACCTTGCCGAAGTTGATGCGGCGGTTGTTGTAAACCACGATGCCGTAGAGCGTGGCGCGCTCCAGCGCGATGACCTCGGCAGACTTTTTCTCCCAATGCGGGTCGAGCAACTGCTTGCGCAACAGGTGCCCGCCCATCTGCTCCAGCCACTGCGGCTCGATGGCGGCGATGCCCCGGCCAAACAGGCGCGTGGTCTCGACCAGCTCCGACGCGATGATCCAGCGGCCGGGCTTTTTGTTCAGGTGCGCGCCGGGGTGTTTGTAGAACTTGATGCCGCGCGCCCCCAGGTACCAGTCTTCCTCGTCACCCTTGGCACCCACGTTGCCCAGCAGGCCGGCCAGCATGGATAAATGCAGTTGCTCGTAACTGGCGGGCTGCGTGTTGATCTGCCACTTGTGCTCGGTCACCACCGTGAGCAGCTGGGTGTGGATGTCGCGCCACTCGCGCAGGCGCCGGATGCTGATGAAGTTCTGGCGCAACAACTGCTCGTATTGGCGGTTGCTGAGCTTGTGGGTAGCCACCGGAACGGCTGGTACGGCTGGGGCGGCGGTGGGTGCCGCAGGGCGGGCACCGGTGCTGCGCTGCGACACCGGCAAATACGCCTGTGACGGCGCTTTCTGCGCGGCCATGGCCTTTTGCGCACGGGCCGATGGCAGGCTGGGCGCCCCGCCCCGGGCTTCGTTGATCCACTTCCACAGCTTGAGGTAGCCGCTGAACTCGCTCTTGTCGTCGTCGAACTTGGCGTGCGCCTGGTCGGCCTGCTGTTGCGCCTCCATGGGACGGTCGCGCACGTCCTGCACGCTCAAGGCGCTGGCAATCACCAGCACCTCATCGAGCGCCTTGCGGTCGCGCGCCTCCAAAATCATGCGGCCCACGCGGGGGTCGAGCGGCAGGCGCGACAGCTCTACGCCCATGGGGGTGAGTTCATTGGCATCGTCCACCGCACCCAGCTCACCCAGCAGTTGGTAGCCGTCGGCAATCGCACGGCCCGAAGGCGCCTCGATGAACGGGAACTGCGTCACGTCGCCCAGGTGCAGCGACTTCATGCGCAAGATGACACCCGCCAGCGAGCTGCGCAGAATTTCGGGGTCGGTAAAACGCGGGCGGCCATTGAAGTCCGCCTCGTCGTACAGGCGAATGCAGATGCCGTTGGCCACGCGCCCGCAGCGGCCCGCGCGCTGGTTGGCGGCGGCCTGGCTCACGGGCTCCACCAGCAGCTGCTCCACCTTGCTTCTGAAACTGTAGCGCTTGACGCGCGCTGTGCCTGCGTCAATGACGTACCGGACACCCGGCACGGTGAGCGAGGTTTCGGCCACATTGGTGGCCAGCACGATGCGGCGGCCCGTGTGGCCGTCAAAAATGCGGTCCTGCTCGGCCTGCGACAGGCGCGCAAACAGCGGCAACACCTCGGCGTTGCGCATCACGGGCTGGTGCGCCAGGTGCTTGCGCAGGTGGTCGGCCGCCTCGCGGATCTCGCGCTCGCCGGGCAGAAAGACCAAGATGTCGCCCGCCGCATTGCCCTGCCACAACTCGTCCACGCCATCGGCAATGGCCTCGTTCAGGCCGTAGTCGCGACTTTCTTCAAACGGGCGGTAGCGCTGCTCGACCGGAAAGGTGCGGCCCGACACCATGATGACGGGGGCCGGGCCCTTGGCCGACTCAAAGTGCTTGGCAAACCGGTCCGCATCAATCGTGGCCGAGGTAACGATGACTTTTAGATCAGGCCTGCGCGGCAGGATCTGGCGGATGTAGCCCAGCAGGAAGTCGATGTTGAGGCTGCGTTCGTGCGCCTCGTCAATGATGATCGTGTCGTAGTTCTTGAGCAGCGGGTCGGTCTGCGTCTCGGCCAGCAAGATACCGTCGGTCATCAGCTTGACGGAGGCATCGCGGGAGAGGCGGTCCTGGAACCGCACCTTGAAGCCCACCACATCACCGAGCGGCGTGCTCAGTTCTTCGGCAATGCGCTTGGCCACGCTGCTGGCCGCAATGCGGCGTGGCTGGGTGTGGCCAATCAGCTGCCCTTTCTGTCCCGGCTTGGCATTGCACTTGCCACGGCCCAGCGCCAGCGCAATCTTGGGCAGCTGGGTGGTCTTGCCCGAGCCCGTTTCGCCGCACACGATGATGACCTGGTGCTTCTTGATGGCCTCCATGATCTCTTCGCGCTTGCCCGACACGGGCAACGATTCGGGGAACTCGATGCGCAGCGGCGCAGGCCGGGCTGTGGGAGCAGGGGGTGGTGCAGGTACGGGGGCAGGAACGCGGGAAGACGCAGGCAAACGCGGATCAGAAGAAGACATAGGCCCGCATTATCGGTAGCAGCACCCCGCCCTGCGGCTCGCATCTGTGATTTTGGCGCGACATGTTGCAGCGTTTTCTGCGCTTTTCGTTGCCAAAGCCACCCCGGCCCGCCAAAATCGCGCCCATTCTTCGGAATCCGCCACTGATACACAGCGCCACCTTCGGCGCACGGCCCGAACGAACCCCTGGAGGTCCCCCGACATGTCTGCCTTTTACACCGCACCCGTCTGACCACAGTCCACCGCCCCGGCTGGACTGTGCACACACAGTTCAGCCATGGCGAATGCACCCGCGCACTCTTTCACGCGCTCCGCAAGCCCTGGCTCTGTTGCCGGGGTTTTTTGTTTGTGGAGTACGTGCACACCATGAGTGCCAAAAAATTGTCTCGGGCCTACGCCCAGGGTGAACTCAAAAAGCTGCGCCGCATGAAGGCGCCCCTGGTCTTGCAGCTCGAAGCCTCGGGCCCGCCCCGAAACCCTGTGGCCGCCGCGCTGGCCCAGCGCAGCCTGTCGAGTGCGGCAGGCAAGCACATCCGAACCCGTGGGGCCCAGCGCCGCGCGGACAACGTCGCCCTGCGCAAGGCGATCCAGGGCCCCTTTTCCAACGATTGATATGAACCCATTCACCAACCCACTGCCGCCCCACCCGCGGCATCCCACGCCGCACCCGGCACTGACCGGTGTGCCACCGCTGGCAGCCACCACGCACCCAATGCCCGTGCGTGCGCTGGCAGCCGGGCCCGCCACTACGCTAGCCAGCAGTGCCGAGCTGGCCCAGCGCCAGCAGGCGTTGACCGCCGCAGCACTGCAACTGAAGGCCGAGCTGTTTGGCATTGACGACGTGATTGACCGCGTGATCGATGCGATCCGCGCCTGGTACGTACTGCCCCAACTCATCACACGGCCGGTCATCGTGTGCCTGTGGGGACTGACGGGCACGGGCAAGACACAGCTCACGCGGCGCCTGGCCCAGCTGCTGGGCTACTACGACCGTTTTGTGGAAGTGCAGATGGACGGCTTCAGCCACGGCGCCAGCTACCGCAGCTCGTCCATCTCGGGCATGCTGGGCGACTCGGGCATCCACGAGGGCATGCCGGGCATCCTGGTGCTGGACGAGTTTCAGCGCTTTCGCACAATGGACACCAAAGGCGCTGACGTGAAGGTGGAGCGCTACCAGGATGTGTGGACGCTGCTGTCTGATGGGCGCCTGCCGCCCGCGCTGAGCGCGCTGTCCAACATTGAGCGCAAGCTGGCCGACGCGCACTACGAGGCCGAGCGTGCGGAAGACAACGACGACGACCGCGCAGGCAAGAAGCCCTACCGCTTTCAACTGGATGCGTGGGATGCACAAGAACTCAAGCGCATGCTCAAGCTGCAAGAGCCGCTGTCCGCCATCATGCAATGGCCACCGGCCAAGGTGCAGGCGCTGTTTGCGAGCTTTCAGCAGTCAAGCCACGCGTGGGAGACTGATTACAGCAAGCTGCTGGTGTTTGTGTGCGGCAACCTCGACGAGATGTACCACGAGACCGCGCAGCGCGTGGAAGACTGCGACACCGACGCCGACATCTTTCATCGCCTCACGCGCAAGCTGTCGCTCATCGATGTAAAGAAGGCGCTGGGAGAGCGCTTCAAGCCCGAGCAAATTGCGCGGCTGGGTAACGAACATGTGGTCTACCCCTCGTTCAGCAAGGCAACGTACGAGCATCTCATCCGCAACCTGTGCACGCGCTATGTGGACGACATCGCCGCGCAGTGCGGCGTTCGGTTCGCGATCGGGCAAGACGTGCTGGACGAGCTGTATGCCAACGCGGTGTTCCCCGCCCAGGGCACCCGGCCGCTGTTCTCGTCGGTGCACGCCATCTTGAGCGCCAACCTGGTCAACGCCGCGCTGTGGGTGATGCAAGAGCCGCTTCCACTGGCCCAAGAGTTCGCCATTCACCTCGCGCCCGACAAGCGTCATCTGCTGGTGCGGGGTCAAGGGCCTGGGGGCGAAGCGCAAGCGGCGTTTCCGGTCACGCTGGAGCTGAACCGGCTCAAGCAGCGGGCCAATGCAGACTTTCGCGCGCTGCTGGCGGTGCACGAGGCGGGCCATGGCCTGGCCTATTGCGTGTTGTTTGGGCACGCCCCGCAAGAGGTGAAGATCAACATTGCCTCGTTCGAGGGCGGCTACAACAGCTTTTCCAGCCTCAAAGCCACGACGCGGCAAAACGTGCTGGACATGATGTGTGTCGGCCTGGCCGGCCGCGTGGCCGAAGAACTGGTGTTTGGTGAGATGGCCTGCACCACCGGTGCCGAACAGGACTTCAAGCAAGTGACGGCCGAGGCCGCGCGCTACATCCGCCACCACGGCTTTGGTGCAAGGCTTGCCCGCACCGACGTCACGATGGAGATGGACAACCACGTCAATACCGACGTGGCCCCGAGCAACGGGGCCATCGAGGCACTGATGCAGCAACAATACCAGCGCGCCCAGGCGCTGCTGGAGGCCCACCGCGAGGCCCTGGGCCGCACGGTGGACGCCCTGCTGGAACACGGCACCATCGCCCCCGTGGAGATGGTGGCGCTGCTCAAGGGCTGCGGCATTGCCCTGGCGGTGCCCTCCGGTGCTGCGGGCACGCTGCCAGAAGAAGGCCTGGTGCTGGAGCCTTTCGGGGCCAAACTTACCGCGTTTCGCGCGCGGACGTCGTCTGAGCCCTGCGGGAGGTGAACTGTCTCTAAGGACACTTATCATTCGCTCCTCGCACATTTACACCACCGTCCCACGCTCTGCCCCACCCCATGTCCGCTGTCTTCAACTTCACCTTCGTCCCCTGGTTTCGCTCGGTGGCGCCCTATATCCACAAGTTCCGCAACCAGACTTTTGTGATCGGCCTCACGGGGGAAGCGATTGCGGCGGGCAAGCTGCAGAACATTGCGCAAGACCTGGCGCTGATCCAGGCCATGGGCGTGCGCATTGTGTTGGTGCATGGGTTTCGTCCCCAGGTGAACGATCAGTTGGCGGCCAAGGGCCATGCCGCGCGCTATTCGCATGGCATCCGCATCACGGATTCGGTGGCGTTGGACTGTGCCCAAGAAGCCGCAGGCCAGTTGCGCTATGAGATCGAAGCCGCCTTCAGCCAGGGGCTGCCCAACACGCCGATGGCGGGGGCCACGGTGCGCGTGATTTCAGGCAATTTCCTCACGGCGCGGCCCGTGGGCATCGTGGATGGTGTGGATTTTCAGCACTCGGGGCTGGTGCGCAAGGTGGACGTGGGCGGCATTCAGCGCTCGCTGGACATGGGCGCCATGGTGCTGCTGTCGCCTTTTGGGTTTTCGCCCACAGGCGAGGCGTTCAACCTCAACATGGAAGAGGTTGCCACCAGCGTGGCGATTGAGTTGCGGGCGGACAAGCTGATCTTCTTGAGTGAAGTGCAGGGCATCCGCATGGACCCCAGCCAACCGGAAAGCGAAGACAACCCCATCGACACCGAACTGCCCCTGGCAGCGGCACAGGCGCTGCTGGCGAGCCTGCCTCCCCCGCTGCACCCCACCGACACGGGGTTTTATCTGCAGCATTGCGTCAAGGCATGCAAGGCGGGCGTGGAGCGCAGCCACATCCTGCCGTTTGCGGTGGATGGGTCGCTGCTGCTGGAGGTGTATGTGCACGACGGCATCGGCACCATGGTCATCGACGAAAAACTTGAAGAGCTGCGCGAGGCAACGATTGACGATGTGGGCGGCATTCTGCAGCTCATCGAGCCCTTTGAAAAAGACGGCACCCTCGTCAAGCGCGATCGCACCGAAATCGAGCGCGATATCGCGTCCTACACCATCATCGAACACGATGGTGTGATCTTTGGCTGCGCCGCGCTCTACCCCTACGCCGAAGCCAAAACGGCCGAGATGGCGGCCGTCACCGTGTCGCCGCAAAGCCAAGGCACGGGCGACGGGGAAAAGCTGCTCAAGCGCATCGAGCAGCGTGCCCGCGCCGCCGGGCTCGACAGCATCTTTGTGCTGACCACCCGCACCATGCACTGGTTCATCAAACGCGGCTTTCAGCCGGTCGACCCTGACTGGCTGCCGGATGCCCGCAAGCGCAAGTACAACTGGGACCGCCGCAGCCAGGTGCTGGTCAAGAAGTTCTGAACGTTTCGCGCGCGGCGACCCCCGCGCGCGCCACCTGGGCAATGGCGGCATCGCGCTGCTCCGATGTGGCGCTGGACTCTGTCAGGTAGCACGTTACGAGCCATG
>RCMZ01000443.1_pt1 | contig 22327 bp, 22 predicted proteins | sample 2041141 | NCBI WGS metagenome assembly RCMZ01 (sample SAMN09708263, study PRJNA481090) | Wastewater metagenome, whole genome shotgun sequencing project. | biome: sewage; isolation source: Davis station wastewater (DW) | place: Antarctica: Davis Station | collected 2010-03-01
GCGTCGTCCAGCTTGGCCTTCCAGTTGAAGGACGGCGAGCAGTTGTAGGCCATCAGCTTGCCCGGATGCTTCTTCTGGATCGCCTCGGCGAACTTCTTGGCGTCATCGAGGTCCGGGTGGCTGGTTTCCCACCACAGCAGGTCGGCGATGTTGGCGTAGGACAGGCCACGCGCGATGCAGTGGTCAAGGCCGGTGCCTTCCTTCAGGCGGAAGAAGCCCTCGGGCGTGCGGTTGTCGCGGTCGATGAAGGGCTGATCCCGCTCATCAATGTCCGAGGTGATCAGCTGGGCCGATTCGGCGTCGGTGCGGGCGACCGTGATGGTCGGCGTGCCCATGACGTCGGCGGCCAGACGCGCGGCGACCAGATTACGCTCATGCGCCTGGGTCGGGATCAGGACCTTGCCGCCCAGGTGTCCGCACTTCTTCTCCGACGCCAGTTGGTCCTCGAAGTGGACGCCCGCCGCACCCGCCTCGATGAAGGCCTTCATGATCTCGAAGCTGTTCAGCGGGCCGCCGAACCCTGCCTCGGCGTCGGCGACGATGGGGGCGAACCAGTCGCGCTTGGCCCCGCCCTCGGCGTGCTCGATCTGGTCGGCGCGTTGCAGAGTGCGGTTGATGCGGCGGCACAGTTCCGGCGCGGCGTTGGCCGGGTACAGCGACTGGTCCGGGTACATGGCGCCCGCCGTATTGGCGTCCGCCGCAACCTGCCAGCCCGACAGATAGATGGCCTTCAGACCCGCCCGGACCATCTGCATCGCCTGATTGCCGGTGACGGCGCCCAGAGCATTGATGAAGGGCTCGGTGTGCAGCAGCTCCCACAGGCGGTTGGCGCCGCGCTCGGCCAGCGTGTGGGTGACCGGCACCGAGCCGCGCAGGCGCAGGACGTCTTCCGGCGTATAGGGGCGCTCGATGCCGTCGAAGCGGCCAGCGGGCGAAGGAACCAGGTCGGCGAAGGTGGTCATGGTCGAACTCGTCTCTGCGAAGGGCGCGGCCTCAGCCGCCGTCTCGGAGACAAGAACACGCCGAAGTCACGAATGACACAGCATGAGCGGCCAGATAGAAGTCACTTTGTCATATCATGACTTTGCATCATTAGTCATATTGTGACACCATGCCGTCATGGAGACATCCACCGACCGCAAACTGTTCCTCGGCGCCCGGCTGAAGCGGCTGCGGCGCGACCTGTCGCTGACCCAGACGTCGATGGCGGCGGACCTTGGGGTTTCTCCTAGCTATCTCAACCACATAGAACGCAACCAGCGCCCGGTCTCGGCCCAGCTTCTGCTGCGCTTGGCCGACACCTATGACGTCGATCTTCGCACCCTGAATCAGGGCAGCGCAGCGGATGAGGCCCGTCTGGCCGAGATCCTGTCCGACCCGCTGTTCAAGGGCCTGTCCGCCCCGCGCCACGAACTGGTGCAGTTGCTGGAAGAGGCGCCGGGCGTCGCCGACGCCATGCTGCGCCTCTATCAGGCCTTTGACGACGGCCGAGCCAAGGCGCGGGCGGCGGCCGAGAATGGCGAGGGCCTGATCGAGACCAGTCCCGCCGAATGGGTGCGCGAATACATCCAGTCACGCGGCAACCACTTCGCCGAACTGGACCAGATGGGCGAGGCACTGGCCGAGGCGCTGGCGTCGGACGCCCCTGCCCACGGCGACGGGTTCGAACCGGCGGCCCGTCAACGACTTGCAGCGAAACACGCGCTGGGCGTCCGCACCCTGCCCGCCGAGGTCATGGTGGAGTGGACACGACGATACGATCTGCACCGCCGCCGCCTGCTGCTGTCAGAGACGCTGGGCCCGTCTTCGCGCGCCTTCGCCATCGCCTATCAGCTGGCTCTGGTCGAACACGGCCCTGCCCTGCACGCCATGGCGGAGACATCCGGCGCACCGGATGCGGCGACGCGGTCGTTGCTGAAGGTCGCCCTGACCAACACCCTGGCCGCCGCCATGCTGATGCCCTACGCCGCCTTCCAGAAGACGGCGGAAGACACCGGCTACGACCTGAACCGTCTGCAGGCCCGCTTCGGCGTCAGCTATGAACAGGCGGCGCATCGGCTGACCACCCTGTCGCGCCCGACCGCGCGCGGCGTGCCCTTCTTCCTGATGCGGGTCGATCAGGCCGGCAACATCTCCAAACGCTATGCGGCCGGGGCCTTTCCGTTCTCGCGCTTCGGCGGCGCCTGCCCGCGCTGGCGGCTGCATTCGGCGTTTCGCACGCCCGGCCGCATCATCACCCAGATCATCGAGACGCCGGACGGGGGGCGCTGGTTCACCTTCGCCCGCACCGTAGAACGACAGGGGCAGGACGGGTTTGGCGAAACTCATGACCTGGCCGTCGGCCTGGGCTGCGAACTGCGCCACGCGCACCGGCTGGCCTATGCCCACGGCCTTGATCTGGACCGGCCCGAGGTGACGCCCATAGGCCCCTCGTGCCGCCTGTGCCACCGCCACCCCTGCGCCGAACGCGCCGCCGCCCCCATCGACCGTCCGCTGGCCGTCGACGACTGGTCCAAGTCTGTCAGCCCCTATCCCTTCGGCGCGGCCTGAGGCCCTCAGGTCAGAACGACCTGCCCGCCCTCCATGCGGAAGGCGACGCCGGTGCGTTCGAACAGGCGGGCGATGACGGCTGAGGGGTTGGCTGCGCCCTGATCCAGCAGTTTCTCGATGTCCAGACGCAGGGTCGGATCACCCGAAACACGCGTCAGGGCAGCCAGCCATTCCTCGCGCGTAAGCACCTCGTCCGCACGATTGTCTTCGATCAGTGCGCGCAGAAAGTCGAACCAGTCACCGCCAGTGCGCTTTTTCTGCGCCCCTTCAGCCGCCATCGCAAACACCGCGCCACAGGCGTAATAGGCGCGGTGTTCGCCCCGCTGGCCCGCATCCGCCGCGCCCCTGTTCACGGTCAGGGCCACGCAGTCCTTCACCTCGTTCTGCAGTTCGGCGCGGACGTCAAAACCGGGATCGAACACCTGCAGAGCCCGCACAGCCATCAGATCGGCGCCGCCCTCAGTGATCCACATGTCGCGCGCGGTCTCATAACGCACGGTCTGTCCCAGCCAGAAATGCGCGCTTTCATGAGCGATGAACCAACGCGATCGCTCCAGCACCGGCTTGCTGGGCTGGATCACGCCGACACCCTCGAACCGCATGACGATCAGGGACGAAAGAGCACTCCCGGCCATGCTGGTCATGCGGTCAGTCGGACCATTCCAACCGACCATAACGACCGGGATTTCGTCGCCATCGCCTGATGGACCGAGGCGACGTTTGTAATAGTCACCCACGCGTGGCGAGAAGCTGCGGATCTCCTCGCCGATCCATGCGGGCAGGCTGGGATCCATGACTGTGGTCAGACCATCGCCGCGCGTCACCGTCGCCTGGCCCATCAGCACATAGCTCTGATCGGTCGTCGTGGTCAGGTTCGCCCGACGTTCGCCCTTGTAGAGAACCGGCCCGGAAGCATCCCGCCAGGTCACAGGTGAAGGACCGCCGTCCACATCCACTCCGTTCAGGTCAGCGGGCGTCGCCGCCGCCTGCGCCACCGAGCCGACAGCAAAGACATCGAACTGACGCGTCGGCAGGGCCACCGCGCCGTCCGAGAAGGTGATGGTGCGATAGGCCGCCTCCAGGTCAACGGACTTGGGCTGGATGGTGAAACGGACATGGCGCGGAACCGGGCCGCCGTCACGGCTGCGGATGGTGTCATAGGCGCCGTGACGCTCCATGACGACGCCCGGTGTCTCGACCGTCCACTGCGTCGGGCGCCACGGTTGGCGCGAGCCGGTCATCAAAGCCGATTCCGTAAAGGCCCAGACCGGCGCATCGCGGGTGAAGACATAGTCGGCTGTCAGGGTCTCGCCGTTGCGCGTCACTGTCACGGACGGGGCCGAGCGCGCCTGGACCTGAGGCGCCATGCCCGGTACCAACGAAGTCGTCGCACAGGCTGCAAGCAAGACCGCGGATGACAAAAGCGCCGAGGCGGCGATCAACTTCAGGCGCAAGGGTTTTGTCTCCAGACTGTGCAACTGACCGCAGGATAGACAGCCAAGCCCCGGTGTCAGCTTACCTTTCCGTCACGCTCAAGCCTGTTGCAGAGCGCGCGCGGACGCCGCCAGTTCCTCGCCCATCACCGCTTTCAGACGATCCGGCGACAGGATCACCGCCTGCTGGCCCCAGGTGAACAGATGCCAGGCCAGTTCGCGCATTCCCGACGCGCGGAACCGCACGATGACACCGCCATCAGCCTGATCCTCGAACGTCTGGGTCGGGTGCCAGCGCCAACCGCGCGCCTCGTCGGCGCCTTCGGGGGCGATGCGGATGGCCACGTCCTCAATCTCGTCCTGATAGATGCCGAAAGACTGGCTGGCGAAGACGTTCAGGTCGAAATCGGCGGGGGGAGTGGCCACACCTTCCTGGGGCGCGACGCTGCTCATCCGGTCCAGACGGAAGGTCTGGATGCGGCCTGTCTCGCGGTCAGCGGCGACCAGATAGTTGGCGCGCCCGAACATGACGCCGCACGGGGCGACCGAACGCCTGCGCGGCTCTGCACCCGGTCGGGAATAGGTAAAGCCCAAGGGCTGCTGCGCCAGCACCGCGCCGCGAATGGCCGTCAGCATAGCCTCATCCGCCGAAGGGCGCGGCCCGGCCTGGACCGCGATCGTCTCGGCGCGGACCAGAGCCTCCAGGTCCGGCGCCATCCGGTTCAGGGTCGTGGACCGCATTGCCGCCTTCAGCTTGCGCTCCAGCCCCTCCAACGCCGCCGCGCGCGCCGGTTCGCCCGCAGCACGCAGGGCGGACGCCGACTTGGTCAGCTCCAGCATTTCGGTCGCGGTGGGCGCCTGCTCGAAGGCGGACAGCCCCCCGCGAATGCGCCAGCGTTTTGACGGCGGATCAGACACCTCCTCCACCTGCGGGAACAGCATCAGGACGGCGTCGCGCATCCGTTCGGCGGTTCGGCGGCCCACATTCATCTCACGCGCCATCTCATCCAGCGTCAGCCCCTCAGCGCTGGCGGCCATGCGCCGCGCCAATTCGATCACCATGGCCGCCTTGTCGTGTCTCACTGTCGCTCCCGTTCGATACGTCCGTTTCTGGCGCAATGCTGTCTCATAACACCATCATCGACAAGAGGCGAACCGCTTCAGGAGATCAACACATGGCTCACTTCCAACCCGCTCACGCCGTCAACGCCAGCCGCTATCTCATCGTCCCGTGCGAGGCCGATGGATCGTCAGATCTGGCGATCATCTGGGACCGTCTGGAAGAGCAGGTGGTGGACATCATCTCCGCCGCCGCCAGCAGCCGCTACTCGGATGAGGACGCGCTTTGGGACGAAGGTCGCGCCCAGCCGGTCGAAACGGAATGGCGGATGGCGGCCTGAGTTCAGTTGGCCTTAAGCCTGGTCCAGCGGTCGATCATTCGCTGGGCCGGCTGTTCGACCAGTCGGTGCGCGAATACCGCGACCACGACGATGAAGCCGAACATGCCGACGGCGAACAGGTCGTTCAACCAGACCGAGCCGAAGTCGATCCGACGCAGCGGCACCAGATCCAGCTTGCGCGCGATGATCATCATCACGGTCAGGATGAACATATGGACCATGTAGATGGCGAACGACCATCGCCCCAAGGTGACCAGCGCCGGATGATCCAGCACACGCGACAGGGCGCCGTCTTCGCCTGCAAAGACCCAGACCAGCCCCACGAACACCAGGGTCACCGCCACTGTGACCGGCCCCTCGGCATAGCCGATGAAGACGCAAGCCCCGATGACGGCGGCGATCTCAACCCCTGTCGCGGCCATGCCCTTCAGGCGCGGAATACGCGTCCACAGTCCCTGCAACAGACAGCCCAGGAAGAAGCCATAGACCGCCCTCGGCACGGCGAAATCATAGGTCGTGTTCATGAAACGCCTGGCGCAGGTCAGCACCAGCAGCCCGCCGATGATCGCCAGCACCAGACCGATCCAACGGAACCGCTTGGGCGCGACCAGAACCAGCCCTGCGAAGATCAGATAACAGGCGACCTCGGCGCTCAGGGTCCAGGCTGGGCCGTTCCACGTCAGGTACGGATGCACATGCCAGGCCTGGATCAGCAGCAGATTGGTGAAGATCGCCTCCACCGACCGGTCCCGGGTGAAGGGTGAAGCCCCGTCGAAGTGAAAGACCAGCCGCGCCAGCTCCAGCCCGATGAAGGCCGCCAGCATCAGCACGTGCAAAGGCCAGACCCGGCCCAGGCGCCGCACCATGAACCGACCGGCGTCGCGTCCCGATTTCAGCCGCCCAGCATAGGCATGGGCGATGACGAAGCCCGACAGGACAAAGAAGTAGTCAACGAACAGATAGGAGTGCTGGATGAACCCCCAGTCGCGCCAATGGCTTGCGACCGGCATATGGAACATGACCACCAGAATGGCGCAGACCCCGCGCAGGGAGTCCAAGGCTTCAAATCGGCGGGGCGCTATCGTGTTCACGGCTGCGTGATAACGAGTCTGTGAGCCTTGCGATAGTGGCCTCTATTGCGGGGCTGAAACAGCGCCCGCGCGCGCATCTTCAATCCGCCACTGGCCCTCGCGGAAATGGAAACGCGCCCCGCCTGTCCAGGGAACCTTGGATAAAGGATGGGTCGTCACGCCTGCGCCCACGACCTCGTAAACCCCGTCAGCGCGCAGAGGGACCGCAGGGGTTCGTACCGTGAACCCGTCAGGCGTCTGGCCATACACGACCCGGCGCAACATCACGCATTTACGCCCCGCCGCTTCGATCGACCACAACGATGCGTAAGCGCCGCCTGACTTCTCATAAACAGACAGATCGCGGACACAGGCGCGACGCCCTTCGTCGAACGTCACCTCTGGCCCGTCCAGCCCGCCCGAGATGTTCAGTTTCAGCATGGCCGAACAGGCCGACAGGGCCAGAACGCCGGTGATGGCGACGGCGCCTGGCCAACCCCGCATCACAGCGACTTCACGATCCCTTCGACCATCTTCTTGGCGTCGGCGAACAGCATCATGGTGTTGTCGCGGAAGAACAGCTCGTTTTCCACGCCCGCATAACCCGCCGCCATGCCGCGCTTGATGAACAGCACGGTTCCACCCTTTTCCACATCCAGGATCGGCATGCCGTATATGGCGCTGGTCGGGTCGGTCTTGGCCGCCGGGTTGGTCACGTCATTGGCGCCGATGACGAAGGCCACGTCGGCGGTGGCGAACTCGGCGTTGATGTCCTCCAGTTCGAACACCTCGTCATAGGGGACGTTGGCCTCGGCCAGCAGGACGTTCATATGGCCTGGCATCCGGCCCGCGACGGGGTGGATGGCGTATTTCACCTCGACGCCCTCTTCCTTCAGCTTGTCGGCCATTTCACGCAGCGCGTGCTGGGCCTGGGCCACCGCCATGCCGTAGCCCGGCACAATGATGACCTTGGAGGCGTTCTTCATGATGAAGGCCGCATCCTCGGCCGAGCCCTGCTTGACCGGCCGCGTCTCCTTGGAGCCTGCGGGGCCAGCGGCCGCATCACTGCCGCCGAACCCGCCCAGGATCACCGAGATGAAGCTGCGGTTCATGCCCTTGCACATGATGTAGCTGAGGATGGCGCCCGACGACCCGACCAGAGCGCCCGTGATGATCAGGGCGATGTTCTCCAGCGTGAAGCCCAGAGCCGCCGCCGCCCAGCCGGAATAGGAGTTCAGCATCGACACCACGACCGGCATGTCGGCGCCGCCGATGGGGATGATCAGGGTCGCGCCCAGGATCAAGGCGATGGCGAACACGCCCCAGAAGGCCCAGGTCGCCGCGCCGTTTGTCCCGATCAGAATGCCGATCAGCAGGACCAGCCCCAGCGCCAGACCGATGTTGATCAGGTGGCGGGCGGGCAGCAGGATCGGCGCCCCGCTCATATTGCCGTTCAACTTGGCGAAGGCGATCACCGAGCCGGTGAAGGTGATGGCGCCGATGGCCACGCCCAGGCTCAGTTCGATGATCGACAGGGTCTTGATGCCTGCGCCGTCCGCCGACAGGATGCCAAACGCCTCGGGCGCATAGATGGCGCCGATGGCGACCAGACAGGCGGCCATGCCAACCAGACTGTGGAAGGCGGCGACCAGTTGCGGCATGTCGGTCATGGCGACGCGCTTGGCGATCAGCGCGCCCGCTCCGCCGCCGACGATGACGCCGCCCGCGATCAGGCCCAGCGTCACAGGATCAAGCGCCCCGGTCGTGCCCAGCGTCAGCAGGGTCACGCCGATGGCCAGCGCCATGCCGATCATGCCGAAGGTGTTGCCCTGACGGCTGGTCTCGGGGCTGGACAGCCCCCGCAGCGACAGGATGAACAGAACCCCGGAAACCAGATAGGCCAGTGCGGCCAAAGATGCGTTCATCACGCCCCTCCCCCTAAGACGTGCGCGCCAGCCGCCACAGGGCGGCGGCGATGAACAATGGACCGATGAAGAACAGGGCCCATTCGAAAACTCCCAGCGGCCGGTCCTGCGTCACCACGCGGACCAGAATGGCCGAGAAGACCAGTGCGATACCGCAGTCGTGCAGCCGCTGGCGTTTCAGCGGGATCTGCGTCCCGAACCAGCCATACAGCCACAGGCCGAAACCGATGCCTGTGCCGACCCACGAGCCGACGATGGCGATCTGGGCGGCGTCCGTCACGTCGTGACCTTGGGAGCGGGCCGCTCCTTCTTCTTGTACATGGCCAGCATGCGGCGCGTGACCATGAAGCCGCCGAAGATGTTGACGCTGGCCAGGGTCACGGCGACCACGCCCGCCCCCTTGGCGATCCAGGCGCTGGGGCCGGACACATCACCCGACACAGCGGCGGCGGCGATCAGACCGCCGACGATGATGACGCTGGAGATCGCATTGGTCACCGCCATCAGCGGCGTGTGCAGCGCAGGCGTCACCGACCAGACGACGTAATAGCCGACGAAGATGGCCAGCACGAAAATGGCCAGGCGGAAGACGGTGGGATCGACGTGTTCCATCAGTTTGCTCCCTTGATACCTTCATGCACCACGGCCCCGCCGTGGGTGACCACCGAGGCCTTGAGGATTTCGTCCTCCAGATCGACACTCAGCGCCCCGTCCTTGATCAGCAGACCGATGAAGGCGAACAGGTTGCGGGCGTAGAGGGCGCTGGCGTCGGCGGCGATGCGACCCGGCAGATTGGCCCAGCCGACGATGCTGACGCCGTTCGGGGTGACGACCACCTCGTTCAGTTTCGAGCCTTCGACATTGCCGCCCGCCTCGACCGCCAGATCGACGATGACCGAACCGGGCTTCATCGACGCGACGTGAGCGGCGGTCAGCAGGATGGGCGCGGCCCGACCGGGGATCAGGGCCGTCGTGATGACGATGTCCTGTTTGACGATGTGGCTGGCGGTCAGCTCAGCCTGAAGCGCGCGGTATTCCGCCGACATCTCCTTGGCGTAACCGCCTGCCGTCTGGGCGTTCTTGAACTCTTCGTTCTCGACGGCCAGGAATTTGGCGCCCAGGCTTTCGACCTGTTCCTTGGTGGCGGGGCGCACATCGGTAGCGGTGACCACCGCGCCCAGACGCCGCGCGGTGGCGATGGCCTGAAGCCCCGCGACGCCGACGCCCATGATGAAGGTCTTGGCGGCGGCGACCGTGCCGGCCGCAGTCATCATCATGGGGAAACCCTTGCCATAGGCATAGGCCGCCTCGATCACCGCGCGGTAACCGGCCAGATTCGCCTGTGACGACAGCACGTCCATGACCTGGGCGCGGGTGATGCGCGGTACGAACTCCATCGCAAAGGCCGTGGCGTTGGCGCCGCGCAGGGCCTCGACCGTGTCCTTCTCGCGATAGGCGTCCAGCATGGCCAGGACGATGGCGCCGGGTTTCAGGGCGCTGGTTTCCTGCGCCGTCGGCCCGCGCACCTTCAGCACGATGTCGGCGCCGTCCAGCACGGCCCGCGTGTCCGGCTTCACCACCGCGCCAGCGGCGGTGTATTCGGCGTCAGGAATCGAGGAGCCCAGCCCCGTCCCGGCCTCGACCGTCACAGTCGCGCCAAGAGCGATCAGCTTTTTGACGGTTTCAGGCGTGACGGCGCAGCGCGTCTCGCCTTCACGGCGTTCCCTGGTAACGGCGATAGCGACAGCCAAGCGAATCCCCTCGTTCTTTTCGTTGAACAAAGGTTAGGCCGTCATAGCCCGCGCCGTCAAAGCACGGTTATGCCAAAGCTTTGGGAGATCAGCAGATTCCCGACCCTGCTTTCACAGGATCAGGGCAATCAGTGAGCAGCGGCGGGCTTGGACTTCAGGGCGAAGAAGCCGGCGACCGCCAGAACCGCACCGCCGATAAAGGCCGCGCCGAAGCTGCCGCCCGGGTGGAACCACAGGGTCAGCACCAGGATCAGAACCGCGACCGCCAGCGAGCCCCACTTGGCCAAAAAGATGAACAGGTCGAACGTCGATGCCTGTTCCGTGATCTGCATCGATCCCCGTTGATAGTCGTGCGCGTCGGCGTGGGCTTCAGCGGCGGGGGTGTGCGAGTCGGCCATGGATCTTCCCTAGTCGGTCTTTCGCTGACTTATACCGAGGCACACGGTTCGCTCAAGCCCGGGAATGTGAACACGCGGTCGCGGTCCGTCTTCCAGCCCCCATTATCCCCCTACCCCGTCATCCTCGGGCTTGACCCGAGGATCGAAGGAGCCGCCGCATTGCGTCTCCCTCGAAAGCACAAACCGCTGAACGTCTGATCCTCGGGTCAAGCCCGAGGATGACGGAAATGGGGCGGCAAAGATTACGCCAGTTGCTCGAACTGATCGATCAGCCGCTCCAGCCGTTTGCAGCCCACGCTCCAGAAGGCCGGATCGCGCGGGTTCAGGCCAAACGGCTTCAGCGCCTCGACATAGGTCCGCGCCCCACCGCCCGCGAGCAGTTCGCGATACAGGGGCGTAAAGCCCGTCGGATCGGCTCTACGCGCCTCCATCAGTGCGGCGACCAGCAGATCCCCGAACGCATAAGCATAGACGTAGAAGGGTGAGTGGACGAAGTGGCTGACATAGCTCCACCAGTGCTCATAGCCGGGGTTCAGCGCGACAGACGGCCCCAGCGAGGCGCCCATCTCCTCCAGCCAGATTTCGTTGATCCGCTGCTGCGGTACTTCGCCCTTCAGGCGCTCGTCGTGAAAGCGGGTCTCGAAACGGTGGAAGGCGATCTGCCGCACGACGGTGTTCAGCCCGTCCTCGATCCGACCGGCCAGCAGGCCGCGCTGTTCCGCTTTGGGCGCCGTGGCCAGCAGGCGGTCAAACGTCAGCCCCTCGGCGAAGATCGACGCTGTCTCCGCCAGGGTCAGAGGCGTGTCAGCCAGAAGCGTGCCTTGATCCGCCGCCAGCGTCTGGTGAACACCATGCCCCAGTTCATGCGCCAGCGTCAGGACATCCCGCCGCTCGCCCATCCAGTTCAGGAAGACATAGGGGTGCCGGTCTGCCGTCACCGGGTGGGCGTAGGCGCCGGACTGTTTGCCCGCCCGCGCCCGGCCATCGATCCACGGCTGGTCAAAGAAGCCTGACGCGCGCTGGGCGAAGTCGCCGCCCAGATCAGAAAAGCTGTCCAGCACGATCTCGCGCCCCTGCGCCCAGGTGAAGGCGCGCGGCGCCTTGGTCTCGATCGGGGCGTTGCGGTCCCAGTGATCCAGGCGGCTCTTGCCCATCGCCTTGGCCTTCAGCGCGTAATAGCGGTGCGACAGGCGCGGATAGGCCTCGGCCACCGCATCGGCCATGGCGTCCACGGCCTCGCCATCCACCTCATTGGCCAGATGGCGGCTGTCGGCGGGACGTTTGAACCCGCGCCAACGATCCTCCATCGCCTTGTCGGCGGCGACCGTGTTCAGCACCAGGGCCAGTGTCGGGGCGCGGGCGGCCAGAGCCTCCGACAACCCTTCGGCGGCGGCCTTGCGGCGCGCAGGCTTGGCGTCCGACAGACGGTTCAGAGACTCGGCCAGGGTCAGGCTTTCGGCGCCCGCGCCCTTCTTGCCGACCTGGGCGCGCAGGGCGGCCAGTTGTTCGTCGAACAGGCGGGGCCACTGAGCGGTGATCGGGCCGCGCTCGGCGATGAAGGTCTCAAGCTCGGTCGACAACTCATGCGGCTTCATCGTCCGCACGCGTCGCAGCCAGGGTCGCCAGCGCGCGGCGGCGGCGTTCGCGGCCAGCGCGGCCTCCAGCTCGGCGTCGTCGATGGCGTTGATCTCCAGCGTCAGCCAGACGGTGGGGGTGGCGATGGCGGTGATCTTTTCCCGCACATCTGCCTCGAACCCCTGCGCGCCCGCATCGTCCCGCGCCGTCGACGCCGACAGGAAGGCATAAGCGCCCAGCGCGCCCAGAATGTCCGACGACTGTTCATACAGACGGATCGCCCGATCCAGCAGACCGCCCAACGCCTGAGCATCCGCACGGGCGGCGATCAGCTTGCCCTGCAGGCTGTTCAACTCATCCACCAGCCCGCGCGCCTTCGTCAGATCAGCGCCGATCTTGGCGTCGTCTCGTGAGGCGTAGAGGTCGGTCAGGTCCCATAGGGGGGCGTCTGTCGGCTTGAAGTGTGCATTCATGGGGCGTGTTGTGGGCAAGCCGGTCCGATGGCGCAACCTTCGCCCGTCCTTTCCACTGCGCATTGTCCATGCAATCCTCGTTTCAACCGCAAGGAGGCCCCCGGTGATCGAGACGACGCAGGACACGGTTCACCACACCGGCCGCGCCGGGCTGAAGGGCGAAAACCGCCTGTTCGCCGCGCGGGTCGGGATCGGCCTGATCCAGGGCCTGCTGCTCTATGCCCTGTACCGCGCCGCCGACGGCAAGGCCTGGCCCGCGACTGAGCCCGCATTGTTCGGCGGCCTGGCGCTGGCGGTCGGGTTTGCGCCCATGGCGGCTCTGGCGGGCGTCGGCCGGTTGAGATGGCCGGTGCTGGCGATCTGGATCGGCGTTGCTGGGCTCGTGCTGTTCCTGCTGGGCTGGCACGATGTGGCGCGGCGGGTGCTGGGCGATTACGATCAGGCGCCCTTCCTGAAATTCCCGGTCATGGCCTTCGCCGCCGCCGCCCTGTTCATCGCCCACCACCTGCTGACGCCTGCGGTGCGCGCCCGGCGCTGGCTGGTCGATTACCATCAGTATTTCGACGTCGCCTGGAAGGCGGGGGTGCAGTTGGCCCTGTCGCTGGGCTTCACCGGCGCCTTCTGGGTTTTGCTGCAGTTGGGCGCGGCCCTGTTTGATCTGATCGGGCTGAAGTTCCTGACCGAGTTGGTGCGTTCGGCCTGGTTCGCCCTTCCCGTCACCTCAACCGCCTTCGCGGTCGCGGTTCAGTTGACCGATGTGCGCGACGGTCTGATCCGGGGCGTGCGGACCGTGGCGCTGATGCTGTTGTCCTGGCTGCTGTTGGTCATCACCGTGCTGACAGCCGGTTTTCTGGCCGCCCTGCCCTTCACGGGGCTGGACCCCCTGTGGGCGACGCGCAGCGCCACGGCCATGATCCTGGCGGCGACGGCGGCCCTGATCATCCTGATCAACACGGCCTATCAGGATGGAGAGCCGGACAATCTGCCGCCGCTGGTTTTGCGGATCGCGACCCGGGTCGCCTCGGTTCTGGTCGCGCCATTGGTCATTCTGGCGATCTGGGGTCTGAGCCTTAGGATCGGTCAGCACGGCCTGACGCCAGACCGGATCATCGCCGCCGCCTGCGCCTTCATCGGCGTCGTCTATGCCGTCGGCTATCTGTTCGCCGCCGTGCGCCCCGGCGCCTGGATGAAGCCGCTGGAGCGGACCAATGTCGCCGCCGCTGTTCTGTCGGTCGTGACGATTCTGGCCCTGTTCAGCCCCCTGCTGGACCCCGCGCGTCTGTCAGTCGCGGATCAGGTGGCGCGGCTGGAGCGCGGCAAGGTGTTGGCGGCTGACTTTGACTACAGTTTCCTGCGCTTCGACAGCGGCAAGGCGGGGCGCGCAGCGCTGGAGCGGCTGACCATTTCCAAAGACGCCGAGACGGCCCGACTGGCGCGTGAGGCCAAAGCTTCTGACGACAGATACGCTCAATCAGCCCGTCAGCGTCGCAACATGGCCCAGCAGGTGAAAATCGAACCGGCGGCCGGCCAGACCGTTCCTGCTGACTTCCTGGCTCAGATCCAGAACCAGAGCGATCTGATGTTCAACTGCCGAAGCGAGCAACCCTGCATCTCGCGCCTGATCGATCTGGATGGCGACGGGCGTCAGGACCTGCTGCTGGCGACCAAGGGAATGATCCTGGCCTTCGTTCAGGACAAGGATGGCCAATGGCGACAACAGGCGCGCTATAATTCACCCTGCGGCGCACCCGACATCGACATGACGGCGGCGCTCAAGTCCGGGATCGAGACCGCCCCGACGCGGCTGCCGGATCTGATCGTAAACGGCGCACGTCTGCAGTTTTGGCAAGAAACGCGCTGTGATGCGCCCGTCACACGTTAACCAGCCGCTCACCACGCCGGACAACGCGATTTTCACCTCGACACCCTAGAAATCGTCCCGAAACGGGCCATCCGCCAAGGCTGGCCGTAAGGGTGATGAGGGGCTGACATGGCCAAGACCATTCTGGTCGTCGACGACGATCCGACCCAGCGCCGACTGCTGCAGGCCGTGCTGGAGCGCGACGGCTATGCGGTGGTGCACGCCATCAACGGCGGCGAGGCCATCGACCGCATGACCCGTGGCGGGGGCGCCGACGTCATCCTGCTGGACATGGTCATGCCGGAGATGTCGGGCATGGAGTGCCTGGCCGAAATGCGCAGCGCAGGCGTCACCACGCCGGTCATCGTCCTGACGGCGAACGGCGGCATCGACACCGTGGTCAAGGCCATGCAGGCGGGCGCTCAGGATTTCTTCGTCAAGCCTGTCAGCCCTGAACGGCTGCTGATCGGGGTACGCAACGCCCTTCAGATGACGCAACTGACGGCCGAGGTCGGACGCCTGACCAAACGCGCCTTGGGTCGCGCCAGTTTCGACGACATCGTCGGCGACGGCCCGGCCATGCGGATGGTCAAGGCGCTGGGCGCGCGCGCGGCCAAATCCTCCATCCCCGTCCTGATCACCGGCGAAAGCGGCGTGGGCAAGGAAGTCATCGCCCGCGCCCTGCACGGCGCCAGCGACCGGGCGGGCAAGCCCTTCATCGCGGTCAACTGCGGCGCCCTGCCCGCCAATCTGGCTGAATCGATCCTGTTCGGGCACGAGAAGGGCGCCTTCACCGGGGCGCACGAAAAGACGTTGGGCAAGTTCCGCGAGGCGGATGGCGGCACCCTGTTCCTGGACGAGATCGGCGAACTGCCGCTGGACCTTCAGGTCAAGCTGCTGCGCGCCCTGCAGGAAAGCGAGATCGACCCCGTCGGCGGCAAGCGCCCGGTCAAGATCGACGTCCGCATCGTCTCGGCGACCAATCGCGACCCTGGCCAACAGGTCCGGGACGGCGCCTTCCGCGAGGATCTGTTCTATCGGCTGAACGTCTTCCCGATCGAGGCCCCGTCGTTGCGCGAACGGCGTGAGGACATCCCCGCCCTGATCGACCACTTCATCGCCCGCTTCAACGCCGAGGAAGGCAAGCGGATCGCAGGCTGCGCGCCGGAAACCCTGAACCTGCTTCAGGCCTACGACTGGCCCGGCAACGTCCGTCAGTTGGAGAATGCGGTGTTCCGCGCCATCGTCCTGGCCGATGCGCCCTTCCTGCAGCCCCACGACTTCCCGGCCATTTCCGGCGTCGCCGCCCCCATGCCCGACAACGCGCCGTCGGCGGCGGCGGCGGCGTCCGCAGCCCACGGCGACATAGCCGCTCTGCCCGACCAGCCGATCCGTATTCTGGACGAGCGCGGCCATCTGCGGACGCTGGAGGAAATCGAACGCGACCTGATCCAGCACGCCATCGAGGTCTATGCCGGCCATATGAGCGAAATCGCCCGTCGCCTCGGCATCGGCCGCTCCACCCTGTACCGCAAGGTCCGCGAACAGGGGCTGGAGGAGCAGTTGAAGGAAGCGAGCTGAGCCTCAGCTTTCGTCCAGCCGTTTCAGAAAAGCAGCAACACTGCCTTCTCCGTCATCCTCGGGCTTGACCCGAGGATCGGGCGTCCAGCCGCACAGACTTGGAAACAGATCAGCCCAGCCGGGATTCGACTTCTCGATCAGTTCCAGCTTCCAAACCCGGCTCCAGCGTTTCAATGATTTCTCGCGCTGGATCGCGGCGGTGACCAGATTGTGCTGCTCGTACCAGACCAGCATGCCGCAGCCGTATCGGCTGGCGAAACCCTTAAAGCTGCCGTTTCGATGCTGGTGCGCGCGTTCGTAGAGGTTCGCGGTCATGCCGATGTACAGCACGCCATCCGGACGACTGGCCTGGATATAGGTGGCGATGAAAGGTCTGCGTTCACTCATCAACTCGGAGTTGCGGACAGCCCGATCCTCGGGTCAAGCCCGAGGATGACGGTTCTTCATGGATCTCGAGGCTTCCTGCCCCACCGGCGTTTGGGCTCTTCGCCGTTCGCCTTGGCGGTGATTTCCTTCAGCTTGCGGCCCTGCATGGCCGACAGGGCCTGACCGGGTGCGCCCTTTTCGGGGTCGGCGAAGGCACGGCCGTGGGTTTTGACGCGGTCGCTGACGGAATCGAGGAACTCGCCCTCCCATTCAGACAGCGAAACGCCCGCCTTCTCTGCCGAGCGGCGGGCGCGTTTCAGGGCGTTCAAGGCCGATCGCTGAGCGGCCTTGCGCTGCTGATCCCAAGGGCTCAGCAGCTTATCTTTTTGGGCGCTACCGCCCTTCGGGCTGCTTGAGCGCGGCTTGGATACGCCGTCGCCTTTAGGGCTGCCTGATCGTGACAGCCCGCAGCTTGGCTTGAAGGGCGTGCGCTTCAAGCCGGATCAGCCTCAGATCTCGCCGAGCGCCGACATGTAGAGGTCCAGGATGGCGTCTTCTTCCTGACGCTTGGCCTTGTCCTGCTTGCGGATGCGCAGAACCTTGCGAAGGATTTTGACGTCATAGCCTTCGCCCTTGGCCTCGGCGAAGACCTCCTTCATGTCGGTCATGACGGCCTGCTTGTCTTCTTCGAGGCGCTCAAGGCGTTCGATGATGCTGCGCAGGCGGCCCTGGGCCGTCGAGTTGAGAACGTCGGGACCACCGTCGAACGAGGCGTCGTCAGCCATGGGGAATACTCCAGTAATCAGGCGCGGACGCTAACCATGACCGGGCGCATGGCTCAACCGCGAACACGAAAAAGGCCGCGGACAAAATCCGCAGCCTGTGGATCGTCAGCAAGACGCTGTGCGCGCACGCCGCCATAAAGCGGCGCGCAGGCGAACCAGCTTAGCCTTGCTTCGCCTTGAAGCGCGGGTCGGTCTTGTTGATGACGAAGACGACGCCCTTGCGACGCACGACTTTGCAATCGCGGTGGCGGGTCTTCAGCGACTTGAGCGAGCTACGGACCTTCATGGTCGGACGTCCTGAGAGAAACCAATAGAAAAGCCGCTGACCCGGGCGGATCGCGGCGGAGGCGGTCGTATAGATAGACGAGTCGGATGCGTCAACCCAAACCGCCCTGTCCTGTCCTGTTTTTCAGGCGGGGCGGGCTTTTTAGAGCCGCGCGAGCACAAAACCGATCCGAACCTGACACCCGCCCAAGCCGCACGAAGCGCAGCGGCGCACAAAAAACGCTGGAGGCCTGACCTCCGAGTCGAACGGAGGGTTTACGAGGTTGCACCCCCGTCGCGTCGCCACTCCGCCATCAGGCCGTCAGAGCTAACCTGCGCCATTACGCCGCAGCCCGTTAACACAGTCCAAACAGAGGCTCAAAACCTCATAATAGCCGCGGAGAGATGGAATCCGACGGCAACGGTTTAGGCGCAGGCGCGCTTTAGACCCATCAAGATGACATTCGCGGGTCCATTCGCGGGCCCATTCGCGGGGATGTCATTTCACGTTTCCAGCCGAGGGCTTTACCCTGAATCTCATGCGTTTTTCCCTCCGCCTTCTCCTGATTGGTTCGGTCGCGGCCTGCGCCCCGATGCTGCCTGAGCCGCCGCTGCCCTCGATGACGCCGACACCGCAGCCGAGCGTGACCCAGCCCACGTCGCCGGCGCCCTCACCTGCGACGCCCGCATCGCAGAACCCGCCCCTGGCCGCCTATGACCAGCAGGGTTTCGACGGGTGGAAACAGGGGTTCCTGGCGCGCAAGGGCGGCGCCCACCGCGCGGCCTATGCGCGGCAGCTGGAGGGACTGACGCCGGATGCGTCGGTGATCCGCCTGGACCGCAACCAGCCTGAGTTCTCGCGCCCCGCGGGCGCCTATATCCAGAATGCGGTGACGCCCGTGCGCATCGCCCAGGCCCGCCAGCGCATCGACCGCGTGCCGTGGTCGACGGTGCAGCGTTTCGGTGTGCCGAGCGAGATTCTGGTCGGCGTCTGGGCGCAGGAGAGCGCCTTTGGTCAGGTCCAGGGCAATTACGACGTGATCCGCTCGCTGGCGACCCTGGCCTATGACGGGCGCCGCCGCGACTGGGCCGAGACCCAGCTGAAATATGCGCTCGACATCGTCATCGAAGGCAAGCGCACGCGCGAAGGCCTGAAGGGCAGCTGGGCCGGGGCCATGGGCCAGACCCAGTTCATGCCCGACAACTATCTGCGCCTGGGCATCGACCAGGACGGCGACGGCAAGGTCGATATCTGGGGCAATGACGGCGATGCGCTGGCCTCGGCCGCCAACCTGCTGGCCCAGGCCGGATGGAAGCGCGGACAGAGCTGGGGATACGAGGTCACCCTGCCCGCCGGGTTCAACTATGCCGACGCCGAGGGTCCGAAACACGACTGGGCCTATTGGTCGGCGCGCGGCGTGCGTCTGGCGCAGGGCGGCGCGCCGAACGGCGCCGAGGCGCTGGAGCAGGCCACGATCCTGCTGCCGCAGGGCGCCAACGGCCCCGCCTTCCTGGCCCTGCCGAACCATTATGTGATCCGCGCCTACAACAACTCGGTCTCCTACGCCCTGGCCATCGGCCTGACGGCGGACGGGATCATGGGCAAGCCCGGACTGAGCAAGGCCTGGCCCAACGACCCGGCCATGACGCGCGACCAGCGCATCGGCGCACAAACCGCCCTGACGCGGCTTGGCTTTGACACGCAAGGCGTGGACGGGGTGATCGGATCAAACACGCGCGCGGCTCTGCGAAGTTGGCAACTGGCCAACAACCGCACGGCGGACGGCTATCTGACCGCGCCCCTGGCCGATGAACTGATCCGCAAGGCGAACTGAAAGTCGAACGACGGGCGTGGGTTCAGGCCTTGCGAGCCCTCCGGGCGGCGGGACATTGTCACCATAGGGGATGCGGGTGGTCAGGCGCGTTGATTGGCGTTGGTTTGGGTTAGGGCGTTGGAAAAGGCTGGGTTTGAGCAGCGTCATTGTGTGGGTTCGACGGAAATACCCATCACTCCCGCCCTTCTTCCCGTCATCCTTGGGCCAGCATGCACCGAGACCAACATTCACTTGTGGTTCCGATATAAAGGCGATCGCACACTCTCGCACGCAAAACGCCACCTAAAGCACCAGCTTGTTTAGGCTGAAGAGGCGCTCGAAGCTATCGAAGTCGTTGTCAAACGAGGTGCTAGCCAAACCCATCAGGACGACGATTGGCGCATCCGATCCCCGCCGGTCGCCAACCTCGCATCAGACAACGACCGAGGCCGGCGACCGACGAGTCGCCAGGGTCAGGCCTCTGGCGTTCCGAGAGCCCGCAGCCCCGCCTCCACCGCAGCGAGGCGTTCATCCGTGATCAGGCCGGCGGCAAGCGGCTTGAGCGCCTTCAAGCTCATTGCCTTGAACTGCTCATAGCTTTCGTGCGTCGTCAGGCCCGGCAGTTCGCGATCCAATACGGCGCGGGCGCCCTGATCGGCGGCCAGCGCTTGAATCGGCGTGTCGAGCGTGAAGGCATTCGAGGCCTCGGCCGACAGATCAGGCTCGGCCGTCGCCGCCTGCGGTTCGGCGGTGGGCGCGGACGTTTCCTGGGCCAGGGCCGCGCTGGCGCAGAGCAGGACGGCAAGGGTGGAACAAATGATGCGGACCATGGGACTCTCCGTTGTGGCTGCACTTGATAAGAGCCATGAACGCTGATCATCCCCCACACCGGATGATTAAACAGTCGAACCCGCCGACCGGCCCTGAAGGGTCATGTGCGGTAAGCATCATCGAACCATCATCATTCGTCGTTAGGCAGCGCCTATCAGACTCGCGGGACGGTTGGGCAACGGGTGTCGTCATCGACTCCATCAGAGGTGACGGGGACGCCTTCGCGCCGCCTGACCGAAAAGGTCAGTCTTGAGCGTGCGCGGTGGTTCGACCGAAATATCCTGCCTCATGAAGACAGCCTCCGCGCTTGGTGCAGACGGCGCCGTCTCGGGCCGGAAGACATCGACGACATAATCCAGGAGGCGTACACGATCCTGGCCTCGCGCGACCGCTTGGACGACCTGACCCACCCCGCCGCCTATCTTTTCCGCATCGTCCATTCCCTGGTGCTGCGGGATGCGCGCCGCGCCCGCATCGTGCCGTTCGAGCCGATCGACAAGATGGAGAGCCTGGAGCGCCTGGACGCGGCCCGCGACCCTTTTTCACCCGAACGGATCGCCATCGGTCGTGAAGATATGAGGCGGATGGCCGCCGCCATTCAGACCATGCCGGCCCGGGTCCGAGACGCCTTCGTCATGCGTCGGGTCGAGGGCTATTCCCAGCGCGAGATCGCCAAGCGGATGGCCATCACCGAAAGCACGGTCGAAAAGCACATCGCCAAGGGACTGGCGTTGCTGATCCAGCGCCTGGGGCATAGTGGAAATATTTCGTCCGAATCTCTTATAAGACAAGAAGCTGGAAAAGACCCCGTTGGCGCAACACCGCGAGACTCCTCGGACAGTCGATGAAGCGGCCGCCGCCTGGGCCGCGCGGATGGATCGCGGCCCGCTTTCGGGACAGGATGCTGAAACGCTCGAAGCTTGGCTGGAGAAGGATCCCCGCCGCCTCGGCGCCCTGATGCGGGCGCGCGCGATCTACTCGCGCACGGAATCGGCCTGGTCGCTGGAGCCGGTCTTCAATCCGTCCGCCTTCAAACGCCCCGCTGCGCCGACCCGCCGTCGCCTGCTGGGTTGGGGCGCTGGTGGGGCCGTGGCCGCCTCTGTCGGCGCCGCCTTGGTCGGCTACAGCCTGACCGCGACCCGGTCATACGCCACGGAGCGGGGCGAGGTGCGCCAGGTCCCGCTGGCCGACGGCGCCAATCTGACGCTGAACACCCTCTCGGAAGTGCGGATTCGCGCGCGTTCCGACGACCGGGACATCCGTCTCGTCACGGGGGAGGTGCTGCTGGCTCTGGCGGATAAAACCAGGGAGAACTGCACGCTGCGGGTGGACGACTGGCGGCTCGACACCAGCGGCGGCTCCATCTTCGTCAGCCGCATCTCCGATCAGCCCGCCGAGGTCACGGTTCATCGCGGACGGGTCGTCCTCACGGGACCGGATGCGACGGGCGTCCGTCTCGATCAGGGGCGCCGGCTCGTCCTGGCCGGCGGTCCCGGCCTGGCGCAACGTATCGAGACACTCGCCCCCGACCAACTGGAGCGCGAACTGGCCTGGCGCGACGGCCAACTGGCCTTCCATGACGACACCCTGGCCTCGGCGGCGGCGGCGTTCGCGCGTTACAGCCGCCAGCCGATCGTCATCCGAAACCCTGCCCTTGAAACCGAGAGCGTCAGCGGCCTGTTCGCCGCCAACGATCCTGCCGGCTTCGCCCAGGCCATCGGCCTGGCCTTCGACGCCGCCGTGCGGGTGGAGCCGGATCGCATCCTGATCGGCTGAGTCAGCCCTGCCGGGCCGTGTGAATTTTTGACGACGGGACTGGGGAGAAACCCCCTCCGACTCTCTTTGCCAGTGAGGGTGGTTCGATGTGGGCCGCCGGGGCAACGGGGGTTCCATGTCCAAGACGATGACGAGCCGACTACTCGCCGGAGCGGCCGCAATGGCTGTTCTGGCGGCGGCGGGCGAAGGCCTGGCGCAGCAGCGCAGCTTCAGTGTTCCAGCCCAGCCTGCTGCGGACGCCATCCCCGCCTTCGCTCGCCAGGCGGGCCTCCAGATCATCGTCCCGTCGTCGACCCTGAGGGGGGTGCGCACGCCGGCGATCACCGGCTCACAGGACACGCGCCAGGCGCTGCGGCGGCTGATCGCGGGCACAGGCCTGGAGGTCGCGTCGGACAATGGCTCGACCATCGTGCTGCGCGTCGCCCAGCGGTCCGCGGTCGCCGGCCAGACCCGTCCGGCGGCCCAGCAGGCGCC
>RCMZ01000444.1_pt1 | contig 22286 bp, 19 predicted proteins | sample 2041141 | NCBI WGS metagenome assembly RCMZ01 (sample SAMN09708263, study PRJNA481090) | Wastewater metagenome, whole genome shotgun sequencing project. | biome: sewage; isolation source: Davis station wastewater (DW) | place: Antarctica: Davis Station | collected 2010-03-01
AGCGCAAAAAAACGAGGTAGTCAAACGGCCCGCTCACGGCTGACACTTCTTCCACCTCGGGCATCGCCTCTAGCTCCCTCAACACGGTGGGCGCCGTTTTGGGCAACACGCTGATAGAGCACCAGGCGCGTACGGTGGCGGCATCCAGGCGTGCGCCCAGCCGCACGCCGTAACCCGCCACTACACCCGCTCGCTCCAACCGCGCAATGCGCGCGACCACCGTTGTGCGCGCCAGCCCAAGCTGGCGGGCGAGGGTGGCGGTGCCCTCCCGTGCGTTCGCCTGCAGCAGGCTGAGCAGCCGGCGATCGATGTCGTCGAGGTCAATGGTCATGGCGTTTTGCGCAAAAAGTCGATATGGCGATGATATTCGCCACTATGACAAAACATAGTTTCTTATTCGACGTTTTTGGCGCTACACATTGACAGCACTCCTGTCTAGCATCAAGGCACGGGATTTCGCTTGTTTGTCCCTTGTTTCACCCTCTCTTCATTCAGCGCAGGAGCCCGCCATGGCATTCACCCCCTCACCACACCCCACCAACGCCCCACGCCGTGCAGTCACCATCCTGGGTGCAGGGCACATCGGGTTCGCCATGGCCTTGTTGTTGCAGCAGGCGGGCGACTACGACATTGAGGTCGCTGATCGAGACCCGGTGCGCCTGGCGCAAGTGGCGGCGTTGGGCGTGTCCACGCGGTTGTGTGCTGATGACGCCGCGCTGCAGGCGGCCGTGCAGGGGCGGTTTGCGGTGCTCAATGCATTGCCTTTTCACCGCGCCGTGGTGGTGGCCACGCTGTGTGTGCAGGCCGGCGTGCATTACTTTGACCTGACCGAAGACGTGCAGAGCACGCAGGCTATCCGCACACTGGCCGCCAACGCGCACAGTGTGCTCATGCCGCAATGTGGCCTGGCGCCGGGTTTCATCGGCATTGTGGGTAACGACCTGGCCCGCCGCTTTGACACGCTGCACACCCTGCGGATGCGCGTGGGGGCGCTGCCGCGCTACCCCCTGGGCGCACTGCGCTACAATCTGACCTGGAGCACCGAGGGCCTCATCAACGAATACTGCAACCCCTGCGAAGCCATCGTGGATGGGGTGCGCACCACCGTGCCTGCGCTAGAGGGGCTGGAGACCTTTGCGCTCGACGGCGTGGAATACGAGGCCTTCAACACCTCGGGGGGGTTGGGTACGCTGACCGAAACGCTGGCGGGCAAGGCGCGGCAGGTGGACTACCAGTCCATCCGCTACCCGGGCCACAACGCCATCTTGAAGCTGCTGCTCAACGACCTGCGCCTGCGCGACCGCCGCGACCTGTTTCGCGACATCCTGGAAACCGCCGTGCCCACCACGGACCAGGACGTGATTGTGGTGTTTGCCACCGCGTCGGGCCTCAAGGGAGGGCGGCTGGTGCAGGACTCGTATTCCGCCCGCATCGTGGGCACCGCTATGGCGGGACATACGCTGAGCGCCATCCAGCTCACCACGGCGGCGGGCATCTGCACGGCGCTGGACTTGGTGGTGCAGGGCAGGTTGCCGCAGCAGGGTTTTGTGGGGCAAGAGGCGGTTGCGCTGGGCGACTTTCTGGCCAACCGTTTTGGCGCAGCCTACGCGCGCGAGAGCGAGCTGGTGCAGTAACGGTCTTTGAAGAAGCCGGTCCTCAGCGCACCTGCTTTTGGTACATGCCCTCAATCGCCTGCGCAAAGTGCCCCGTCAGGTTGTTGCGCTTGAGCTTGAGTGTGGGCGTCATGAAGGTGTTTTCGATCGTCCAGGGCGCAAGCGTCAGGTGCACGGCGCGCGGCACGGCATAGCGCGGAAAGCTGCCGGTGTTCTTCTCGATGCGGGCCAACACCGCACGGTGAACGCTGGAGTGGTTGAGGCTTGCGGGGTCTTGTGCGCTGAGCCCCAAGTCGGCGGCCAGACGTTGCCATTCGCTCTGTTTGAGCACCGCCACGCAGGCAATGAAAGGGCGGTTTTCTCCCACCACAAAGGCCTGTTCTAGCAACGGGTCGGCCAGAAGCGCCAGTTCCAGGTCGCCTGGGGGGATTTTTTCGCCCGTGGACGTGACGATGATTTCCTTGATGCGGCCTTTGATGTAAATGCGGCCGTTCACGATTTCGGCCTGGTCGCCGGTGCCCAGCCACCCATCGGCGCTCAGGATGCGTGCGGTGTCTTCGGGGCGCTTCCAGTAGCCCTTCATCACGATGGGGCCGCGCACCTGCAGTTCGCGGTTGTCGCCGATGCGTACTTCCACGCCAGGCAGCGCCTTGCCCACGCAGCCCGGGTCGTTGTCATGCAGCGTATTCACCGACACCACGGGAGAGGTTTCTGTCATCCCGTAGCCCTGAATCAGCGGCAGGCCCAGGCCCAAAAAACACTTGGCAATGGTGGGCGACAGCGGGGCGCCGCCGCTCACAGCCACGCGCACGCGCCCCCCAAACTGCGCCAGCAGGGGTTTGGCCACCAGTGCGTGCAGCAGCGGCCAAGGCAGGGCGTTCATCCAACCGGCGGCGCGGGCGTCTGCGGGAGGCAAGTTCTGGGTGGCGCAAAAGCGGGCCCAGCCCTTGCTCTGAGCGGCCTCATAGAGTTGCATCTTCCAGGGCGATGGAGCCAGCTTCTCCAGTAATTTGGCGTGAACGCGTTCATAGATGCGGGGCACGGACACCAGGATGGTGGGGCGCACCGTCTTGAGGTCTTCTGCCAGCAGTTGCACCGATCGTGCATACGCCACGCAGCTGCCCGATGCGATGGGCAGGTAGTAGCCGCCGGTGCGCTCAAAGGTGTGCGACAGCGGTAAAAAAGACAAAAACACGTCATCTGCGGTCGGGGCAATGTAGTCCATCACTGCCTTGACATCGCTGATCACGTTGTGGTGCGTGAGCATCACGCCTTTGGGTTTGCCGGTGGTGCCCGAGGTGTAGACGATGGTGGCCAGGTCGTGCGCGCCAGGGGCTGCGGCCGGGGCCACATTGGCGGCATGGGCGGTGCCCGCCAGCCACTGCACCAGCGAGCCCACCAGGGGGGCCGCCGGGGCTGCTGCTGCGCCTGCAGCGGCTGTGTTTGTTGTGGTGGCCGTTGGCGAGGGCACCCACGATGCGTCCTCATCGGTCACCACCACGGCGCGCAGCGCTGGAAAAGAAGTTCCGACGGCCTGGATTTTTTCCCACTGCTCGGCCTTGGCCACGATGAGCATCGACGCTTCGCAGTCCTCCAGGATGTAGGCGATGCTGCCGGGGTTGTCGATGGCATGCAGGGGCACGGGCACCCCACCAATGGCCAGCGTGGACTGGTCCGCGCACATCGCGTTCAGGCTGTTGGGCAGCAAGATCGCCACCCGCGCAGCGGCTGGCAGTTGCATGGCGGTCAGGGCTTGTGACCATTCATTCACGCGTTGCGCGGCTTGTGACCAGGTCAGGCTCACCCAGGCATGCACAGAGGGATCGAACGCGCGATAGGCCTCTGCGTCAGGGGTGCAGGCTGCGCGATACGCGAGCAGTTGGGGCAGCGTCTGCACGCTGTGGAGATCAAGAAGAGGTGAGGTCATCGGTTCGGTGCGGAAAGGGTCGGCGGGCACTGGGGGCACGCGGATATGAAAATCGTTGGGGGCGAACGCCATGAAAAATGTCCGCTGTCAAGTCTTTCATGCAGACATGCAGCGGGACAAAAGGTCTTATGGGGTAATAGGTTAGGCTAGATTCCAGCCGTTGTGTGCTCTTGCTGCTTTTCGAGCTAGGTGCCGCATAGGCGCTTCGCGGTGGTAAACGCAAGGGCACCGCAGCAGGCAAGGTCGGGTCAGTCATCATAGTCCTGCCCTCCCAAAAGGCTCCGCAAAAGCGAAAGCGCAGCCAGTAGGCTGCGCTTTCTTGGTGAGCGGATGGCGGATGCGTCCGCATCGTCAACCTGACTTCGGGAGTGCAGCCTTGCTCCCGCCTCCCTTCCTGAATCCCCGGTCGCCGGCCATGAACGCCTCCAACATATGCGGGATCAGCGTCGTAGCATCGACCGCCTCGCCATACGCCTGCGCGTGCAGCGCGGCGTAGCGGTCGAGGTCAGCCTTGAGGCTGGCCGGACACGAGAACGTGAGCTTCGTGCTTTCGGTCTTGGGCAGTGGCCCCAGCCGCAGTTTCTTGGCCGTGCTCATTGCATGGCCCCCCTTTGGAAGAACATCGGCTGGTACGGCCGCAACACCAGATCGCGGTTGACGATGATCCGCACAGGCAAGCCCGGCCGCTCGGTCAGCGTCGGCTGGATATTCATGTTGCGCCGGGTCATCTCCTGGCCGACCTGGTTGATGCTGTCCTGCGCGCTGTCGCGCCCGGCAATCACGATGCGGTTGCCATCCTGCCGGTTTTCCGGCGCGGCCAGCTCGGCACCGACGCCAAGCAGGGTCGTCAGCGCCGCACCCGCGAAGACGCGATCCCAATGCCAATCGACCCCATCCTCCAGGCCGGCATAGCCAGCAGGATCGGTGCCCGCAAGGTTGTCGAGCTTCAGCGATGACGTGTCCGGCAGGATGACGCGGTTCCACACCACCTGCACGCGGCTCTGTCCATAGCTAACCTGGCTGTTGTATTTGCCGAGGATGCGCGATCCCTGCGGGATCAGCAGGAACTTGCCTGTGGCCGTGTCATAGATCGGCTCCGTCACCGTGGCGATCACGTCGCCCGGCAAATCCGACTTGATACCCGTCACCAATGCTCCGGCGATCACCGTTCCGGCCATGACCTGATACGGCGAGGATGGCATTTGCAGATTGCCGGAATTACGGGTTTCTGTAGAGCCTCCTTTCAGGAACGCCTTTTTCTGGTCTTGCCGGTTCTGCACGGTGGTCGGGTCGGATGGCTGGGCCGCCGTCGAGGCCGGCCCGGCGGCCAGCGGGTCGAAGCCGGCCAAGGCACTGCCAGGCGCAGCCGCAGCGGCTTGCGCCGTGACCGGCGCGGTGGCCTTGCCCTGGCTGCCCGAGCGGAAGAACACCGTCGAAGCCGCCGCGGCATCGGCCTCTTTGCGCCTCGCATCCTCCGGGTCGTGGCCCGGTGGCGCATATGTCTGCGTCACCGGCTGCTGCGACTTCACAATGGCCGGGCCGAGATCACCCGGCAGCGGTGGCCCCAGCTCCGGCACCTTGGCCGGCAGCTTGGAATAGTCCGAAGGCAGGCCGTCCAGCCCTTCGGACTTCGAGACGCGATCCACGTTGTACAAATCGGTCTGCTCGGCAGGACTGCGCCGATGCGGCTGCAACGACCAGATCGTGGCGCCGAGCACGGCGACCGATAGGCCGCCGACAAGGATGGCCAGCGTGCGCCGATTCAGGCGCGTGACCGGGCGCGGCTGGGCGCGCAGCGCCACCGCTTCGGGCGCTACCTTGCCCGCCTGTGGCGCGGCAAGGTCGGGGGTATCGTCCTGGCTCATGGTCACTTCCTCCGCGTTCCACCGGAAACGCCATCTGTGCGTTCGATCCGCACCACGTCGCCCTTGTCCCCTCCCAGGCGCAGCTCGGCCGCACCGAACAGGCGATCCACGATGTAGTACGGCGCGCGGAAGCGGTAGTTCACCAGTTGCCCGTCGCCTTGCGCGCCGATCACGAACAGCGGCGGCAGCTCGCCCTGAGCAATGCCCGGCGGAAACTGGATGTAGACCTTTTCGCCATCGTCGAAGGCGCGCAGCGGCTTCCACGGCGGATTGCTGCCGCTGACCGCGTAGCGGAATCGGATCTTCTCCAACGACAGGCCCGCATCGACCGGCGCGGCGGCGCTGGCCGCCTGCGCCTGGCGCTGCAAGGCCAGCATCTTGTCCTTCGGGTACTCCCAGGACACCGACGCCATCCACGTCTTCTCGGTCGAAGTCAGTTCCAGCAGGTACGTCCTGCGGCTGGTGGTGATGACGAGGTTGGTCTTGAGCCCCGAGCGGATGGGCTTGACCATCACATTGACACGCAGCGCATCGCCGCTACCGCTCGATGTGTCCCCGACGATCCAGCGCACCGTATCGCCCGCGGCCACCGTCATCAGCTCCTCGCCCGGCTGGAGCGCGATCACGGTCACGCGGCCCACGGCTGCATAGACCTGGTACAGCGCGCCATCGGTGAAAGGCCACACCTGAATCGCGTTGACGTAGCCTTCGCGTGTGGGCGCGATGCGCGCCTCGGCGTTGGCGCGGGACACGCGCACGGTTTCATCAGCGGGTTCCGGCGTGGGCTTGGCATCCGGCACAGGTTTCATCTGTGCCGGCATCGGCAGTACCTGCGGCACGGCCACCACCTCCACAGGCGCAGGCGGCTCCGGCAGCGGCTGGGCCTGCACCGGTTCATCGAGCGAGATGGACGGCGGCGGCTTGCCCTGCGTGGCGCAGCCAGAGAACAGCACGGTCGAAGCCAGAAGCATCACCGGCAAGGCGGATTTACGGAAAAGATCATTCATGGTTTTGCTCCTTCGTTTCCTTCCAGTTCGCGGCTCCACGACAGGCCGTTGACGTAGATGCCCAAGGGGTTCTTGCGCAGGCGCTGCTCGGTACGCGGGGTTTGCAGCACCGTGGAAACCACCGCGTTCCAGCGTTCGGTGCGATCCAGCGCGCCGTTCACAAAGCGCGTCTCCGTCCAGCGCACGTTGAACGACGTGTCGCTGGCGCGGGTCACACTGGACACCTGCACCGTCACTGACTCCTTGCCGATGCGCGCGAACGGGTCATTCGTGCGGGCGTACTCGTTGAGCACGACCGCGCCTTTGTCGGTCGTGTAGTCGTAGGCATCGAGCCAGTTCTGCCGCACCACGATGGGGTCGATGGACAGCGAGCGCACCAAGCCGATGAAGCGGCCCAGGTGGTAGGCGATCTGCGCATCGCTGGGCTTGTAGGGCGTGGCGGCTTCGCCGACGGCGCGCACCTGGCCCGCGTTGTCCACCTCGATGACGTAGGGCGTGACGATGGACTGCGCCGAGCGCCAGACCAGCCCGCCCGCCATCAGCGCGGCCAAGGTGAGGCAGCCAAAGGCCATGAAGCGCCAGTTCTTCGCCTGCACGCGGGCCGAGCCGATGCGCTCGTCCCAGACCTGGGCGGCGGATTGGTACGGGGTAGCAGGCTGCGGCGTATCGGCGTAGCGCACCTGCGGTCGTTTGAATCGCATGGGAGTTCTCCTTATGAATCGGAATCGCGCAAGGTCGGGCCTTGGCTGGAGCTGCCACCGTCGCCACCGCGCAGCGTGTGGGCGGCGGTCGTCGCGGCATGGGTGAGCTGCTGCCTGCGATGCAGGCGCTTGGCCCAGGCAGGCTGCGCAGTGGATGGGGTTGGCTCGTTTGCCGCCTGCGCGGCCCCGGCCCCCGACGCCGATCCGGTGTCGTCGGGCCGGAAGGCAGCGGCGACACGCTCTTTCATCGAGCGTGCGCCCTCGGCCACCTTCTGCCCGACCGCCTGCGCGCCAGTCTTGGCGACATTGCCCACGCCAGCGGCAGCGCCCTTGGGGCCGCCGCCGGCGGATGCAGAACCTGCCTGAAACGCTGACCGGGCGCTGCTGGCGGCTCCGGTGGCGGCCCGCGCTCCGCTGCCCGCCAGCTTGGCTGCGGCGGGCGCCATACGCGCCCCGGCAGCTACCGCACTACCGACGCCCGTGGCCGCAGCGCCCACGGCGACAGCAGCACCGGCCGCGCCCAGCGCGGCACCGGCCATCGCACCCGCGCCGAGCTGCGGCCCGCCGGACACCAGCCCGGTCGCAATGCCCGGCCCGAAGATGCCCAAGGCCAACAGCGTCAGCGAGGCCAGCATCACGACCACGGAGTGGTCGATGGATGGCTCGGCCGGCTGTACTTGAAACTCGGCGAACAGCCCGGAGCCGATGCCCACGATGACCGCGAGCACCAGCACCTTGATGCCCGACGACACCACGTTGCCCAGTACCTTCTCGGCGAGGAACGCGGTCTTGTTCCAGAGTGCGAACGGCACGAGCACGAAGCCCGCGAGCGTGGTCAGCTTGAACTCGATGAGCGTGATGAAAAGCTGGATCGCGAGCACGAAGAAGCACAGCAGGACGATCAGCCACGCGAGGAACATCACGACGATGGGCGTGATGTTCACGAACACCTCGGGAAAGCCCGCCATATCGCCGATCTGCTTCAGGATCGGCGCCCCGGCGTCGATGCCGACCTTCGCCAGCCGGCCCGGTTGCAGGAAGTTCTCCATGCTCAGGGTCGAGCCGCTGGCCGTCAGGCCCAGGCCAGCGAAGGAGCGGAACACGATGCCGGCCAGCCAGTTGAAGTTGCCGATGATGTAGGCGAAGGCGCCGACGTACAGCACCTTGCGGATCAGCTTGGCGATCACGTCCTCACCCTGGCCGGTGGCGTGGCTCATCGCCCAGAACAGCCCGGCGAGCGTCATGTCGATGGCGATCAGCGTGGCGGTCAGAAACGCCACTTCGCCGTGCAACAGGCCAAAGCCCGAGTCGATGTAGCGCGAGAAGGTGTCGAGGAAGCGGTCGATGATCGTTACGTCGTTCATGGCGAGTCCTCCTGCCCAGGCGTATCGGCATCGGCGGGTTCATCGAAGCTGGGCGGAATCGGCGGCAGGTCGGCGAGCGTTTGGTACTCGCCCGGCTCGGCCTGGCCGGAAAGAAAGCGCCGCAGGTCGGCCTGGGCCACCTGCGCGCAAAACGCGCCGTCGTGCGCGCCCGTGCTGCACTGCGCGCGCAGCGCGTGCAGCCGGGCCGGGTCGGCGGCGAGCGCATTCACCTGCACCTGCTGCGGCCGGTCACAGCCGGCCAGCACAAGCGCATGAACGGCGAAAGCGAACACGACGGGCGTGCGTTGCATGGCGGCCTCCATCAGCGGTTGTAGAAATTGACGGGCTGCGGCGTGTACGGCGTGCCAGTGCCCAGGAAGCGGCGCGTCACCTCGCGCCCGCGCTCCGTGGCCGCCGCCTGCCGCGCCAGTTCCAGCGAGGCCGCGCGGTCTTGCGTGATCTGGAGCCGCTGCGTCTGGATCGACTGCTTGGCCTGCAAGGCCAGCAACTGGTTCATGGCCTGCATCGCTTGCAGCGCGCCCTCGGCCGACTGGCTCTTGCCCACGAGGTCGGCCAGCACGCTTTCGTCGTCGCTCAGGTTCTGCGATGCCTGGGCCTGCATCTGCATGGTGGTCTGCAGGCCGTTGAGCGTGTTCTTCCAACGCTCCTGTGCATCGAGGTACATCTGATTGCCGCTCACCGTGGCGGCGTACTTCTCGGGGTACAGACGCGCGAACTCGCGGTCGATGCTTGTCACGTCGTAGGCCAAGCCCTTGGCCTGCGCGATCAGTCGCTGGGTGGTCGCCAGGTTCGCGCGCAACTGGCCGACCACGCTGGACGGCAGGCTGGCCAGATTGCGCGCCTGGTTGATGAGCATTTGCGCTTCGTTCTGGAGCTGGCGGATCTGGTTGTTGATCTGCTCCAGTGTGCGAACCGCCGTGAGCGTGTTCTGCACCAGATTGGTCGGGTCGAGCACGATGTCGCCGACGCCGAACAGCGCGTGCGCAGGCTGTGCGATGCCGAAGGCGAGCACGCAGGCGGCGGTCAGCGCGGCGAGTTTCGAGGCATGGGTTTTCATAGCAGGTTCTCCTGGGGGTGGTCAGCGGTACGGAGGGAACCCGGCGCGAGGCCGGGGAACGAGGGCAGCAGGTCAGCCGCCCAATCGAGGCCGCGATGGCGCAGCCAGGCGCCCGCGAAGCCGGGCACACCGGCATCCAGCAGCACACGGTCTATGTCGCGCTGGTCTTGCGGCGTGGAAGCGCCCGCGAAGGCCAGCGTCGCCGGCCCCAGGTCGAGGTCGAACACGCGGTTGCCGAGGCGGGATTGGTAGTAGTAGTCGCGCTTGGGCTGCGCGGTGGCGACGATCTCGATCTGCCGGCTGTTGAGGCCGAAGCCCTCGTAGATCGTGCGAATCTGCGGTTCGGTCGCTTGCGGGTTCGGCAAGAAAATCCGACTCGCGCAGCTTTCGATGATTGCAGGTGCGATGGCCGAGTCCTTCACGTCCGCGAGCGACTGCGTGGCGAAGATGACGCTGACGTTCTTCTTGCGCAGCGTCTTGAGCCACTGGCGGATGCGCGCCGCGAATACCGGGTCATCGAGGAACAGCCACGCTTCATCAAGGATCAGCAAGGTGGGCGCACCATCCAGCCGCTCCTCGAAGCGCGCGAACAGATAGCGCAGCACCGCGAGCACAGCGGCCTTGCTGTGCATCAGCTCCTCCATCTCGAACGCCTGCACGTCGGCCGTGCCAAGGCGGTCGTGGTCGGCATCCAGCAGCCTGCCGTGCGCGCCGCCCAGGACGTAGGGCGCGAGTGCCTGGCGCAAGGTGTTCGATTGCAGCAAGGCCGTCAGGCCCGTGAGCGTGCGCTGTTCCACCGGCGCGCTGGCCAGGCTCCCCAGCGCAGACCAGATGGCCGCCTTCTCGTCCGGGCCGACGGCCGCACCTTCGTGCAGCAGGCGGCCTTCCACCCATTCGCTGGCCCAGGTGCGGTAGCCCTCGCGGTCGATGCGCGCCAGCGGCTGGAAGGCGATCTCGTCATCCGCGCCCAGGTCGTAGTGTTCGCCGCCCATGCCCAGGATGGCCGCGCGGATCGAGCGCCCCATGTCGAAGGCGAAGATGCGGGAGCCGCAATAGCGGCGGAACTGCATCGCCATCGTCGCCAGCAGCACCGACTTGCCCATGCCGATGGGGCCAACCACCAACGTGTTGCCCACGTCGCCGATGTGCGTCACCAGCCGGAACGGCGTGGCGCCGTCTGTGCGCGTGACGATCAGCGGCGGCCCATCGAGATGCGCATTGCGTTCCTGGCCGGCCCAAACCGCCGACACCGGCATCAGGTGCGCCAGGTTCAGCGTCGAGACGATGGGCTGACGGACATTGGCGTATGCGTTGCCCGGAATGGACGAAAGCCACGCATCCACGGCGTTGAGCGTTTCGGGGATGGTGACGAAGCCCCGGCCCTGGATGACGCGCTCCACCATGCGCAGCTTCTCGTCAGCTACGGCGGCGTCCGCGTCCATGACGGTGACGGTCGCTGTCAGGTAGCCGAAGGCGACTTGATCGCTGCCCAGCTCCTGCAAGGCAACGTCGGCATCTGCGGCCTTGTTGTTGGCGTCGGTATCGACCAGCGGGCTTTCCTGCTGGAAGATCGTCTCGCGCAGCAGCGCGATGACGTTCTTCCTTTTCGCAAACCACTGGCGGCGCAGGCGGGCGAGTTCTTTTTCCGCCTCGGCTTTGTCCAGGCACAGAAAGCGCGTACTCCAACGATACGCAAAGCCGAGGCGGTTGAGGTCGTCCAGAATCCCCGGCCAGGTCGAGGTCGGGAAGCCCCGCACCGACACCACGCGCAGGTGCTGGTCGCCCAGCATCGGCGCCAGGCCGCCGACCAGCGCGGAGTCGGTCAGTAGCGCGTCGATGTGGAACGGCACTTCGGGAACGCCGACGCGGTAGCGTCGCGTCGAGACGGTCGCGTGCAGATAGGTCAACGTCTGGCTGTCATCGAGCCAGGCGATTTCCGGCATCACGCCATCGAGCAGGTCGAAGATGCGATCCGTTTCAGCGACGAAGGCGTGCAGCCGTTCGCGCCAATCCACGCCTTCGGTCGGCCAGTTTTCATACAGCAGGCCCGCGGCGCGGGCGCGGGATTCCTCGGACGGCAGGTAGGCCAGCGTCAGGTGATAGCCGCTCTCGAAGTGGTTGCCCGAATCCTCGAAGGCGGCGCGGCGTTCTTCATCGACCAGCCAGGACAGCGGTTCGGGGAAATCGGAGTGCGGGTAGTCGGCGGCAGACCGGCGCTCGGCTTCGATGAACAGCGCCCAGCCCGAACCCAGGCGGCGCAGCGCGTTGTTCAAGCGCGCCGATGTGGCGATCAGCTCGCCTTGCGTCGCACTGTCGAGGTCGGGGCCACGAAAGCGCGCCGTGCGCTGGAAACTGCCGTCCTTGTTCAAGACGACGCCCGGCGCGACCAGCCCGGCCCAAGGCAGCCAGTCGGCAAGCAGTGCGGGCCGCTGGCGGTATTCGGCAAGGTTCAGCATGGCGGCGTCCCCTCACACGTCCAGCAGCGGGCGGTGCTTGATGTGCCGCGCGAACACGGCCATGAACTGCGGATCGACGCGCGCGCCCCACATCGCCAGCGAATGGCCGACGATCCAAAGCACGACACCGGGAATCCACAGTTGCAGGCCCAGCCCGACGGCGGCGGCCAAGGTGCCGTTGGCGATCGCCACGGTGCGCGGGGCACCGCCCAGCAAGATCGGCTCGGTGAGCGAGCGATGCAGCGGCACCTCGAACCCGGCCGCGAAGGCGTCCGGGGCACTCATACGACGGCCCCGCCCGAGAAGCTGAAGAACGACAGGAAGAAGCTCGAAGCCGCGAAGGCGATGGACAGACCGAAGACGATCTGGATCAGCTTGCGAAAGCCGCCCGACGTGTCGCCGAAAGCGAGCGCGAGGCCCGTGGCGATGATGATGATGACCGCGACGATACGCGCCACCGGCCCCTGGATGGATTCCAAGATGGATTGCAGCGGGCCTTCCCAGGGCATCGAGGAGCCGGCGGCTTGCGCAGTGCCCGCAAGCAGCAGCATGAAGGCAGCGAGCATCAAGCCTTGCATGGCCGGGCGAGCCAGACCATCCAACCGTGCGGGGCTGGAACGACGGGGAAGCGGATTTACAGAAATACGGAAAGCATCAACGTGCGTCATGGCAGTTCTCCAGAAAGGTCGAGGGATGGGGAAGTCGCCGCAGCGGATGCGGCATCGGGAAGTGGCGGCAGCTCGGGAAACGGGGTTTCCATCGCATCCGCCAGTCGGTAGCCCACGCCATCGAAGCCGATGACGCGGGCGATGCTCTCGATACGGCGCTTGCGTCCGCGCCCGGCGATGTGGATGACCACGTTGACCGCTTCCGCGATCAGCGCACGGGGCGGGTTCACCGCCACTTCGAGAATCAGTTGCTCCAGGCGCAGCAACGCGCCCAGCGCGGAGCCGGCGTGGATCGTGGCGATGCCGCCCGGATGGCCGGTGCCCCACACCTTGATGAGATCCAGCGCCTCGGCGCCGCGCACCTCGCCGACGACCACGCGATCCGGGCGCAGGCGCATGGACGAGCGCACCAGCTCGGTCATGGACACCACGCCCGCCCGCGTGCGCAGCGGAACGTGGTCGCGGGCCACGCATTGCAGTTCCACCGTGTCTTCGAGCACCAGCACGCGGTCGCCCGTCGCGGCGATTTCCGCGAGCAAGGCGTTGGCGAGCGTGGTCTTGCCGCTGCTGGTGGCACCGGCGATCAGGACGTTCTGCCGCTCGCGCACCGCGCGCACCAGAAAGCCAGCCTGGGAGACCGTCATCATCCCGTCCACAACATACCGCTCCAGCGGAATCACGCCGATGGCGCGCTTGCGCAGCGCGAAGGCCGGCCCCGGCGCGGCCGGCGGCAAGATGCCCTCGAAGCGTTCGCCCGTTTCGGGCAGCTCGGCGGACAGCAGCGGCTGGCCGCGGTGGACTTCCGCGCCGACGTGGGCTGCGACCAGCCGGATGATTCGCTCGCCGTCCGCCTCGGACAGCTCCACGTCCATCGGCGCGCGCCCCGAGGACAGGCGATCCACCCATAGCGTCCGGTCGGGGTTGAGCATCACCTCCACCACGTCCGGGTCTTCGAGCGCGGCGGCGATCAGCGGCCCCATCGCCGTTCGCAGCATCTGGATGCGGCGGTCGAGTGAGGTGGCGTATGACGAGGGAACGGCGCTCATGAGGCACGCTCCTGCGCTTCGGCAACTGCCGCCGCGTCATCCATCCGCATCGGGTCGGGGTGCAGTTCCTCCACCACATCGCGCACCAGGCTGCGCCCACGCAGCAGGTGACGGCCCAACTGCTCCACGAACTGCTCGAACCGCGCCTTGCCCTGGGCACGCGCCGCGTCTTGGTGCGCCTCGGGAACTGGCGTGCTGACCGTGAGGAAGTAGCGGATGAATAGCGCCAGCGTTTCGATCTGGATGTTCTGGTCGCGCTCCAGCCGCTCGGCATGGCGCGACAGGCGATCAAGCCGCTTGGCAATCGCTGCTTCGCGCTGGTCGGCAGCATCGGGTGACAGCCACGATGCGAGCGCCGCTGCGACGATGCTGGATTTCGATACGCCTTTCTTGGCGGCCAGCTCGTCCAAGCGCTTGGCGTGCTCCGGCTGGATGAACAGATTGAGGCGGTAGTGGCTCATAGCTCGATTCCGTCGTTGGGGTCGAGGGAAGCCAGCCGGGCCGTGCGCTGCATGGCCGGATCAAGCTGGCGAGGAAGGAGAAGCGGCAAGTCATCGTCGTCATCGAGCAATCCGAGGTCGGTTGCGGACGCGGCCAGCTCAGGGTCGTAGATGACGGTTTCGGAAAGTTCGAGCTGACGGCGCGGGCCGCCGCCGTCGTCGGCACTGCCCAGACCATCAACGGGTGCAGTTGCCGGTGTGGCGGGCATGGAGGGAATCGCCAGCCCGCTCCAGTCATCGGCCCGAGAGGGCGGCACGTCGGCATAGCACCCGGCCGCAAGTACGGGCGGCGGCAACACGCGCCGTTTGAAATTGCTGTCCGCGTAATAGCGCAACTTCTTGGCCTTGATCGGGGCCACGCTGGACACCATCACCACCGCTTCATCGGGCGGAAGCTGCATGACTTCGCCCGGCGTCAGCAGCGGGCGCGCGGTTTCCTGCCGCGACACCATCAGGTGGCCCAGCCACGGCGCGAGCCGATGGCCGGCGTAATTGCGTTGGGATTTCAGCTCGGTGGCGGTGCCCAGCGTCTCGGAGATGCGCTTGGCGGTGCGCTCGTCGTTGGTGGCGAACGTCACGCGCACATGGCAGTTGTCGAGGATCGAATGGTTCTGCCCATACGCCTTGTCGATCTGGTTGAGCGACTGCGCGATGAGAAAGCTGCGGATGCCGTAGCCGGCCATGAAAGCCAGGGCCGTCTCGAAGAAGTCCAGGCGGCCTAGCGCCGGGAACTCGTCGAGCATCAGCAACAGCTTGTGGCGGCGCTCGATGCCGTCGGAGCCGTCGAGCGACTCGGTGAGGCGCCGCCCGATCTGGTTGAGGATCAGGCGGATCAGCGGCTTAGTCCGCGAAATGTCCGAAGGCGGCACTACCAGATACAGCGATATGGGGTGCTCGGCGGAAATGAGATCGGCGATGCGCCAGTCGCAGCGCGAGGTGACTTCGGCCACCGTGGGATCTCGATACAGGCCGAGGAAGCTCATGGCCGTGGACAGCACGCCGGAGCGTTCGTTGTCGCTCTTGTTGAGGACTTCGCGTGCAGCGGATGCCACCACGGGATGCGGGCCATCGCCCAGGTGCGACGTGGTCATCATCCGGTGCAAGGTCAGCTCGAACGGGCTGGCCGGGTCGGAGAGGAAGTTGGCGACACCGCGCAGCGTCTTGTCCTCGCCCGCATAGAGCACATGCAGGATGGCGCCGACCAGCAGCGCGTGCGAAGTCTTCTCCCAGTGGTTGCGCTTTTCCAGCGCTCCTTCTGGGTCAACCAAGATGTCTGCAATGTTCTGCACATCGCGCACCTCATGCGCGCCGCGCCGCACTTCCTGCAACGGGTTGTAGGCCGCCGACCTGCTATCTGTCGGGTTGAACAGCAGGCAATGCGAGAAGCGCGAGCGCCAACCAGCGGTGATCTGCCAGTTTTCGCCCTTGATGTCGTGGATGACGGCGGATGCAGGCCAGGAAAGCAGCGTCGGCACGACCAGGCCGACGCCCTTGCCCGAGCGCGTGGGCGCGAAAGTCAGGACGTGTTCCGGACCTTCATGCCGCAGGTACTGGCGATCGTGCTGGCCGAGAAATACGCCAGCAGGCTGCATGAGGCCCGCCTTGCGAATGTCCTGCGCGTTCGCCCAACGAGCCGAGCCGTAGGTCGTGACAAGGCGCGATTGGCGCGAGCGCCAGATCGACATGCCAATGGCGACCACTACGGCCACCAAGCCGCTGCCGCCCGCAATCACGCCGCCGATATCGAAGACGTGCGGCGCATAGGCGTCGAAGAAGAACCACCACTCGAACAGTCGCCACGGGTGATAGACCGGCGTACCGAAGAAGTCGAACCAGGGCGAGCCAAGGCGTAACTGGTAGCCCAGGGCAGCGGCTGCCCATTGTGTGGCTGCCCACACGCCAGTGATCACGATCCCGAATATCACGGCGATCTGACCGAACAGCACGTTCGTCCCTTGCATAGCCTCGCCTCCGATCACGGCACACGGAGGTGCCGCAGCACTGAGGATCAAGGCGTGCGTACAGGCCGGTCAAAGGCCGTTATGGCTGTGATTTAGGCCGAAAAAGCCTGATTTCTTGCAGGAGCGAAGGCGATAAAAACGCCGCAGACGCGAGCGCGTTGCGGCGTGATGAGATGGCAGCGAGAACTTTGTCGCTGCGAAACGACTACAACAGGGCTATTTGGACTTCTGCTCAGGTCGATCACCGAAGAAGCGCCGCTTGGAGGCTTCGGCGGCACGCACGCAAAGTTCGTCGCTGACCTTCGTGCGATCCTCCTTGCACAGCCGTTGAATTTCCTTGATGCGCTCGGGATGAGCCACGAGGAACTCCACGGTTTCCGAAGGTTGGGATGGGCCACACGCGGTCAGCGTGACGGCGACTAGTTGCAGCACTTTCTTCATGATTCCACTCCTTTCATCGAATTGGGCTGGAGTCATCAACGTCGTCGAGGTCATCCGCTGAATCTATGAAGGCCACACGTTCGATGAACCGAGCCAGCATCTCGGATGGCTCTGCATCTCGGCGTAGCAGATAGGTCGTGAGCATAGGGGGCTTGCCTGCAAGGCGGCGCGCCACGACACCCGGCTCGCGGCTGGAAGCGATATGCGCCTCGCCAGCCAGGCCTAAGGCCAAGCCAGCAGAAACCAAGGTCATCATCAAGTCGAAGGTCGCCACTCGTTGCGCAATCAGCGGCTCCTGATCGAGTTTGCGCAGAAAGCGATCAACCTGCCGCGCGTGGCCTTCGCAGACCGCCGGGTCACCCAGCGCCAATGGGTAGCGGAACACTTCATTTAACGGAACCTGTTTGAATGCGAGCACGGGATGGCGAGCCGGCACCGCCACCATCAATTCGTCCTCCCAGACCGGCGTAACCACGATGTCATCGCCCGCATCTTCTGCCATCGAGAAGCCCGCGTCGTATAGATCGTCGTGCAACCCCTTGATCTGCTGGGCCAGCGAAACCTCGAACAGCCGAACTTCGACTTCAGGGTCTTCCTCACGGCATTGCGCCAATAACGCCGGCAGACGCGATGGCGTGATTCCGTCGGACAATGCAATGCGCAACTGACCGTGAAAGCCGTTGGCGACAGATTTGACGCTATCGCGGGCTTGATCCAATGCCGCAAAGACACGATGGACGTGTACCAGGAACAGCCGCCCCGCGCGCGTCAGTTGCGTGCGACGGGTGGTACGGACGAACAGGCGTGCGCCGAGCTCTTCCTCCAGTTCCTTGACAGTGCGAGAGAGCGGCGACTGATCGATATGCAACCGCTCGGCAGCTCGGGCGAAGTGGAGCTCTTCGGCCACGGCCTGAAAGCAGCGTAAATGACGAAGCTCCATCGGCTGTCTCCTTGGAAAAGGGCAATTCCAATCGTCATTGGCTGACGAAGAGCCTTATATATCCTCCCCCTATCCGATCACCGACCAGTTTCAAAGGTGGGAAGTTTATTCACAAGAGGCCACATCACTTACCAGTGCGACGAGAAAAGTGTGCCGAGGCAAACGCAAGCCTCTCCAATAAGGACGATAAATCGCTACCTGAAAACACTTACGGCAGCAACCAACAAGCTGGCTTGATGCCCGAGGCCAGAGGAGGTGGCGGCACTTTGTTCGACCAATGCAGCATTCTGTTGTGTGATTTGATCCATGTGGGAAATAGCGCTTCCGACTTGGGTAATCGCGTCGCTTTGCTCTCGTGTCGCGGTGCTGATCTCCGAAATCAAGTCGGATACCCGCTTTGTTTGCTCAACGATGCTATCGATTACACGCCCAGTCTCATCTACCTTCTGTGAGCCCGATTCGACCTTCGCAACACTGGCATCAATCAACGACTTGATTTCCTTCGCTGCGTCAGCACTGCGCTGCGCGAGCGCGCGAACTTCGCTTGCAACCACTGCGAATCCGCGGCCCTGCTCACCGGCTCGGGCCGCCTCAACTGCGGCGTTCAGAGCCAGGATATTTGTTTGAAATGCTATGCTGTCGATCACATCAATGATGTCAACAATCCGCTTCGAGCTGCTCGTGATCTCCCCCATTGTCGAAATGAGCTCGGTCATCGCATCTCCACCACGGACCGCATGCTGGCTTGTTGTGCTGGCGAGGTTATTCGCCTGGTCCGTGGTATCAGCATTGTTTTTCACCGTCGCGGTCATCTCTTCCATCGCGGATGCTGTTTGTTCAACGCTGGCCGCGGACTGTTCCGTTCGGGCACTCAGATCCAAGTTGCCCTGAGCAATTTCATTAATGCCTTGTTGAACATTGATGACCTGTTCACTAACATCGTCAATAAGCCATCGAAACATCAGTCCCAACTGACTGATCGTGCGCATAATCATGCCGATTTCGTCAACGCGATCCATATTCAGGACGTCACGGTTGTTTCCGGTCGCGACATCCAGCGCCTTCTTTTTCATTTGCTCCAAGGGGCGTGCAATCTGACTTTCAAGAGCGACGCACAGCACAAAGGAAAGAATGGTCGCAAGACCCGCAAGTCCAACAAACTGCCCACTCCCTCCCAGAAGCCACGCTCCTACGATCCACGCCAGCCACAGAATGAGGGCGTTGAACCTGATTCGGCTTCGTACAGAAAGCGTTTTAGATGCAGTAAGCAAGCCTGCTAGTCCAGTACGGAGGAGAACACCCTTGTGCAACTTATGCCCTGTGTGCCGCCCCTCGGACATCGCCTTGTACAAGGCTTCGGCCTGCTCGACTTCTTCGCGCTTGGGTTTTGTCCGAACAGACATATATCCTTCTTGGATATTTTCCCGAACGATGGGAACGACATTGGCTCGGACCCAATAGTAGTCACCATTTTTTCGACGATTCTTGACAAGAGCTGTCCACGGTTCACCGCCTTTCAGTGTTCGCCAAAGATCCGAGAATGCCTCCTTTGGCATGCCAGGATGCCGGACGATGTTATGCGGTTGGCCTTGGAGTTCTTCAGCGCTGAAGCCACTAGCCTCATTGAACGCTGCATTCGCATAGGTAATGTGACTGTTTCGGTCAGTAGTAGACATGAGGGTCGCATTTTCACCGACCTCATACTCCTGCATCGTGATGGGTTTATTTTCTCGCATTGGAGCCCTTGCTATTTTAGGTTGAACGGTCAGCTAATATTTTCCGGCTTGCCAAAAAGGTAGCCCTGAAAGGCATTGCAACCACTTTCTTTTAGAAATTCAAATTGCTCAATCCTCTCCACGCCTTCTGCAACGACTCGAAGCCCTAATGCTTTTGCAAGAGCAAGAACAGTTTTCGCGATGGCTGCATCATCCGCATCCGTCAAAAGATCTTCTACGAACGAACGGTCAATCTTGAGCTGATCAAGTGGCAATCGTTTGAGATAGCTAAGTGAAGAGTATCCCGTTCCAAAATCATCGAGAGAGAACCGAACGCCAATCTTTTGGAGCTTCTCCATCTTTTTAATGGTGGCTTCCACGTTCGAATGAAACATGCTTTCCGTCAATTCCAGTCTAAGCAGGTTTGGATTGGCGTTTGTCTGCGAGAGAATTCTTTCCACTGATTCGCTGAAAAACGGATCGCGGAGCTGTCTCGCGCTGATGTTGACTGCAATGGTCAATTTAGATGTATCTGGGTTCTTGGACCAGACCTCCAATTGCTTGCAGGCCGTGAAAAGCACCCATTGGCCTATTTCAACAATGAGGCCCGATTGCTCGGCTTGTCCAATAAATTCGTGCGGCGAAACTAGCCCTCGTTCTGGGTGCACCCATCTCAAGAGCGCTTCATAACCATCGGGTTGTTGATCAGCATTCACAACGACCTGATAGAGCAATCTAAACTGACCTTGACCCAATGCCCCACGGAGATCTAACATCAACCTGGAATGTGCTTCCACTTCAGCTTGCATTGAAGGATTGAAAAGGGAGGCTTGATTTTTCCCAGACTCTTTGGATCGATATAATGCAATGTCCGCCTGTTTTAGAAGGTCGTCGTCTGGCTGAGAATCTGGGCCAAAGAGGGAAATACCAATGCTGGCAGATGTATATGCAGTTCGCCCATTAAGCTCAAAGGAGCGCTCAATTGAGCTTCGTATTTTTTCGGCTACACCATGTGCTTCAATGGAGGCATAATTCTCGCTGGAATTCAGTCCATTAATTAGGACAACGAACTCATCGCCGCCAAGACGAGCTACAGTGTCACCTTGGCGAACACAATCGCTTAGACGCCCCGCGACCTGACGTAGCAGTTCATCTCCTTGGGCATGCCCCTGCGAATCATTGATTTCCTTAAAGTTGTCCAGATCGAGAATCATCAAGGCGTGGAAATGCCCATTGCGGCTACCAGCCAACATTGAAGCACGCAGGCGATCCGACATCAGCCGCCGATTTGGCAGTCCAGTCAACGGGTCGTAGTAGGCCAATTCCTGCGCCCGTTGCTCTGCTTCCTTGCGTTGCGTGATATCCGCACGAATCGCGATGTACTGAACTGGAATTCCCTCGGCCCCAATAAATGGGACAATCGTGGTATGCACCCAGTACAGACCTCCATCCTTATCCTTGTTACAAATTTCCCCTGTCCACACCGCTCCAGAGGCAATAGTTTTCCAAAGACTCACAAAGAATTCACGAGGGTGATATCCAGAGTTAATAATTCGATGAGTTTTCCCTAAAAGCGCGCTGCGCGGATACTTCGAAATTTGACAGAACTTGTCATTAACCTGTGTAATCACGCCTTTCGCATTGGTGATTGCGACGATGGCATGTGCATCCAATGCTGCACGCAGCTCGGAAACTTCGGCTAATGATTTTATCAGCTGTCGCTTTGCGTTTTCGCGCGCAGTGACATCCATAAAAATAGCAAGAATGCTTTCACCTTGACCGGAATTCCCTCTTTGCAGGGAGGCAATGGCATCTACATCTTGAGTTTCGAGGTTTCGATCTCGATAAGAGAGTGAGAACTCAGCCCTTGCACCGGACATTGCTTTTTTAAGATGCGGCTCAATCTCTTGTCGTAGAGCGGCTGGAACTTGTTCATGCCAAGGTAGCCCAATAACCTCTTCGCAGAGTTTCCCTATTCTTTCTTCATGCGCCGGATTAGCATAGAGATATCGAAGCTTCAGATCGAATCGCATAACCTCGATCGGCATTTCGCAGAGGATTTGGTTCAGTTCACGCTTCTGAATTTCAATGGCCCTTTGAGATTCCGCCAGCCGCTTCCTTGGATCTAAAATGCTGGAAACATAAATTGCATGACAAAGCAGCGCGTAGGCACTGGCCTTAAATATATGCCCGAGTATTACGACAGCGTCTGTGGGCGCTAGATAGCCCGTGAAGGAAAATTCGCCGACGCCGACAATGAAGCACGCGGTGGAAATCTTGATGTCTTGATCTTTCCTATCGCGTCTCCAGCGGCTGTAAAACAGTGCTGCGCATATGAAGTTTACCGCAATAATAATGTATTCAATTTGAACCTTAAGCGTTGTCACGCCCGCATTATGAATAAATAGGGCGGGAATGGATTCAAATTGGTAGGCCCCAATATAGAGAATCAAAGCACCTACCAGTATCGCGGAGGCAATGCCGATTGCTGGGCTTTTAATAACCCTAAAATTAAGGCCAAAAAGAAGTATTGTTGCCACTTCCACTGTGCGGGCGGATATCCAGAAGAATATTGCCTTTGACGTGCTGGCTTCAAAAAAGAAACCTGGCATTCCCTCAAGACTTACAGCATGGAGGATGTCAAGGCCAGCAATCAGGGAAAAGCCGAATGCCAACAAAGTCGCGGAGCTCAAACGCTCTTGATCACGAACCAGAGTTGCCGTTGATGCAATCAGCACGCAGGCTACGATTGAGAATCCTTCTAGCAGCAAGTGCAAAACTAGAAGATCCTGATTTCGTAGCACTCCGGCCGCCAAAAGAAAATCCCGAGGGACATTGAAGATTGCCCAAACGGCAACCAAAGAAATCAGGCAAGCAATTATGTAGAATTGCTCCCCGCCTCTATTTGGCTTGGTCATATATTTCAATTTTGTGAGTGGCAACATTCAACCCATCCCGTTATACACAAGTCATATCCCACCGGCTTGACGCGCATAGCGGATCC
>RCMZ01000445.1_pt1 | contig 22209 bp, 18 predicted proteins | sample 2041141 | NCBI WGS metagenome assembly RCMZ01 (sample SAMN09708263, study PRJNA481090) | Wastewater metagenome, whole genome shotgun sequencing project. | biome: sewage; isolation source: Davis station wastewater (DW) | place: Antarctica: Davis Station | collected 2010-03-01
GAAGTTCGTCTGCCGAACGGCACCATTCGCCACACTGGCGAATACGACGTTGCTGTGCACCTGCACACTGACGTTGAAGCCACTGTTAAGGTGGTTGTCATCGCCGGCTAAATGCCGTCGAGAGCTTGCGCTGCTGCGCAGGCTCGATAACATCGGGCACGTCAGGGTGAAAGCGCTGACGTGCCCTTTGTCTTTCTGCAGTACAGAGTTTTTTCAAAACCATGAATGATATTTCCGTTCCCGAGCAGTACGACCTGCAAACCGCCGCCCTCAAGGTGCCGCCGCATTCCATCGAAGCCGAACAGGCGGTGCTGGGCGGGTTGATGCTGGACAACAATGCCTGGGAGCGGGTGCTGGATCAGGTGTCCGATGGCGATTTCTACCGCCATGACCACCGGCTGATTTTTCGGGCGATCTACAAGCTGGCCGAGCGCAATCACCCGTTTGACGTGGTGACCTTGTCCGAGCAGTTGGACAAGGAAGGTCAGCTGTCGCAAACCGGTGGCCTGGCCTACCTGGGCGAATTGGCCAAGAACACGCCGTCGGTGGCCAACATCAAGGCTTATGCGCAGATCATCCGTGAGCGCGCGACCTTGCGTCAGTTGATCGGCATCAGCAGCGAAATCGCCGACAGCGCCTACGCCCCGCAAGGTCGTACCGGCGAGGAGATTCTCGATGAGGCCGAGCGGCTGATCTTCCAGATCGCCGAAGCGCGCCCCAAGACCGGCGGCCCGGTCGGCATCAATGACATCCTGACCAAGGCGATTGATCGCATTGACACCCTGTTTAACTCGGGCGATGCGATCACCGGCCTATCCACTGGCTTTACCGATCTAGACGCGCAGACCAGCGGCTTACAGCCGGCTGACCTGGTGATCGTCGCCGGCCGTCCGTCGATGGGTAAGACCACCTTCGCCATGAACCTGGTGGAGAACGCGGTGCTGCGCAGCGACAAGGCCATCGTCGTGTACTCGCTGGAGATGCCGGCCGACTCCATCGTCATGCGGATGCTCGCGTCCCTCGGTCGCATCGACCAGACCAAGGTGCGCGCCGGCCGCCTGGACGATGACGACTGGCCGCGCCTGACCTCGGCAGTCAACCTGCTCAATGACCGCAAGCTGTTTATCGATGACACCGCCGGTATCTCGCCCTCGGAAATGCGCGCCCGTACCCGGCGTTTGGCCCGCGAGCATGGCGAGATCGGCATGATCATGGTCGACTACCTGCAGCTGATGCAGATTCCAGGCTCCAGCAGCGAGAGCCGGGTCAACGAGATTTCCGAAATCTCCCGTTCGCTCAAGGCCCTGGCCAAGGAGTTCAACTGCCCGGTGGTGGCGCTGTCGCAGCTCAACCGTGGTTTGGAGCAACGGCCTAACAAGCGCCCGATTAACTCCGACTTGCGCGAATCTGGTGCTATCGAGCAGGACGCCGACATCATCATGTTCGTCTACCGCGACGAGGTGTATCACCCGGAAACCGAGTACAAGGGCGTGGCCGAAATCATTATCGGCAAGCAGCGTAACGGCCCTATCGGTACTTCGCGCCTGGCCTTCTTGGGCAAGTATTCGCGTTTTGAAAACCTGGCGCCGGGCAGCTATCAGTTCGACGACGACTGACGCTGTGGCCGCTTGCTGCGGCCCGTGTGACTACAGAAGCAGCAAACGGGCGCCCAGCGGTTAAGATGGGCGCCCGTTTTCGTTCAGGGTTGTGTCCATGCGTCCGTTGCTTGCCACCATCGATCTTGCCGCCATTCAGCATAACTACGCCCTGGCTCAGCGCTGCGCGCCGGGTCGCCAGGCCTTTGCCGTGGTCAAGGCCAATGCCTACGGCCATGGTGTACGTGAGGTGGTCGGCGCCTTGCTGGAGTTGGCTGACGGCTTTGCCGTGGCCAGTGTCGAGGAGGCGGTCGTGGTGCGTGAGCTGCATGCCAGCGCGCGTATTCTGCTGCTTGAAGGCTGTTTCGAGGCGGCTGAATATGCCCAGGCGGCGCAGCTGGGGCTGGATGTGGCGGTGCACACGGCTGAGCAGGCCGACGCCCTGATGGCCGATCTGCAGCAACCGCTGCGGGTGTGGCTGAAGCTCGACAGCGGCATGCATCGGCTGGGTTTCAGTCCCGCCGAGGTGCGCGCCTGGCATCCGCGTTTGCGCGGCGCGGCGCAGGTGGCGGAGCTCAACCTGCTCAGTCATTTCGCTTGCGCCGATGAGCGCGGTCATCCGCTGACCGAGGAGCAGGTGGAGGTGTTTCTCGACCTGCTGGACCTGGATTTCGATCAGCGCTCACTGGCCAACTCGGCCGCTCTCCTGACCATTCCCGCCGCCCATATGGACTGGCAGCGCCCCGGCATCATGCTTTACGGTGCGACGCCGTTTGCTGACCTGAGCGCCCAGGAACTCGGCCTGCACCCGGCCATGAGCCTGACGGCGCAGATCATTGCGGTGCATGAGGTTGCCGCTGGGCAAAGCGTTGGCTATGGCGCCAGCTGGGTAGCGCCGCGTGACTCACGCATTGCAACGGTCAGCTGCGGTTATGCCGACGGTTATCCGCGCCAGGCACCCGAAGGCACGTCTGTGTGGGTGGCCGGGCAGCGTGCGCCGTTGGTCGGGCGGGTGTCGATGGATATGCTGACGGTGGACATCACGGCTGTACCGGAGGCGCAGCTGGGTTCGGCAGTGGAGTTGTGGGGCGCCCAGTTGCCGGTGGATGAGTTGGCCCAGGCCTGCGGCACCATCGGCTACGAGCTGCTGAGCAAGGTCACGGCGCGAGTGCCACGGCGCTACCGGCAGTTCTGACGACTACTTGGGCGAGTTCTCAGCCAGCCCGCTAGACACCTGAAGAATGTCCAGGCGTGCACAGTCGGCGCGGCTGGGCGCGCCGTTGGCGCCGTGCAGGCTGAAACCACTGCGGCCATGTTTTTTGACCTCGTAGAGGGCTTCATCGGCAGCCTTGTACAGACCCGCGAGGTATTGCGCGTGCTGCGGATACAGGGCGGCGCCGATGCTGATGGTCACGGACAGTGGTGTTGCGCCGTAGAAAATCGGTTTGGCCAGGGCATCGAGCAGGCGCTGGGCGATTTCACACGCCTGGATCTCGGCGTCGGCACCGCAAATCAGCACCGCGAACTCGTCGCCGCCCAGCCTCGCCACCAGATCATTGCCGCGGACATGCTCGTGCAGGCGCTGAGCGATGGTTTGCAGCACCTGATCGCCAGCGCTGTGGCCGTACTGATCGTTGATCGGCTTGAAGTGATCAAGGTCGAGCAGCATCAGGGCCACGGATTCGCCGCGGCGCAGGGCATCGGCCATGGCCGCTTCGGCGCGCTCCATCAGGTAGCGACGGTTGGCCAGTTCGGTCAGCGGGTCATGGAAAGCGGCGTGCTGAAGCTCCAGCTCACGCTCGCGCAGTTGCTGGTTGGCCGCCGCCAGTTCGGCGGTGCGCTGATTGACGGCATCCTGTAGCTGGTTGGCGCTGGCTTCGGCCTGCAGCAGGCGCGCGGCTTTTTCCTGGTCGGCCAGCTTGAAGGCGGCATTTTTCTCATGCTTGAGAATCTGGATGCGATAGGCCAGGGCGAAGGAGAACAAGATGGTTTCGGCGGCCACCGTCAGCGGGAACAGGTAGGCGGTGTACGGGCTGGGTTGCAGGATGCCGCCAGCGCGCAGCACTAGGATCACGGTGCTGACCAGCACACTGCCGTAGCCAATCAGGTACAGGCGAGCGGGAAAGAAACCCTGGCGCATGCGCAGGGTGGCGACGATCAGGGCCACGGGCATGCTCAGGATTGGCGCCAGGGCGATGATCTGTGCGCCGGCATGGGCAAGGCCCAGCGCGTTGACCAGGATGGCCGCGGCATACACCACGCAGCCCAGGTTGAGCAGCTGATGGGCCCAGCGCAGGTCGTGGGCGGTGGTGAACAGCGCCTGGGTAAAGCGCATGACCAGAATCGCCCACAGCGCCGGCAGGGTCACCCGGTCCAGCCAGAAGGGCACCGCCTGGCCCGGCCACAGGTACTGAAAACCGTGGCCGCTCATGCTCAGGATAAAGCCCAGGGCGCAGCCGGTGGCCAGTACGTACCAGAAGTAGGCGCTGTCGCGCAGGCTGATCAGGATGAACAGGTTGTACAGCATCAGGGCCAGAATGATGCCGTACAGCAGGCTCAGGCCGAGGTTCTCGGTGGCGGCGAGTTGTTGCAGGTCGTCCCGTTGCCAGATTTTCAGCGGGAACGAATTACCGCGCGGGTCGTAGCTGCGCAAGTACACAACCAGCGGTTGCTCGCCCAGTAGCGGGAGCTGGAACACCTGGCGCCGATAGGGCAGGTCGCGACCGGCGGCAAAGGGCACCTGTTCGCCACTCAGGCGCTGCTGCCAGCCGCCCTGGCCATCCGGCAGATACAGGCGCAGGTCGAGCAGGGTGATGCCGCCATTCTCCAGCCACCATTGTTGCGGCGCCTCGCGGCTGGCCGTCAGGCTGACCTTGATCCACCACGGATTGGGGCTGAGGCCTACGCTGGCGCGACCGGCAGCGGGTTGGAAACGCTGCTGGATGTCCGCGCGGGCCATGTCCTCGATGCGCAGCTGCGCGCCGACATCTTCGAGCAGTTCGATCTGGCCGTTGAGGCTGCTGCCACTGCTGGCCGGCGTCAGGACGATCGGCACGGCAGCCGCGAGGGCGCTGCAGCAGAGCAGGCCCAGGCAGAGGATTAGGCGGCCAAGTAATGGGGTCACGCGTCAGGCTCCGTGCGCCTGTTGCGGGTTGCTCAGGCGCGGTGATTTCTTCCGAGTATAAGCACAAGTCCTAGCGTGCCGCAGTGCCGTGGGCAAAAAGCCACTATGCAGGGCACGGCTTAAACCTAGCGTGCTGGTCGGAATTGGTTATTTTTTGTGCTATATTGCGCGCCCGCGAAATTCCTCTCCACGCCTTACCGGTCATCGTCATGCAAGCAGTCAAGCCGTTATTCGATTATCCAAAATACTGGGCCGAGTGCTTTGGCCCGGCGCCGTTCTTGCCGATGAGTCGGGAAGAAATGGATCAGCTTGGCTGGGACAGTTGCGACATCATCATCGTCACCGGTGATGCCTACGTCGACCACCCGTCGTTCGGCATGGCCATTATCGGCCGGCTGCTGGAGTCCCAGGGCTTTCGCGTCGGCATCATTGCCCAGCCCAACTGGCAGTCGAAAGACGACTTTATGAAGCTCGGCGAGCCGAACCTGTTCTTCGGCGTCGCGGCCGGCAACATGGACTCGATGATCAACCGCTACACCGCCGACAAGAAAATTCGCTCCGACGATGCCTACACCCCAGGCGGTTTGGCCGGTAAGCGCCCGGATCGTGCCAGCCTGGTGTACAGCCAGCGCTGCAAGGAAGCCTACAAGAATGTGCCGATCGTACTCGGCGGCATCGAGGCTTCGCTGCGCCGCATCGCCCATTACGATTACTGGCAGGACAAGGTCCGCCATTCGATCCTGATCGACGCCTGCGCCGATATCCTGCTGTACGGCAACGCCGAGCGGGCCATCGTCGAAGTGGCGCAGCGCCTGTCCTACGGGCAGAAGATCGAAGACATCACCGATATTCGCGGCACCGCGTTTATCCGGCGCGACAGCCCCACGGACTGGTTCGAGATCGACTCCAGTCGCATCGATCGGCCGGGCAAGATCGACAAGATCATCAACCCCTATGTGAACACCCAGGACACCCAGGCCTGCGCTATCGAGCAGGAAAAAGGCCCGGTCGAAGACCCGAATGAAGCCAAGGTGGTGCAGCTGTTGCCGCACCCCAAGCTGACCCGCGACAAGACCGTGATCCGCCTGCCGTCGTTTGAGAAGGTACGCAGCGACGCCGTGTTGTATGCCCACGCCAACCGCGTACTGCACCTGGAAACCAACCCCGGCAACGCCCGCGCGTTGGTGCAGAAGCATGGTGAGGTGGATGTGTGGTTCAACCCGCCACCCATCCCGATGACCACCGAAGAGATGGACTACGTGTTCGGCATGCCCTATGCGCGCATCCCGCACCCGGCGTACGGCAAGGAAAAGATTCCGGCCTACGACATGATCCGTTTCTCGGTCAACATCATGCGCGGCTGCTTTGGTGGCTGCACCTTCTGCTCAATCACCGAGCACGAGGGGCGGATCATCCAGAACCGCTCGCAAGAGTCGATCATTCGCGAGATCGAGGAGATCCGCGACAAGGTGCCAGGTTTCACCGGGGTGATTTCCGACCTCGGCGGGCCGACCGCCAACATGTACCGCATCGCCTGCAAGAGCCCGGAAATCGAGTCCGCCTGCCGCAAGCCGTCCTGCGTGTTCCCCGGCATTTGCGAGAACCTCAATACCGATCACTCGGCACTGATTCAGCTGTACCGCAGCGCTCGTGCCTTGCCCGGCGTGAAGAAGATTCTGATCGCCTCCGGCCTGCGCTATGACCTCGCCGTGGAGTCGCCGGAGTACGTCAAGGAGCTGGTCACCCACCACGTCGGTGGCTACCTGAAGATCGCTCCGGAGCACACCGAAGAAGGCCCGCTGACCAGGATGATGAAGCCGGGCATCGGCAGCTACGACAAGTTCAAGCGCATGTTCGAGAAGTACAGCAAGGAGGCGGGTAAGGAGCAGTACCTGATTCCGTACTTTATCGCTGCCCACCCCGGCACCAGCGATGAGGACATGATGAACCTCGCCCTGTGGCTGAAAAGCAGCGGCTTCCGCGCCGATCAGGTGCAGGCGTTCTACCCGTCGCCGATGGCCACGGCAACAGCCATGTACCACTCGGGCAAGAACCCGCTGCGCAAGGTCACCTACAAGAGCGACGGCGTGGCCATCGTCAAGAGCGAGGCGCAGCGCCGGTTGCACAAGGCCTTCCTGCGCTATCACGATCCGAAAGGCTGGCCGATGTTGCGTGAGGCGCTGATTCGTATGGGCCGTGCCGACCTGATCGGGCCGGGCAAAAACCAGCTGATCCCGCTGCATCAGCCGGCCACCGAAGGCTATCAAAGCGCGCGGCGCAAGAACTCCACGCCGGCCGGTAGCCACAAGGTCGCCAAGGAAACCAGCACGCGCATCCTCACCCAGCACACCGGCCTGCCGCCGCGTGCCAGCGACGGCGGCAACCCTTGGGACAAGCGCGAGGAGGCCAAGGCCGCCGCGCTGGTGCGCAACAAAGCCGCGGCCAAGGAACGCAGCGATGCGAAGAAAGGCCTGGGCAAGAAAGGCCCCAAACGCCCCCCCGCCGTACCGCGCTAACACAGCCTGAAGTCGCCAAACGCCAGCCATCGAGCTGGCGTTTGGCGTTCTGGCGCCTGCAGAAAATGCCGAGGCTGGCGCCCTAAAAATCGAGGTTGACGTTAACGGCAAGGTTGGTAACAATCGGTTACTGTCTTTGTACGCCCGTGCCATTTTGTCGCAGGCGCTTCTGTCGGGGTGACCTTTGGGTCGACCGGTAGGCGTAAGGCACGCCTTGCTGTATCTGCGAGTGGTCGGGGGGATTGTTCACGTGAACGCCACCACGCCATCAGCAGCCGAGAGACAACAACAATTAGGTCGGCCACCCGCGTCGACCAATGATCTTGGCCGTTATGAGAGGTACACCGCGAATGAACTTCCTTGTGCGCAACAATCCCTTGCTTGGCCGCCCCCTGCAGGCCGGCGCCACCCTTGGTGTGCTGGCGTTGCTGGTGGCCGGCTCCGCCCAGGCCGTCGAAGTCAGCCTGCTGGACGATCAGGTCAGCGGCTCCCTGGACACCACGCTGTCCTATGGCAGCGTCTGGCGCGTCAGCGGCCGGGACGATGTCTCCGACATCAACACCGATGACGGCAACCGTAACTTCGATACCGGTCAGGTCTCCGAGGTATTCAAGGTGACCTCTGAGCTGCTGCTCAATTACCAGAACTACGGCGCCTTCGTGCGTGGCACGGCGGCTTACGACACCCAGATCAAGGACAAACACAACGACTACTACAGCACCACCGGCGGCGTGGAGCGGCCCAGTCAGGCCTTTCCCAATGACAACCAATTCACCCAGGACACCCGCGATGCGGCCAGCAATGCGGAAATCCTCGATGCCTATGTGTTCGGTAACTGGGATGTGTTTGACCGGCCATTGAGCGCCCGCGCCGGTAATCAGGTGTTCAACTGGGGCGAGGGGGTGTTCTATCGCGGTGGCATCAACACCACCAACCCGCTGGACGCGGCCAAGTTCCACATTCCCGGTTCCGAGCTGAAGGAAGTGCTGGTGCCCTTGCAGGCCCTGAGCTTCAACCTCGGCCTCACCGATAACCTGTCGATGGACGCCTACTACCAGTGGAACTGGAAGGAAACCACCCTGGATGCGGTTGGCAGCTACTACTCCACCACCGACCTGTTCGGGCCGGGCGGCAATACTGCCTATGCGGTGAATGATGATCCGCAGTTGGGGCAGTTGATGCAGTTCTATCCCCTGGCAGAGCAGTTTGGCTTTGTCGGCAACGGCCCGTCCGGGGGGAATGCTTACCTGGCGGCGGACACCGGCACCTTCAAGGTGGCGAATATCGGCGACGATATCGAGGCCCGTGACAGCGGCCAGTGGGGCACGGCCTTTCACTATATTGCCGAGGAGTTGAACGCTACCGAGTTTGGCTTCTACTTCGTCAACTACCACGCCAAGGAGCCGACGGTCGCCATCGACCTCAACGGTTATCAGGGTATCGACGTGGCAACCCTGGGGGCGGTTGCCGCCGGCCTGGGGGCGGCGGGTGCCGAGTATGGTCTGGCGACTCTGGACATGGCCAGTAACGCCATGGCCCGGCGTGACTACGTGGAAGACATCCAGATGTACGGCCTGAGCTTTAACACCACGGCCGGCGATGCCTCGGTCTCCGGTGAGGTGTCCTACCGGCCCAATGCGCCGATCAGCATTGCCTCTACCGATGATCTGCTGGGCGACATTCTTGGCCAGGGCGTGAGTGGCACCACCAATGTTTACGATGCCGCTGTAGCTGGCAATCAGGCCTGTGCTCAGGTGTCTGGCAAACAGCTGTGTCGCAGTGGCTTGTTTGAGAACTACCGCCGGGTAGAGATGTTCAACACCTCAATCTCGACCATCTACAACTTCGGTCCGATGCTCAGCTTCGATGCGCTGTTCGGTGTTGCCGAGCTGGCGTCCCAGCACATCCGCGGCGACAGCCTGACCTACACCGGCTTCAACGGCAGTGAGTATCAGACGCGCAAGCTGGTCAGCACCCGCGACAAGGCTTATGTCGGCGATAACGCCAGCGGTAATCAGATCACCGCCGACAGCTACGGCGGTACGGTGATGCTGGGTGGCAGCTGGAACGACGTGTATGCCGGCGTCAAGTTGTCGCCCTACGTGGCTTATCAGAATGACTTTCAGGGCAACTCCGACCTCACCGGTAACTTCAGCGAAGGCAGCAAGGCTTACACCCTGGGGATGGACGCCAGCTACCTGAACAGCTTCGAAGTGGGCCTGGCCTACACCGACTATCGGGGCATCAACAGTCTGTACGACCGCGACTTCGTCTCGCTAAGCGGCAAGTACGCGTTCTGATGCCTTGGCCTCGTCGGCGCAGGCCGGCGGGGCATTTCGTTTATGGAGATTGACCCTATGACCAAGACTCTTTCCCTACTGGTGGCGGCTATCGCCCTCGGCCTGAGTACCGGCAACAGCCTGGCCGCGGTATCGGCCGAACAGGCCAGCGCTCTGAAAAACCAACTCACCCCACTGGGCGCGGAAAAAGCCGGCAACGCCGCCGGCAGTATTCCCGCCTGGGGCGGTGGCCTGACCAAGGCGCCGGCCGGCTATCAGGGCCCCGGTAGTCACCATACCGATCCGTTCGCCGCGGAAAAACCGCTGTTTACCATCAGCAAGGCCAACCTGGCCCAGTACCAGGCCAACCTGACGGCGGGCCAGATTGCTCTAATCAACACCTACCCGGACAGCTTCCGCATGCCGGTCTACCCCAGCCATCGCAGTGGCGCGGCGCCGCAATGGGTGTATGACAACACCTTCGCCAACGCCACCAGCGCCAAGCTGCTGGATGGCGGCAATGGCTTCAGCGATGCTTATGGTGGCACACCCTTTCCGCTGCCGCAGAGCGGTGTCGAGGCCCTGTGGAACCATATCGCCCGCTACCGCGGCACTTACCTGGTGCGCCGCTCCAGCGAAGCGGGGGTGCAGAGCAACGGCAACAAGTCGGTGGTGACCTCGCGCGACGAGGCACTGTTCAACTTCTACGAGCCCAAGGGCAGCTACGCCGGGCTGAACAACACGCTGTTCAACTACATGGCCTTCAACACCGCGCCGGCACGCCTGGCCGGTGGCGGGGTGCTGGTGCACGAGACCCTCGATCAGGTCAAAGAGCCGCGCCAGGCCTGGGCCTACAGTGCTGGCCAGCGCCGTGTGCGCCGGGCGCCGACGGTGGCCTACGACACCCCGGTGGAGTCGGTGGACGGCATGCGCACGGTGGATGACACCGACATGTTCAACGGCTCGCCGGACCGCTACAGCTGGAAGTTGCTGGGCAAGCGCGAGGTCTACATCCCCTACAACAACTACCGTCTGGGTACGCCGGGGGTCAAATATGACCAGCTGCTGACCCCAGGCCATATCAACCCTGACTACACCCGTTATGAGCTGCACCGGGTGTGGGTGGTCGAGGGCACGCTGAAACCCGGCATGCGCCACGTCTACTCCAAGCGCGTGCTGTTTCTCGACGAGGACAGCTGGGGGGCGGCGGTGGTCGACCAGTACGACGGCCGTGGCGATCTGTGGCGGGTGTCCCAGGCGTTCCTGAAGAACTACTACGAGTTGCCGACCGTGTGGACGGCCCTGGACACCTATCACGACCTGCAATCGCGTACCTACAGCGTGCTCGGCCTGGACAGTGAAGAGCGTGGCACGGTGGACTTTGCTCAGCCCTCGCCAGGCGATGGTGGTTTTACCCCGGCGGCCATGCGCCGCAAGGCCTCGCGTTAAGCCGCGAGTTACACGCTGCCACGACAACGCCCCGCTTTTGCGGGGCGTTGTCGTTTAGGCCGGGCTTATTGGTTCTGGGTGCCGCCGCCATCGTGGAAGGCGAAGGTGTTGCGGCCGTCACTCTTGGCCGCGTACATGGCGCGGTCGGCATGCTGCAGCAGCCGTTCGGCGCTGTCGCCGTCTTCCGGGTAGCGGCTGACGCCGATGCTGGCGCGAACGTTGAGGGCCAGCCCGTCGATGCGCAGCGGGCTCTGGAAGCGCTCATGCAGCTTGTGCACGATGCGTTGAATATCCTCGGGTTCGTCCAGCACGTTGAACAGAATGACGAACTCGTCACCGCCCAGGCGCGCCACCGTGTCCACTTCGCGGGTTGCCGAACTGAGCAGGCGGGCCACGGCTTTCAGCACCTCGTCACCGAGGGCATGGCCGTGGCTGTCGTTGATCTCCTTGAAGTAATCCAGGTCGATAAACAGCAGCGCCAGCGGCTGGTGGGTGCGGCGGGCACTGATAATCGCCAGCTGCAGGCGCTCGAAGAACATCCGCCGATTGGGCAGGCCGGTCAGCGGGTCGTGTTGGGCCAGGTGGTCGAGGGCATTACGGCTCTCGTTGAGCTGGTTGAGGTGCTCGACGATTTCCTGCTGCATCTCCTGGAAGCTGCGCGCCAGTTGGCCCAGCTCATCCCGGCGGCGCAGCGGCAGCGGGCTGACGGTGCGGTCTTTGGAGAAGCGCTGGATGGCGTGCATCATGTCGTGCAGCGGCCGGGTCAGGGCGCGGGCCGCCAGTGCCGAGAGCAGCAGGCTGAGCAGGCTGAGCACGGCCACGATCTTGGCGATGCTCCAGCCCAGGGTGCCGATATCGCGCACGATAAAGTCGGCAGGCTGGGATAGGCCGAGGATCACCTGGCGTTTGCCGGAATCATCGTCCAGCGGCAGGCGGACAAAGGCGCTGATCAGCTCGCGGTCGGCATTGGAGTGGTCGAGGCTGGTGGTCACCAGGGTCGTGCGGCTGCCGTCCAGCAGGCTGTCGACAGGGGTGAAATAGCTCTGCAGGAGAATGCGCTGACCGCGGTCGAAGCCGAATGTCAGGCTGGCGTCGGGGTGAATCAGAATGTCGCCCGTCTCGTTGCTCAGGTACACCTCGTACTGACTCGGTAGGTCGGCCTTGAGCTGTTTGAACAGCTTATTAAGGTCGATGTTCAGCACGATCAGGTCGCTGATGCTGGCGCTGTCGGTATCGCTGGGGCCGGAGATTGTCAGGGTCGGCTTGTCCAGGCCGGAGTGGGCGCCTTGTTCGTGGTTGATCACGATGGGGGACAGGCGCACCTGGCCGGGTTGCAGGTCCAGCGCTTTGAACACGTAAGGGAAGTGGGCTTTCTCTTGCAGGAGCAGGCCTTCTACGCGGGTCAGCTGCTTGCCGTCACGCTCGACGCGGACGCGTTCCTTGCCGTGTTCGGCAAGGCCAATCAGGCGAATCTGCAGGTATTCGGGGTGCACCTTGAGCAGGCTGCTGAAGGTCGCGGCCAGTTCGTCGTGGGCCACTGGGCTGGCCGCCGGCTGGCCACTGAGCTGACGGGTTTGCGGCAGGCTGGCGAGCAGGCGCACATCCTGGCTGGCGCTGGCCAGACTGGCCTGCAGGCTGCGGCCAAGTACTTGGGTGGCGGTCAGCAGGTCGCGCTCGGCGGCATTCAGGAGCATGGTCCGGCTGCTGCTGTAGGAGTAATAGCCGGTCAGGCCGCTGATGAGGATGCCGAACACGGCGAGCAGGCTGGCGAGTTTGAAGCGCATGCTGAAGTTCATGGCGTATCCAGGGCCGGCAAGCTGTCGCCGGAGCGAATACGGGTCCAGAGGCTCGAGCGGCGGGCCGCGTCCTCGACCGGTTCAAGCCAGACTATTTTGTCCAGGTTGCTGCTCTCGGCGGGGGCTTCCAGGGTATTGGCCAGGCCCTGGCGGCGGCTCAGCTCCTTGCTGATCCGCGGCTCCAGAGTGAAATTGATCCAGTGTTGCGCCAGCTGCGGGTTCTTCGCTCCGCGGCTGATGGCCCAGCAGTCGAGCCAGGCCAGGGCGCCTTCCTTGGGAATCACATAACCCACATCGGCGCCGGCATCCTGCAGCAGCTTGAGCTGCTGGCGGCCATAGTTGGCGTACAGCAGGGCGATCTTGTGCTCGCGAAACAGGCTGACCGATTCTTCCGGCAGGCTGTAGAAGGTCAGTACGTTGCGGCGCAGCTCGATCAGCTTGGCGCTGGCGGCGGGGAAGTCCTGATCGGCAATCTGAAACGGCGCGCCGCCCTGCAGCAGGCGGGCGATCGAATAGTCGTGGCTACTGCCGTCGTAGGCCAGCACCCGGCCCCGGTACTGCGGGTCCCAGAGGCTGGCCAGGGAGTCGGGCGGGACGGGGAACTGCTGACGGTCGTAGATCAGGCCCATTTCCGCATAGGTGTAAGGGATGGCGTAGGTGGCCGTGCCCTGGGTGATGCCGGGAATGCTCTGCAGGTTACGGAAGCGCCAGAGCTGGCGCTTGGTATTGGGCATGTCATTGGCCTGCAGCGGCTGCACCAGTTGTTGCTCGATGTAGTACTGGATCTCCGCCGTATTGGCGGCAAACACATCGTAGTTGCCGCCCCGGTTGGCGCTGAGCTTCTCGCGCAGGCTGTCGTCGCTGCTGACCAGGCTCACGTCCACCTTGACCGAATAGCGTTCGGCAAACTCCTGGACCAGATCGCTGTCGGCATAACCGGGCCAGGTGAGGATGCGCAGGGTCTCCTCGGCCAGCAGCGGTTGGGCCGCCAGGCAGGACAGCGCGAGGATCAGTGGGCGGCACAGGTGGCCGGCAATGCGGTATGGCTGCATGGGTGAAACCAGAAAGAAGCACGTGCTTGCAGTCTATACGGTGTTTTCCCAGGCAAGACAAGACCATGGTCTGCTTGCACTAAAAGTGCAGGTTAAGCGCCGCTGGCGGCGCCGCTGCGCGAGTAAATTGTTCAGCAGATGGCCGTGCTAGAGCCCTCATTGCGGCATCGGTGGGCTCAGCAAAATTTTAGCGGCGTGCTAGGGTCTGTTGATGTTTCATCGCGAGCCGCGCGGCCGCGCATGAGGCGTCAACGGGCCCTAGCGTTGCCTGGGGCACTTACTTACTGAGGGATTGGGTCATGGATGAAGAAAAATTGATTGCTGCAGGTACGCAAAAGGTCGACGCCCTGATGGCGCTGATCACCCAGTACGGCGCGGCGTTTGCCGTAAAAGTGCTGGCGGCGGTGGCGTTTTGGGTGATTGGCCGCTGGCTGATCGGCTTTGCCGTCGGTCTGGTGCAGGGCTCCTTGGGCCGGCAGAAGGTCGATCCGACCGTGCTGCGCTATGTCGGCTCGTTTATTACCGTGACCCTGAATATCCTTCTGGTGATTGGCATCCTCGGCTATCTGGGCGTGCAGACCACCACCTTTGCCGCGCTGCTGGCGGCGGTGGGTCTGGCCATCGGCATGGCCTGGTCGGGGTTGCTGGCCAACCTGGCGGCCGGCGGCTTTATCATCGTGTTGCGGCCCTTCAAGGTCGGCGACTTTATCAGCGCCGGCGGGGTGACGGGCACGGTGACCGAGATCGGCCTGTTCGTCACCGCTATTAATACGCCGGATAACGTGCTGACCCTGGTGGGCAACAACAAGATTTTTGCCGACAACATTCAGAACTACAGCCACAACAGCTTTCGCCGGGTAGACCTGCAGGCACAGTTGTCAGGGGCGGCGGATTACCGGGTGGCGATCGAGGTGCTGAAAGCGCGCATCGCCGCCGTGCCCAATGTGCTGGGCATGCCCGCGGTGGATGTGGAGATTCTGGAGTTCAACTTGCTCGGGCCGGTCCTGGCGGTGCGCCCGTACTGCCATAACGCGCATTACTGGCAGGTGTATTTCGACACCAACAAGGTGCTCAAAGATGCCCTGGGCGATGCCGGCTTCCCGGCGCCGATGCCGACCCAGACGGTGATCATGCAGCAGCCATGACGGTCGTTGGCGGGCACCGCAAGGGTGCCCGCCAACGCATCAGAACTTCTCGGCAATGACCCGGAACGGGTAGTTGCTGGTGCTCTTGCCGATATGGCGTTTCGGCAGCTTGATGGCTTTCTCCTTCGGTAGCTCTTCGTACGGCACGTGCTCCAGCAGGTGGCTGATGACGTTCAGGCGCACGCGCTTCTTGTCTTCGGAGAGCGCCATATACCACGGTGCCCAGGAGGTGTCGGAGGCGGCAAACATGTCGTCGCGGGCCTGGGTGTAGTCGTCCCAGCGGTTGTAGGACTTGAGGTCCATGGCCGTCAGCTTCCAGATCTTGCGCCCATCGTGGATGCGGCTTTCCAGGCGCCGGGTTTGTTCTTCCGGGCTGACCTCCAGCCAGTACTTGAGCAGGATGATCCCCGAGTCGACGATGCTGCGTTCAAACAGCGGCACGCCTTGCAGAAATTTGTTCACCTGCTCGTCGGTGCAAAAACCCATGACCCGCTCGACGCCGGCGCGGTTGTACCAACTGCGGTCGAAGATCACCACTTCGCCAGCGGCCGGCAGATGCTCGACGTAGCGCTGCATATACATCTGGCTCTTTTGCCGCTCGGTAGGCGCCGGCAGGGCCACCACGCGGAACACCCGCGGGCTGACGCGCTCGGTGATGGCCTTGATGGTGCCACCCTTGCCGGCGCCGTCACGGCCTTCAAACACCACCACCACTTTCAGGCCCTTGGCCACCACCCATTGCTGCAGTTTCACCAGCTCAACGTGCAGGCGCTCAAGCTCCTTGTCGTAGTCCTTGCGGCTGAGTTTTTGTGCAACGTGCTCGGCGTCGGGTTGCGCCTGCTCGGCTTTCTTGTGCTTGGCCATCTATGTCTCCAATGGGGGTCAGGGTGCTGCATTGATCTGATTGTGCGGCTTCAGGGCTGTCGTTGCCCAGCCCACTTGGCTGCTGCAGTCGGCTGCCAGTCCTGCAACTGCTGCAGCAGCGCTTCGGCGCTGTTGCTGCTCTGCAGCATGGCGCGGTGTTCGCTGCGGACAAAGCCTTCGCTCACCAGATGATCGAGGAAAATACACAGCTTGCCGAAGAAGTCGTTGACCTCCAGCAAGCCCAGGGGTTTTTGATGATAGCCAAGCTGGCCCCAGGTCCAGACCTCGAAGAGCTCTTCCAGGGTGCCGAGGCCACCGGGCAGGGCGATAAAGGCGTCGCTGAGTTCGGCCATGCGCGCCTTGCGTGCGTGCATGCCGTCCACCACTTCCAGGCGGGTCAGGCCGCTGTGGCCGATTTCCGAATGCTCCAGGCTTTGCGGGATGATGCCGATCACTTCACCGCCGGCGGCCAGGGCCGCATCGGCGACGATACCCATCAAGCCCACCGCGCCGCCGCCATACACCAGGCGGATGCCCTGCTCGGCGAGGGTGCGGCCGAGGGTCACCGCCGCCGCGGCATGGGCCGGATCATGGCCCGGCCGAGCGCCGCAAAATACACAAATGGAACGCAATGCCATGCTCACCTCCTTGAGCCGTGAACAGGCCGCGCCATGGGCATGGCGGCAGCCTGTGAAGGTGGCAGGTTAACGCCTGGCGCTTTAGCTGGCGAGCAGCCACAGGCCGGCGCCTGCAGTGCCGGCCCCGGCCAGGCGCACCAGGCCGGCCGTAGCCAGCGGCAGATAACGGGCCAGGGCATAGCCGCCGGCATGCAGCAGGGCGGTGGCGGCCACAAAGCCGCTGGCGTAGGTCAGCGGGCTGGTCGCACCGGGCAGCTCCAGGCCGTGGGCGACACCGTGGCTCAGGCCAAACAGCGCCGTCAGGCCCAGGGCCGCGGCCAATGGCAAGCGCGCCGCCAGTGCCACCAGCAGGCCGAGGGCCAGCACCGAGCCGGCAATCCCGCTTTCCAGCAGTGGCACCTGCATGCCGGCAAAACCGAGCAGGCCGCCGAGCAGCAGGCTGGCGACAAAGGCCACAGGCAACGCCCAGCGCGCCTGGCCTTGCTGCTGGGCCGCCCACAGGCCGACAGCGAGCATGGCCAGCAGATGATCGAGGCCGCCGAGCGGGTGACCTAGGCCGGCCAGCAGCCCGCTGGTCTCATGGCCCGGGTGGGCGAAGGCCAGCGTCGGAGTGAACAGCAGGGCGAGGGCAGACAGGCTGTTGCGCAGGTTCATGGTGAGTCTCCTTGGCTGCTTCAGGCGGCGTTGAGCATGCCGTGACGTTCGATAAAGGCGATGATCTGTTCCAGCCCCTGGCCGGTTTTCTGGTTGCTGAACACGAATGGCCGGTCGCCGCGCATCTTCAGGGTGTCGCGCTGCATCACCTCCAGAGACGCACCGACCAGCGGCGCCAGGTCGATCTTGTTGATCACCAGCAGGTCGGATTTGCAGATGCCGGGCCCGCCCTTGCGCGGCAGCTTGTCGCCGGCCGAGACGTCGATCACGTACAGGGTCAGGTCCGACAGCTCGGGGCTGAAGGTGGCCGAGAGGTTGTCGCCACCGGATTCGACGATGATCAGGTCGAGCCCTGGAAAGCGCCGGTTGAGCTGCTCGACCGCCTCCAGGTTGATCGAGGCGTCCTCGCGGATCGCCGTGTGCGGGCAGCCGCCGGTTTCCACACCGATGATCCGCTCCGCTGCCAGGGCTTCATTGCGCACCAGAAACTGCGCGTCTTCCTGGGTGTAGATATCGTTGGTGACCACGGCCAGGTTGTAGCGCTCGCGCAGGGCCAGGCACAGGGCCAGGGTCAGGGCGGTCTTGCCGGAGCCGACCGGGCCGCCGATGCCAATGCGCAGGGGTTGGCTGTTCATGGGTGCGTCTTCCTTATCATCAAGAACGAAATAAACGGCTGTACTGGCGCTCGTGCGCCATGCTCGCCAGGGCCAGGCCGAACGGCGCGCTGCCCCAGTGTTGCGGGTCGATTGTGCTGGCCTGCTGCTGGGCGCTCTGCAATACGGGCAGCAGGTGTGAGGTCAGGCGCTGGGCGGCTTGCTGGCCCAGCGGCAGGGTCTTCATCAGCACTGCCAGTTGGTTTTCCAGCCAGCCCCACAGCCAGGCGGCCAGGGCATCCTGCGGGCTGATCTGCCAGGCGCGGGCGGCCAGCGCCCAGGTCACGGCCAGGCCCGGTTCAGCCAGGGCGCTCAGGCAGTCGCGGGCGTCGTCATCCAGCTCCGGCAGGCCTTGCAGCAGTTGCTGCAGGGAGTAGCCCATCTGCCGGCTTTCCTGCCGCAGTTCACGGGTTTCGCGGCTGGCGCGCTGTTGCCCGGCCAGGCTGCGCAGCTGCGCCCAGTCCTCAAGCGCAGCAGCCTGGCAATGGGCGAGCAGCAACGGCGCCTCGAAGCGCGCCAGGTTGAGCAACAGTTGATCGGCGATCCAGCGCTGGGCGCTTTCAGCGTTCGCGACCAGGCCCTGTTCCACGGCCATTTCCAGGCCTTGGGAATAGCTGTAACCGCCGATCGGCAGCTGCGGGCTAGCCAGCCGCAGAAGCTGCCACGCCGGGTTCACTGGCGTACACCGAACTGATGCAGGCGCGGCGCATAGCTGAACTCGGCATCGCCGGCATGGGAGTGGTGATGACCGCCGCCGTAGGCGCCTTGCTCGGGTTGATAGGGCGCCTCGATCAACTCCACGCAGGCGCCCAGCTGTTCGAGCATGGCCTTGAGCACGTAGTCATCGGGCAGGCGCAGCCAGCCATCGCCCAGTTGCAGGGCCACATGGCGGTTGCCTAGGTGATAGGCGGCGCGGGTCAGTTCGAAGGCGTTGGCGCAGGTCACGTGCAGCAGTGCCTCGGGGCGCGCGCAAACGCGCACCACGCGGCCGTCCAGCGCTTGCAGGCAGTCGCCCTGTTGCAGCGCGGGCTGACCGCGCTCGAGAAACAGGCCGACGTCTTCGCCCGTGGTGGTAAAGCAGCGCAGGCGACTCTTGCTGCGGGCCTCGAAGTTCAGCAGCAGCTCGGCGTCCCAGTGCTCCTGGGCGTGAATGCGGTGGTGGATGACCAGCATGGCGACATTCCGACAAGGTGAATGTCACTGGCAAAGCAAGGGCAGTGCCAAGCGCCCTATAAGTGTGCAAGGCCGCGTTGGGCGGCGGCATGCATCAGCTTGGGTAGATCGGCTGGGTTTATTTGGTGCGCGCTTGAGGCTCTTGCACTGCTGCGGTGCCTGCCTCGCCCTCTGGCTTGCCCAGGCCTTGCCAGTGCTTGCCGCCGATCATGATAAAGCGCAGTTGCTGGGTGATTTTGGCTTGTGCGGTCAGGTGTGCTGGCAGGGACTCGGCCGGTGGGTCGATGAGTTCCGGCAGGGTGGCGAACACGGTTTTCACCACCAGATCGGCGACCACATCCATGGCCGCGTCATCCAGATGCGGCATGCGATTCATCAGTTTCAGGTCGGCCGCCAGGTCATCGGTGATGCGCTGACGCAGGTCCGTGAGAATCTGCCGCACTGGCTGCGAGCCACCGTACTGTTCGCGGGCCAAAAACAGAAACTGGGCGCGGTTGGCGGCCACCGAGTCGAGAAAGATGCGTGTGCTGGCCTCGATCATGCCGCCCAGCTCGAATTCATTGCGGCGTACCTGGCGCAGGGTTTCGCGAAAGGTCTCGCCGACCTCGGCGACCAGCGCCAGGCCCAGCTCGTCCATGTCATGAAAGTGCCGGTAGAACGCGGTGGGCACGATGCCGGCGGTGCGGGTCACCTCGCGCAGGCTCAGGCTGCCGAAGCCACGGCCGCCGTCCATCAAGGTACGGGCAGCCGCCATCAAGGCCTGGCGGGTTTGCTGTTTTTGGGCGGCGCGGGGGGAAGACATGGCGGCACAGCATCCTGGGTAACGGCCTGCACTTTAACAAAAGCTGTCTGGCGGCGTCGAACCGATAGGCGACCGTTTGGCGATTCAAGTGAACAAGTGTTGACTGAATATTTGGGCTTCTGGCATCTTGGTGAACAATTGTTCACTGAGATTAAGCCCATGGCCTTGATTCCCTTTGCCTGGATGCGCGCCAGTGCGGCGCTGTTACAGCCCTTGCGGCGGCTGAGCGCCACGGCCTGGCTGCGCGAGGCGGATGTTGATTTGCTTCTGCGGGCACTGCACCCCGCCTGGTGCCTGAACCGGGTGTTGGCCCAGGTCGAGGCGCGCGAGTGGGTGGCCGAAGACATGCTGGCCTTGACCTTGCGCTGCAACGGCAACGCCCGTGGCTGGCGGGCCGGCCAGCATGTGCAGCTGTACTGGCCACACGCCGGCACGCGCCTGAGCCGCAGCTACAGCCTGACCGCCGTGCATGACGACGGCCGCATCGAGTTGGCGATCAAGCGCCAGCCGGGCGGGCGTATGTCCAACCAATTGCTCGACCATCTGCCGGTGGGCCAGGTGCTGGAGCTGGGCCAGGCCGACGGCAGCCTGTATTGGCCGGCGAGCCGTGATGGCGTGCTGTTGCTGGCCGCCGGCAGCGGCATCACGCCGTTGTTGGGTTTGTTACGGCAAGCCCTGAGTCAGGGTTTCACGGCACCGATTACCCTGCTGCACTACGTGCGCCAGCGCAGCCAGCGGGCCTTCAACCGGGAATTGCAGACCCTGATGAGCCAGTACCCGAACCTGCAGGTGCGCTGGGCCATCAGTGGCGAGCTGGCGGCGGCCGATGAACTTAGCGGGCGCTTTCAGCCGGCCCACCTGCACGCTTTGCCGGGCAGCAGCCTGCTGGTCTGCGGCCCCCATGGCTTTGTCACCAGCGTGCGCGAGCAGTGGGTTGGCGAGGTGCAGGCCGAGGCCTTCAGCCTGCCGCCGGCCGAGGCGAGCGCCAGTACGGCGCCGCTGCAGCTGCAGTTCGCGCGCAGCCAGCTGGCGGTCACGGGCGACAGCGCGAACAGCCTGTTGCAGCAAGCTGAGGCCCATGGCCTGCGGCCTGTGCACGGCTGTCGGCAGGGCATTTGCACCCGCTGCACCTGCACCTTGCTCAGCGGCACGGTGCGCGACCTGCGCAACGGCCAACTGCAGCACGAGCCCGGCCAACCCATCCGCATCTGCGTCAGCGTCCCCCAGGGCGATGTCGTGGTCGACCTGTGAAGGAGTCCGCCATGCGCGAAGACCGTCAATTATCCCCGGCCGAGCAGGATGCCTTCGGCGCCGAGCTGGATGCCCTGCGCAACCGCACCCTGGCTGATCTCGGCGCGGCCGATGCGCGCTATATCCGCCGTATTCGCAGCGCCACAAGGCTCAGTGCCCTGGCCGGGCGGCTGTTGCTGCTGGCCGGCTGGTTTCCGCCGACCTGGCTGCTCGGCAGCCTGTTGCTGGGGCTGGCCAAGATCCTCGACAACATGGAGCTGGGCCACAACGTTATGCACGGCCAGTACGACTGGATGAACGACCCCGAGCTGAGCGGGCGCACCTTCGAGTGGGACATCGCCGGCCCCGGCGATTTCTGGCGGCACACCCACAACCATATCCACCACACCTACACCAATGTGCTGGGCATGGATGACGACATCGGCTACGGCGTGGTGCGCCTGTTCCCGGAGCAGCGCTGGAAGCCGTATTACCGCTGGCAGCCGTTGTGGGTGACGATCCAGGCGCTGCTGTTTCAGTACTCGGTGGCGGTGCAACACCTGCGCCTCGACCAGTACTTCAAGGGGCGCATGAGCCGTGAAGAGTTGCGCCCGCTGCTCAAGCAGTTCAACGGCAAGATCGCCCGCCAGTGGGCCAAGGATTACCTGTTCTTCCCGTTGCTGGCGCTGCTGCTGGGAGCCAATGCCCTGGCGGTGCTGGCCGGTAACGTGGTGGCCAATCTGCTGCGTAATTTGTGGACCTTTGCGATCATCTTCTGCGGCCACTTCACCGAACAGGCGGCGGTGTTCCCGGCCAGCGTGCTGGAGGGTGAAAGCCGTGGCCACTGGTACCTGCGGCAGATGCACGGCTCCAGCAACCTGGAAGGCGGCCGGCTGTTTCATATCCTCACTGGCAACCTCAGTCACCAGATCGAACACCACCTGTTCCCCGACCTGCCGGCCCGGCGCTATGCCGAGCTGGCCGTAGAAGTGCGCGAGATCGCCCAGCGCTACGGCCAGACCTACAACAGCGGCAGCTTTGCCGCGCAGTTCGGTTCGGTGCTCAAACGCATCTGGGTCTATCGCCTGCCGAATGCAGAGGCACCGGCCTAAAACTAGGCGGTGTCTCCGTTAGTGTTGTGTACTCAGCCACTACCGGTTTCGCCTTTACGGCGAGTCACTTTCTCTTTGCTTGCGCGAAAGAGAAAGTAACCAAAGAGAAAGCGCACCCGGCATCCGG
>RCMZ01000446.1_pt1 | contig 22170 bp, 20 predicted proteins | sample 2041141 | NCBI WGS metagenome assembly RCMZ01 (sample SAMN09708263, study PRJNA481090) | Wastewater metagenome, whole genome shotgun sequencing project. | biome: sewage; isolation source: Davis station wastewater (DW) | place: Antarctica: Davis Station | collected 2010-03-01
GCGCCGCCGCCAGTTCGGCCTGCCAGCGTTCGATCGCCGTGTCGGCGTCGCGCACGGCGCAGCTGAAGGTCGCGCTGCACTGCCCGTCGCGCGCCTGCAGGAGGATCGCCGGGACGACGAGGCGCGCGTTCGGCAGCTCGCACGATTCGTACAACTCGCCCGCGCCGCCGTCGTGCGCTTCCTCGTCGAAGGCGAAGCCGAGGTGCGCCGCCGGCGCGTGGCCGGTGCGCGCGCTGTCGTCGTGCCGCCAGTGCGGCGCGATGCCGGCGAAGGCCGCCTGCAGCGCGGCGAAGCGCGCCGGACCGGCGGTGCCGAAGATCATCGCGTAGCCGAGCGCGAGGCGCGTCTCGCCGTTTGCCGGCTGCGCCCAGCCGACGACGTGGCTGCGCGTGAAGTCGGCGGCCTGCCAGCATGCGTCGAGGTCCGCGTCGAGCGGCAGGGTGATGCTGAACAGGCCGTTGTCGGAGGACTCGGCGGCTCCCGCAGCGTCCCCGCCGTCGGGCAGCGCCGCCCGCAGGCGTTCGCGCAGGCGCGCCAGCAGCGGCGCATCGAGCAGGCGGCGCAGCGTCATGCGGCCTCCCGCGCCAGCGCGCGCAGCGCGGCGCGCTCGATCTTGCCCATCGCGTTGCGCGGCAGGCGCGCAACGCGCAGCACGCGGCGCGGCCGCTGTGCCGAAAGCAGGCGCTGCCGGCCCCACTCGCGCACCGTCTCGGCCTCCGCGCTGCCGACGACGAGTGCGACCAGCGCGTCGCCCCATACCGGGTCGGGCAGCGCGGTGACGGCGACGTCGGCGACGCCGGGGCAGGCGGCGAGGCAGGATTCGACTTCGAGCGGATGCACGTTCACGCCGCCGCTGACGAAAACGTCGTCGGCGCGGCCGAGGATGGACAGGCGGCCGGCCGCGTCGATCCGGCCGAGGTCGGCGGTCGGCAGCCAGCCGTTGAGCAAACCGTCGCCGGGGCGCAGTTCGGGGTTGAGGTAGCCGGCCATCACCTGCGGGCCGCGCAGATGCACGCGGCCGCTGCTGCCATCGCCATCGCCGATGCGGCATTCGAAGCCGGGCAGCGGCGTGCCGACTTCGCCCTCGCGCCAGTCGGCGCCGGGGGCGGCGAGCGTCGCCGCCTGCGCGGCGCTTTCGCTCATGCCCCAGCTCGGGCAGAGCGGCCAGCCGGCGGCGCGGGCGCGTTCGAAGAGCGGGCGCGACAGCGCGGCGCCGCCGATCATCGCGTAGCGCAGCGTGGGCGGCGGCGCGTGCTCGCCGCCGGCGGCGCTCTCGGCGTGATCGAGCAGGCGCGCGAGCATCGCCGGTACCAGCGAGATGTGCGTCACCGGGTGCTGGTGCAGGTCGCGCCAGACGGCGGCGGCGTCGAAGCCTTCGTGCTGCAGCAGCGTTGCGCCGGCGCGCAGGCAGCGGTGGAGGATGGACATGCCGCCGATGTGGTGCAGCGGCAGGCAGCCGAGCCAGAGATCGCCGGCGGCGAGCGGCAGGCGCTCATTGGCGGCGTGCGCGGCGGCGTCGAGGTTGCCCGGCGTCAGCATCACCGCCTTCGGCGCGCCCTCGCTGCCGCTGGTGGCGATCACCAGCGCGACGGCGGGCGGCGGCGCGGCGTCCGTTGCCGTGGTGGCCGTTGCCTCCGCCTCGGCTGCCGGGAACTGCGCGGGCAAGGCCGGCAGGCGTCGCAGATGGAGGCCGCCCATCGCCGCAAGCGCCGGCCAGCGCGCGTCGGCGTTCTGCGGATCGAGCGGCAGCAGCCCGCAGCCGGCCACCGAGCAGGCGACGGCGGCCAGCGTCAGTTCGCACGCATCGCCGGCAAACGCCGCGATCGGCGTCGCGGTGCCGGCGAGAAGGCCGCTAGCGCGCAGCCAGGCGGCGCCGCGCCACGCCGTCTCGTTCAGTTCGGCGTAGCTCCAGCGGCCTTGCTGCGTGAGCAGGGCGGCGCGCTGCGGCGTACTGCGGGCGCCGGCGGCGAGCCAGGCGGCGAGGGTGTTCATCGGGCGGTTTTCGAGGAGCTGAATAAGCGGTCGATTATACGTGGGCAGCCTCGTTCGCCCTTTGCCGCGCATCAAGAAATCGGGATGTGGCCTCCGGAGCAGGGGAAAAACAGCGAGAACGCGACGGCGGAAAGCGTGCAGCCCGCCGCGCGCTAGCGCCGGGAGCTAGAATGAAACTGCCCGCAAGCCAAAGGAGGAAAGCATGGAAACCACCCCGGAAAATTCCCGGCTGACCCTGCACGAAGCCGCGCGCCTGCTCCCGGCGCCGTCGATCCACGACGCCGAACTCGAACTCGCGCACGCCATCGAGGACGGCCGCCTGCACGCCAACGTCAAGCGCTGGGCGACCGAGCAGTGGGAAAGCGGCTTGCTGCCCGGCAACATCAACCGTCTCGAAACGTGGATCGAACGCAGCGATTTCGAGGCCTGGATGGCGGCCCGGCAAAGCGCTGCTGCCGAGGCGAAGCCCGGCTAGGATCTTTCTGCGAGCAGACGGGGATGAAGAGGATGTGCTGATGAGGTCTTGCGCTGCCAGGCAGGTGCGGCGCTTCGTTGGGGTAATTAGGGTCGGCTACCGACTGCGGATTCAACCGGTCGATGCAACACACTAATGTCTGCGCAAGCAGACGGAGTGTTGCAGATGGAATACCTGCCCCGGATTTACTATACGGAAAGCCAGAAGGCCCTGATGTGGGAGCGCTGGCGAAAGAGTGAATCACTCCAGCAGATCGCCCAATTGTTCGATCGCAACCACTCCTCGATCCAGCGCATTCTGGCTGAGACTGGCGACACACAGCCACGGCCCAGATGTCGATTTCAACGGGCGCTATCGTTAGCCGAGCGGGAGGAAATTTCGAGAGGGCTGGTCGCTGGCCATTCCATCCGTTTGATTGCGACACCGCTCAGGCGAGCGCCATCCACCATCAGCCGGGAAATTGATCGCAACGGTGGAGCGTCCGAGTATCGCGCCAGTCAGGCCGAACAGGCGGCCTGGGACCGGGCACTTCGCTTCAAACCCTGCAAACTGACCAAGGATCGAAGCTTGGCATACCTTGTCGCGGACAAGCTCAAGCGGCAGTGGTCGCCAGAACAGATCGCCGCCAGCCGGAAATGTGGATCAGCCCTTGCTGGCGCAACCGTCGCAACTAACCGCCCGACGAGGTAGTCTCGCCGACATACGCGGCGGCGGCCAATTCCTTGCGCGTCAGCCCGCCCTGTCGGACCAACGCGGCAAGAATGCGACTGCTTGGCGGCGAAGTTGGACGATCGTCGATGCCAACTGACGCAGCCATTTCCGAAACCCTGCCGCCCAGCTTAAACCCTGAACCGCACTACCGCCTCGCGCAGCTTACCGGCCAGTCCATCCAGTTGCCGCGCTGTGTCGGCAGCGTTGGCGGCTGCTGCGGTATTTTGCTCGGTCATCTGGGCGATCTGCTCCATACGCTTGGCGACTTGCTGAACTGCCACATCCTGCTCGCGCACCGCGTCGGCGATGTTGCGTACCGATTCGGTTACCAAGCCGGTATCGGCGCTCGCATCGGCGAGTGCGCCGGTTGAGGCGATGACGTGTTCGCGCGTTGCTCCGGCTTTGTCGTTTGCTTCCTGCATACGAGCGACCGCACCATCGACTTCGGACTGAATGCCGCCGATCAGGTCGGAGATTTTGCCGGTCGCCTTGGTGGTGTTTTCGGCGAGCTTGCGTACCTCGTCGGCGACGACAGCAAAGCCGCGCCCTTGCTCGCCAGCGCGTGCCGCCTCGATGGCAGCATTGAGGGCCAGCAGATTGGTCTGCTCGGCGATGTCCTTGATGGTTTGTACAATACCGTCGATCTGACGCGAGCTTTCGGCCAGTCGGGCGATGTCACCGCTCGCCTCACAAATCATGGCGGCGAGTTTATTGACGTTATCGGCTGTCTCACGCACGGCGGTAAGCGTCGCTTCGATGTCGGCACGTGCTCGTATCGCGGTTTCATTGGCCGTATGGGCGTTGCTGGCAGTCTCGGAGATACTCACCGAGGTTTGCTCAATGGCGGCGGCCACTGCCGAGGCGGCTTCGGACTGCGCGCCCGAACTTTTTTCGACTTGTGCGCCGGCGGTGGCCATGGCTTGTGCAGCAGTGGCAATAGCCTCGGCGGACTGACGGGTGTCACCAACCAGGGCGGCGATCTTCGCCATCATCTTGTCGAAGGCAGCGGCGGTGCTCCCGACCTCATCCTCGCTAGAAATGTTTGTGCGTAGAGTAAGGTCGCCGCTATGTTCGACGCGGACGATGATGTCTTGCAGATTGGTGAGCGGGCGGGTGATGGAGCGGATGATCCATAGCGCAAAACCAATTCCGAGAATCAAGCCAAGTGCACAGAGGGCGATGTTTTCATTGCGCGTTGACACATAATTGGCCGCCGAATTGTCGTACTCATGCTTGGCGATATTCAGTTGTACTTCGATGAGTTTCGAGAACTTTTCGCTGATGGGATCGATGGCCGGGTATAGAGGGCCGGCCGCGAATTCGGCGATGGCCGCCTCGTCTTCTCTGACCATAATGTCCTTCAGACGGCCCAGCGCAACGGCAGTTTCCTTGAACAACGGTTCGATTTCCGCGACGAGCTTCTTTTCCTCGTCCACCAGATAGGTCGCGGTGTATTCCTTCCATTTCAGTGCAATAGTGGCATTCGCTTCGTCGAGATTCTTACGCGCCTCCGCCCAGCCGATGTTGCCATTGCGCATCTTATGGGTCGTATCGACAATATTGACCGCGTACATGTCGGCGACGATCTTCAGATCGCGCAACGGCACGACCCGATCCTGGTATACGGTTTCCAGGCCGGAATTGCTTTGCGCCATACCGCGCAGCCCCAAGGCACTGATGACAAGCAGCGCCACAGCCAGAATTCCGAGCAGCACGATCAGGCGCGCACCGATGCTGCGATTGAATAGTCCGAAAATTTTTTATTCTCCTAGCCATTTTTGACGGGCCAGGCAACTGGCACCAGCGTGGAGAGAATTTAGCACAACTCAATTTAAACTGAATGACGGCGGACGTTGGCCGACATTTGATACTGCCCGGCAAGTTCAGGAGCGGTGCCGCCGTTCGGCTGGCCGGTTTGTAACGGCAACAGTTGGCCGGATTCAGACGCTCAACCGTCCGTATCGATAGCCCGGCTATATGGCGAGAAACCTAGCCCGAGCTCGTCTGGAAATATTAGCCGTCCTGCTTGAGTCCGAGGCGCCAGCCCAGTGTCTTCTACGAGCCAGCCGGCGGTCGCCAGTCCGTGCGCCAGCTTATTGCCGAGGGCGGCGGCGAGGTGGGCGGCGGCGAGGATGCCGCAGGCGCTGTCGAGGCTGCTGGTGACGACGCAGTCGATGCCGGCCGCGCCGGCGGCGTGGGCGACGGCGAGGGCGGGGCGCAGGCCGCCGAGGCGGGGCGGCTTGAGGATGAGGCGGCGCAGCGGCGGGGCGGCGAAGAAGTTGTCGGTGGCGTCGCGCGGGCCGGATTCGTCGAGCGCCAGCGGGAAGGCGCAGGCCGCCTGCAGGCGGGCGAGGGCGGCCGGCTGCGGGTCGGCGAGCGGTTCTTCGAGTTGCTCGACCGGCAGCCCGGCGCAGGCGCCGAGGAAGCGTGCGGCGTCGCTTTCGCTCCAGGCGCGGTTGGCGTCGAGGCGCAGTTTGGCATCTGCCGGCAGCAGCGCGGCGAGGCGCTGCAGGTGGGCGATGTCGGCGTCGACCGGGGCGCTGCCGACCTTCAGCTTGAGCACCGTGAAGCCGTCGGCGCAGGCCTTGCGTACGGCGTCTTCGCTGTTTGCGTCGAGGCCGCCGAGCGCGGCGTTGACGGCGACGTCGGGCGCGCACGGGGCGCCGCGCAGGAAGTGGCCGAGGCCGACGCCGGCGGCCTGCGCGGCGAGGTCGAGGAGGGCGCACTCGATGGCGCAGCGTGCGGCGGGTGCGAGCGCGATGTCGCCGGGCAGTGCGAGGGTTTGCAGCGCGAGCGTTTGCAGTGCTTCCCCGACGCTGTGTCCGGGCAGCCAGCGGGCGTAGCCGTCGAGCGCGGCGTGCGCCTGCGCCGCCGTTTCGGTGCCGCTGTGGGCGCAAGGGCCGGGCAGCGGCGCGCAGTCGCCGTAGCCGCTGCGCCCGTCCTCGGTTTCGATGTGCAGCAGCCAGCCCTCGCGGATCGCGAAGGCGCCGGCCGCCGTTTTCCACTCGGCGCGCAACGGCAGCGCGTAGGGGTGGAGGCAGGCGTTGCGGATCAGCATCGTGCGGGCCCCGGAATCAGGGGCGCTGGCGGAACTTGCCGAAATCGGGCGCGCGCTTTTCCAGCCAGGCGTTGCGCCCTTCCTGTCCTTCCTCGGTCATGTAGAACAGGCCGGTGGCGTTGCCGGCCAGTTCCTGGATGCCGGCCAGCCCGTCGGTGTCGGCGTTGAAGCCGGCCTTGATCATGCGCAGCGCCATCGGCGAGAGCTTGAGCATGTCGCGGCACCAGGCCACGGTTTCCTCTTCGAGCTGCGTGAGCGGTACGACGGTGTTGACGAGGCCCATGTCGAGCGCGGCCTGCGCGTCGTACTGGCGGCAGAGCAGCCAGATTTCCTTGGCCTTCTTCATGCCGACGGTGCGCGCCATGAGGCCGGCGCCGAGGCCGGCGTCGAAGCTGCCGACGCGCGGGCCGGTCTGCCCGAAGCGCGCGTTGTCGGCGGCGATGGAGAGGTCGCAGACGAGGTGCAGGACGTGGCCGCCGCCGATGGCGTAGCCGGCGACCATCGCGACCACGGGTTTCGGGCAGCGGCGGATCTGCATCTGCAGGTCGAGCACGTTGAGGTGCGGCGTGCCCTGCGCGTCGTGGTAGCCGCCGTCGTCGCCGCGCACCGTCTGGTCGCCGCCCGAGCAGAAGGCTTCGTGGCCGGCGCCGGTGAGCACGATGACGCCGACCTCGGGGTCGAACTGCGCGCGGTGTATGGCGTCGATCAGCTGCATCACCGTTTCCGGGCGGAAGGCGTTGCGCTTCTCGGGGCGGTTGATGGCGATGCGGGCGATGCCTTCGGCGAAGTCGTAGGCGATGTCGGAATAACCCGAATCGTTGGCGGTGGCGAGACGGGGTTTCCAGTCGAGTGCGGTGCGGATCATGGGCGTGTTCTGTGCGCGGTGGAAGACAGCGGCGAGTATAGCCGGCGGCGCGCTCCGGCGATTTGATCCAGGCCGGGGATATTGCGCTGCAGCGTGCAAATGCCGGCGAGCGGCGCACACTGGAAGCGATCGTCCGGCAAGGACGCGCGCATAAGGAGGCGCTGTGCATCGCAGGATACTCAAGGGCGAGCGGCTGGTGGCCACGTTCGCGGCGGGCTGCGTGCTGTTCAACTATCCGCTGCTTTCGCTGTTCGACCGCGACGTCGAGGTGTTCGGCATTCCGCTGCTCTACGTTTACGTTTTCGCCGCGTGGGCCGGGCTGATCGCTCTGATGGCCTGGATCATCGAGCGGCGTACCGAGTAGGCGGCGATGCTCAACAGTCCGGTCATCGTCGCCGCCGCGCTGCTCTACCTCGGCCTGCTCTTCGCGGTCGCCTGGTGGGGCGACAAGCGCGCCGACGCGGGGCGCTCGATCATCGCCAGCCCGACCATCTACGCGCTGTCGATGGCCGTCTACTGCACGACCTGGACCTTCTACGGCAGCGTCGGGCGGGCGGCGGTGTCGGGCATCGGCTTCCTGCCGATCTACCTCGGTCCGACGCTGGTCATGGCGCTCGGCTGGTTCCTGCTGCTCAAGATGATCCGCACGGCGAAGGCCAACCGCATCACCTCGATCGCCGACTTCATCTCCTCGCGCTACGGCAAGAGCCACCTGCTCGGCGGGCTGGTCACCATCATCGCGGTGATCGGCGTCGTCCCCTACATCGCGCTGCAGCTCAAGGCCGTCTCGGGCAGCGTCAGCATCCTGCTCAACTACCCCGAGATCGTGATGCCGCACCGCAGCGAGACGGAGCCGGTGTTCGCCGACATGAGCTTCTGGATCGCGCTGATCCTCGCCGCCTTCACCATCCTCTTCGGTACCCGCCACCTCGACGCCACCGAGCGCCACGAAGGCATGGTCGCCGCCATCGCGCTCGAATCCGGCGTCAAGCTGCTCGCCTTCCTCGCCGTCGGACTGTTCGTCACCTACGGCATGTACGACGGCTTCGCCGACATCGCCGAGCGCGTCGCGCAGAACGCCGACCTGCGCCGGCTGAGCGCCGCCGTGCCCTCGGGGCAGGGCTTCACCAGCTGGTTCTCGCTGACCGTGCTGGCCGGGCTGGCGGTGCTTTTCCTGCCGCGCCAGTTCCAGATCGCCGTCGTCGAAAACGTGAACGAGGCGCACCTCAAGCGCGCCGCCTGGCTGTTCCCGCTCTACCTGCTGCTGATCAACGTCTTCGTGCTGCCCATCGCGCTCGGCGGCCTGCTGCACTTCGCCGGGCAGGACGTCGACGCCGACACCTTCGTGCTCACCCTGCCCATGGCGCTGCGCCAGGAAGGGCTGACCCTGCTCGTCTTCATCGGCGGGCTGTCGGCGGCGACCGGCATGGTCATCGTCGAGACCATCGCGCTGTCGACGATGGTCTGCAACGACCTCGTGATGCCGCTGCTGCTGCGCATGAAGCGGCTGGCGCTCGACGAGTCGCAGGACCTCTCGCGCGTCCTGCTCGGCATCCGGCGCGGCGCCATCCTGTTCATCCTGCTGCTCGGCTACCTCTACTTCCGGCTGGCCGGCGAGGCCTACGCGCTGGTCGCCATCGGCCTGATCAGCTTTGCCGCCGTCGCCCAGTTCGCGCCGGCCATGATCGGCGGCATGTACTGGCGCGGCGGCACGCGCGAGGGCGCGCTGGCCGGGCTTTCGGCGGGCTTCCTGGTGTGGGCCTACACCTTGCTGCTGCCGTCTTTCGCCAAATCGGGCTGGCTGCCGGCCGACTTCCTGATGCAGGGACTGTTCGGTACCGAGTTGCTGCTGCCGCAGCAGCTGTTCGGCCTCTCCGGCCATGACGAAATCTCGCACTGCCTGTTCTGGAGCATGTTCGCCAACATCGGCTGCTACGTCGCAGTGTCGCTGCTGCGCGCGCCGACGGCGGCCGAGGCCAGTCAGGCGACGCTCTTCGTCGATGCGCTCAAGCACACGCGCCCGGTCGGCGCCGCGCTGTGGCGCGGGCGGGCCGAGATGGCCGATCTGGTCGCGCTGGTCGGCCGCTTTCTCGGCCCGCTGCGCGCGCGCGCCGCCTTCGCCGCCTACGCGCACGGGCGCGGCGCGGCGGGCATCGACGAACTGGAGGCCGACGCCGAACTCGTGCAGTTCGCCGAATCGCTGCTCGCCGGCGCCATCGGCAGCGCCTCGGCGCGCGTCATGGTCGCCTCGGTGGCCAAGGAGGAGCCGCTCAGCCTGGCCGAGGTGATGAACATCCTCGACGAGGCTTCGCAGCTGCGCACCTACAGCCGCGAGCTGGAGCGCAAGTCGGCCGAGCTGACGGCGGCGACGCGCGAGCTGAAGGAGGCCAACGAGCGCCTGCAGGAACTCGACCGCCTGAAGGACGATTTCATGTCCTCGGTGACGCACGAACTGCGCACGCCGCTGACCTCGATCCGCGCTTTTTCCGAAATCCTGCACGACGATCCGAGGATCGGGCTGGCCGACCGCCAGCGCTTCCTCGGCCTGATCGTCAGCGAGACCGAGCGCCTGACGCGCCTCGTCAACCAGACGCTGGACATGGCCAAGATCGAGTCCGGCCACGCCGACTGGCATGCCAGCGAAATCGACCTGAAGGAACTGATAGCGCAGTCGGTGGCGGCGACCAGCCAGCTGTTCACCGAGAAGGGAGCGCGCATCGAGCTGGACCTGCCCGACGGCCTGCCGCTGATCCGCGCCGACCACGACCGCCTGATCCAGGTGATGTTGAATCTGCTCTCGAATGCGGTAAAGTTCCTGCCCCCGGATGTCGGACGCGTACGCGTCGGGCTACGCGAATGCGCCGGCGGGCTGGAAGTGAGCGTGGCCGACAACGGGCCGGGGATCGGCCCGGACGATCAGGCGGTGATCTTCGAGAAGTTTCGCCAGGTCGGCGACAGCATGACTGACAAGCCGGCCGGCACCGGCCTCGGCCTGCCGATCAGCCGGCGCATCGTCGAGCATTTCGGCGGCCGCCTGTGGGTCGAGAGCGCGCCGGGCGCCGGCGCGACCTTCCGCTTCGTCCTGCCGCTGGCGCCGGCCGGTGAGACAAATGCATCGGAGGCAGCGGAAGCAAGGGATGCAATGGCGACGGCGCCCGCGCTGCTGCCGGCATCCAGGATTTAATGAGTGGAGGAGCCATGACAACAACGACGACAAAAAAAGTACTGATCGCCGACGATGAACAGAACATCGTCATCTCGCTCGAATTCCTCCTCGCCCGCGAAGGATTCCAGGTGCTCGTCGCGCAGGACGGCGAAGAGGCGCTGGCCAAGGCGCGCGCCGAAAAACCCGACCTCGTGCTGCTCGACGTGATGATGCCGAAGATGAACGGCTTCGACGTCTGCCAGGCGCTGCGCGCCGACCCCGAGCTGTCCGCCGTGCGCATCCTGATGCTCACCGCCAAGGGACGCGAGACGGAAATCAGCAAGGGCCTCGGCCTGGGCGCGGACGCCTACATGACGAAGCCTTTTTCGACCAAGGAACTGGTGGTGCAGGTGCGCGCCCTGCTGGGGCTGTAGATGAGCCCGTCGCGCAAGCTTTGGCTCGCGACGGCGGGCGTCTGCCTGTTCGTCGCCGTGCTCGTCGGCGCGGTCGGCGCGCTGCTCGTGCTCGGCGGCGAAGGCGTCGATGCCGAAGGCGGCGGGCTGACGCGCGAGGCCAGCATCGTCGCCTCGGCGATGCTCGTGCTGGCCGCCTGCGCGCTCGCCTGGTCGGCCTTGCGCCACGCCCACGCGCTCTACTTACGCGCGCCGCTGCGCATGGCCGAGGAAGTCGATGCGCTGGTCGGCAACAGCGGCGCGCGCATCGGCGACTACGGTGCGGACGAGCTGCGGGCGCTGGCGCAGGCCGTGAACCGGCTGGCCGACGAGCGGCAGTCGCTGGAAGGCGACGTCGCGGCGCGTGTCGCCGAAGCGCGCGCCTCGCTCGAAGAGGAGCGCAGCCGTCTCGCCGCGCTGATGGCCGACCTCGAACAGAGCGTCGTCGTCTGCAACCTCGACGGCCGCGTGCTGCTCTACAACCAGCGCGCCCGGCAGGAGCTGTCGGCCGACGCCGAGGGCGGCGGCGCCGAACTGCTCGGCCTCGGGCGCTCGATCTACACGGTCTTCGACCGCGCGCTGATCGCGCACGCGCTCGAGCGCCTGCAGCAGGCGCGCGGCGAGCGCGGCGGCCTGGCGGGCGCCGCGGGCTCGGCGCAGTTCGTCACCGCGACGCGCGCCGGCCGCCTGCTGCGCGCGCACATGTCGCCGGTGCTCGGCGGCGGCAAGGCGGGCGGTGCAACGACTGCGACCGACGCGCCGATCACCGGCTTCGTGCTGATCCTCGACGACATCACCGCCGCCAACGAGCGCGACGCGCGGCGCGACGCGCTGATCCAGGCGCTGACCGAGGGCGGGCGCGGACCGCTCGGCAACATCCGCGCCGCCGCCGAGACGCTGTCCGACTTCGGCGACATGGCGCCGGCGCAGCGCGAGCGCTTCCTCGGCGTGATCCGCGACGAGGCGCGCGCGCTGTCGCAGCATTTCGAGAAAGCCGCCGCCGCCTTCTCGAACGACCTGCGCGAGCGCTGGCTGATGGAGGAAATGCTGGGCGCCGAATTCGTCGCCGTGGCCATGCGCCGCATCGCCGAACACTGCTCGCTGGCGGTCAAGAGCGAGCACGTGGACGAGAGCATCTGGTTGCGCATCGACGGCTTCGGCCTGCTGCAGGCGCTGACCTTCCTCGCCGCGCGCCTGGAGGACGAATACGGCGAGCGCGAGGTGCGCGAAGTGCGCCTGTCGCTGACGCGCGGCGGCGGGTTGGCGCAGCTCGACCTCGCATGGACCGGCACCTCGATGAACAACGAGACGGCGATGACCTGGCAGATGGACGCCATGCGCATCGGCGGCGCGACGAGCAGCCTGAGCGTGGCCGACGTTGTGCAGCGCTGCAACGGCGAGATCTGGTTCCAGCGCGAGCGCGTTTCGCACCGCGCCTATTTCCGCATCCTGCTGCCCGCCGCCGATGCGCCGCGCGAGCCGGCGCCGCCCAGCCTGCCGGCGCGCGGCGGCGACCGCCCGGAGTTCTACGATTTCGATCTGTTCGGCTGGTCGGCCGGCAGCCACGCGCTCGACGACCGTCCGCTCGGCGAACTGGCCTACACCGTGTTCGATACCGAAACGACCGGCCTGTCGCCCTCCGAGGGCGACGAGATCATCCAGATCGGCGCCACGCGCATCGTCAACCGTCGCCTGCTGCGCCACGAGTGCATGGATCAGCTGGTCGATCCGCGCCGCCTGCTGTCGCGCGAATCGATCCGCGTGCACGGCATCACGCCCGACCTGCTCGCCGGGCAGCCGACCATCGAAACGGTGCTGCCGGCCTTCCACGCCTTCTGCGCCGACACCGTGCTGGTCGCGCACAACGCCGCTTTCGACATGCGCTTCCTGCAGCTCAAGGAAGCGGCGCTCGGCCTGCGCTTCGACCAGCCGGTGCTCGACACGCTGCTGCTCTCCGCCGTGCTGCACCCGAACCAGGAGTCGCACCGCCTCGAAGCGATCGCCGAACGCCTCGGCGTGTCGGTGGTCGGCCGCCACACCGCGCTCGGCGACGCGATGGTGACCGGCGAAGTCTTTTTGAAGATGCTGCCGCTGCTTGCCGCGATGGGCATCCATACGCTGCGCGAGGCGCGCGAGGCGAGCGAAAAGACCTACCATGCCCGCCTCCGCTACTAGCGTTTCATTGGGCGTCGCGCCGCCGTCGGCGAACGCCGCGCTGCGCCATCTGGTGCGCGGCGAGGCGCTGTGGGTGCCGCCCTCGGCGAGCGTGCGCGAAACCCTGCTGCGTCTCGATGCGGCGGCGGCCGATGCGATCGTCGTCGTCGATCCGCAGTCGCGCGTGCCGCTCGGCATCGTCACGCTGCGCGACGTGCTGCACCGCATCGCCATCGAGGCGGCCGGCGCCGCCGAACTCGACGCGCCGGTCGCCGGCGTGATGACCGCCGCGCCGATCTGCGTGCCGGCCGACACCACGCTGCACCAGGCCGGCGTGCTCATGGCGCGGCGCGGCGTGCATCATCTGGTGCTGACCGGCGCCGACGGCCGCTACCTCAACGTCGTCGCGCAGGCCGATCTCTACGCCGTGCCCGGCGCTCGCGCCGGCGAACTGGTCGCGGCCATCCTCGCCGCCAAAAGCGTCGCCGCGCTGGCCGCGCTGGCCGCCGAGATCCGCGGTTTCGCCGGCCAGCTGCTCGCCGAGCGCGTCGGTGCCGAGGCGATCTGCCAGCGCATCTCGACACTCAACGACCTGCTCGCCGTGCAGCTCATCGACATCGTCGCCGAAGGCTTCGAACTGCCCTACGTGCCCTGGTGCTGGCTCGTCTTCGGCTCCGAGGGGCGCCTCGAACAGACGCTGTCCACCGATCAGGACAACGGCCTCATCTTCGCCGCCGAAACGCCGGCCGACGCCGCGCGCCTGCGCGCCGCCTTCCTGCCCTTCGCGCGCGCCGTGAACGACGCGCTCGACGCCTGCGGCTTCACGCTGTGCAAGGGCGGCATCATGGCCGGCAACGCGGCGTGGTGCCTGTCGGCCGACGAGTGGCGGCAGGCCTTCGGCGGGTGGATGCGCAAGGCCGAGCCGCAGGCCCTGCTCAATTCGACGATCTTCTTCGATTTCCGTCCGCTCTACGGGCAGGACGCGCTCGCCGGCGAACTGCGCGACTGGCTGCTGGCGCGCGCGCCGGATCACCCGATCTTCCTGCGCGCGCTGGTCGGCAACACGCTCGACTGGGCTTCGCCGCTCGGCTGGTGGCAGGGCTTCCGCTACGACGCCCATCCGCAGCACCCGCACACCATCGACCTCAAGCTGCACGGCGCGCGCCCCTTCGTCGATGCGGCGCGCATCTACGCGCTGGCGCACGGCGTGCCGGACACCAACACCGTCGAGCGCCTGCGCGCCGCCGCCGCGCGCGACGCGATGCCGGCGCACGAAGCGGCGGCCTTCGTCGACGCCTTCCAGCACATCCAGCGCCTGCGCCTCGAACACCAGTTGGGCGTCGGGCACGAGGGGCGTGAGGATCGTGCGGGCGGGGAGGGTGGCGGCGCCTCCAATCGCGTCGATCCCGACCGCCTGCACGAACTCGACCGCCTGATCCTCCGGGAGTCGCTCAAGCAGGCGCGCAGCCTGCAGCAGCGGCTGGCGCGCGATTATTCGCTGGCGTAGGGCGGAAGCACAGTGCCGTGCGGCGCGTCGGCGGATGCCTCGTGGCCTTGTGATATTCGTACCGAGAAAGTGGGCGCAGGCGGGATGAATCTGGGCGGATCGGTGCGGCACGGGAAGTGACTGCCGGCCGCGCCCGCCGGAAGTCGGCGCACAGCCTGCCGTTTCAGCCGGCAGCGCGCTGGCGGAAGCTTTCGGGAACGGCCGCCGGCTTGCGCGCCGCGTAGTCGAAGAAGACGATCCCGGTCTTGCCGCGCGCCACTTCGCGTCCGGACGACTTTTCGCTCATCTGCCAGAGCAGGTCGCAGCCCTTGCCGCCGAAGTCGGCGGCGCCCATGCGCACGACCATCACCTCGCCGTGGAAAGCCTCGGAGCGGTACTGCAGCGCCGCGTCGGCGACGATGATGCCGACGCCCTCGACGTTCAGTTCGCTGTAGCCCATCGACTGAAAAAAGCGCGCGCGCGCTTCGGAGACCACGCTCAGCAGCAGCGCGTTGTCGAGATGCCCGCCGTAGTTCATGTGACTGAGGTAGAGCGTGATTTCGGTGGCGAAGGGAAGGTGTTCCGGGAGGTCGATCTGGATGCGCGGCATGGCGGGGCGGCTCTTCGGCGTGGTTTTCGGGAGCGCCAAGGATCGCAGTTTTCGCCGGCCGCATCAATTCGCCGCGCCCGCGCCGCTAACCCCGGCGGCGGGCGCGGATGCCGTTTTCCGCGAGGTGGCGACGCGCTCAGGAAAAGCGGGCGGCCAGCCGCCGCTCGAAGAAGAAGCGGAACACGTGCTTCTTGTTCTCGGTGAGGAGGCTCAGTCCGTAGATCAGCAGCGGGACGACGACGAGACAGGCGAAGGCGTTGATCAGCGGATGGCGGTCGTGCGGATAGAGCGCGCCGGCGATGTAGAGCAGGGGCATGTGATAGAGGTAGATCGAGAAGGTGTGCGACGACAGTTCCCGGACGATGCCCGCGAGACGCGGGCCGAAAATGCGGTAGCGCCGGCCGAGCGGAGCGAAGGCGATGAAGTTCGCGGCGACGAGGGCGGCCATCAGGTAATCGCCGGCGAAGCTTCTCGCATTCATGTTGATCAGCCCCGCGCAGCATGGCGCGAGAAGCTCGCCGCTCGCGGCGTTGATGCTGCGCAGGGCGCCCGGCAGCACAAAGAAGAAGAGCGCCAGCGAAAGGCCGAAGAGGCCGAACGCGGCCGCCAGGGGCAGTTCCTTGCGCTGCGTGCAGCGGTGGCAGAACACGCCGAGCAGCCAGACGGGGAGATAGAGCGCGACGCTCGGCCCCATGACGGCCAGCACGGCGACCAGGCCGAGCGTCCGCGGCACGCCGCGGGCGAAGAGCAGGACGCCGAAGAAGACGTAGTAGGGGACTTCGTAGCCGAGCGACCAGTACGGGCCGTTGGTGAAGAAGATGACTTCCCGCCAGCTCTGGTTCAGGAAGAAGAGCGCCGAGAGCAGCGTCGTGACCGGGTCGTAGAGGGTCGCCTCGAGCTTGCCGAAGGCTTCCGGGTCGGCGCTGCCGATGAAGTAGTAGGCGGCGGTCGTCAGGACGATGGCCGGTCCGGCGACCGAATAGATGCGCGCGAGCCGATTGACCGCGTAGGTTCTGGCGTCCTTTTCCTTCGTGGCAGTGACGAAGGAAATGACGAAGCCGGAAACGACGAAGAAGAAGACCACCGCATGGTGGCCGCCGCCGCCCAGTTGCCAGAGCCAGCCGCCCATGAAGCCCGGCGCGTGCGCGAAGAACACCGACGCCGCGGCGAGGAAGCGCAGCGCGTCGAGATAGGTCGACAGCTGTTTGTTCATGGGCCGCCGAAACGCCCGCGACGCATGTCGCCGCGTGTCGCCGCGTGCTTTTCATCGTGCATTGAGGAATGCTCCGTCAGGCGCCTGTCGCGCTCGTTCCCTGAAAACAATGCCGGAGCGGCGGAGCAGGCGAGGCGCCGACAGGCCGCGTCGGTGCGGCCTGTCGGCTGAAGCGTCCGGCACACGACGCCGCCTTTGCTCAAAGGCGGGCGCTTGGCGCCGACGCCAGGGCGAGTTTATGAGAAGGGGATGGGAAAGAAAGTACAGCGAATCCGGTAAATGCGGCCGCTTCGCGACGGCAACGCTTCAGCCCGGCTGCGCGGCCCGCCCGGAAGCGGGGCAGGGGTGTCGGGCTGCGTCGCTCGATGCGGGATAGGGGAACAAGGAGTCCGGCTTCGGCCGGCCGGGCGTGGCGACCGTGTGCGGGTTCTTGCCGCGATCAGCCTTCGTCGTCCGGCAGCAGGCGGGGATTCCAGGCGACTTCCCAGAGATGCCGGTCGGGGTCCTGGAAATAAGCGGCGTAGCCGCCCCAGAAAGTGTCGTGCGCCGGCTTCACCACCACGGCGCCGGCGTCCCGGGCTTGCCGCAGCACGGCATCGACCTCGGCCTTCGACGCGACGTTGTGTCCGAGCGTGAGTTCGGTCGCGCTCGCCGCGGCCAGCGGCAGGCCGCTATCGTGCGCGATGCTCCGGCGCGGCCAGAGCGCCAGCTTCAGCCCGGCCTGCAGATCGAAAAAAGCCACCGCGCCATGCTCGAATTCACGGCCGACGATGCCTTCGGTCGGCCAGCCCAGCCCGTCGCGATAAAAGCGCACGGCCTTCTCCAGGTCGTCGGCGCCGAGGGTGATCAGGGTAATGCGGGCTTTCATCGGCGTTCCTTTCCTGTCGGGCTGTTTATTTGGCGCTGAAGTCGTGGGTGGGCGCGGGTTGGTTACGGGGCGACGATTGCCGTACTGCAGGCGGCGTCCGCGCAGTGTGCATGTACCGCTTTCGCCGTGTAGCTCGCCGAGCCTCCGGCCGGGGGGCTTGCGCTTCGCAGCGCCAGTTTCGGTTCTGGCGGACCTGCCCGGGCCATCGTTCTGCTGATCGGGCGCGCGGTGCCGATAGGACAGCCATGCGGTCGTGCGCGTTCGCTGTGTTGCGCGCGACGCCGGCACGGGATGCCTTGCGCGACGGGGCAGGGTCGCAGGCTCGAAGTTTCGCGGGGGCAAAGACAGGGCAATTCCGCAGCGTAGCTTCGTCGTCTGCCGGTGCGCATTCAATACGGGCGGCCGTCCTTGTGCAGAAACATCCATCTCCCATCGCTTCCTGCAACGGCCTGCAGATCGTCGTCGGGATAGGTGACGGCGTCGCCTGCCGTGCGGTCGCCGACTTCGAGATAGAGGACGTCTTCCCGGCTGCGATTGACGAGCTGATGTCCGTTGCCGCTGCCGGCCTTGAAGCCGGCGCACATGCCGGGCGCCAGGGGCGTCTCGCCCTCGTCGGTGACGAGCACGGGATGGCCGGCGAGGATGTAGATGAATTCGTCCTGCCGCGTATGCGCGTGCCGCAGGGCGGAAACGGCGCCCGCAGCCAGGCGGGTGAGGTTGACGCCGAAGTTCGCCAAGCCGAACGCGTCGCCGAGCGGCCGCTTTTCCCGTCCGTTCATGCGCGCGGCGAACGGTTCGGGGTAGTTCGACGGCTTCGTTCGCGGCGGCGCGTCGAGAGCTGCCAGCGCGATGGGGGGCGGGGGCTGTGACATATAGGCTCCTTGGGGCTGGCGGGGGACGGTGAGCGACGGCATATGCCGATGCCCATTTCAATCAATAGGCTCGCGCCTGGGCGTTCCGCTTGCTCTCCTGAACGGGGCGTTCACGACTTCGTAGCCGCCTGGAAGGCCGAGGCTAGATAGGCGGGAACATGCTTGGCGGCAATGTCCTGGGCGGCGGCCAGCTTGATGTGGCGGCGCAGCTTGCCTTCGCCTTCGAGTGCCTTGTGTTCGTCGGGGAGCGAAGCGCCCTCGCTGAATTCGAGCGAAACATGCTTTGCGTAGGAGAAAATTCCGCAAAAAGACTTGCCGGCGGAAAACAGGATGCCGCCGTATTTCACTTCTTCGGAGACGGATGCGTCCAAGCCGAGCACGAGCTTGCGCAAGGCTTGAACGAGTTCGAAGCGCTCTTCGTCGAGCAGGCGGATGTCTTCGAGCAGTTTTTCGACGCGGTCGGTAGTCATGAGGGTTCTGGGGTTGTCGTTTGGTCTGGATTCGGGCTTGAGGGCGGACGGGATGTGCGGGGGGCTGCTAGCTTTCGGAGGAGGGGGACGCTTTTGGTCATTCGGCAAACGAAGCGAGTGACGGCGAACGGCTTACCGCGCGGGTTTTACTTCGATGAACCATTTCGGCTGCATCGCGTCGAAATCCGTCCGGACGTTCGACGGTAGGTAGCTGGCCGAATCGAGAACAAAGGGCTGGCCATCGATCCGCTTGAAAACGACCCAGTGCCAGAAATTCCTGCCGCCTTCGCGATGATGTTTGATGGACAGCAGCGCCAGATCGGGAAGTGCGTTCCATGATTCAAAAGGAGTTTCGTCCGGAGAGATTTCGACGTCTGCGCCGGAAAGAATGCGTCTTACGTACCGGGTGTCCGACCAGAGCGATTCATCCGAAGCATGGATTCCCATGGCATTGGCGATGCTCTTCATTTCGGAATAGGTCTTGCCCAAAATATTGGCAGCGGATGCGATTCCGCATCCCGTCGTTTCTTCCTGTACGACCGGTTTCAGCATCGATGATCTCTTGTATGCAAGGTTTGAGTTCGCCGGTATCGCACGGTTTTTACCACAGCGCCCGGCGATGGCATGAACTGGCTCATGAAGCCGGCAATGCGGCTAGCTATGCGCTCCTCGGGGCAAACATGATGATCGCCATCCCCAGCAGTGCGACTAAAGACCCCACCGCATCCCAAACGCTTGGCCTGATTCCGTCGATGAGCCACAGCCACAGTATCGCGACGAAAACGTAAACGCCGCCGTAGGCCGCATAGACGCGGCCAGCCGCCGCCGGATGGAGCGAGAGCAGCCACGCGAAAAACGCGAGGCTCAGCGCCGCCGGAACGAGCAACCAGACGCTCTTGCCTTCCTTGAGCCAGAGGTAGGGAAGGTAGCAGCCGGCTATTTCCGCGACGGCGGTGACGAGGAAGAGCGCGATGGTCTTGATTTCAAACATCTGGTGGGCGGTGAATGCGTTGGTGACGCACTAATATGGCTTGTTTAAGAGGGGGGGGCAGCAAGTGCTTAACGTGTGAATTCTTCAGACTTGCGCGGCTTTATGCGCAAGGTCCGGAGGAACGAATGTTAGGCCTCACTTTGGTGGTGCCACGAGTAAGCCAAACGCATGGCTCAGTTGAGCAATGCCTCTTAGTCTGTAATTTACTGCACGACCCTCTTGCTTTCGCGTGAGGAGGTTTTGTCGATGCAGTTTGGTTAGGTAATTGCTTGAGAAGTCCTGCATGGATCGAACTGGAAAGTTCTTAAAATCGCTGGCGCGTGCTTGACCAGCTTTCCCAATTGCTTCAAGTACAGTGAGCTCCTTTGGGGTTAAATAGAGACCTTTTAGCTCACTCTCGACGATCTTGCGCAGATAGCTCGCAGCATTTTTGTGTGCCAGCTGGGAGTTAATGAGCATCTGTCCGATTGCGGAGTTTAGTGCCCCCTCAAATGCCTTCTTAAACCCCGGTTTGTTTTGGTTGGCTTTTATATTGGGCGATTGAAGGATTTTGTCTCGCATGGTCTCGACAAACTTGGAGCAAATGCTGTTGCTGTACTTAAAGACAAATCGCATTTCGCCAAACGATGCTTCGTAGAGACGCTTGTGAGTATCCTCAGTGAGTGGCGACTTTCCCCTTTTCGATTTGTGAAACCGAGAAACTCGTATTGCGATAGCTTCATGGAGCTCGGCTAATTCGATTGGGCGGATTTCGATTCCCGAACCGGCTGTACGTTCAAATACACGGGGGTCTAAAGATTGAATCAGACTTCCCAAGCCACTTTGACCAATAAGAATCCACCAAACGTTCGGAATTGAGAATAGCGTGTCTCGAAACGAGATTAGCATTGAACCCAGTTGTTCGTCGGAAAGGTTCTCAAGGTTGTCGAGAGCGACAACTGCCGACTGAAATCCAAGTGTTGCAACGACCTCAGATGCAATAGCCGCCATAGCGTCAGCTATCGCTTCAAAAGAAGCATCCGAAGCTTTTGGGAGTTGCGCGGTTCTTCCGAACGAGCCCCCACATCCAAGGATCGAGATGCCCAAGCTAAAGCCCGATGCGCCTGTTCCGGCCAACCATCCACCAATCTCTTTCACCTGCTTGGGAACAGCCTTGTCGTTAAGAGTGCACCACGCTTCAACTGAGCGATACAAGGAATCTACAGCGCGGAGCGCTAGCTTCTTAAGGTCATCTGTCGGCTGTACAGGGCAAAGTGTTCTTGCAGCAAGTAGCTTGGGGCCAAATGGAGCAAGCTCATTCTCAAGCCGAAACTGCTGTACGTTGAAGAAACTCGTCTTGCCAACCCCCGGTGTGCCAGAGAGAACGAGCACTCCGCCATTAGCCGTGCCGAGTTGGGTACAGAGTTCGGTGGCTTCGGTATCTCGCCCAACCAGTAGATCGAGGTCTTCAAGTCTGGGCAGTAGTGGATTCGTGTTATACGGGCTTTCGCGGAAGTCCAATGATTCCCACATTTCAGCGTGTCTCCAGTGCTAGGTCAGTTGTTGTAAGGTCTAATGTAAAACAGACACCGTTATCGGTGTATAAGCTGGATATTTTGTGTGCATGACTTGGCTTGTGGTGGTGTAGCTTATTTTTTATTGATTCCATTGTTTTTGTGGGGCGCCACGGAAGAAGAAAATACACCGCTGTCCGTCAGTGGCCAGAAACTGCCCGATCAGGTGCGTGCACGCATCCGGGTGAAACATTACAGTATCCGGGCGGAATCGCAATATGTTCAATGGATACGCCGTTTCATTCTGTTTCACGGCAAGCGGCATCCGCGTGAGATGGGTGGCGCGGAGGTCGAGGCCTTTCTTTCGCGTCTGGCAGTCGCTGGAAATGTGGCGGCAGCGACGCAGAGCCAGGCCTTGGCGGCTTTGCTTATTCTTTACCGTGAGGTGCTTGGGGTGGAATTGCCCTGGCTCGACAAGATCACGCGGGCGAAGAAGGCGGTGCGTCTGCCGACGGTGCTGACGCGCACCGAAGTACAGTCCGTGCTCGTGCGAATGGACGGCACCCACGCCTTGATGGCGCGTCTGCTCTACGGAAACGGGATGCGGCTCATGGGGTGTTGCCGTTTGCCGGTCAAGGATGTCGATTTCGAGCGGCGCGAGATTCTGCTTCCCGATGAAAGAGGGCGGGCTACGACATCCGCACCGTGCAGGAACTGCTCGGTCATTCGGATGTTTCGACCACGATGATTTACACTCACGTCCTCAATCGCGGCGGTCGGGGCGTGGCGAGTCCGCTCGACCGGCTTGGCTAGCCGCAGCTCAGGAACAAGGCGGGATTTCCCCGCGCAGTGGAACATTCTCGATGCCTCACCGAATTCTCAGAGTCCCCGAGCGCGGCATGCTCGACGCCTACGAGGCGGTCCTGGCCGCGCGCGGTTTCACGGCCGACGCGGCGCAGCGCGCGGCGGCCGAGCGCTTGCAGCGCCTGTACTACGATCTCTTGTCCTTCAAGGTGTCGCGCGGCAGCGCGCTGCGCCGTCTCTTTTCGCCGCCGCAGCCGCCGCGCGGCGTGTTCTTCTGGGGCGGGGTGGGGCGCGGCAAGAGCTTCCTGATGGATTGCTTCTACGATTCGGTGCCCTACCGGCGCAAGCGGCGCATCCACTTTCACGCCTTCATGCACGGCATCCATCGCCAGCTCAACGAGTTGAAGGGTGAAAGCGATCCGCTGGCGAAAGTGGCCGAGCGCATCGCGCAGGAAGTCCGCCTGCTCTGCTTCGACGAGTTCCACGTCTCCGACATCGCCGACGCGATGAT
>RCMZ01000594.1_pt1 | contig 22108 bp, 18 predicted proteins | sample 2041141 | NCBI WGS metagenome assembly RCMZ01 (sample SAMN09708263, study PRJNA481090) | Wastewater metagenome, whole genome shotgun sequencing project. | biome: sewage; isolation source: Davis station wastewater (DW) | place: Antarctica: Davis Station | collected 2010-03-01
CTCGCCCGCCTGCGCGCGCTGGCCGCGGCGAGCGGGCTGCCGGCGCTGGCCGCCGGCGATGCGCACATGCACGTGCGTGCGCGCCGCCCGCTGCAGGACACGCTGACCGCAATCCGCCTCAACACCACGCTGTTCGCCGCCGGCCACGCGCTCTTCCCGAACGGCGAGCGCCACCTGCGCACGCGCCTGCGCCTGGCGCGCCTCTACCCGCCGGCGCTGCTCGCCGAAACGCTGTCCGTGCTGGCGCGCTGCAGCTTCTCGCTCGACGAGCTGCGCTACGAGTACCCGGACGAAGTCGTTCCGCACAGACAGACGCCCGCATCCTTCCTGCGCGCCGAGACGGAGCGGGGTCTGGCCGGCCGTTACGGCGCGCAAGTGCCGCCGGGGGTGCGCCGCCGCGTCGACGACGAACTCGCGCTGATCGCAGAGCTCGGCTTCGAGCCGTACTTCCTGACCGTCTACGACATCGTCAACTTCGCGCGCGGCAGGGGCATTCTCTGTCAGGGGCGCGGCTCGGCGGCCAATTCCGCGGTGTGCTACGCGCTCGGCATCACCGAGGTTGACCCGGCGCGCTCGACGCTGCTCTTCGAGCGCTTCATTTCGCGGGAGCGCGGCGAGCCGCCGGACATCGACGTCGACTTCGAGCATGAGCGGCGCGAGGAGGTGATCCAGTATCTGTACGCCAAATACGGCCGCGAGCGCGCCGCGCTGACCGCAGCGCTGATCACCTACCGCACGCGCGGCGCGCTGCGCGACGTCGGGCGCGCGCTCGACTTCGGCAGCGCGCAGATCGACGCGCTGGCCGGTTCGCTGGCCTGGTGGGACAGGCGCGAGCAGTTGCCCGAGCGCCTGCGCTCGGTCGGCCTCGACCCCGAATCGCCGCGCGTCGCCAAATGGCTGGCGCTGGCCGAGGCGCTGCACGGTTTCCCGCGCCACCTCTCGCAGCACGTCGGCGGCTTCGTCATCTCGCGCGGGCCGCTGTCCCGGCTGGTGCCGGTCGAGAACGCGGCGATGCCCGAGCGCACGGTGATCCAGTGGGACAAGGACGATCTCGACGCGCTCGGCCTGCTCAAGGTCGACGTGCTGGCGCTCGGCATGCTCTCGGCGATCCGCCGCGCGCTCGCTCCTCTCGGCCTGCGCATGCAGGACATCCCGCCCGAGGACCCGGCGGTGTACGACATGATCTGCGCGGCCGACACGATCGGCGTCTTCCAGATCGAGTCGCGCGCGCAGATGGCCATGCTGCCGCGCCTCAAGCCGCGCAACTACTACGACCTCGTGATCGAGGTCGCGCTGGTGCGCCCCGGCCCGATCCAGGGGGACATGGTGCATCCCTACCTGCGCCGCCGGCACCGCAAGGAAGCCATCGAGCCGATGCGTCCGGAAATCAAGGCCGTGCTCGAGCGCACCTGCGGCGTACCGATCTTCCAGGAACAGGTGATGCAGCTCGCCGTCGCCGCCGCCGGCTTCACGCCCGGCGAGGCCGACCGCCTGCGCCGCGCGATGGCCGCCTGGCGGCGCAAGGGCGGTCTCGAACCCTTCGAGCGCAAGCTGATCGACGGCATGCGCGAGCGCGGCCACGACGAGGCCTTCGCGCGCCGCATCTTCGCGCAGATCAAGGGCTTCGGCGAATACGGCTTTCCCGAGTCGCACGCCGCCTCGTTCGCGCTGCTCGTCTATGTCTCGGCCTGGCTCAAGCATTACCACCCGGCCGCTTTTCTCTGCGCGCTGCTCAACAGCCAGCCGATGGGCTTCTATTCGCCCTCGCAACTGGTGCAGGACGCGCGCCGCCACGGCGTGACGGTCCGCGCGGTCGATGTGCAGGCGAGCGCCGTCGAAGCGACGCTCGACGCACGAGGGGCGGTGCGTCTCGGTCTCGCGCAGATCGGCGGCCTTTCCGCCGCCGCCGGCGAGCGCATCGTCACGGCCCGCCGGCAGCGCCCCTTCGCTTCGGTGACCGATCTTGCGGCGCGGGCCGGGTTGGCGCGCGGCGAACTCGACGCGCTGGCCGCCGCCGATGCGCTTGCCGCGCTCGCCGGGCATCGCCGGCAGGCGGCCTGGGCGGCGGCCGGTGCCGCGCCGCAGGCGACGCAGCTCGATCTGCTGACCGGCGTGGCGGTGGCGGAGTCCCGCCCCGAACTCGCCGCGCCCAGCGAGGGCGAAAACCTCGTCGCCGACTACGCCAGCACCGGCCTCACGCTCGGCCGCCACCCGCTGGCGCTGCTGCGCGAGCGTCTCGCCGCGCAACGCTTCCTCTCCGCCGCCGGATTGCGCCTCGCAGCGCACTGCCAGCTGGCGCGCGTGGCCGGCATCGTCACCGGACGGCAGCGGCCGGGGACGGCGACCGGCGTCGTATTCGTCACGCTGGAAGACGAGAGCGGCCTCGCCAACATCGTCGTGCACGCCGACCTCGTCGAGCGGCAGCGCCGCGAACTGCTTGGCGCCCGTCTGCTCGGCGTATTCGGCCAAGTGCAGCGCGAAGGTGAAGTCGTCCATCTCGTCGCCAAGCGCTTCGTCGACCTGACGCACCTGCTCGGCAGCCTGCCGACGGCGAGCCGCGATTTCCATTGAGGCAAAGCGGGCGGTAGCGGCGTTTCTCCGGGAAGGGCTTGCCGGTCCAGCCGTTTTTTACGCGCTTGCTCCAGCCGATGGGCGACCTGCGGGCCGGGAGGGGTTATACTTAAGTAATAGAGAATCGTTTCTCTTCGCATCCTCTGCCGCTTCGCTTGCGGCGAACAACAATAAGCAATCGAGCAATGAAAGAGCACCGACAATACACGCGCTATCACATGCGCTGGGGGATCGCCCTGATCCTCGACGACGCCGGGGCGGGCGCTCCGTTCGAAGGCAAGACGCACGATCTTTCCATGGGCGGCGCGGCCATGCATACCGAGCACAATCTCTTCAGCGCGCATCCGGTGACCGCCTTGCTGGCGCCGCCGCCGCTGTATCGCGGGGAAAGGCAGACGATCATCGAAATCCGTTGTCGTCCGGTGTATTGCGTTTTCTCGTCCGTCGGCCAGTGCTTCCGTATCGGCCTGCAGTTCATCAAATTCGCAGGCAACGACAGGCACGTACTCGAAGAACGGCTGCAACACCACATTCCGGCGTTCGAGAACAAGACCTGAACAAGCTCGCGGGCGGGCACCCGCCGCCTCCTTTTGTTGCGCTGCAATACATACGTTAGAGTATGTTAGAATTACCTGTTTGACATCATCCCGTGAACCGCGATGGACGCAGCGCCCAGCCCCGCTTTTTTCGCATTCAGCCCGCGCGGGCTGGATGTTTCATTACGTTGGGTGACCGCGCTGGGGGCGTTCTACCTCCTGCTGCTTTTCGTCGATAGCGTCGATCTGGGGCTGAGCCGCTACCTGCCCCTGCACACGACGATGGAAACGGCGGCGATCGTCGTCGCCATGCTCTCCTTCGGCATCGCCTGGAACGCCTACGCCGCGTCGCGTCCCGGCAACATCGTGCTGCTCGGCGCCATCCTGTTCGGCACCGGCCTGCTCGATTTCGGCCACACCCTCTCGTACCACGGCATGCCCGATCTGGTGACGCCGTCGAGTCCGCAGAAAGGGATCGCCTTCTGGCTCGCCGCGCGCAGCCTTGTCGCCGCCGGCCTGCTCGCCGTCGCGCTGCGGCCGTGGGCGCCGCTGGCCGCGCCGCGCCTCCGTCACTGGCTGCTGCTCGGCGTGCTCGCCTACGTCGGCGTCGTCTATTGGCTAATCCTTTTTCACCCGGCCCAACTGCCGGATTTCTTCGTTCCGGGGCGAGGGCTGACGCCGCTCAAGATCGCCATCGAGTACGGGCTGGTCGCGATCTACGGCGCGGCCGCCGCGCTGTTCTATCGTGCTGCCCGCCGCGGCGCGCCGTTCAATGCCTCCGGCCTGTTCGCGGCGGCGGCGATCGCCGCGTTGTCCGAGCTGTGCTTCACGCTCTACGGTTCGGTGAGCGATCTCTTCAACACCGTCGGCCACCTCTACAAGATCGTCTGCTACGGTTTCATCTACCGCGCCGTTTTCGTCGATAGCGTGCGCCAGCCCTTCCGCGCGCTGGGTTCGGCGCTGGAGAAGGAGAAGCAGTGGTCGGTCGAGCAGCATTCCTTCGTCCGCACGCTCGACATGCTCGACGAGGCGGTGCTCGAAGTTTCTCCCGGGGGGCGCATCGTCAGCGCCAACAGCGGCTGGTGGCGTCTGGCGGGAACGGCGCCGGTGCGCGATTTCAACCTGCTCGACCGCCTGCACGACGAGGACCGCACGGCCTTCATGCAGTGCCTGAAAGAGCTGGCGAGCGGCGAGAAGAACGAGTTTCGCGGACGTTTCCGCTTCTGCTGCGAGGCGCGCGCCGAGCAGTGGATGGAATGCCGCTTCGTTGCCGAGCGCGATGCGGCCGGCAAGCTCGCGCGCGTACGCGGCGTTCTGCGCGACATCACCACCAGCTATCTGCAGGAGCGTCACATTTCGCACATGGCGCTGCACGACGCGCTGACCAACCTGCCCAACCGCGTGCTGCTCGAGGACCGCATCGGCAAGGCGCTGCAGCTGGCGACGCGCAACGGAAGCATGGTCGCCGTGTGTTTCATCGACCTCGATCATTTCAAGGACATCAACGACGCCTACGGCCACAAGACCGGCGACCTGCTGCTGATGACGATGGCGCGCGTGCTCACGGAGTCGCTGCGCGACGGCGATACGCTGGCGCGTTGGGGCGGCGACGAATTCGTCGTGCTGCTGCCCGAAGTGACGCAGGCGGATGCGCCGCGCCAGGTCGCGCAGAAGCTCGTCGAGGCGATGCGCCGCTCCTACGAAATCGAAGGCATCGAACTGAGCGTCACCTTCAGCATGGGGATTTCGGTTTTTCCGGACGATGCATCCGACACCGACAGCCTGCTCGCCCAGGCCGACCGCGCGATGTTCTACGCCAAGTCGCAGGGGCGGAACAACTTCCAGCTGTTTTCGGACATGTCGCGCAAGGGGCTGGGCAAGAAGGAGCTGTACATCCAGTCGCGTCTGGCGCAGGCGGTGCGGGACGAGCGTATCTCGGTGTGGTTTCAGCCGCAGGTGCTGGCCGCGCCGGAGGGCGACGGCGGGCACCGTCTGGTCGGGATCGAGGCGCTGGCGCGCTGGCACGATGCGGATTTCGGCTGGATTTCGCCGGCCAGCTTCATTCCGATGGCGGAAAACCTGGGGCTGATCACCGAGCTCGGCGACCGCGTGCGCCGTCAGGCGCTGCGCGAGTTCAAGCGCTGGCGCCTGAGCCACCCGGAGCTCGATCTGTCGATCAACATCTCGAAGCGCCAGCTGTTTGCGCCGGACTTCGTCGAGAGGCTGCTGCGCGACATCGAGGCGGAGGGGATTCCGCCCGGCGCCCTGATCCTCGAAGTGACCGAGTCGGTGGCGCTGATGGACGTGGAGTTCGCCGAGGATCGCCTGCGCCAGCTGTCGCAGCTCGGCTTCACGCTGTCGATCGACGATTTCGGGACCGGCTACGCCTCGCTGTCCCAACTGCACGAGCTGCCGGTCGGCGAGCTGAAGATCGACATGTCCTTCGTACGCCGGCTGGCGACGCCGGAAGGTCTGCGCATGGTGCAGGCCATCATCAACCTGGCCGGCGCGCTGGGGCTGCGCACGGTCGCCGAAGGCGTCGAGGAAGAGGCCACGGCGCGGACCCTGCGCGATCTCGGCGTCGATCGCCTGCAAGGCTACTGCTTCGGTCGCCCGTGTCCGGCCCCGGAGTTCGAGGCCATGCCCGTGTTCGCGAACTGCCGAACGGGCCTCGCGGCCGGCTAGATCAGGGTTTCGCCGTATTCTGCTGCTGTTGCAGCAGGGCCAGGGTTTTCGGGTGCGCGTTGCGTGCCGCGTAGTCCTGCGGCGTCTTGCCGTCCTTGTCCTTGCTGTTCGGGTTGGCGCCGTGCTGGAGCAGGAGGCGGATCACCTTCGGCTGGCCGGTCGAGGCGGCCAGGTGGAGGGGCGTCATTCCGGAGTCGCTCGCGGCGTTGATGTCGGCGCCCTTGCCGAGCAGCAGGTCGACGACCTGATAGGTGCCGTCGAGCACTGCCGCGTGCAGCGGCGTCATGCCGACGCGGTCCCTGGCGCCGATATCGGCGCCGCGCGCGAGAAGCAGTTCGGTAGTGCGTGGACGGCCGTAGAAGCCGGCCATGTGCAGCGGCGTGCGGCCCAGGGCGTCGGTGACGTTGATTTCCGCCCCGGCGTCGAGGAGCGTCCGGATCTCTTCCAAGTCGCCGCGGCTGGCGGCTTTCGCGAGCGGCGATTCGCTGGTCGGCAGGGTGTTCTTCTGCGCGTCCTGCAAGGCGGCCTGGGTCGCGGCGTTCTCGTCCGCCCCCTTGCCGCAGGCGACGACGCCGAGCGTCAGGAGGGCGAGGGTGATGAGCGCGGCGCGGCGGGCCGGGGGATGGGCAAGGTTCGGTCGATGGCGGTTCACTGGATACCTCGATGCCGCCTGCGCGAGGCGGCGTTGCGTTCGGGAGTAAAGCGGAAATGGTAAACGAAAGCGCCGAGCGATGGCGCCTCCGCCGTTTCGCAGGCTGCGCCGGCCCGCGCCGTGCTCGCCTTGTGAGGCGTCGCCGGCCGGCTTAAGATCGCCGGAATCATGGAGCGGCCGTGTGCCGAAAGGAGTTTGCGAATGTTGATGCGTACCGATCGTAGCGTGCTCCTGCTGATCGACCTGCAGGAGCGCCTGTCGCCGGCCATACACGAAGGGGCGCAGGTGCTCGACAACGCGCTGTGGCTGACGCGCGTCGCGCAGCGCCTGGCGGTGCCAGTGATCTGTACCGAGCAGTATCCGCAGGGCCTGGGGCCGACGCTGCCGGCCTTGCGTACGCTCTTGCCGGAGACGGCGATGGTCGAAAAGATCCATTTCTCGGCGGTGCCCGAAGGCGGCATCTTCGCCGCGCCGGGCGGCGATCGCGCGCAGTTCGTGGTGGCCGGAACGGAAACGCACGTCTGCGTGCAGCAGACGGTGCTCGACCTGCTCGACGCCGGCCGGCGGGTGTTCGTCGTCGACGAGGCGGTCGGTTCGCGCCGGCCCGCCGACAAGGCACTGGCGCTCGAACGCATGCGCCGGCACGGGGCCGACATCGTTTCGCGCGAGATGGTCGCCTTCGAATGGTTGCGCCGGGCGGGGACCGATCTTTTCCGTCAGGTGAGCCGCGAATTCATCCGCTAGCTTATCCACTGATTCGCCGGTTTCGTCGCGCGGGAGCGCCGGCCGCGGAACGGCGCCGGCGCTCCCGCGCTGCCGTGTTGCTCAGTAGGTGAAGAAGCCCTTGCCGCTCTTGCGGCCGAGATAGCCGGCTTCGACCATTTCGACGAGCAGCGGCGCCGGACGGTACTTCGGATCCTTGAAACCCTCGAACAGCACCTGCATGACGGCCAGTTCGACGTCGAGGCCGATCAGGTCGCACAGCGCGAGCGGGCCGATCGGGTGGTTGGCGCCGAGCTTCATCGCTTCGTCGATTTCGGCGGCGGTGGCCAGCCCTTCGCCGAATGCGAAGATCGCTTCGTTGATCATCGGGCAAAGCATGCGGTTGACCACGAAGCCCGGGCTGTTCTTGATCTGCACCGGCGTCTTGCCGATCGCGCGCGAGACGGCGTCGACCGCCGCGTAGGTGGCGTCGGCGGTTTGCAGGCCGCGGATCAGTTCGACCAGCGCCATCATCGGCACCGGGTTGAAGAAGTGCATGCCGATCACCTGCGCCGGGCGCGCGGTGGCGGCGGCCAGCTTGGTGATCGAGATCGACGAGGTGTTCGAGGCGAGAATCGCTTCCGGCTTGGCGGCGGCGTCGAGCTGCTTGAAGATCTTGGTCTTCAGTTCGAGGTTCTCGGTGGCGGCCTCGATGATCAGGTCGACGTCCTTGAGTGCGGCGATGTCGGTCGCCGTGGCGATCTTCGCCATCGCCGCGGCCTTCTGCTCGGCGCTCATCTTTTCCTTCTTGATCAGACGGTCGAGGCTGCCGGCGATGGTGGCGACGCCTTTCTGCACCGCGGCTTCGGCGATGTCGGTCATGATCACTTCGTAGCCGGCGACGGCGAACGCCTGCGCGATGCCGTTGCCCATGGTGCCGGCGCCGACGACGCCGATTTTCTTGAGTTCCATAGTGCTGATCCTTCCGTCTGACGGGTGGTGGTGTGAGCGGGAGCGATTCCGGAGTCCTCCGGAGCCCGCGCTGCGGGCGGTGTCCCGGAGTTCCGCTGACCATACTCGTGCGTATGGTTCGGGGCGCACTTTACCATACGGCGCCGTACTGCTCCAGCGGCGGCGGGGATGCGGCCGGAGAAGCGTTGAGAAGGGGCGGGAGGCGAGGGGGCGGGGAATTCCCGTAGCGGCTTTCGGGGCGTTTCGCTTTTCGGCTATAATTCGGCTTTCCCGCTGCAGAAAAATCCATGACCAAATACGTCTTCGTCACCGGCGGCGTGGTTTCCTCCCTCGGTAAAGGCATTTCTGCCGCTTCCCTGGGTGCGATCCTCGAATCCCGCGGTCTTAAAGTTACCCACCTCAAGCTCGATCCCTACATCAACGTCGACCCCGGAACGATGAGCCCGTTCCAGCACGGCGAAGTGTTCGTCACCGAGGACGGCGCAGAAACCGACCTCGATCTCGGCCACTACGAGCGCTTCACCAGCGCCAAGATGGGACGCCGCAACAACTTCACCACCGGCCAGATCTACGAGTCGGTGATCAAGAAGGAACGGCGCGGCGAGTATCTCGGCAAGACCGTGCAGGTGATTCCGCACATCACCGACGAGATCAAGGCGCACATCAAGCGCGGCGCCGAAGGCGCCGACGTGGCGCTGGTCGAAGTCGGCGGCACGGTCGGCGACATCGAGTCGCTGCCCTTCCTCGAAGCGATCCGCCAGATGGCGCTGGAAGTCGGGCGCAACAACGCCTGCTTCATGCACCTCACGCTGCTGCCCTACATCCCGACCGCCGGCGAGCTGAAAACCAAGCCGACGCAGCACTCGGTCAAGGAGCTGCGCGAGATCGGCATCCAGCCCGACGTGCTGCTCTGCCGCGCCGACCGCCACATTCCGGAAGACGAGAAGGCGAAGATCGCGCTGTTCTGCAACGTGCAGCGCGAGGCGGTGATCGAGTGCCTCGACGCCAACTCGATCTACAAGATCCCCGGCATGCTGCACGACCAGATGCTCGACGAGATCGTCTGCCACAAGCTCGGCATCCTGGCCAAGGCGGCCGATCTGTCGGTGTGGAAGAAGCTCGTGCATGCGCTCGAGAACCCGACGCACGACGTCACCGTCGCCTTCGTCGGCAAGTACGTCGATCTGACCGAATCGTACAAGTCGCTGACCGAAGCGCTGGTGCATGCCGGCATCCACACGCAGAGCAAGGTGCGTATCAACTACATCGATTCCGAAGAGATCGAGAAGAGCGGCTGCGACGCGCTCAAGGGCATGGACGCCATCCTCGTTCCGGGCGGCTTCGGCAAGCGCGGCACCGAGGGCAAGATCGCCGCGATCCGCTACGCTCGCGAGAACAAAGTGCCCTATCTCGGCATCTGTCTCGGCATGCAGCTCGCCGTCGTCGAGTTCGCGCGCGACGTCGCCGGCATGGCCGGCGCGCACAGCACCGAATTCGTCAAGGACACGCCTTATCCGGTGATCGGCCTGATCAACGAATGGCAGGACGCCTCGGGCAAGATCGAAAAGCGCGACGAAAACTCCGACCTCGGCGGCACCATGCGTCTCGGCGGCCAGCTTTGCCTGCTGGGCGAGGGCACGCTGGCGCGCGAAATCTACGGCAAGCCGGAGATCACCGAGCGTCACCGCCATCGCTACGAAGTGAACAATACGCTGCTCGATCAACTCGAAGGCAAGGGACTGGTCGTCGCCGGCCGCGCGCCGGGCACCGATCTGTGCGAAATGGTCGAGTTGCCATCCGCCGTCCATCCGTGGTTCGTCGGCTGCCAGTTCCACCCGGAATTCACCTCTTCGCCGCGCTTTGGCCACCCGCTCTTCAACTCCTTCATCCAGGCGGCGTTGAAGCAACAGGCCAAGGCCTGAGCCCAGGAAAGCTGCCGCGATGAAACTCTGCCACTTCGAAGCCGGCCTCGATAAGCCGCTGTTCCTGATCGCCGGTCCGTGCACGGCCGAATCGCTCGAGCTGTGCGTCGATGTCGCCGGGCGCATGAAGGAAATCTGCGCGCGCCTCGGCGTGCCCTACATTTTCAAAGCCTCGTACGACAAGGCCAACCGCAGCTCCGGCACCTCGGCGCGCGGTCCCGGCGTCGAAGGCGGCCTGCACATCCTCGCGGAAGTGCGGCGGCAGATTGGCGTGCCGGTGCTCACCGACGTGCACACCGAAGCCGACGTGGCAGCCGTGGCCTCCGTCGTCGACGTGCTGCAGACGCCGGCCTTCCTCTGCCGGCAGACCGATTTCATCCACGCGGTGGCCGCTTGCGGCAAGCCGGTGAACATCAAGAAGGGGCAGTTCCTCGCGCCCGGCGACATGAAGAACGTCGTCGCCAAGGCCAAGGAAGCCAACGGCGGCGGCGATACCATCATGGTCTGCGAACGCGGCGCCTCCTTCGGCTACAACAATCTCGTTTCCGACATGCGCTCGCTGGCCATCATGCGCGAGACGGCGTGCCCGGTGGTGTTCGACGCGACGCACTCGGTGCAGTTGCCGGGCGGGCAGGGCACCGTGTCCGGCGGCCAGCGCGAGTTCGTTCCGGTGCTGGCGCGCGCGGCGGTCGCCGTCGGCGTCGCCGGCCTCTTCATGGAAACCCATCCGTGTCCGGAGAAGGCGCTGTCCGACGGCCCCAACAGCTGGCCGCTCGACCGCATGGAAAGCCTGCTGGCGACGCTGGTGGCGCTCGATCGCGCGGTCAAGGCCGGCGGTTTCGAGGAACTCCGGTAACAATGGCCAAGGGCTATCTGATCGCCGAAGCCAAGGTCTCCGATCCGGCGGCCTACGAAAGCTACAAGCAACTGGCGCAGGAGGCGATCGCCAAGTTCGGCGGCCGCTATCTGGTGCGCGGCGGCGCCGTCGAGGTGCTCGAAGGCGGCTGGTCGGTGCCGCGCCTCGTCGTCGTCGAGTTCGACTCGGTCGAACAGGCCAGGAAATTCTACGATTCCCCCGAATACCGGGCTGCGCGAACCGCGCGCCAGGATGCGGCGAGCATGAACATGCTGGTCGTCGAAGGTTTGCAACTTTAATCTTTGAAATAAAGGAAGAAGCATGAGTTCTGTCGTTGATGTCGTCGCCCGCGAGATTCTCGATTCGCGCGGCAACCCCACCGTCGAATGCGACGTGCTGCTCGAATCCGGCGTCATGGGCCGTGCGGCCGTGCCGTCCGGCGCTTCGACCGGTTCGCGCGAAGCCATCGAGCTGCGCGACGGCGATGCCGGCCGCTATCTCGGCAAGGGCGTGCTGCAGGCCGTCGAGAACGTGAACACCGAAATCTCCGAAGCGATCATCGGCCTCGATGCGCAGGAGCAGGCCTTCATCGACCAGACGCTGATCGAACTCGACGGCACCGACAACAAGTCGCGCCTCGGCGCCAACGCCATGCTCGCCGTGTCGATGGCGGTCGCCAAGGCCGCCGCCGAAGAGTCCGGCCTGCCGCTCTACCGCTACTTCGGCGGTTCCGGCCCGATGCAGATGCCGGTGCCGATGATGAACATCATCAACGGCGGTGCGCACGCCAACAACAGTCTCGACATCCAGGAATTCATGGTCATGCCGGTCGGCATGAGCAGCTTCCGCGAAGCCCTGCGCTGCGGCGCCGAAATCTTCCACGCGCTGAAGAAGCTGCTCGACAAGAAAGGCTTTTCGACCGCCGTCGGCGACGAAGGCGGCTTCGCGCCCAACCTCGGCAGCCACGCCGAGGCCATCCAGCTGTGCATGCAGGCCATAGAGCAGGCCGGCTACACGCCGGGCGAGGACGTGCTGATCGCCCTCGACTGCGCCGCCTCCGAGTTCTACAAGGACGGCAAGTACCACCTGGCCGGCGAAGGCCTGCAGCTGACCAACGCGCAGTTCGTCGAATACCTCGCCAATCTGGCCGACCAGTTCCCGATCGTCTCGATCGAGGACGGCATGGCCGAGGGCGACTGGGAAGGCTGGAAGCTGCTCACCGACCGCCTCGGCAAGAACGTGCAGATCGTCGGCGACGACCTCTTCGTGACTAACACCAAGATCCTGCGCGACGGCATCAAGCAGGGCGTGGCCAACTCGATCCTGATCAAGATCAACCAGATCGGCACGCTGTCGGAAACCTTCGCCGCCATCGAGATGGCCAAGCGCGCCGGCTACACCGCGGTGATTTCGCACCGCTCGGGCGAGACCGAGGACAGCACCATCGCCGACATCGCCGTCGGCATGAACGCGCTGCAGATCAAGACCGGCTCGTTGTCGCGCTCCGATCGCATGGCCAAGTACAACCAGCTGCTGCGTATCGAGGAAGACCTCGGCGACACCGCGGGCTACCCCGGCCGCGAAGCCTTCTACAACCTGCGCTGAACGCCTGACGGCTGCCTGCGCCGATGCGCTGGCTTTCTCTCGGACTGGTCGCCCTGATCGTGCTGCTGCAGTATCCGCTGTGGCTCGGCAAGGGCGGCTGGTTGCGGGTGTGGGACGTCGACCGGCAACTGCAGCAGCAGAAGGAAGGCAATGCCAAGCTGGAGGTGCGCAACGCCGGCCTCGACGCCGAAGTGCGCGATCTCAAGCAGGGTTACGATGCCATCGAGGAGCGCGCGCGCTTCGAACTCGGCATGATCAAGCAGGACGAAGTCTTCGTCCAGATTCCGGAAAAATCGGCCGCTGAAAAAGCTGCCGAGAAAACCGCCGGAAAGGCCGCCACCGAAGCGGCCGCCGATAAACCCGCTACCGGACGGTAGCGGGTTTTTTCTTTCCTAGTCTCCCAGTTCGATCTGCCCGGAAACGCTGGCGGCGACCTGCGACTCGCCGCCTTCGATCGGCATCGGCGCGGCCTCGGCGGACATCGCCATGGCCGCCGCGCGGAACATCGGCGCCGGCATGCGGCTGTTGGTATTCACCGACAGCTGCTTGATGCGGTAGGGTTTGCCCATCGCATCGGCGAGCAGCTTGGCGCGCGCCTTGAAGGCCGCGATGGCGTCGAGCATGGCTTCGTCTTCGGCCTTCTTGCGCGTCTCCGGCGCCGGCAGCATGGCGACGTTGGCGACGCCGAGCGAGGTCTGCAGCTTGCCGAGCAGCTCGGAGAGGGCGCCGGTGTCGCCCGATTCGAGCGTCAGTTCCGAACGCATGCGCCACGATTCGATGCGGTTGCCCTTGGCGTAGATCGGGTAGGTGTGCGTGCCGCCGCTCTGCGCCTTGACGCCGGCGTAGGTCTTGGCGGTCTTCAGGCCGTCGGCGATCTGCGCATTCACTTTTCTGGCGAGTTCGCCGGGCGTGGCGCCGCTCGCTTCGGCGAACACGGTGGCGCGCACCAGATCGTTCGCCGCCGGGCGGCTCGCTTCGGCCGAGAGGTCGAGCGTCGTCCCGGCCAGCGCCGGCGTCGCGAGCAGCGCGGCGAGCAGGGCGAGGATGGGCGATGAAGGCCTGCGGTGCGGGTGGGGCATGCGATTCTCCTTGTTCGTTGTGGTCAGTTCATGACGAGCACTGCCGCGCCCTGCAGGTTGCCGTTGCGCAGCGCTTCCAGCGCGCGGTTCGCTTCGGCCAGCGGGAAGCGGGCGATCTGCGTGGCGACCGGTACGCGCGGCGCCAGCGCGAGGAATTCGTCGCCGTCGCGCCGCGTCAGGTTGGCGACCGACTGCAGCGAGCGCTCGCCCCACAGGATAGCGTATGGAAAGGAAGGAATGTCGCTCATGTGGATGCCCGCGCAGATCACTTTGCCGCCCTTGCGCACGGCGCGCAAGGCGGCCGGCACGGTGGCGCCGGCCGGTGCGAAGAGGAGGGCGGCGTCGAGTTCCGCCGGCGGCAGTTGCGTCGAATCGCCGGCCCACGCCGCGCCGAGCTGCACGGCGAAGTCCTGCGCGCCGCGGTCGCCGGGGCGCGTGAAGGCGTAGAACGCCCGTCCCTGCCAGCGGGCGACCTGGGCGACGATGTGCGCCGCCGCGCCGAAGCCGTAGAGGCCGAGGCGCTGCGCCGCGCCGGCCAGCGTCAGCGCGCGGTAGCCGATCAGGCCGGCGCAGAGCAGCGGGGCGAGCGGCGCCGCGTCGCCCGCGTCGGGCAGGGGGAAGCAGTAGCGCGCGTCGGCCAGCGTCATCTCGGCGTAGCCGCCCTGAATCTGATAGCCGGTGAAGCGTGCCGCGTCGCAGAGATTTTCCTGCGCGTGCGTGCAGAAGCGGCAATGCCCGCAGGTCCACCCGAGCCACGGCACGCCGACGCGCTGGCCGGGCGCAAAGGCGTCGACGCCGGCGCCGCAGGCCGCCACGCGGCCGACGATTTCATGGCCGGGAACCATCGGCAGCACCGGGTCGGGCAACTCGCCGTCGACCAGATGCAGGTCGGTGCGGCAGACGCCGCAGGCTTCGACGCGGATCAGAAGCTGCCCGTGCCCCGGCGAACGCAGCGGCAGGCGCACGCAGCGCAGCGCCCGGCCCGGGGAGTCGAGCAGCATCGCGCGGTAAGTGTCTGACATGGCGGGCTTCCTTGTATCGAGCCGACGGCGGATGGAGACGGTGCGGTTTTTATTGTAGTCAGGCGCCGGAAGCTTGGTTAGAATCAGCCCACCCCGTTCGCTGCGTTGCGACGGGCCGGGAGCAGAGAAATGGCAGAGGGGGCACCATGCTGAAAGCGGGACAGGCAGCGCCGACGTTCGTTCTCCCTGATGCGGATATGGAGTTGATCGATATCGCGCGCTTTCAAGGCAAGAATCACCTCATCCTTTTTTTCTACCCCAAAGACGACACGCCGCACTGCACGCTGGAAGCCACCGATTTTTCCGACCACGAGGACGAATTCGCGCGCCACGGGTGCACCGTCATCGGCATCAGCCGGGACGACTGCATCAAGCACGCCGAATTCCGCGACAAGCACGGCATTTCCGTGCGTCTCCTGTCGGACGAGGAAGGGGCCGCTTGCAGGCAGTACGGGGTGTGGCAGGCGAAGGAAGTGGACGGCGTCAGGAAACACGGCATCGTGCGCTCGACCTTCGTCATCGACAAACACGGCGTTCTCCGCCTCGCGCTTTACGGAGTCAACGCCAAAGGCCACGCGCTCGACATGCTGCGCGCGGTGAAGGAACTCGATTCATGAACATGCAAGTTGCCAAGAATACCGTCGTCACCCTCGACTACAGCGTCACCGATCCGGACGGCGTGCTGGTCGATGCCGGCAAGGAGCCGCTCGTCTATCTGCACGGCGGCTACGACGACATTTTCCCGCTGATCGAGGAAGCCGTTCAGGGCAAGAACATCGGCGAGTCGGTAACGGTCAAGATGCAGCCGGACGACGCTTTCGGCGAATACGATGCGGACCTGATCCAGATCGAGGCGCGCGGCGGCTTCCCGAAGGAATTGCAGGTCGGTATGCAGTTCGAGGGCGTGCCCGAAGGCGGCGATGACGACGATATCCTGATCTACCGCGTGACCGAGATCGCCGACGACAAGGTCGTGCTCGACGGCAACCACCCGCTGGCCGGCATGGCGCTGGTGTTCACCTGCACGGTCACCGCCGTGCGTCCGGCGAGCCCGGAGGAAATCGAGCACGGGCACATCCACGACGACGACTTCGATCACGATCACGACTGACCGACGCTCGCTGGCGTGCGCCTTGCGCGCCCGCCGAACGAAAAACGCGGCCTCCGGGGCCGCGTTTTTCATGCTGCGTCCGGTCAGCGCAGCAGCTTGCCTTCGCGGTTGAGGATGGTGATGTCCACGAAGTGGGTGGCGTTGTGGCTGGTCGGCGAAAAGCCGACGTGCAGGCCGCCGACGTCGTAGTCGCGGATCGACTCCAGCGCGTCGCGCAGCTTCTTGCGCGTCGGGTTCGGGCCGGCGCGGCGCAAGGCTTCGGTCAGCAGCTTGGCGCCGAGGTAGCCTTCGACGAAGGTGTGATTGACGATCGCATCCTTGGGCGGAAATTTCTGGAAGTTGTCCTGGATATCCTTGATCAGCGGAACTGCGCGCGCGTTGGGGTCGGGGACCACCTGCGTTAGCGCCAGCCCCTGCGCGTTTTCGGCGCCGATCAGCTTGACCACCTGGCCGGCGTCGGTCACCGAGAGGGTGACGTATTGGGCGATGTTGCCGGCGGCGCGCGACTGCTTGAGGAACTCGGCGCTGGCCGCGGTGTTCGAGATCATGATCACCGCCTGCGGGTCGCCGGCGGCGATGGCCTTGACGGCAGCCTCGACCTTCGTCGTGTTCTTTTCGTAGGAGCCCTTGGCGACGAGCGTGCCGCCGGCCTTCTGGATCGCCCGTTCGGCGCTGGTCAGCACGTCGAGGCCGAAGGCGTCGTTCTGGTAGAACACGGCGAAGCGCTGGTAGCCGGTCGATGCGTAGAGCTGGGTGATCTTCTCGACTTCCTCGGCGTAACTCGCGCGGGTCAGGAACAGCAGCGGGTGAATCTTGCCGGCGACCGTCGAGGCGCCGGTGCGGACCGTGATCAGGGGAATGCCCGCTTCTTCGAGCACCTTCGCCTTGACGATCGCTTCGACGTTGCCGGTGCCGACGAAGCCGAAGAAGGCGAGCGGTTGCTCCTCCTTGAGCGTGGCGCGGGCGAGGCGGACGGTTTCGTCGGCCTTGTAGCCGTCGTCCTTCGAGATCAGACGGAGCTTGGCGCCGTGGATGCCGCCGCCGGCGTTGATGGCGTCGAAATGCAATTGGGCGCCGGCGCGCAGATAGCCGCCGGTCGGCGCCAGCGGCCCGCTCAGGGCGGCGACCTGAGCGACGAGAATGTCGGTCGCGTGCGCCGCGCCGGAGGCGAGCGAGCGCCAAGTGCCGCGCGCGAATAGGCGACAACGTTCATTGGACCTCCCTGATATTCATTTTATCGCGCGAGCCTAGCCGGCGTTGTCGGCCGCGTCCATTGCGGTTTTCCACAGGGCGGCGCTTATTTTTCCGCGGCTTTGTAAGCGTGAACGGCGAAGCGGAAAAGCTCCGGCGCGTCGCTGTCGATGAACATCTGCACCCAGCCCATGATCGGGTAGCCGAAGGTTTCGACGCGCCGGAAATTGGCGAGCGGCTTTTTCGTCGCCGCGTCGCGCAGCGGCCGGTCGATGCGCTGCCAGTGCGTGTCGCCGTGCACCAGCACAACCTGGCCGGGGAAATCCTGCGCTTCGTCGCGCAGGGTTTCGAGCAGTTCGCGGTAGCCGCTGTGCGGCAGGCCGGCGGCGAAGTGCTCGAAGGCCGGATTGGCCTGCATGACGACGACGATGCCGGGCAGCTGGTCGCGGCGCGCCGCGGCGAAGCCTGCTTTCAGCCAGGCGATCACCTGCGGGTTGCGCGCCGCGAACTCGGCGCCGGAGTGTTCGGCGCGGCCGTAGTTGTTGTTGCCGCCGGGAACGTTGAGCGTCACGAAGAGAGCCGGACCGAGCCGCCAGCGCAGGTGTTCCGGGAAGGCGGCGGACTGGCGCTCGACGGGCAGCGTTTTCCGGCCGAGCGAGCGCGGCTCGGCGAAGAAGAGTTCGCGCAGCTTCTGCAGCCGTTCTTCCGGCCGATAGCCGCCGGCCGGCAGGCGGTCGCAGTCGGTCCACTCGTTGTCGCCGGGTACGAAGACGAAGGGCACCGGCTGCGCGTCGAAGAGGGCGCGGCGGTCGGCGAACAGGGCGTCGCTGCAGGGTATCCGGCTGTGCTTGAAGTCGCCGGCATGAACGATCAGGTCGGGGTGCGTCGCGGCGATCTCGCCGAGCATGACCGGCAGTTCGCGCCGCTCGTAGTCGCTGTACGGCGTATCGCCGATCAGCGCGACGCGCCAGCTTTCGGCGTGCGCGAGCTTGCCCAGCGGCGCGGCCAGCAGCAGGGCGGCGAGCAGGGTAGTGAGCCGGGCTCCGGCGCGCTTCACGCGAGCAGCGCTTTCAGTTCGTAGAGCGCGTCGAGCGCCTGTTTCGGCGTCAGCGTGTCGGGGTCGAGTTCGGTCAGGCGGTCGAGCGCCGGGCTGCTTTCCGCTTCGACCGGCTCGGGAACGGCGGCGAAGAGATCGGGCTGCAGCGGGTTGATCGAGGCGCGCTGCTCGAATTCGCGCAGCTGGCGCCGCGCGGCCTTGACCACCGAACCGGGAATGCCGGCCAGCGCGGCGACCTGGATACCGTAGCTCTGGTTGGCCGGACCCTCCTCGACGGCGTGCAGGAAAACGATCTTCTCGCCGTGCTCGACGGCGTCGAGGTGCACGTTGGCGAGGTCGGCGTATTCGTTGGCGAGCAGCGTCAGTTCGAAGTAGTGCGTGGCGAACAGCGTCAGCGCGCGATTCTTCTCGACGAGGTGGCGGCAGATGGCGAAGGCCAGCGCCATGCCGTCGAAGGTCGAGGTGCCGCGTCCGACCTCGTCCATCAAGACCAGGCTGTTTTCCGTCGCGTGGTGCAGGATGGCCGCCGACTCGGTCATCTCGACCATGAAGGTCGAGCGCCCGGAGGCGAGGTCGTCGGCGGCGCCGATGCGCGTGAAGATCTGGTCGAGCGGGCCGAGGACGACCGAGGTCGCCGGCACGAAGCTGCCGATGTGCGCCATCAGCGCGATCAGCGCGGTCTGCCGCATGTAGGTCGATTTACCGCCCATGTTCGGGCCGGTGATGAGCAGCAGGCGGCGTCCGTCGCCGAGCTTCGTGTCGTTGGCGATGAAGGATTCGCCGCCGGCCAGCTCGTTCTCGACGACCGGGTGGCGGCCGCCTTCGATGGCGAGGCCCGGTTCGCTGCTGAACACCGGGCGGCAGTAATTGCGCGCCAGTGCGATGTCGGCGAAGGCGGCGAGCAGATCGCAGTGCGCGACGGTGCGGGCGATGCGCTGCAGTTGCGGGAGGTCGGGTTGCAGCGCCGCGAGGACCGTTTCGTAGAGCGCTTTCTCGCGCGCCAGAGCGCGGTCCTGCGCGGACAGTGCCTTATCTTCGAAGGCTTTGAGTTCGGGCGTGATGTAGCGCTCGGCGTTCTTCAGCGTCTGGCGCCGGCGGTAGTCGTCGGGCACCTTGGCGGCGTTGGCGTTGGTGATCTCGATGTAGAAGCCGTGGACGCGGTTGTATTCGACCTTGAGGTTGGCGATGCCGGTGCGCTCACGCTCGCGCGCTTCGAGGTCGACGAGGAAGGCGCCGCAGTTGTCGTTCAGCGCGCGCAGTTCGTCGAGGTCGGCGTCGAAGCCGTCGGCGATCACGCCGCCGTCGCGGATCAGCGCCGCCGGTTCGGGGCGGATGGCGCGCGCCAGCAGGTCGAGCGCGGCGGCCGGCGTCGCCAGTTCGCGCTGCAGCTCGCCGAGCAGCGGCGCCGGCAGGCCGGCGAGCGGGGCGCGCAGCTCGGCCAGCCGGTGCAGGCTGTCGCGCAGGCTGGAGAGATCGCGTGGGCGCGCGCTGTAGAGTGCGATGCGGCCGGCGATACGTTCGATGTCGGCGAAGCCGCGCAGCGCCTGGCGCACCTCGCGCAGCGCCGCGGCGTCGTTGTCGAGCAGGCTTTCCACCGCGGCGTGGCGCGCCGCCGGCAACGCCGGGTCGCGCAGCGGGTGGTGCAGGGCGTGGCGCAGCGCGCGCGAGCCCATCGAGGTGACGCAGGTGTCGAGCAGGCTGCACAGTGTCGGCGCCGGCTGGCCGCGCAGCGTCTCGGTCAGTTCGAGGTTGCGCCGGGTGGCGGTGTCGAGGCCGAGCCAGGCGTTGTCGCGCTCGACGGTGAGCGCCTGCACGTGCGGCAGGGCGCGCGCCTGCGTCGCCTGCGCGTAGCGCAGCAGGGCGCCGGCGGCGGCGATGGCCGGGCGCAGGCCGTCGGCGCCGAAGCCGGAGAGCGATGCGGTCTTGAAGTGCGCGCACAGTTCGCGCGCCGCCGCTTCGCTGTCGAAATGCCAGTCGGGTTTGCGCGTCAGCGCGGCTTCCGGCGCGAAGGGCAGTTCGAGGCCGTCGGGGACGATGATTTCGGCCGGGCGGATGCGTTCGAGCGTCGCCGGGAGCTTCTCGGGCGCCACTTCGCACAGGCGGAATTCGCCGCTCGCGAGGTTGAGCCAGGCGAGGCCGGCGAGCTGCTTGTTGGCGGCGACCGCCATCAGCAGCGTGTCGCGCTTTTCGTCGAGCAGCGCCGCGTCGGTCAGCGTGCCGGGCGTCACGATGCGCGCCACGGCGCGCTCGACCGGCCCTTTGCTGGTCGCCGGGTCGCCGATCTGCTCGCAGATGACGGCCGACTCGCCGAGCTTCACGAGGCGCGCCAGATAGGGTTCGAGCGAGTGGTAGGGCACGCCGGCCATCTTGATCGGCGTACCGGCGCTCTGCCCGCGCGTGGTCAGCGTGATGTCGAGCAGGCGCGCGGCCTTTTCGGCATCCTCGAAAAACAGCTCGTAGAAGTCGCCCATGCGGTAGAAGAGCAGGGTCTCCGGATGCTGCGCCTTGAGACCAAGGTACTGCTGCATCATCGGAGTGTGTTTGGCAAAATCGGTCGCGGCTGAGGACATGGGGTCTGCAGGAAAAACAGTCGGGGCGGTATTGTCCCATCAAGCGGGGTGATGGGGTAGGGTTGGCACGCTCGCGTCTTTTTCAGTATTTCAAGGAAAACCAGCCTATAGCTCGTCGCCCGGCGCTCGGCAGCGGAGGGCGGTAGAAATTTTATCTGCCATGAAACCCGCGCCAATAGGCGATCTGCTATGTGTTACATCCGAGAGCCGCGTGTCTGGCTGATCTTCAGGCTATGTGCATGGAGATCGTTTATCCATACGCTTTCTATGGCATCGACGATTTTCGTAGTGGAATAAGAAGCGCTTCAGCACGCCAGCCTGAAAATGACGCGCATCGGCTCCCCCCGTTTTCTGGATTCGGGGCCGGGCATCAGCGGCAGAATCGGTAAGACGATGGGTGCCGGGTTTCGCCAGCATGGCGACCACTTCAAATTTCGCGGGGGCCGGATCAATAGCTCAGGAAGTTCGGAGCGGACTCGTCAGTCCTCAACGAGAAGTACTTCTTGCTGACACTCGTTGCACCACGATACAAACACTCGCTCTTCTTCCATTTGGATAATGTTGATCAGTTCTAGTCGGCTGCTGCATTTTCCGCAGCAATCGGGCTGGTCTGACATGATCTGGAAAAAACGGTCTGATGAAGTGCTCATTATTGACGACTATCCGCAAACAACTCCGTACGATGCCAAGCAACGAAGTTTATGGTTGGCGTAAAGCGTTCAGGCAATGCGATGGTTTGCCCTTCCAGCGGAAGAAAGACCGCTTTTATCAATGCCTCATCTCGACGTTTTAACTCATCTGAAACAATGACTTTGAAATCATCGCTCAGAGTGACAAGCCCCTTGTCGAAGGCGCGATCATGGATGGCCGACAAACACAGGCCGTTTCTCGGGTTTAGCCGATTGTTCTTATCCTTGCCCCACGGCACGATATGACTAGCAATTAGAAGGCGCGGCTCTGATACGCCGGACATACAGCAACGCCCGCCGTAGCTGCTCAACACCGCGCGACGAAAAAAACTCTGCTTGATGCGCTGTTCGGTCACGACTTGGCGTGTCTCACCAGCGAAATCTTCTGGCATCAACAGTTCGTCGGCTTCATTTATGACCGGTTCCGGGTCGATACTGCGCCGGAGTATTTCGCATTCAACGGCAAGTTGTTCCCAATCGGCATGAAATTTTGCCCAGATTTCACGGTCAAGATTGGAGGCTCCGACCAACCCTCTGCGCCCCGTCGAGGTGATAGCCGGATCAAGGCTGGCAAAGTTCACCAACTTCATTGCCACGGCTGATGGCGTGCGGCCAATCGCATGCGCGAGACGGATAATCTCTGAGTTGCCTTTGTGCAGCTTGCCGAACGGCAGTTGGCAATACAGGTGAAACGCGAGCTTGGCTTGATCCTTCGTCCAATTTTTCGCTGTCGCCATGATTTTTGGGACCTCTGTGAGGCTTATAGATGTCGCATCCTTCTTGAGTAGATGCGGGGCATCAGTTTAGCAATTGTTTCGAGCACTGGAATGCCGTTGGTTTGTGAAAGCCGTTCAGAATCTCAGCCTCGCTGACGTATTCTCGGAGCCA
>RCMZ01000448.1_pt1 | contig 22086 bp, 19 predicted proteins | sample 2041141 | NCBI WGS metagenome assembly RCMZ01 (sample SAMN09708263, study PRJNA481090) | Wastewater metagenome, whole genome shotgun sequencing project. | biome: sewage; isolation source: Davis station wastewater (DW) | place: Antarctica: Davis Station | collected 2010-03-01
GGGTCGGGCGTGACCAGCAGGTCGATCTCGTAGCCGAACAGCGCGCCGATGCCGCCGAACTGGAACTTCTGCTTGACGTCCACATCCACGTCGGGCCAGGCGGCCAGGTAGGGCGACACCACTTTCAGCAGCCACTGGTAGCAAGGATGGCATTCCATGCCGATGCGCAGCGCGCCGCGCTCGCCCTGCGCGAACTGGCCCAGGCGCTCCTCGGCCAGGTCCAGTTGCGGCAGCACCCGGTTCGCCACCGCCAGCAGGTACTGGCCGGCCTGCGTCAGGCGCAGGCTGCGCCCTTCGCGCAGCCAGATGTCGGTGCCCAGTTGCTGTTCCAGCTTCTTCATGCTGTGGCTCAGGGCCGACTGGGTCAGGTGCAGCACGCCTGCGGCGGCTGTCAAGGACCCTTGTTTTTCGACCTGCTGGACGATGCTGAGATGGATGCGTTCAAGCATTGAGATGAGCCATATTCATGGATGTATGAAATAAGACCATTATACTTCATCGATTCCCCCCGCTATCATTCATTCCCTTGCTGTAGGGCCTTTTTTCGGCCCTCGCGCATCCATTGATATGAAAGCAAACATGACACGTCCATTGCGTTTAGTCGCGGTTTCCGGCGGCCTGCAGCGCCCTTCCAAGGCCGCCGCCCTGGCAGAGCACCTGATGGACCTGATCGCCGACGACATCCTGTGTGAACAACGCCTGGTCGAACTGGGTCAGTTGGCGCCGCAGCTGGCCGGCGCCGTCTGGCGCTCCCAATTGCCCGAGACGGTGGAGCGGGAACTGGCGGCGGTCGAGCAAGCGGACATCCTGGTGGTGACCACGCCGGTCTTCCGCGGCGCGTACACGGGACTGTTCAAGCACTTCTTCGACTTCATTCATCAGGACGCCCTGATCGACAAGCCCGTCTTGCTGGCGGCCACCGGCGGCAGCGAGCGCCATGCCCTGGTGATCGATCACCAGTTGCGGCCGCTGTTCAGCTTTTTCCAGGCCCGTACCTTGCCGCTGGGCGTGTACGCGACCGACAAGGATTTTCTCGACTACCGCCTGCAGGACGCGGCCCTGATCCAGCGCGCCGCGCTGGCGGTGCAACGGGCATTGCCGCTGATCGAACTGACGCGCCATGCGAGCACCGCCGACGCTGATGCGCTGATCGCGGCCTGAGACGCCTCATCACCGTCACCAGGCAATCCATACCTTCATCTATTCGCAGACATCAGGACACCAGATCACCATGAGCAACGATTTTGTCTTCAGCATCAAGAGCATTGTTTTCGATGAAAACTATCATCCTTCCGATAGCACGCGCCTGACGACCAACTTTGCCAATTTGGCGAGGGGAAAGAGTCGCCAGGAGAACTTGCGCAACACCCTGAAAATGATCGACAGCCGCTTCAACAGCCTGGCGCATTGGGACAACCCGAAGGCAGACCGCTACTCTGTCGAGCTCGAAATCATTTCCGTCGAGTTGAATATCAATGTCGAAGGCGGCAATATCCCGTTGATCGAGATATTGAAGCCGACCATCGTTGACAAGAAAACCGCAGAGCGCATCGATGGCATCGCGGGGAATAATTTTTCCTCCTACGTGCGCGATTACGACTTCAGCGTGCTGCTGCCGGAGCACAACAACAATAAGTCCGCATTCAGTGCACCGGATGATTTCGGCGATTTTCATGGCAAGCTGTTCAAGCACTTTGTCAGATCCGATACGTACCAGCGGCATTTCAAGAAGCTGCCCGTGATCTGCCTCAGCGCATCGAGCAGCAAGACCTATCAGCGGACGGAAAACCAGCACCCCATCCTGGGCGTCGAGTATCAACAAAATGCGTTCTCCTCGACGGATGAATATTTCGAGAAGATGGGGATGCAGGTGCGCTATTTCATGCCGCCAAACAGTGCCGCGCCGCTGGCTTTTTATTTTATCGGCGACCTGCTGGCCGACTACGGCAATCTTGAACTGATCGCCACCATCAGCACGATGGAGACATTTCAAAAAATTTACCGGCCCGAAATCTACAACGCCAATGCCGCGGCGGGAAAATGCTATCAGCCCAGCTTGCAGAATCAGGATTATTCATTGACGCAAATTGTCTATGACCGGGAAGAGCGCAGCCAGCTGGCGGTCAAGCAGGGCAAATATACGGAAGAGCATTTCATCAAGCCATACAAGCATATTCTTGAGCAATGGGCTGCGAATGCCGCTCGCTGATTCATCCAAATAAACGAAAACACCATCATGAAAAAATTATTGCCTACTTCAACTGCCGGCAGCTTGCCGAAACCTTCCTGGCTGGCGCAACCTGAAAAGCTGTGGTCGCCCTGGAAATTGCAGGACGAGGAATTAATCGAGGGAAAACAGGATGCCTTGCTTGTGTCACTGCAGGAACAGCAGCAGGCAGGCATCGATATCGTCAGCGATGGCGAGCAGACCCGCCAGCATTTTGTCACCACGTTTATCGAGCACCTGAGCGGCGTCGATTTTGACAAGCGCGAGACCGTCAGAATTCGTGACCGCTACGATGCGAGTGTGCCGACCGTCGTGGGCGCCGTGAGTCGCCCGAAGCCGGTGTTTGTCGAAGACGCCAAGTTTTTACGCCGGCAAACCAGGCAGCCCATTAAATGGGCCTTGCCAGGTCCGATGACGATGATTGATACGCTGTATGACAGCCACTACAAGAGCCGTGAAAAACTGGCGTGGGAATTTGCCAAGATCCTGAATCAGGAAGCCAGGGAACTGGAGGCCGCCGGCGTCGACATCATCCAGTTCGACGAACCCGCCTTCAATGTCTTTTTTGATGAGGTCAATGATTGGGGCATCGCCACGTTGGAACGGGCGATTGAAGGGCTCAAATGCGAAACGGCCGTGCATATTTGCTATGGCTACGGCATCAAAGCCAATACGGACTGGAAAAATACGCTGGGGTCCGAGTGGCGCCAATATGAGGAATCCTTCCCCAAGCTGCAGCAATCGAATATCGACATCATCTCGCTGGAATGCCACAACTCGCATGTGCCCATCGACCTGATTGAACTCATTCGCGGCAAAAAAGTGATGGTCGGGGCGATTGACGTGGCCAGCAATACCATTGAAACGCCAGAGGAAGTGGCCAACACCTTGCGCAAGGCGCTGCAGTTTGTCGATGCCGACAAGCTGTATCCGAGCACCAACTGCGGCATGGCGCCCCTGGCCCGCCGGGTGGCGCGAGGCAAACTGCATGCGCTCAGCGCCGGCGCGGAAATCATCCGCAGAGAAATCTCCTAGCCGGCTGGTCCCCGGCATCAAGCCGCGTTGATGCCGGGGCAAAACATCAGCTCGATGCCGCCGCCGCCTTCGCGCGCGCCACATGCAATTTCCTGTAGCTGTCGATCAGGCGCGCATGGCGTTCCAGGCCTTCCAGTTGCATGCTGGTCGGCGTCAGGCCGAAGAAGCGCACGCTGCCGTCGACGGAGCCCAGCACCGCATCCATGCGTTCATCGCCAAACATGCGGCGGAAGTTGACGACGTAGTCGTCCAGTTCCAGCTCGTCGTCCAGCTGCACTTCCAGTACCACGTTCATGGCCTGATAGAACAGTTTGCGTTCGACCGTGTTGTCGTTGTACTGCAGGAAGGTTTCCACCAGCTCCTTGGCTTCCTCGAATTGCTGCAAGGCCAGCTGGATCAGCAGTTTCAATTCCAGCGTGGTCAGCTGGCCCCACACCGTATTTTCATCAAATTCGATGCCGATCAGGGTGGCGATGTCGCCGTACTCGTCCAGCTCGCTATTTTCGAGGCGGTCGAGCAAGTCTTCCAGGCTGGCTTCATCCAGGCGGTGCAAGTTCAGGATGTCGGCGCGGAACAGCAGGGCCTTGTTGGTGTTATCCCAGATCAAGTCCTCCACCGGATACACTTCCGAATAGCCGGGCACGAGAATGCGGCAGGCGGTGGCGCCCAGCTGGTCGTACACGGCCGTGTACACTTCCTTGCCCATGTCGGCCAGGATGCCGAACAGGGTTGCCGCCTCCTCGGCATTCGAATTTTCGCCGTGGCCGGAGAAATCCCATTCGACAAAATCGTAATCGGCCTTGGCGCTGAAAAAGCGCCACGAGACGATGCCGCTCGAATCGATGAAGTGCTCGACGAAATTATTCGGCTCGGTGACGGCTTCGCTGGCAAAGGTCGGTTGCGGCAAGTCGTTCAAGCCCTCAAAACTGCGGCCCTGCAACAATTCCGTCAGGCTGCGCTCCAGCGCCACTTCCAGGCTCGGGTGCGCGCCGAACGAGGCGAACACGCCGCCCGTGCGCGGGTTCATCAGGGTGACGCACATCACGGGATACACGCCGCCCAGCGACGCATCTTTCACCAGCACGGGGAAGCCCTGCTCTTCCAGGCCGGCGATGCCGGCCAGGATGCCCGGGTACTTCGCCAGCACCGCTTGCGGCACGTCGGGCAAGGCGATCTCGCCTTCGAGGATTTCCCGTTTCACGGCCCGTTCGAAAATTTCTGACAGGCATTGCACTTGCGCTTCGACCAGGGTATTGCCCGCGCTCATGCCGTTGCTGACATACAGGTTTTCGATCAAGTTCGACGGGAAATACACGGTCTCGCCATCGGACTGGCGCACGTACGGCAGCGAGCAGATGCCGCGTTCGGCATTGCCGGAATTGGTGTCGATCAGGTGCGAGCCGCGCAGTTCGCCATCGGGATTGTAGATGTCGAGGCAGTAGTCATCGAGGATCTCTTTGGGCAGCGCATCCTTGCGGCCCGGCTTGAACCAGCGCTCGTTCGGGTAATGGACAAATTCCGCGTTGGCGATGTCTTCGCCCCAGAACGCGCCTGCATAGAAATGGTTGTTGCTGAGACGCTCGATGTATTCGCCCAGGGCCGAGGCCAGCGCGCTTTCCTTGGTCGATCCCTTGCCATTCGTAAAGCACATGGGGGAATGCGCGTCGCGGATATGCAGCGACCACACATTGGGAATGATGTTGCGCCAGGACGCGATCTCAATCTTGATGCCCAGGCCGGCCAGCAGGCCCGACATGTTGGCGATGGTTTGCTCCAGCGGCAGGTCCTTGCCGGCAATATAGGTGCTGGCGCCGGGCGCCGGATTCAAGGTCAGCAAGGCTTGCGCATCGGCATCGAGATTCTCGACTTCCTCGATGACGAACTCGGGACCCGTCTGCACCACTTTTTTCACCGTGCAACGGTCGATCGAGCGCAAGATGCCCTGGCGGTCCTTGGCGGAGATATCCGCCGGCAACTCGACCTGGATCTTGAAGATCTGCTGGTAGCGGTTTTCCGGATCAACGATATTATTCTGCGACAGGCGGATGTTTTCGGTTGGAATATTGCGCGTTTCGCAATATAACTTGACGAAGTATGCCGCGCACAAGGCCGAGGAAGCGAGGAAGTAATCGAACGGCCCCGGCGCCGAGCCATCGCCCTTGTAGCGGATCGGCTGGTCGGCGATGACCGTGAAATCATCGAACTTCGCTTCCAGGCGTAGCTTATCGAGAAAGTTGACCTTAATTTCCATGAGAGTATCCAGACTGGTGCATAAAATGAAGTAGCCGCCATTATCCGTTCTTTTCGCCGGCAGCGGTTCGAATGGCCAAGGAACCGGGGCTGAACGTCAGTACGCGCGCCACAGCATGCGCCCAGGCCAGGCCGCGATGTGCCCGCGATGGCGGAGAGTGGCACCGCACGAACGGGGATGCCGGCGTGTCGATCTTGCCGATGGCGTATGCGCTTGTTTACACAGTCAAATAACACATGTATAGCGATGCCCTGGCCTATTCATGCTATATGAGTGTGTATCTATGAAAAATCATCACATACACGTTAAACTAGTATATATAGGCGCGAAACTCCCCATGAATATGATATTAAACTGTGTATATGATTAAAGAATGCACACTGCAAGTCTTCATTGACGGGGCGTGGCACGATGCCGCCGCCCTTACTCTCATGGGGGAGCAACTGCGCGGCGTCAGGGCGCAAACTTTCCTGAGCTATGAAGGCGCTTATGCATTGGCGTACTTTTACCGAAAGGACGCGGCCGCTCTGTCAGCCATGTACGAAGTCGATCTTTCTCTCATCAATACGCCGACCTGGCCGCCCTTCCTGATCGACTTGCTGCCGCAGGGCTATGGCCGCATGGAATTGCTGAAGCAATTGAAGCGCGACGAGAACGCCGGGCCTGGCGCGGACTGGGATTTGCTTTGTGCCGGTGCGGGTAACCCGATAGGCAATATCCGCGTCAAGGAAGCGTATGATTGGGTGAGTGAGCGTACTCGCGGGCAAAGGCATGGATTCACCATGGAGGAAGTTGCGGAGCGTGCCGGGGATTTCAATGAATATCTGGCGCAACATGGCCTCTTTCTTGCGGGGTCTTCCGGCGTGCAGGGGGAATGGCCAAAGATATTGCTGACGCGCGCGCACGACGGACGCTTTTATCTCGACCATACGCTGCCTGACGAACAGGCTACCAAGCACTACATCGTCAAATTTGGCCGCGGTGAAAATCAGTCGCTGGCCAATATTCTGGCTTGTGAGGCACCCTACATGCAACTGGCGCGCAAACTGGGCTTGCGCGTCCATGACGATTTGCTGCTGCGTGAGCGGGCATTGTTTATTCCCCGCTTTGACCGCGAGGTCAGCGGCGGCCGCGTCAGGCGTCTTGGCCAGGAAAGCGTCGCCTCCGTTTGTGGACTGAGCCAGTTTGGCGAGGTTCCCAGCCATAATGCATTCCTGTTTGAGCTGATGTCCGTCGCTTCTGACATGCCCACGGAAACCATCGAATACGTCAAGCGCGATATCGCCAATATCGTGCTGGGCAACACCGACAATCATGCCCGCAATACCGCCATCCAGCGTCGCGACGATGGCCATATCGGCTTGACGCCCTTGTTCGATTTCGCGCCCATGTTCATGCATCCCGATGGTATCGCGCGGCGCATGCGTTGGGAGTTGGACGATGGCGGAGCACCGCAATGGGCGAGTGTGATAGAGCAAGCGGTGATGACCGGCGGCAGCCTGGATGCGGCCACGCTGTGTGCCGCGCTCAAGGAAATGATCGAGCCGCTGGGCACCTTGATGGATGACGCCTATGCGCTAGGCATCGGCGAGATGATCGAGGTCAAACGCATGACGATTGAACATAATTTGAACCAGTTGCGGAGGCTCTGATGGACAAGCGCTACGCCACCCTGACAGCGTCAGAGCAGAACCAGTTGCGCCGCGACTTGATGGAGCGGCTGGACGCCACGCCGGCGCTGCCGATTCCCCAGGTCATCCGCGACATCCGCAAGACACTGCGCTTCACGATTCCTGAATATGCGAAGATCTGCGGTGTTTCCGCGCGCACCTTGCAAGATATCGAGCGCGGTGTCTCCAGCCCCACCCTCGATACGGTGGAAAAACTGTTGCGTCCGATGGGGATGCGGGCCGGTGCCGTATTGGCTGTGAAAGCGGAGAAAAAAACACGCTGAGCGCAGGCGGCCGATATTTCAACGAAGCAACTCACCGGTGCAGTACCACCCGGGCATTTTTTCAGCGGAATCGACCGGCCACACGCGCGGGAAAAGCGCACCGATGACAAGGACAGGGCGACGGCCTTTGGGAGTGCCGGTTTTCCCGCCCCGCCGGTGCCGCCTGGCACCGGCGCCCGAAGAATGTCCACGTTGCCGCACGAAAATTTCCTCCCTCGATCGCAGGAGTGCGCTAGTCTGTCGCTGTTTGCCGTACAGTCAAGCTGACTTCCGTACTACCCATCGACTCCGGCCGTTTGCTGGCCCTCACAGCTGCGCGCGCCGGTGCGATGCCGTCTTGACTCCACCCGTATTCATTTGGCCGCTAGGACTGCATGATTTCTTTCCGTATTTACTCTTCCCTTTCCTCGCGCCAGCCGTGGCGCGGCTGGCTGTTGCCACTGTTGTTGAGCTTGCTGCTGGCCTGCTCGCTGGCGCCATCCTCCGCCTGGTCGCAGCCCGTCGACGATGCGGCCACGGCCGACCAGCGCCTCGACGGCTTGCGCAAGCAAATCACCACCATCCAGAAGGCGCTCGATGGCGACGCCGACCTCGATGACGCGACCCTGTCGCAAATGAAAGCCGATGCGCTGGCCGCCAGCGCGGAAGCGGACAAGGTGGCCGAGTCGCTCGTGCCGACCTTGTCCAGCGTGCAGGCGCGGCTGGCGGAGCTGGGCAAGCCGGCGGCGGGGACCAAGGAAGCGCCCGACGTGGCGGCGCAGCGCAGCCAGCTGGACCGCACCAGCAGCGCGCTCGATGCACAGGTGAAACTGGCGCGCCTGCTGGCGGTGGAAGCGACGCAAGCGTCGGAGCAGGTGGCGACGGCGCGCCGCGCGCAATTGCAGGCACGCCTGGGCGAGCGCACGGCATCGATCCTCGCCGGTTCGTTCTGGAAACAGCTGCATGGCGAATTGCCGCAGAACTTGCAGCGCCTGCGGGCGCTGGAGCTGGAATTGGCGAACGCGGCGCGCGCCACGCCATGGTCGGCCTGGGGCGGCTTGCTGGCCGGTATCGTCGCCGTGATCGCGGCCAGCATCTGGGCGTCGCGCTACTTGCTGGTGGTCACGGCCACGCGTGTGCCGCACGGCCGTTTGCGCCGCTCGCTGCATGCATTGGCCGTCATCGTGCTGGCGCTGGCCACGCCGGGGCTGGTGGCGGAATTGCTGGCCATGGGCTTGCGCTGGGATGGTGGCCTGTCCGACAAAACCTCCACTTTCCTCAGCAGCCTGATCGGCATCATCTGTTTCGCCGGGTTTACGGCCGGGCTGGGCCACGCGCTGCTGTCGCCGCGCCGCGTCTCGTGGCGCCTGCTGCCGTTGCCAGATGCGCTGGCGCACCGCATGCGCAATTTCCCGTCGATGTTTTCCTTCATTGTCGTGCTGGTATGGGCCACGGAGCGCGTCACCATCGTCATCAACGCGGGCCTGTCGACGGCTGTGGCCGTCAATTGCATCGTCGCCCTCGTGATGAGCACGACGATCGCCTACGGCCTGATGCGCGCCGAGCGTTGCTGGCGCCAGTTGCGCGAAGCCGATCCGGGCAACCTCATTACGCCGCTGTGGCTGCGCTGCGTCACGGTGCTGCTGTGGCTGGCGCTGGCGTCCAGCGTCATCAGCTTGCTGATCGGTTATGTGGCGTTCGGCAGCTTTGTCGCCAAGCAAATCGCCTGGGTCATCGTGGTGGTCTGCAGCACCTATCTGCTGACCGTGCTGGTGGACGACATCTGCATGCTGCTGGCGTCCACGCCGCCGCCGGCGGACGCCGTCAATCCCGTGCTGGCCACGCCGAAGGCGCGCGACCAGGCGGCCGTCTTGTTGTCCGGCATCGGCCGCGCCATCGTCGTGCTGCTGGCCCTGATGCTGCTGCTGGCGCCGTTCGGCGAGGGGCCAGGCGAGCTGTTCCAGCGCGTCGGCAAGTTGCAGGATGGCCTGGCCATCGGCGAAGTGGCGATCCGTCCGGCCGCGCTGATCCAGGCGCTGCTGGTGCTGGTGGTGGGCTTTATCGCGCTGGGCCTGTTCAAGCGCTGGCTGCAAAACAGTTATTTGCCGACCACCAATCTCGATACGGGCATGCAAGTGTCGTTCATCACCCTGTTCGGCTACATCGGCGGGGTGCTGGCCGTGGCCCTGGCCCTGTCGGCGGCCGGCATCGGCCTGGAACGCATCGCGTGGGTGGCGTCGGCCTTGTCGGTGGGTATCGGTTTTGGCTTGCAGGCGGTGGTGCAGAACTTCGTCTCCGGCCTGATCCTGCTGGCCGAGCGGCCCGTCAAGGTGGGCGACTGGGTCTCGCTGGGCGGCGTGGAGGGCGACATTCGCCGCATCAATGTGCGCGCCACGGAAATTCAGCTGGGCGACCGCTCGACGGTGATCGTGCCGAACTCGGAATTCATTACCAAGACGGTGCGCAACGTGACCCTGGCCAATCCGCTGGGCCTGGTGCAAGTCAAGCTGCCGCTGCCGCTGGGCACGGATGCGCAGGCGGCGCGCGCGCTGATTCTCGCCACCTTTGTCGACAATCCCGACGTGCTCGACACGCCGGCGCCCAACGTGCAGCTGGACGGCATCGACAATGGCTTGTTGCTGTTCAACGCCACCGGCTATGCCTCGTCGCCGCGCCTGACGTCGGGCATCCGCAGCGCCCTGCTGTTCGAGCTGCTCAAGCGCCTGGACGACGCCCACATCTCGATCGCCAAGCCCAGCACGATGGTGCTGAGCACTGTGCCGGCGCAGCCCGAGGCGCCGGTGATGTCGGCGGTGGCGCCGGCACCGACGGCGGCACCGGCCCCCGTGCCGCCGCTGACGAGCTGATTAGCGGATCGTCGACCACAGCAGCGCCGCCAGGTACAGGCCGATGCCGAACACCAGGTGCGCCATCAGGCTGCGCAGGCGGGCCGCGCGCGGGTGCGGCGTCTTGCTGGCGGCCAGGCCCGCGCCCATGTCGGGCTGCAAGATGCAGAACGGCGCGGCCACGCTCACCAAGCCCGCCAGCAGGGCCGGCGCCAAGGTCGGTGCCTGCACCCACTCCGCTCCCACCAGCGCCAGCAGCACGGCCGCAAACAGCACGCCGATGAGGTAGTGGGCCGTCCAGCCCAGTACGGCTTCATCGCGCACGGGCGCGGCCTGGGCGATGTTGGCGTGCGTAAAGGTGCCGCGCACCAGATGGCCGAGCCAGCGTCCCACCATCGCCAAGTTCAGCGAGGGGATGCACCAGTAGCGTTTTAAGGCCACGGCCCACACGTCCATCACCGCCGTCGCGCCCACGCCGATCGCCAGCGCATCGAGCCAACATGTCTGCATCGTCTGTCCTTATAACATTCAAGTAATTGCTTGAATGTTATAAGGGTGCTAGCATCGTGTCAATGAAGAATGCAGAAATCGATACCCTCGCCAGCCCCGCCGAGTTTGCCCATGTTTTAGGCAGTGCGCCTCGGCTGCGCCTGCTCGAACAGATCGCGCAGGGAGAACATGCGGTGGAACAACTGGTGGAGTTGACGGGCTTGTCCGTGGCGAACGCCTCCCAGCATTTGCAGCAGTTGCGGCGCGCCGGCTTCGTGCAGGCGCGGCGTGATGGCAAGCGCGTGCTGTACCGGCTCGGTAGCGGCCCCGTCATGCAACTGCTGGCCGCGCTGGACGTGTATGCGCAGCATCAGCGCAGCGAGTTGCAGGCGCTGGGGCGTGGCGACCACGTGGAAGCGATCTCGGGCGACGAGTTGCTGGCACGCATGCACGAGGCCAGCGTCACCGTGCTCGACGTGCGGCCCGCGCAGGAGTTTGCCGCCGGCCACTTGCCCGGGGCGATCAATATTCCCTTGGACGACTTGCAGCGTCGCCTGGCGGAATTGCCCGTCAACCAGGAGATCGCCGCCTATTGCCGCGGCCCGTATTGCGTGCTGTCCGTGCAGGCCGTGGCGGCCCTGCGCCGGCACGGCTTGCATGCGCGCCGTCTGGGCAGCGGCTACGACGACTGGCAAGCCGCGGGATTGCCAGTCACGGCGGGGGCCTGATGGCGATCCCGAACAGCAAGCAGGAACTGCTCGAGGCGATGACCACCACGTACGCGAAACTGGCGCAGGAGCTGGCGCGCGTGCCGCCGGCCTTGGCGCGCGAACCCGTGCTGGAGGGGCAAGTGAAAGGCACGCGCATGAGCGTGTGCGATCTGCTCGCCTACCTGGTGGGCTGGAACGAGCTGGTCTTGCACTGGCACGCGCAGCTGCGTGACGGCAAACGCATCGAGGACATCGCCTTTCCCGCCGAAGGTTTCACGTGGAACGCTCTGGGGAAACTGGCGCAGCGCTTCTATGCCGACTATGCTGAACTGAGCATGGCAGACTTGCAGCAGCGCCTGGCGCTGGCGAAAGACCAGTTGCTGGCGCTGGTCGACGCGCACGACGACGCGCAATTGTATGGCCGGCCCTGGTACACGCATTACACGATGGGACGCATGATCCAGTTCAATACGGCGTCGCCGTATGCGAATGCGCGCATGCGCTTGCGGGCCTGGCGCAAGACCTTGTAGCACGTGGATCGGCAGGCGTGCACGATTGCATCAGTACCGTCAGAAACGTTTTCAGGCAGGATAGTGGTTTCAAGAGCAACCAATGAAGGATCACCATGCTGACCATCGCCCTCGCCCAGATGAATCCCACCGTGGGCGACTTCGACGGCAATGTCGCCGCCATCACCGCGCGCATGCGGCGCGCCAGCGAGGATGGCGCGGACTTGCTGGTGTGTCCGGAACTGTCGCTGTGCGCGTATTACCCGGGCGACCTGTTCGAGGATGCCGCCTTCCTGCGCGGCCTGCAGCGGGCACTCGACACCGTGCTGCAGGCGTCCACGCGCTGGCCGGCGCTGGTCACCGTGATCGGCACGGCGCGGCCCAATCCCGGTATCGGCAAGCCCCTGTACAACGCATTGTTGGCCATCCGCGACGGGCGCATCGTGGCCGAGTACTACAAGCAGCTGCTGCCGACGTACGGTATCTTTGACGAGGGCCGGCATTTCGAGCCCGGCCCGCCCGGCGCCTGCACCCTCGATATCGCCGGCTGCAAAGTGGGCTTCATGATTTGCGAGGATGGCTGGAACGACGATGGCCGCGCCTACGCCGTCAATCCGTTCGAGACCTTGCACGCGGCGCGGCCCGACCTCGTCGTCAGCATCAACGCCAGCCCGTCCGACATCGGCAAGCGCGCGCAGCGCCACGCCGTGTTCGGCGCCGCCTGCGCGCGCGTCAACTTGCCCCTGCTGTTCGTCAACCAGGTGGGCGGCCAGGACCAGCTGGTGTTCGACGGCGCCTCGTTCGCCATCGCGCCGCGCCACGGCCTGCAGTTCGAGGCGGCGCGCTTCGTCGAGGATTTCCAGCTGCTGCGCTTTGCCGATGGCGGTTTTACGCGCACGGACGGCGTGGCGTTCCCCGTGCCCGACCCGGACGGCATCCCGGCCGTGGAATTCGCCCGGCGCCAGATCGTGCTGGGCTTGCGCGACTATGCGCGCCGCTGCGCTTTTAGCAAGGTTGTCGTCGGCTGCTCGGGCGGCATCGATTCGGCGCTGACCCTGGCGCTGGCCGTCGAGGCGCTCGGCGCGGACAACGTCGTGGCGATTACCATGCCGTCCGTGTTTTCCAGCGCCGGCTCCGTCACCGATTCCGTGGCCCTGTGTGCCAACCTGGGCATCGCCCTGCACACGCACCCGATCCGCGACATCGTGGCGCAGTACGAGGCCGGCTATGCGGCCGCCTTCGATGGCAGGCTGCACGGCCTGCCGCTGGAAAACCTGCAGGCGCGCGTGCGCGGCACGATCCTGATGGAATACTCGAACGCGTCTGGCGCCCTGCTGCTCACCACCGGCAACAAGAGCGAAATCTCGGTCGGCTATTGCACGCTGTACGGCGACACGAACGGCGGCCTGGGACTGATCGGCGACTTGTACAAGACGGAGGTGTTCGCCCTGTCGCGCCATATCAACGCCAGCGCCGGGCGCGAATGGATCCCCGCCGCCGTGCTGGACAAGCCGCCGTCGGCGGAACTGGCGCCGGGCCAGCGCGACACGGACAGCTTGCCGCCGTACCCGGTGCTCGATGAAATCTTGAAGTGGCATATCGAGGGACGGCGCCTGCCGGCGGCCGAAAGTGCGCAGGCGCTGACCCTGGTCGACCAGCTGCGCGAGACGGACGAGGGGCGCGCGCTCGTGACGCGCATCCTCGGCATGGTCGCGCGCAATGAATACAAGCGGCGCCAGGCGGCGCCCATCATCCGCGTGCGTGCGCGCGCCTTTGGCAGCGGCCGTCAATTGCCGATCGCCGCCCACTACCCCACCGGAGACGACGCATGACACTCGCCTACCCAGCCGACGCGGCCATCCTGATCGGCCGCTTCCAGCCTTTTCATAACGGCCATGCGGGCTTGCTGCAAAAGGCGCTGACCACCGCCGCGCAAGTGGTGGTGGTGCTCGGCTCCGCCTTCCATGCGCGCAGCCCGAAGAACCCGTTTACGTGGCAGGAGCGGGCCGCCATGATCGCCGCGACCTTGCCCGAGGCGCAGCGCGAGCGCGTGCATTACGTGGCCGTGCGCGATTATTACGATGACGGCCTGTGGGCCGACGCCGTGCGGCACGCCGTGGCGGGCGCCGTGCCCCGCGCGCAGCGCGTGACGCTGGTGGCCTGCTTCAAGGATGCCACCAGCTATTATCTGCACCACTTCCCCCACTGGCAGTTGCTGAACCTGGAGATCGACCCTGGCGCGCCGATCGGCGCGACGGCCATCCGCAACGTGCTGTTCGAGGCGGAAGATGTCGATGTGTCGCTCAGCGCCGTGGCGCAGCTGCTGCCGGCCGCCATCGGCCAGTATGTAAAGGCGTGGACCTTGCTGCCGTGGTATGCGCCGCTGGTGCAGGAATACCGCGCCATCGAAGCGTACAAGGCGCGCTGGAAAGTGGCGCCGTATCCGCCCATTTTCACCACCGTCGACGCGCTCGTGCAGACGGGCGGCCACGTGCTGCTGGTGCGCCGGGGCGGCTATCCGGGCAAGGGCTTGTGGGCGCTGCCTGGCGGCTTCCTGGAGCCGCGCGAACGCCTGCTGCAGGGCGCCATCCGCGAACTGGCGGAAGAGACGCAGCTGGGCGTGCTGGCGCCCACCCTGGTCGAGGCCTTGATCGGCGTGGCCGTGTTCGACCACCCGGACCGCAGCCAGCGCGGGCGCACCATCACGCATGCGCATTATTTTGACTTGAAGACGCGCCAGCTACCGGCCGTGACGGCGGCCGACGACGCGGCGCTGGCGCAATGGGTGCCGGTGTCCGCCCTGCCCGCCATGGAAGAGGAATTCTTCGAAGACCACTTCCACATCCTGAACCACTTCCTCAAGCTGACGCACGAGGGGCGTTGACGGGCGCCGGCGTCACGTCAAGGTTCAGGACGTGATGCGTTCCCAGCCATGCCTGACGGCCGCCTTGAAGTCGTCCCACGCCGATTGCGGATACGTGTGTTCCCAGTTGCTGCGCAGCTCGGGTTCCACCTGCTCCCAGCTTTGCCCCTGGTAGCTGGCGCTGCCCGCCATCGAATGGCCATAGCGGTAGGCGGGATCGTAGTCCTCGAAACGCGCGCCGCTGGCCGCGTACTGGCTGCTCCAGTGGCTGCGGTAGTACTGCTCCTCGTCGTAGCTGGCGCCGGGCAGGTTGTCGGCGCCGGGATAGCGGCGCACGCTGCCCGTCCCCGTCGTCGGCATGCCGCCGGCGAATTGCTGCGATGCCGCCGGTGCTTCGCCGAGATTGCCGGCGGAGGCGCCCTGCTGCGATGGCGCACCGGACTGCATGCTGGCGCCCTGGCGCTGCGCGGTGTCCCGCAGCGGGATGTCGGCGCCTTGCCAGCCGCCGCTGCGCCAGTGCTCGGCGTGCGCATCGATGTCGATGGGCGCGTAGCGTTCGACGATGTCGGTGGCGCGCTGGATGTCGGCGTCGCTGGCGTCTTCCAGGGTCAGCACGATATGCCCGCGCCGCACGGCTTCCGCGTAGACGTGGCGGTCGGCGTGGCTGCCGAACAGGTCGGAAAAGAAATGCTTGACGCTGTCGAGCAGGCTGTCGCCATCGTCGCGGCGCGCCTCGTCCGCGGCTGCCCCCGTGTCGCTGCCCGCATCGTGCAGGCGGATATTCGCGCTGGGAAAGCCCGCCGTGATCAGGTCTTGCCGCGCGTGCCCGGCCATGTCGCGCTGGGCGAAAACTGCTGCCAAAGTGTGTGCCATGATGGTCTCCAATCGATGAACAACGTCCTTCCAGTGTAGGCCGTGACCATCGAAATGGGCGCCCGTTTGCCCTGCGGAAATCGTTGTGATTTCAACTGTGTTCAGTCTGACATGAGCTGCGGGGCGCCACGTGAAACCTCAGTCGGCCGTGCCCACGCGGGCGCGCAGGAAGTCGATAAACGCGCGCACTTTTTCCGGGATATGCTGGGTGTTCGCATACACGGCATACACGCCCTGCTGGGGAAAGACCACGTGCGGCAGCAGATGGCGCAAGCGCCCCGCGCGCACCTCCCCTTCCACCTGCCATTGCGGCAGCAGGGCCACGCCGCAGCCGCCCAGGGCAAAGCCCAGCAGGGCCGAGGCGGAGTCGGAATGGAGGATGGCGTCGTCCTGCGCGGCGAAAGCCGCCGGGCCGTCGGGCGTCTGCACGTCCCAGCGCAGGGGCGAGGCCAGGCGGCTGTGCGCCAGCCAGCGCGCGCGCTGCAAGTCGTCCAGGCTGGCGATGCCCTTGCCGGGCAGGCTGGCCAGGTACGCGGGCGAGGCGACGGGCCAGATGGCATACGGTTCGATCAGCGCGGCGCGGTAGCTCGAATCGTTGAGTGAACCCATGCGGATGGCCAGGTCGTAGCGGCCGGCGATCAGGTCTTCATGCGAGGAGGACGACGCATGCTGGATCCGCAACTGCGGGTGGGCGGCGGCAAAGGCGATCAGCGCGGGGATCACCGTGCGGCTGCCGTATTCGACGGTGGTGGTCAGGCGCAGGGTGCCGCGCAGCCCCTGATGGCCCTGGCGCGCCGTCTCGATGGCGCCATGCGCTTCGCTGAGCACGCGCTGGCAGTCTTCATAAAAGCGCCGTCCCACGTCGGTCAGCGCCAGGCTGCGCGTGCTGCGCGTCAGCAGCGACACGCCCAGCTCCGCCTCCAGCTGTTTCAAGTTAAAGCTGACGACGGCCTTGCTCTGGCCCAGCACGGCGGCGGCCGCCGTCAGCGACCCGGCGTCGACGATGGCAATAAAAATACCCAGGCGGTCAAGACTGATCATGATGAAGCGTAAGTAGACATGCGGTTCTCAAGGGTTTGTCAAAATTTATTTGACAGTGTAATCGGGGCTGGCCCGTTACGCAAATGGCTGGCGGCGCTTAAGCTGGCCGTTTGCCATTCGGAGCACCATGGACTACCGCAAAAAGGTCGCCGCCATTTATCTGCTGGGGTTTTTCGTTGACCTGATCAACATGTTCATCACCAGCGTGGCCTATCCCGACATCGGCCATGGCTTGCAGGCGTCGGTGCCGCAGCTGGCCTGGATCAGCACCGGCTACATTCTCGGCCTGACCATCGTCATCCCCGCCAGCGCCTGGCTGGCTGCCTATTATGGCAGCAAAACGGTGTTTATGGCCTCGTTGCTAACTTTTTTATTCGCCAGCGTGGGCGCCGGCCTGGCGCCGTCGATCGAGGCGCTGATCGCCTGGCGCTGCGTGCAGGGGCTGGGCGGCGGATTGCTGATCCCGCTGGGGCAAAGCATGACCTACCAGCTTTATCCGCCGGCGGAGCGCCCCGGCCTGTCCTCTGTCATCATGCTGGTGGGGCTGCTGGCGCCGGCCCTGTCGCCCGCGCTGGGCGGCGTCATCGTCGACAGCCTGTCATGGCGGGCGATTTTCTATTTGAACGTGCCCTTTGCCGCGCTGGCGCTGCTGCTGGCCGCCTGCTGGCTGCGTCCTGACCCGCCGCGTGCGCAGGTGCCGCGTCTGGACGCGGGCGGCTTGCTGGCCGGCTGCGTGGCCATCCTGCTGCTGTTGCTGGGCTTGACCATGCTGGGCACGCCAGGCGATGCCTGGGCCGGCGCCGGCGTGCTGGCGCTGGGCGTCGTCTGTGCCTGGGCGTATGTGCGCGGTGCGCTGCGCAAGTCCACGCCGCTGCTCAATCTGCGCCTGGCCAGCGAGCCGCTGCTGCGCGTCTCCATGCTCATGTATCTGCTGGTGCCGGGCGTCTTCATGGGCGTGAGCCTGCTGGCCATGCTGTATCTGCAGGGCGTGCTGGGCATGTCCGCTTCGACGGCGGGCGCCCTGATGCTGCCATGGGCCCTGGCCTCGTTTGGCGCCATCGCGCTGACGGGCAAAAGCTACCGCCGCATCGGTCCCCAGCCGCTGTTCATCGCTGGCACGCTGCTGCAGGCGGCGGGCATGCTGATGCTGCTGCGGGTGGACGCGGCGGACCAGTTATTCTGGCTGGCCGGCGCGTATGCCGTGATGGGCTTTGGCGGCGGCTTGTGCAGCAGCACGGCGCAAAGCACGGCCTTCCTGCGCACGCCCGACACGCAGCTGAGCCAGGCCAGCGCCGTGTGGAATATCAACCGCCAGCTGGGCTTTTGCCTGGGCGTCGCGCTGCTCGGCGTACTGCTCAACAGCCTGCTGGCGGCGCAGGGCATTGCGACGCTGGACGACCCCGCCCGGCATGCGCGCGCGGCACAGGTTTTCCACTGGTGTTTTGCGCTTGCCGCCGCCTCGTGCGCGCTGCCGCTGATGCTGTGCGCGCGCATCGATAACCGCGCCGTACTGGCCCTTTTTTCTCACCCTCAGGAAGGTAAAAAATGAACGCCGCAACCCCTTATTTTGACGACGTGCTTGCCACCCATGTGCTGATCCGTGAATGGCTCGGCGGCGAGGCGGCAGCGCCGGAATCTTGCGCCAATTTACTGGCGCGTTTTTCGCCCGATTTCACGATGATTTCGCCCGGCGGCAAGCAGCTCGATGCCGCCGGCCTGACGGCGTTTTTCCGTGCCGCCGGCGGCAGCCGCCCGGGCTTGCAGATGCATATTGCCGATCTTGTTCTGATCCAGGAAAGCGCCGCCGGCGCCACCGTCTCCTACCGCGAGTTACAGTCCATGCCCGGTGCGGAAAACACGCAGCGCCTGTCGACCGTCGTGTATGAAAAAACGCCCGGCGGCGCCCTGTTGTGGCGGCATTTGCACGAGACGTGGGTGGCGCCAGGGGGCGTGTAGACCGCGCGCCGGGGCGCGGCATTTTCCTACAGGCAGGCAAGCCGTGCGCCGGCTGTGGTAAGCCGATTTTGCGAACAAGATGGGTTTTTATTCACCGTTACCAGGAGAAGCGCGATGAACGATAGCCCATTGAAGCCGGCCGACCAGGGCCGCAACAGCCGCATGGACAAGACCGATGCCGCGCAAGCGGATGGCGACGCCTACGCCAACCAGGGCGGCGGCAAGCCTGCCAGCGGCAATGTCGCCAGCGGGCACTGGGCGAATAACGTCATCGCGCCACAGAGCCCGCCCGACGCCGTGGAGCAGGAAAACATGCCCACGCTGGGCCAGCCGGAGCACCGCCAGCACGTTAAAGGCGTGGCCCAGCAGCCGCACAGCGAAGCGGGCAAGCTGGCGGACGACCGGCCGGGCCGCAACGAGTCGAAAGACGTGCACCGTTCGCTCAATCAGCACGAATAAACTGCGGAATAAACTGCGGAATAAACTGCGATAAACGGCTGCGACGTGGTGCTGGAACATCAGCTCAAATCATGCAACTCTTTTTGCTGCGCCGGACCGAGGGAAAACTGCGAGAAAACCACCTCCAGGCCGCCGCGTTCCGGCGTGCAGCACATGGGGCCGACCAGGTAGTGGCCGGCTTCGGGAAACGGCGCCAGGCGCAGCAGCGGCCAGCGCAATCCATCCGTCGAATACTGCACGCGGATCACGCCCTTTTCCACCGTCACGCGCAGCCAGAAACCGTCCGGCATGGCGGGGGCCAGGCTGACGGCCCAGTCGGATTTGTCCAGCGTCAGCACGGTGCTCAACAGCAGCTGGCCATCGGAAAATTCGACGCCGCATTTGATCCAGTGTTGCGCATCGATGCGCACCATCATGCCGGCCTGGTCGTACAGCGCCGAGTATTGCGCCGCCACGTGCAGCTGCGCCGTGAAAGCGCCGTCGATGTGCGTGCCGAAAAAGTGGCCGCTGTCGCGGATAAAACCATACGAGGTCGTGCGCCAGAAATCCGTGTTCGCATCCGTCGTCACGCGCAATTGCGCTTCGTCGCGGGTGAATTTTTCCGGCGCATTCAGCCAGCTGCCTTGCGTGAACATCGCGTGCCTTTCCGAGGTAAAAAGATCACATAGTGTGCCCCCATCCCAGCGCCTTGTACAGGGCGATCGCATCGATGTAGGATGCCGTTTCCGCCTGCAGCGCTGCGCGCCGCAGATCGAACAGTGCGCGCTGGTTTTCCAGCACGGCCTGGTAGCTGCCTGCGCCGCCCGCATAGCGCGTGCTGGCGATGTCGAGCGCGGCGTTGCCATGCCGCGCCGACTGCAGCAGGGACCCCAGGCGCGCCTGGTTTTCCACCAGCTGCGTGACGGCGTTTTCCACCTCTTCCTGCGCCACCAAAATCGCCTGCTCGTAGCGCGCCAGCGCGCCCTGTGCCTCGGCCTGCGTGCCGCGCAAGCGTGCCCGCACGCTGCCCAGGCGGAAGGCCGGATGGCTGATGGACGGCGCCACCTCGACCGCGCGCGCGCCGGCATCGAACACGCCGCTGCCGCGCAGGGCAAAGAAGCCTAAAAAGCCGCCGAGACTGAGGCGCGGATACAGGTCGGCCGTGGCCGCTCCCACGTCTTCGCTGGAGGCGGCCAGCAGGCGCTCGGCGCGCACCACGTCGGGCCGTTGCTTGATCAGGCGGTTCACGTCACCGAGCGGCAACTGGCCCGCCAGCGGCGCCTCCTGCCGCGGCGTGGTGGCGAGGGCGATGGCGCCCGGCGCTTGCCCGCTCAGCACATCGAGCCGGTACTGCGCCTGGCGCAAGAGCGCCTGCAAGGGCGGCAGCGCCGCCTCGCTGCGCGCCAGGTTGGCCAGCGCGTTATGGCGCTCTTCCGGCAAGCCGCTGCCGGCGCGGATGCGCGCGTCGATCAGGGCGACCGTATCGCGCCAGCTTTGCACCTGTGCCTGCGTCAGCGCCAGGTCTTGCTGGTAGCCCAGCGCCTCGTAGTAATTGCGCGCCACCTCGGCCGCGATCGTCAGCCGCGCCTGCCGCAAGTCGGCCTGCGCCGCGTCGGCGCGCGCCTGCGCCGAGCGGCTGATATGCGCCAGGCGGCCGAACAGGTCGATCTCCCATTGCGCGTCGAATCCCACGCGCGTCTGCGCGCTGGCGACGCGGCTATGCGCTGTGTCTTGCTGCACCGTGCGCTGCCAGCCCGCCTGGCCCGTGACGGTGGGCAGTTCATCGAGACGGCGTTCGTCGACGATGGCGCGCGCCGCCAGCAAATTCGCCTGCGCCTGCGCGATATCGAGGTTGTGTTCGAGCGCGCTGGCGATCAGTTGCGCCAGGCGCGCATCGTCGAAAAACGTCCACCATGCGGCGCTGCTGGCAGCCGTTCGAGCAGGCGCAAACTGCGCCTGCTGGGGGCTGGCCAGGGCGACGTCGGGCGTACCCGGCGTGACGTAGGCGGCACTGACGGCGCAGCCGGCCAGCACGGGGAAAAGGGCGGCCAAAAGGGAGGCGGGATAGCGGTCATTTTTCATGGGGATTCCTTCAGCGCCTGCGACAAATCGCGGGCGCGCGGCGTGGCATGGTCGGCCGTGTGGCGGCGGGCCAGAAAGGTGTACACGGTGGGCAGCACGAACAGCGTGAAGAAGGTGCCGATCAACATGCCCGAGACGATCACCACGCCCAGGCCGAAGCGGCTGTTGGCGCCCGCGCCGGAAGCGAACAGCAGCGGCACCAGGCCCACCACCATGGCGGCCGTCGTCATCAGGATCGGGCGCAAGCGGATCTGCGCCGCCTTGCGAATGGCCGCGAGGCGGTCGAGCTGCTCGTGCACCTGCAATTCATTGGCAAATTCCACCATCAGGATGCCGTGCTTGCTGATCAAGCCGATCAGGGTCACGAGGCCGATCTGCGTGTAGATGTTGACGGTGGCGTAGCCCAGCGCCAGCGGGATCAGCGCGCCGCAAATCGACAGCGGCACCGTGATCAGGATGATCAAAGGGTCCGTCAGGCTTTCGTACTGCGCCGCCAGCACCAGGTAGATGACGACGACGGCCGCCAGGAAGGCCAGCAGCAGCGCGTTGCCTTCCGTGGCGAACTGGCGCGCATCGGATTGCCAGTCATAGCTGAAGCCCGGTGGCAGGGTTTTCGCCACGCCATCGAGGAAGGCGACGGCGTCGCCCAGGGTCACGCCCGGCGCCGGCACGCCCTGGAAGGTGGCCGCATTCTGCTGGTTGAATTGCGTCAGCATGTTCGGCTCGATCTGCTCCGTCACCGACACCACGGCGGACAGGGGCAGCAGGCTGCCATCGTCGGCGCGCACGTACTGCTGCGTCAGGGCTTGCGCCGTGAGCCGCTGTTCGCGCGG
>RCMZ01000449.1_pt1 | contig 22070 bp, 23 predicted proteins | sample 2041141 | NCBI WGS metagenome assembly RCMZ01 (sample SAMN09708263, study PRJNA481090) | Wastewater metagenome, whole genome shotgun sequencing project. | biome: sewage; isolation source: Davis station wastewater (DW) | place: Antarctica: Davis Station | collected 2010-03-01
CCGGATACGACGTCATCACGCTTATCGGCATGAATCTGCGGACCTTCACCCCGGGTTGGCTCTTTTTGTTGTTCTTGTTCGGCACGCAATGCGTCGTGATCGTGCTGAATGCCGGTGTAGCGATCAATCTGCGAAGCCATGCACACCAGTTTGACAAGGTTGCGCTCGACCTCTGTTACCAGACTAGTGACCCGCTTGATCACCTGCCCGGTCAAATCCTGAAAATCCTGTGCCAGCAAAATGTCGTTGAGATGACCAGACAATTTGCCGCTGTCGCGCTCGCTGCGCTCGAGGAACAACTCGATGCGCTTGGCCAGCTCACGAAACTCATCGGCGCCGACTTCACGGCGCATAAAGCGCGCCCAGTCTGCGCCCAGGGATCGCGATTCACTGCTCAGGTCATTGACCAGCGGTGCGCTCTCCTCCACCAGATCCATGGTGCGATTGGCGGCTTTCTCGGTCATGCGCACAACATAGTTGAGGCGTTCGGTGGCATCACTGATCTGCGACACTTCCTCGGCGTGCGACCCGTGCAGATCAATCTGAAAGTTGACGATGGAGTTGTGCAACTCGCGGGTTAGCTTGCCGACTTCAAAATACAGACCTTGATCGCGAGCCTTGTTCAAATCGTGAATGACTTGTACCGCGTCACCAAAATTGCCTCGTTCGAGGCTGTCCAACAAATCTCGGGCGTGAGTTTTAAGGCTCGTTTCTAAATCACCCATGTGCGGTTTTTCGTGCTCCATAGCGCCCTCGCGGCAGACATCAGCCGTTAACCCGCTCAAAGATCTTGTCGATCTTCTCTTTCAGCACCTGAGCAGTGAAGGGCTTAACCACATAGCCATTCACCCCAGCCTGCGCTGCTTCAATAATCTGGTCGCGCTTGGCTTCCGCAGTCACCATCAACACCGGTAACTGTTTCAGGCGCTCATCGGCACGCACCGCACGCAACAGGTCGATACCCGTCATGCCCGGCATGTTCCAGTCGGTAACCAGAAAGTCGAAACTGCCACTCTGCAACATCGGCAGTGCTGTAACGCCGTCATCGGCCTCGGCGGTATTGGTAAAACCCAAGTCACGCAAGAGGTTCTTGATGATCCGGCGCATCGTCGAGAAGTCATCGACGATGAGGATTTTCATATTCTTGTCCAAATCGACCTCCGTACAGTCCTAAACATGCCCAGCACCTGGACATGCCGTGCAATCGTGAAACCAGCGTCGTGCTTAGTGCTCACGCCATTCGCCTAGCCGGGCCCGCAAACGTGCGGCGCACTGGCTGTGTAACTGGCTGACGCGAGATTCACTCACCCCCAGCACTTCGCCAATTTCCTTCAGGTTCAGCTCTTCATCGTAATACAGGGCCAGAATCAAACGTTCGCGCTCTGGCAAGTTGGCGATGGCATCAGCCAGCGCCGCCTGGAAGCGTTCCTCTTCCAGATCACCAGAGGGCTCAAGCTGGGTAGAACCCCGTTCTTCATGACCACCGCCCGGCTCGTTTTCCTGTAACAGGTCATCGAAGCTGAACAAACGGCTGCCCAAAGTGTCGCTCAGAATGCCGTAGTAATCCTCGAGACTCAATTGGAGTTCGGCCGCAACCTCTTGATCTTTAGCGTCTCGGCCGGTTCTGGCCTCAACTTTTCGGATTGCATCGCTGACCATGCGACTGTTTCGATGCACCGAACGCGGTGCCCAATCGCCTTTACGCACGTCATCAAGCATGGCGCCACGGATGCGAATACCCGCGTAGGTTTCAAAACTGGCACCCTTGCTGGCATCGTATTTGGTTGAAGCTTCGAGCAAGCCAATCATGCCCGCCTGGATCAAATCGTCCACCTGCACGTTAGCCGGCAAGCGCGCCAACAGGTGGTAAGCAATGCGTTTGACCAACGGCGCATAGCGCTCGATCAATTGGTGCCGGGAGTCCTGCGCCTGCGCTTTGCTGTACATACGAAGTCCAGTGGCTGCTGTCATACGCCGATATCCGCACCCGACCGCTGCACCAGGCGCTCAACGAAAAACTCCAGATGTCCACGCGGGTTGGCCGGCAAGGGCCAGGCATCAACTTTCTGGGCAATCGCCTTGAATGCCAGTGCGCATTTCGAGCGCGGGAACGCTTCATACACCGCGCGCTGCTTCTGCACGGCCTTGCGTACCGATTCGTCGTAAGGGATGGCCCCTACATACTGCAAGGCCACGTCGAGAAAACGGTCGGTGACCTTAGTCAGCTTAGCAAACAGATTGCGTCCTTCTTGCGGACTGTGGGCCATGTTGGCCAGCACCCGGAAACGGCTCATGCCGTGATCACGGTTGAGCAACTTGATCAGGGCGTAGGCGTCGGTGATCGAGGTGGGTTCGTCACACACCACCAGCAGGACTTCCTGGGCGGCGCGGACAAAACTGACCACACCATCGCCAATCCCGGCAGCGGTATCGATGATCAATACGTCGAGGTTGTCGCTGATCTCGCTGAACGCCTGGATCAGCCCGGCGTGCTGCATCGGCGTCAACTGCACCATGCTCTGGGTACCGGATGCGGCCGGCACAATGCGGATACCGCCCGGCCCCTGCAGCAACACGTCACGCAGCTCGCATTCGCCACTGATCACGTCTTCCAGCGTACGTTTGGCGGTCAGCCCCAGCAGCACGTCGACGTTGGCCAACCCCAGGTCGGCGTCCATCAACATGACCCGCCGACCAAGGTCAGCCAGGGCCAGGGACAGGTTCACCGACACATTGGTCTTGCCGACGCCGCCCTTGCCGCCGGTCACCGCAATCACCTGAACGGGATGCATACTACCCATGTTCTCTACACACCTTGTCTTGCTTCAACTGGGATCGCCCGCCTGAGTTAACTCAGCTATTTCAGGCGATGCAAGGTACACACCTTCTCACAGGCTAGCCGACGCGCTGTGAGGGGTGCTGATATAAATCCGCAAACATATCGGCCATGGCATCTTCACTAGGCTCTTCCGGCGCCTGCAGACTCACGGCACGGCTGACCAGTTGATGGCTGCGCGGCACCTGCAAATCATCGGGAATCTTCGGCCCGTCAGCCAGATAGGCTACCGGCAGGTGCTGGCTGATAGCCAGCCCTAAAACCTCACCCAGGCTGGTGGCTTCGTCCAGCTTGGTCAAAATACAGCCGGACAAGCCACAGCGCTTGTAGCTATGGTACGCCGCCTTGAGCACCTGGCTCTGGCTGGTGGCGGCCAAGACCAGATAATTCTTCGCCTTGACGCCACGGCTCGCCAGGGCTTCCAGCTGCATACGCAGCTCCGGAGCGCTGCCCGGCAGCCCGGCGGTGTCGACCAACACCACACGCTTGCGCATCAGCGGCGCCAGAGCCTGGGTCAGGGACTGGCCCGGATCGACCTGGGTCACCGAGACATTGAGAATGCGCCCCAGGGTCTTGAGCTGCTCCTGAGCGCCAATGCGATAGCTGTCCATGCTGACCAAGGCGATATTCTGCGCGCCGTACTTGAGCACATAGCGCGCGGCCAGCTTAGCCAGCGTCGTGGTTTTACCCATACCCGCCGGCCCTACCAGGGCAATCACACCGCCCTCTTCCAGCGGTTCAACCTGCGGCGTACGAATGGCGTGGGCCAGATGGGCCAGCAACATACGCCAGGCCTGGCGTGGCTCAGTCACCTTGGCGACCCGCTCCAGCAATGCCCGCGACAAATCGGCAGACAAGCCCATACGTTGCAGGCGCCGCCACAGATTGGCCTGCTGCGGCTTGCGGGTTTGCAGCTGGCCCCAGGCGATCGAGCCCAGCTGCACTTCGATCAATTCACGCAGGCCATGCAATTCAAAGCGCATGGCGTCCAGGGCGCTTTGCTCGGTGCCGGCCGAGGCAGCCGCAGCGCTGCGCGGCAAGGCCGGGCGAGGCGCCAGCGGCTTGGCGGCAACCGCTGCGGCGGGGGCGAACAACTGGCCGTTCTGGCCGTTATCTGCCTCCACCCGCGTGCTCAACTCGGCATGCGCGCTGGCAATCCGCGACTGGGTCTTGCGCAACTCGGCTTCCAGAGCCGGGTTGGCCTGACGGGCCGGTGCGGCAGGCACCTGATAGTCCAGGGCGGCCGTCAGCTCCACACCGCCGGCAACCCGGCGATTGGCGATGATCGAGGCGTCAGCGCCCAGCTCATCACGCACCAGTTTCATGGCTTGACGCATATCGGCGGCGAAAAAGCGTTTGACTTGCATGGCCTAGGACCTCAGTTCTGCCCCACCGTCGCAACGATGGTGACCTGCTTGTTATCCGGAATTTCCTGGTACGCCAGCACGTGCATATTCGGCACGGCCAGTCGAGCAAAGCGCGAGAGCATCGCCCGGACCGGTCCGGCTACCAGCAGAATCGCTGGTTTGCCGAGCATTTCCTGGCGCTGCGCCGCATCCACCAGGGAACGCTGCAGCTTCTCGGCCATGCCAGGTTCAAGGAGGATGCCCTCCTCTGAGCCCTGACCGGCCTTCTGCAAGCTATTGAGCAAGATCTGTTCCAACCTTGGCTCAAGGGTGATCACAGGCAGCTCCGGCTCTAGTCCCACAACGCTTTGCACGATTGCGCGGGCCAGCGCCACGCGTACGGCCACCACCATGGCGGCGGGATCTTGACTCTTGGTCGCGGTGTTGGCGATGGTCTCGGCGATGGTGCGGATGTCACGCACCGGCACCTGCTCCTGCAACAAGGCCTGCAACACCTTGAGCAGGGTCGACAGCGAGACCGTGCCCGGCACCAGCTCTTCCGCCAGTTTGGGCGAGCTCTTGGCCAGCAACTGCAGAAGCTGCTGCACCTCTTCATGGCCCAGCAGCTCATGGGAATGCTTGTGCAGCACCTGATTGAGGTGGGTGGCCACCACGGTGCTGGCGTCCACCACGGTGTAGCCCAGGGATTGCGCCTGATCGCGCTGATTGGCATCGATCCACACCGCCTCCAGGCCAAACGCCGGATCTTTGGCGGCAATCCCGTTGAGTGGACCGAACACCTGGCCGGGGTTGATCGCCAGCTCGCGATCCGGATACACCTCGGCCTCGGCCACGCTGACGCCCATAAGAGTCAGGCGATAGGCGTTGGGCAACAGGTCGAGGTTGTCGCGGATATGCACCGAGGGCATCAGAAAGCCCATCTCCTGGGACAGCTTCTTGCGTACACCCTTGATCCGCGCCAGTAACTGGCCGCCCTGGTTACGGTCCACTAAGGGAATCAGGCGATAGCCAACTTCCAGGCCAACCATGTCCACGGGCATCACATCATCCCAACCCAGCTCCTTGGTTTCCTGAGCACGCTGGGCCGGCAACAGTTCCTGCTGGCGCTGGACTTCCTGCACCGCCTCTTCGCTGACCAGCCGCTGCTTGTTGGCAATCCAATAAGCACCGCCTGCTGCCACCAGACCGAGGCTGATGAAGGAGAAGTGCGGCATACCTGGCACCAGCCCCATGGCAATCATGATCGCCGCCGCCACCGCCAGCGCCCGCGGCGAGGCAAACATCTGCCGATTGACCTGGGTGCCCATGTCTTCCGAACTGGAGACTCGCGTCACCATGATCGCCGCCGCAGTGGACAGCAGCAACGACGGAATCTGCGCCACCAAACCGTCACCGATGGTCAGCAGGGTGTAGATCTTGCCAGCTTCGGCAAATGCCAGGTCATGCTGAAACACACCGATGGCAATGCCACCGATCAAGTTAATAAACAGAATCATCAAGCCGGCGATCGCATCGCCGCGCACGAACTTGCTGGCACCGTCCATGGAGCCGTAGAAATCAGCCTCTTGGGACACTTCAGAACGACGACGCTTGGCTTCCGCCTGCTCAATCAATCCGGCATTCAGATCGGCATCGATGGCCATCTGCTTGCCCGGCATGGCATCCAGGGTAAAACGCGCACTGACCTCGGAAATTCGCCCGGCACCCTTGGTGACCACCACAAAGTTGATGATCATCAGGATCGCAAACACCACGATACCGACGACGTAGTTGCCGCCGATCACCACCTCACCAAACGCCTGAATCACCTGCCCTGCGGCCGCATGGCCATCCTGCCCGTGCAACAGCACCACCCGCGTGGACGCTACGTTGAGCGCAAGACGCAACAAGGTAGCCGCCAGCAGAATGGTGGGGAATACGGCAAAGTCGAGGGGCCGCAGGGCGTAGATGCTGACCAGCAAGACCACGATCGACAGGGCAATGCTGAAGGTAAACAACACATCGAGGAGAAACGGCGGAATCGGCAACATGACCATGCCGAGCATGACCAGCAACATCAGCGGAATGCCGAGATTGCCCTCGCGCAGACCCGAAAGGTTACTGCGCACGTTGCCGATCATTTGCGTGCGATCCACTGCCACTGCCCTACTCCAGCCAATTCAATCTTTTGACGCGCGAAGCATCGATGAGCTGGCTAGTGCAAGAACCCGTCCAACTTGCCCAAGCGGTTGAGGACAAAGATAAAATAACCGTGCACAGGGCTGTTGCCGTTACTCATCACGGCGCAGGTCCGGCGGAATTGGCAAGTCAGGCAACGGTCCTGGTCGCTTACCCTTGCCGGAGCGGAATTGCTTGAGCTGATAGACATAGGCCAGTACCTGAGCCACGGCCAGGTACAGGCCAGCAGGGATTTCCTGATCCAGCTCGGTGGAGAAATACACCGCCCGCGCCAACCCGGGCGACTCCAACACCATGACCTTGTGCTGCTGGGCGATCTCGCGAATCTTCAGCGCCATAAAGTCGCCACCCTTGGCCAACAGCACGGGGGCCGTGCCTTTGGCTGGGTCGTACTTGAGCGCCACAGCAAAGTGGGTCGGGTTGGTGATAACCACGTCGGCAGTGGGGATCGCCGCCATCATCCGCCGCTCGGCCATCTCACGCTGCATCTGGCGAATCCGTGACTTGACCTCGGGCTTGCCCTCGCTGTCCTTGTATTCGTCGCGCACTTCCTGCTTGGTCATCATCAGCTTCTGCTTGTGATCCCAGAGCTGGAACGGCACGTCCACGGCAGCAATCAGAATCAGCCCGCAGGCCATCCACAGCATGCTCCAACCCACCAGCTCGGCACTGTTGATGATCGCGGCTTCTAGAGGCTGATTGGCGATGGCCAGCAGATCGTCCTGGTCAGCCGAGAGCACCGCCAACGCCACCAGCAAAATCACCGTGAATTTGGCCAGGGCCTTGAGCAGCTCAACCAACGCATGGGTGGAAAACATACGTTTGAGCCCGGAGGCCGGATTCATCCGACTGGCCTTGGGCGCCATGGCCTCGGGCGAAAACAGCCAACCGCCGAGGGCAATCGGACCAAGAACGGCGGCGATCAGCAGGATCACCAGCAGCGGCATAATCGCTTCCAGGGCCATCTTGCCGGAGGCCAGCAGATACAAGGCCATAGAGCGGTCATCCAGCAATACGTCGCGCGACAAGGCAAAGTTGCCGCGCATCAGCTCCAGCAAGGCCTGACCGAAATCCCCGCCGTACACCAATAGGCCGCCGATCCCGGCCATGGTCACCACCACGGTATTCAGCTCGCGGGAGCGGGCGATCTGGCCTTTCTTGCGCGACTCTTCGAGCCGCTTACTGGTGGGTTCCTCGCTTTTGTCGGCGCCACTTTCGCTTTCAGCCATGTCGCCTCCTCAGCGCGCCTGCGCCAGTTCGCGCAACAACTGCAGGCCTTCGCTGGCCAGCAATTGGTACTGGGCGAGAAAGTCCGCCAGGCCCAACCAGAAAATCACCAGACCGATGACCAGGGTCATCGGAAAGCCGATGGAGATGATGTTCAGCTGCGGCGCGGCGCGGGTCATGATGCCAAACGCCAGATTGACCACCAGCAGCGCGGTGATCGCCGGCAGCACCAGCAGCAGCCCGGCGCCGAGCACCCAGCCCAGCTTGCCGGCCAACTCCCAGTAATGATTGGTCGACAGGCCGGTGCCCACTGGCAGGGTAATAAAACTCTCGGCCAGCACCTCGAACACCACCAGATGGCCATTCATGGCGAGAAACAGCAGGGTCACCAGCATCAGTAGCATCTGCGCCAGCACCGGCACGGAGACGCCGTTGGCCGGGTCGATCATCGAGGCAAAGCCCAGGCCCATCTGTACGGCAATGATTTGCCCGGCCACGGAGAACAGATGGAAGAACAACTGCAAGGTAAAGCCGAGCATCACCCCGATCAGCACTTCCTGAGCGATCAGCATAAGCGAGCGCACCGTCAGGGCATCGATCACCGGCATCGGCGGCAAGGTCGGTACCAACACCACAGCGATGGCCATGGCCAGGTACAGACGTACCCGCACCGGCACCAGTTGGGTGCCAATGATCGGCATCACCATCAACAGCGACGCGATGCGAAACAACGGCAGGAGAAAGCTACCGACCCAGGCGCCAATCTGCTCATTGCTCAGTTCCAGCATCAGACGAGCACCGGCTAGCCGATCAACAAGGGAATGTTCTGGATCAGGTTCTGGGTGTACTCCATCAACTCACGCACCAACCAGGGCCCAGCCCAGATCAACGTCAGCAGCATCACCAGCAAGCGCGGCACAAAGCTCAGGGTCTGCTCGTTGATCTGGGTGGCGGCCTGGAACATGGCCACGATCAGGCCCACCACCAGGCTGGGTAACACCACCAGGCCGACAATCACCGCGGTCAGCCAGAGCGCATCACGAATCAGGTCTACCGCCACTTCAGGAGTCATCAGCGTCGCTCTATAAAGTGCCGAAGCTGCCGGCCAGGGTGCCGATCACCAGGGCCCAGCCGTCAATCAGGACAAACAGCATGATCTTGAACGGCAGGGAAATGATCAGCGGCGAGAGCATCATCATGCCCATGGCCATGAGGATACTGGCCACCACCATGTCGATGATCAGGAACGGAATAAAGATCATGAAACCGATCTGGAACGCGGTTTTCAGCTCGGAGGTGACAAACGCCGGAACCAGAATGGTCAGCGGCGCCTGCTCCGGTGAAGCGATGTCGGTGCGCTTGGACAGACGCATGAATAGTTCGAGATCGGACGCCCGCGTCTGCGCCAGCATAAAGCTCTTCAACGGCACTTCGGCCTTGAGGATCGCCTCCTGAGCCGGTAGCTGCTCGTTCAGGTACGGCTGCAGGGCCTCGCGGTTTATCTGATCGAAGACCGGCGCCATGATGAACAGGGTGAGAAACATCGCCAGACCGATAAGAATCTGGTTGGACGGCGTCTGCTGCAGGCCCAAGGCCTGACGCAGAATGGAAAAGACGATGATGATGCGGGTGAAGCTGGTCATCAGCATGACGAAGGCTGGAATAAAGCTCAGCGCCGTCATGATCAGCAGGATCTGCAGGCTGACCGAATATTCCTGCTGCCCGGCCGCATTGGTGGCCAGGGTAATGGCCGAGATCTTCAGCGGATCATCCGCACCCAGCGCCAGAGGTGCCACCAGCGCCAGTAATATGGCGAACACTATACGCAACGCGCCCATCAGGGTTTGTCCTTCTGATCCTTGCCCAGCAACTCCATCAGGCGTTGCGCAAATTCCGGGGTGGCCGGCTCGCCGTCCGCCAGGTGCACCGGTTCTTTCAGGGTGTGCAACGGGGTAATACGCCCGGCACTCAGGCCCAGCAGCACCTGCTCATTACCCACCTGCACCAGCACCAGCCGCTCGCGCGGCCCCAGGGCCTGACTGGCGAGCAGCTTGATCACCTGATTGCCACGCGGACCGATCTGCTGCACCCGGCGCAACAGCCAGGCGAGCACGAAGATCAGGCCGATCACCAGCAGCAGGCCCAGCAGCATCTGCCCCAGTTGCGCGCTCAGGTTGCCACTGCTGGCCAGCACCGGCGTGACGGCGGTCGTCGCCGGTTCGGCCGCCATGGCCGTCAGCGGCAACGCCAGGAAAACCCCAAGGAGTCGACCCATGGTTCAGCGCAGCTTCTTGATGCGTTCGCTGGGACTGATCACATCCGTCAGACGAATGCCGAACTTTTCGTTCACCACCACCACCTCGCCATGAGCGATCAGGGTGCCGTTGACCAGTACATCCAGCGGCTCGCCCGCCAGGCGATCAAGCTCGATCACCGAGCCCTGGTTGAGCTGCAACAGGTTACGGATGGTGATGTCGGTATTGCCCACTTCCATGGAGATCGATACGGGGATGTCGAGAATCACATCCAGGTTCGGTCCATCCAGGCTCACAGGCCCGGTCGAGCGCGGCACACCGTCGAACTCCTGCATCATCGCCCGCGGCGCGGCCGGCTCTGCAGCAGCGCTTTGCGCCATCATCGCGTCGATATCGTCCTGGCTGGCATCACCGGCCTCCGAAAGTGCCGCGGCCCATTCATCGGCCAGTGCCTGCTCCTCGGGGGAGGTGCCTTCTTCTTCGTCTGCCATCGGTTGTCCTCGGCGGGCTGTGTAGCAATAGTTTAAAAATACGGATTAACGAATGCGTTCGATCGGGTCCAGCACCTGGAAAGCCAGCTTGCCTTTGTGCGCACCGAGCTTGACGCTGAACGCCGGTACGCCGTTGGCGCGCATCACCACCTGATCGGGCAGGTCCACCGGAATCACGTCACCGGGCTGCATGTGCAGGATGTCGCGCAGGCGCAATTGGCGGCTGGCCACGGTGGCACCCAAGGGCACGCTGACATCCAGAATGTCTTCGCGCAGGGCCTTGATCCAGCGCTCGTCCTGATCGTCGACATCGGATTGGAAACCGGCGTCGAGCATGTCGCGAATCGGCTCGATCATCGAATAAGGCATGGTGATGTGCAGGTCGCCGCCACCACCATCCAGTTCGATATGAAAGGTCGACACCACAATCACTTCGCTGGGGCTGACGATGTTGGCCAGGGCCGGGTTCACTTCCGAGTTGATGTACTCGAAGTTTATGTCCATGACCGCATGCCAGGCTTCTTTTAGATCGACAAAGGCTTGGTCGATGACCATGCGCACCACCCGCAATTCGGTCGGGGTGAACTCACGGCCTTCGATCTTGGCGTGGCGGCCATCGCCGCCAAAAAAATTGTCCACCAGTTTGAACACCAGCTTGGCGTCGAGAATGAAGAGGCCGGTGCCGCGCAACGGCTTCATCTTCACCAGATTGAGGCTGGTAGGCACATACAGCGAGTGCACGTACTCGCCAAACTTCATCACCTGCACGCCGCCCACAGCAACATCGGCGGAGCGACGCAACAGGTTGAACATGCTGATGCGGGTGTAGCGGGCAAAACGCTCGTTGATCATTTCCAGGGTGGGCATGCGCCCACGGACGATGCGGTCCTGGCTGGACAGGTCGTAACTCTTGACCGTACCGGGCTCGGCGGCCTCTTCGGTTTCGACCGCGCCGTCATCGACCCCATGCAGCAGGGCATCGATTTCGTCTTGTGACAGCAGGTCTTGCACAGCCATTAGCGCACGCTCCTACTGCAACACGATATTGGTAAACAGCACTTGCTCGACCGCCATCTTGCCGGTCTCCTTCTGCGCCAGGGCCTGCACGCTGGCAGTGGTCTGCTGGCGGAGCATTTCCTTGCCCACCGGCGTACTCAAGGCTTCGAAATCCTGGCCGGAAAACAGCATCACCAGGTTGTTGCGCAGCACCGGCATATGCTCGTGCAAGGCATCCATTTCAGCCTTGTCGCGCCCCATCAGGGCCACGCTGACTTGCATGTAACGCTGGCGGCCCTTGAAGTTGTAATTGACCACAAACGCGGGCGCCAACACCTCATAAATCGCCTGTTTCTTTACAGGTTTGCCGGCATCTTCAGTCTTGGCGTGCTCTTCGCTTTTGGCTTCTTCCTTCTTGTCGCCCTTGAGAAAGAACAAGGTCGCGCCCACCGACAGGCCGATGGCCAGCAACAGGCCAACAACAATCAGGATGATCAGCTTCAACTTGCTTTTGCCAGCGGGTTTGCCGTCAGCATCTGCCGCAGGTGGAGCCTTTGCTTCTTCTTTCTTAGCCATGCCAATAATCCGTCACTGATCGAAGATCTGTCAGCGTTCAAGGGGTTGAGAGCAAGTGTTATGCCAGCTTGTAAAGATTCTGGCCTAGCAGGTTGTTGAAAAACGTTGGCGAGGCCATCAGCGCAAGGCAAAAACAGGCGAAAAAGCGGAGTTTACGCATTGTAAATGAGCATTTTGAGCCTGTTTTTAACGCAGCGATGGCAACGCAGGTAGTTTTTCAACGGCCTGCTAACGCTCAACGTGCGCAGCGGATATACCAGTATGCCCGCGCCCTGTCACCCAAAAACGGCTTCGCCCGGCAAGCCGGGCGAAATCCAGTTTAGATCAAGGCGTTCAACGGCTCAGGCGTAGTAATCCACCAGGCGCCTGGCATTGCTCAGGGTGCTGCTGCGTAGCTCGCCAACGCTCAAGGGTTTTTCCTCCTCGCCCAAGGCCAGACCGGGCGCCGAATCACCGCGCCGCTGACCCTCGCCATCCCGCCCTTGGCCCTGCCCCTGCCAGCCACGGCTCAGGGACTGATCCGAGACATTCACATCCAGCAGGTTCATCCCCTGCTGGGTGAACAGGTCGCGCAGGCGCTGCATCTGCCCTTCGAGGGTATCGCGCACCCCAGCATGGGGGCTGGCGAAGGTCACCTGGGTCTGGTCCTTACTGATATCCACACGCACTTCAAGACGCCCGAGCTCGGCCGGATCGAGCTGAATTTCCGCCGACTTGAGGTTCTGACTGGACAGCCACATAACCTTGTCCACCACCGCCTCGCTCCAGCCACCCGACTGCATCGCCAGCGGCTGCCCCGGCACCAGCACCGGCCGGGCACTGGCCGAGGTCTGCTGAGCGATCGCCTGGCTCAAGGCACTCAGGCGCCCGGCCAGGTTGTCGCTACGCAGTTCGGTAGCGCCTTCTGGCAACCCCTCACCCTCCAGCGCCGCCACATCCAGCTCACCAAGCTCAAGGGTACTGTCAGCTTCACCCGCGCCCTCGGCCAATACCGCCAAGGTACCGGCAAAGGCCTGCGCGCCCTCACCACTGATAGCCGCCGTGACGGCGCCCGCTGTCGGGCCTGCCTGTTGCGCCGCAATCTGGGCCTGGGCGCCAATTTCCAGCGCCATACGTACACCCGGCAGGGTGTTGAGTGCATCCAGAGTTGGGTCATGACTAGCATCGGTCATGGCCGCGGCCGAATTGCCGACCAGCCCCGCCACCGCAACTACAGGCGCACTCAAGAGGCTCGACTGAGCATCCGCGGCAGCCTCCTCGGCTTGCGCAGCCGTGCCTTCCAGCGTCAGACCCGCCTCCTCAGGTGTGAGCGGGACCTGGCCAGTCATGCCAAACAGCAGCAGGGGGTCCAGCTCGGCCTCTAAAGTCTCTGTGCCTTGCGCAGCAACCTCGGAGTCAACCGGCAAGTCATTGCCGCTATCGGCAACCACCGCGGCTTCAGCCCCCGGCTGCGCCTCGGCAGGCGCCGCGTCGCCCTCGGCTTCGGACTTGTTGCGCGCGCTCTTGGCAGCGCCCTCGTGACGTTCCACAGCGCTGGTTTGGCGCTCCTTGGCATACACCTGGGCAAAGCTGGAAGACTCATTCTTGCGCGGTTGCGGCGTTTCCGCCGGCGGCCTGGCCGTGGCTTTGCGCGGCTTGACCTCGGGGGCGGATTGCAGGAGTAGATCGGGGGCAACGGCCATGGGCACTCTCCGTTCAGGTGATTCGTAACGGAGCTATAGCAAAGCCCAGGCCAACTTCCAAAGCAGCGCTCAGACGGCGCTGCCGACACGGATCAGCGGTGACGCTGGCGCTCGCCCTTGAACAGGATGCGCACAATGGCGAACTCACGCTCGATGTGCCCCAGCAAGGGCGCCACGCCGTCGAGTTGCTCGCGCCGGGCCAGGTCTTCCAACTGCTTGCACAGGCTGGCCAGTAACACCGCACCCATGTTGCTGCAACTGCCCTTGAAACTATGGGCGGCCATGCGCATGGCACTGGCATCGTCCTGCGCTTCGGCCTCGCGCAACAAACGCAGACGTTCATCCGAATCGGTCAGAAAGGTATCCAGCAGGAGTGCGAACTCATCCTCCATCACCTCGCGCAGGGTGGCCAGGACATGACTGTCGACATGCACATCAGACACTTGATCATCCGCCAAAACACACGCCTCCTTCGGCCTGAGTTGACCAGCAAAACTCCACACAGACACCACGCCCATCGGCGGTATAGCTGCAGCGCTCGGCCAGTTGCCGCACCAGTTTCAGGCCACGCCCGCTGAGGCTGCCGGGCGCCAGGGTCTGAGCCATGACCGCCTGCGGATCAAAACCTGCACCACTGTCTTCGACCCGCAACAGCAAGCGCCCACCCGCGGGTTCAGGCTGCAACTGCAGGTGAAAACGTACGTAGCCCTGCTCCAGCCTGGCAAGCCGCTGACTGCGCTCGGTGTAGTAGCGCGCAAAGCCTGCGGCATCGCGCTTGAGTGACGAATCCAGGCCCATCACGCCGTGCTCCAGGGCATTGGAATACAGCTCGGCCAGCACGGTGTAGAGCGCGCCCGCCTGCGCACGCAGCTCCTGCACCTCCAACAGCAACTGCAGCAAGAACGGCAGCGGATTGAAATGACGCAAGGTCTGCGCCCGAAACTCGAAACTGGCCGACCAGTCATTGGGGCTGATCGGCCCGCGCTCGGTGTAGGCCAGAGGTGGGCGATTGAGCACCGCCTCATCAACCAGCACCACCTCGACCATGCTCACATCGTCCTGCGCCTCGGCGGAGAAATCGCTCAAGCCCTGCTGAATCTCGGCAAACAGCAGGTCAGCCTGCCGATTGGCGGCAAACACAGCCAGCAAACGCTCTTCACCAAAGGTCTGGCCCTGTTCATTGCAGGTTTCCAGCAGGCCGTCGGAGAGCAGAAACAGCCGATCGCCCAACTCCAGCGGATACACCTCGCAATGGCCATCAAAGCTGGCCGCATCACGCACCCCCAGGGGCAAATGCCGCGACACTAGCGGCACCCGCTCGGCACTGGCCGCGCGATACAGATAGCCATCCGGCAGACCACCGCACCAGACCTCCACGACCCGCCGCTGAAAGCTGAGGTTGAGCATGGTGGCGCAGCAGAACACCCCGACCGGCAGGATGCGCTTGAGCTTGCTGTTCATCTCCGGAAGGATTTCCGCCATGGAGTAACCCTTGGCCGTCATCCCGTAAAACACTTCGGCCAACGGCATGGCGCCGATCGCCGCCGGCAAGCCATGGCCGGTAAAGTCACCGAGGAACACATGCATGCCGCCCGACGGCTTGAACGCCGCCAGCAACAGGTCGCCATTGAACAGGGCATACGGCGACTGCATGTAACGGATATTCGCCGCACTCAGGCAACCCGAGTGGGCAACCTTGTCGAATACCGCCTTGGCCACCCGCTGCTCGGTGAGCAGATGCTCATTGTGTTTGGCAATCAGGTCGCGCTGCTGCAACACCGTGCTCTGCAGGCGGCGCAGGCGATCCATGGCCTTGATCTTGGCTTCGAGGATGACCCGGTTGTAGGGCTTGGCGAGAAAGTCGTCGCCGCCGGCCTCCAGGCAGCGCACCAGCGCCTCGCCCTCGGTCAGCGAGGTCAGGAAGATGATCGGCACCAGGGCTTCGCCGGCACACTCCTTGATCCGTCGGGCGGCCTCGAAGCCGTCCATCACCGGCATCATGGCGTCCATCAGCACCAGCTGCGGACGCTCCTGCTGAAACAGGGCAAGTGCCTCCAGGCCGTTACTGGCCGCCAGGACCCGATGCCCCTGACGACTGACGATGGTGCTCAGCAGCATCCGGTCTGCCGCGCTGTCTTCGGCGATCAGGATGGTCAGGCGCGCAGTGGGCATGCCGAGCGGCTTCAGGCGATCTGAAACAGTTGTTCGAAGTTGGAGATCGCGAGGATCTTGCGCACGTCGCCATTGCAATTGAGCAAACGGATTTGCGCATGATCGCCACCGGCGTGATCGCGCAGCAGCAACAACATGCCGAGGGCGGAGCTGTCGAGGTAGGTGGTGCCTTGCAGGTCAACCTGGTAGCGCTTGGGCGTGCCGTCGACGCGCTCGTAGGCATCACGAAACGCCTGATGGGCGCCGAAATCAAAACGCCCTTGAATGGCAATGGTCAGTTCCTGCCCGTCGGCGGAAAGTTGCGTGCTAATGGCCATATGGCGCTCCTTTTATTGTTATAGGCGTCTGTCAGGTTTTTTAGCACTCGGCTGCCAACACAGCAAGCACCGGCCTCTCAACGGGGGCCGAGAGTACTCAGACGCTGGGCAAACTCGTCGAGCATCTTCTGCTCGCGCTTGTCTTCGGCCTGACGCGCTTCCTGCAGATAGCGCTGCACCAGCTTACGTAAACCCTCCAGGCGCGCATAGCGTTGCTGCCAGAGTTCGCGCGCCTTGTTGACGTTATCTTGCTGCCAGGCGGCCGCTTGACGCTGCTGGCCAATGGCGGTTTCCAGTTGGGTGAGAAAGCGCTGATAGTTCATCAGCCATTGCCCGGAAACGCCCTGCTGGCCTTGATTGATCCATTGCTGCTGGTAATCGCCCCGGTAGCGTTCCAGCTCACCGAGTTTGCCCTGAGCCAGGCTCAGCTGCTGCTGGCAACGCCCCAGCGCCACGGCGGCCTCACGTTCGTCGCGCTCGGCCATGTCGATGACCGGCGCCAGACGCGCCGCCCGACTGCTGGCCACCGATTAGCCTGCCGGCCCGGCGGGATTGAGCACCTGAGCAAGCAAACCGGTACTTTCGTCCAATCCTTCACTTTCCAGCAGCCCCTGACGCAGATAACGCGCCATCGCTGGCTGGCGAGCGATGGCCAGGTCGGTGTCGGCATCGCCACCCGGCACATAGGCGCCAACGCTGATCAAATCGCGACTCTGCTGATAACGCGACCACAGTTGCTTGAAGCGCTGGGCATTGCGCAGGTGCTCGGGGCTGACCACCTGTGGCATCACCCGGCTGATGGACGCCTCGATGTCGATGGCCGGGTAATGCCCCTCCTCGGCCAGCCGTCGAGACAGCACGAAGTGGCCATCCAGCACACCACGAGCGGCATCGGCGATCGGGTCCTGCTGGTCATCGCCTTCGCTCAATACGGTGTAGAAGGCAGTGATCGAACCACCGCCCTCTTCGGCATTACCGGCGCGCTCCACCAGTTTGGGCAACTTGGCAAACACCGACGGCGGATAACCCTTGGTCGCCGGCGGCTCGCCAATGGCCAGGGCGATCTCGCGCTGGGCCTGGGCAAAACGGGTCAGCGAATCCATCAGCAGCAGGACATTCTTGCCCTTGTCGCGAAAGTATTCGGCGATGCGCGTGCAGTACATGGCGGCGCGCAGACGCATCAGGGGCGCCTCATCGGCAGGCGAAGCCACCACCACCGAGCGCTTGAGGCCTTCGGCGCCGAGAATCTCGTCGATGAATTCCTTGACCTCGCGGCCCCGCTCACCGATCAGGCCAACGACGATAATGTCGGCCTCGGTGAAGCGCGTCATCATCCCCAACAGCACCGACTTACCCACGCCCGTACCGGCAAACAAACCGAGACGCTGACCGCGGCCGACGGTGAGCAGGCCGTTGATCGAGCGAATGCCCACATCCAGCGGCTGACTGATGGGGTGGCGTTTGAGCGGGTTGATCACCGGGCCGTCCATCGGCACCCAGTCCTCGGCCTTCATTCCGCCCTTGCCGTCCAGGGCCCGGCCGGCGCCGTCCAGCACCCGACCGAGCATCGACATGCCCATCGGCAGTCGCCCGGTGTCCGCCAGCGGCACCACTCGTGCACCGGGGGCGATACCGGTGAGACTGCCCACCGGCATCAAGTAGAACTTGCCGGCGGAGAAGCCCATGACCTCGGCCTCGACCTGCACCGGGTGATAGCTGTCATCGTTGATCACCAGGCAACGGCTGCCCAACGAGGCGCGCAGCCCTTCGGCCTCCAGGGTCAGGCCGACCATGCGCAGCAAGCGCCCCTCCACCACCGGCTGGGTCGGCAGGCGCACGGCGCCCATATAGCCACTCAGGCGTTTGGCAAAGCTGGTGCGTTCAAGGCGCATCGACAGACTCATCGGTAGCCACAGCCGCCTCGGCGCTGGCGGCGGACTCGCCACTGAGGTCGAGAATTTGGTCGGCAGCCGGCGGGTTGCTGAGCTGTTCGCGCTGCTGTTCGAATAATTGCTTTAGAGCCAGATCCAGACGGGTCTCGATGCTGGCATCGATCAGGCTGTGCTCACTTTCAACCCGACAACCACCGGGTTGCAGCTGCTCGTCCTCGAGAATCCGCCAGTTTTCTTCGTGGCGCTCGCGCAGGGCTTTGACCAGTTCGAAGTCCTGCGGATTGATATGGATGCGCACATTGCCGGCGCCCATGGGCAGTAGCTTCAGGGCTTCGCGCAGGACCTGGGTCAACTGGCTGGAATCGGCCAGCAATTCACGGCGAATCACTTCACGGCTCATCTGGCTGACCAGCTGCACCAGCGCTCGCTCAAGCTGCTGATCCTGCTCGGCGATGGGGGCAAACAGCTGGGTCATCAGCTGCTCAAGGACCGCGACCTTGCCCGACAGGACAACGTCGGCCTCCTGCTTGGCTTTCAGCTGGCCGGCATGGAAGCCGTCTTTCTCGCCGGTGCTGAAGCCTTCGTTGTAGGCATCCTGGCGAATGGCTTCGAGTTCGTCGAGGGTCAGCGGCTTGACCGCCTCCAGCTCCACGTCCTCCATCTGCGGCGTCTCGGCCGCCAATACCGCCTCGGCAGCGGCGGTGGCTGCCTGCTCCGCGGCACTGGGCTCGGCCCGGTACACCGGCTCGCTGTCCAGTGCCTCGAAGCTCGGCAAGTCCCAGCGATCGAAGGCGCTGACATCTTTGGCGCGAATCAGTTCGCTGGGGACTTCCTTGCTGACCATGCCTGTACTCCCGGCTAACTACCTGTGCTGAATTCAGAGAAAAACCGCAAGCGCTGGCGGTTAAATCATCGCCTCGCCGCCTGCGCCACCCAGGACGATTTCGCCGGCATCGGCCATGCGCCGGGCGATGGTCAGCACTTCTTTCTGCGCCGTCTCGACATCGCTGACGCGCACCGGACCGCGGGCTTCCAGGTCGTCGCGCAGCAGTTCGGCGGCGCGCTTGGACATGTTTTTGAAGACTTTTTCCTTGATCCCATCGTCGGCGCCTTTCAGGGCCAGCACCAGCACATCCGAGGACACTTCGCGCAGCAGCGCCTGAATGCCCTTGTCGTCGACATCGGCCAGGTTGTCGAAGACAAACATCAGGTCTTCGATCTGCCCGGAAAGGTCGGCATCCACTTCGCGGATCGAGTCCATCAACTGACCTTCGATCGAACTGTCGAGGAAGTTCATGATGTCTGCAGCGCGCTTGACCCCGCCCATGGAGGCGCGGGTGGTGCTGGCACTGCCGGAGAACTGCTTCTCCAGAATCAGGTTGAGTTCTTTCAACGCTGCCGGCTGCACGGTGTTCAGCGACGACACGCGCAGGACGATGTCCAGACGTACCTTGTGATCGAAATGGCCGAGCACTTCACCGGCCTGATCGGGGTCGAGGTAAGCCACCACGATGGCCTGAATCTGCGGGTGCTCGTAGCGGATTACGTCAGCCACGGCGCGCGGCTCCATCCACTTCAGGCTGTCCAGGCCGCTAGTGCTGCCGCCCAGCAGGATACGGTCGATCAGGTTGCCGGCTTTGTCTTCGCCCAGGGCCTGGGTCAGCATCTTGCGGATGTAGCCATCGGCGCCGACGCCGAGGCTGGTCTGGTCGCCGACGGTGGAAACGAATTCACCCATCACGCCTTCAACCTGCTCGCGCTGGATGTTGCGCATCTGAGACATGGCCACACCGACGCGCTGCACTTCCTTTGGCCCCAGATGGCGCAACACCTGCGCGGCATCGGTTTCGCCGAGGGACAGCAGGAGGATCGCGGCCTTGTCGACCTTGTTCAGTTTCGCCGGGGCTTTGGCATCACTCATCAGCGTTAATCCACTCTTTCACGACCTGGGCCACACGGCCTGGGTCTTCTGCCACCAGGCTCTTGATGGCGTTCAATTGTGCATCATACCCTTCCGAGGGGCTTGGCAGCAGGATGCTCTGCGGCCCGCCGAGGCTGACGCGATCCTCGGCCAGGTCGCCGTTCAGGCCGCCCATTTCGCCCAGGTCTACATCACCACCACGACCGCCATGACCACCGGCGCCATGGCCCTTGCCGGCATTGGTGATGTTATTGAGCACCGGACGCAGCACACCGAACACCAGCACCAGGATAAACAGCACACCCAGCACTTGTTTGACGATGTCCCAAAACCAGGGTTGGGTGTAGAACGGAATGCTCAGCTCTTCGTCGCCATTTTGCGCCGCGAACGGGGTGTTGATCACGCTGACACTGTCACCCCGGCTGGCATCGAAGCCCACCGCGTCCTGTACCAGACGGGTAAAGCGCGCCAGTTCGGCGGCGGTCCAAGGCACGGTGCTGACTTCGCCAGTCTTGGCATCAATTTTAGCTTGGTCATCCAGCACCACTGCCACCGACAGGCGCTTCAGCCGGCCTTGCTGCTGCTTGGTGTAACTGACCGAACGATCCAGCTCGAAGTTGCGGGTCGACTGCTCGCGCTTGTCCGCTGGATAAGGCGCCAACATCGGCTGGCCGGTGGCCGGATCGATGACCTGCGCGCCATTGGCGTCCAGCAGCGGCTGACCTGCAGCGATGGCCGCAGCCGGGCCCGCTGCAGCGGCGCCACCGGCTTGCTGTGGGGCGGCCGCGGGGCCTGGTGGCTGATTGCTCAGGGCGCCCGGCACGCCTTGCGGACCGAGGCTGCTCTGACGCTGCTCGTTGACTTTTTGCTCACTGCGCAGCGCCGGCTGGTCCGGATTGAACATCTCCGAGGTGGACTCCACCGCGCTGAAATCCACATCGGCCGAGACCTCGGCCTTGTAGCGACCGGCGCCCAGCACCGGCTGCAGAATATTGTGCACGCGCTGGGTAAACATCCCCTCCATGCGCCGGCTGTAGTCGTATTGCTTGCCGGCCATGCTCAGCTCGGAGTTTTCCGACTGATCAGACAGCAGCTGACCTTTTTGATCGACCACCGTCACCTGCGACTTGTCCAGTTCGGGCACGCTGGTGGCCACCAGATTGACGATCGCCATCACCTGCCCGGCCTCCAGGCCGCGACCGGGATACAGCTCAACCAACACCGAGGCGGTCGGCTTGCGCTCGTCACGCACGAACACCGAGCTTTTCGGAATCGCCAGGTGCACACGGGCCGCCTTGACGTTATTGAGGCTGGAGATGGTGCGGGCCAGTTCGCCTTCGAGGCCGCGACGATAGCGGGTGGCCTCCATAAACTGGCTGGTGCCCAGGCCCTGCTCCTGATCGAGAATTTCAAAGCCCAGGTTGCCGTCACCCGGATTGACGCCGGCGGTCGCCAGCTTCAAGCGCGCCCGCGCCAGGTCCTCGGCCTTGACCAGCAAGGCGCCGGAGTTGGGCTCCAGGGTGTAAGTGATGTCGGCAGCGGCCAGGGTTTCGGTGACCTGATTGGCATCCATCCCTGCCAGGCTGCCATACAGCGGCCGATAATCCGGCTGCTGCGACCACAGCACCACGGCAAAGCCGATGGCCACGCTGGCGGCCAGGCCCACGAGCAAACCGACCTGACGCAGCATCGGCATGTCGGCGAGGTTTTCCAGAAAGCTCAAACCAAACAGCGGCGGCTTCGACTCCGCGCCGGTGGTGGTTGGCAAATTATCCAAGGCAGCTTCGGCCATGATTCAATCTCACTCTTAAACCGGCATCTGCATGATGTCTTGATAGGCCTGAACCAGCTTGTTACGCACCTGGGTCATGGCCTGGAACGACACGCTGGCTTTCTGCGACGCGATCATCACGTCGGTCAGGTCAATCCCGCTCTGCCCCACCTCAAATGCGCTGGCCAATTGGCTGGAGGCCTGCTGGGTTTCATTCACCTTGCCGACGGCCTGGCCGAGCATATCGGAGAAACTCGGCGCGCCGACTTCCTGCGCACTGGCGGCAGGCTTGGGACGAGCCATCGCCTCCGTTTGCATGGAGCGCATTTCCAACATCAGGCGATTGAATTCGATACCTTGGCTCATGACCTTCCTCCATTGGCCGCGTT